>Ga0129317_1000010_pt1 | contig 348469 bp, 293 predicted proteins | sample Cm1ome_FD_94430 | JGI IMG/M metagenome (GOLD analysis project Ga0129317, IMG submission 94430) | Eastern black-and-white colobus group fecal microbial communities from Wisconsin, USA - Cm1105 metagenome | ecosystem: Host-associated > Mammals > Digestive system > Large intestine > Fecal...
ATCAAACTCTCAATTTAAAAGTTTAATCTATACTCATATTACTTATAAAAGAATTGCTGGTTTATGTTAATATCTTCTGTTTAATTTTCAAAGACCATTTCTTTGTCGCCCTCAAGCGACTTCCTTAGTTTATCACCACTTCGAAATCTTGTCAACAACTTTTTTTTCAAAATATTTTTTAATTTTTTAATTAAATTTAATTTTGAAAGTGAATTGTTTGTGTGTCTCTCAGCGACGAGATTTATCTTACCATATATAATCCCATAAATTAAGCTTTTTATAGTCATTTATACAAATTAAATATGTTTTTCTTGTTTTTTCTAAATAATTCTTTCAAATAACCACATTGATACACTTGGATAAGTTTGCTTTCATTTATTGTCTTATTATGTAGAAAAAAACTACATTTTCATAAATATCAAATTATAAAGCAAAGTATTAAATTTATTTTTTCTTTATTTTAATTACAATAAATCATTATTATATTCACTTATTTTTATAATTCCATCATTTATACTTAATTTATTTATTATTTCACCAACTTCTATATAGTTAGGTAATTCAACTCTATATATAGCATTTTTATATTGCACAGCTTCATTGTTATTTCTCCCCAAAAACTCTATGCTTTTTATCTTTACACCTTTTTGAGTGAAAATCTTATCTATAAACTCTAAAACTTGTGAATCTTTCTCATATATTATTTCAAAACATTTTTCTCCTGCCTTGGTTATAAACTTAGATTGAAACTTCTTTAAGCTTACTAAGGTTAAGAATATGAATAAAAATCCTAAAATGCCTAAGTTATAATACCCCATACCAATAGCTAAGCCAAGACAAGCCACAACCCATAGTGATGCAGCAGTTGTTAACCCTTTTACTGATCCTTTGTTTTGTAATATTGTTCCTGCGCCCAAAAAGCCAATTCCCGAAATGACCTGAGCTCCCAATCTAGCATAATCAATTTTTATTACACTTCTTATATAATAATTATCTTTTATGGCTTCGAACACATCCTGACCTAATCTTATTTCTATTAAAGAAACTATAGCTGCGCCTACACAAACTAATATTTGTGTTCTAAATCCAGCAGCCCTATTATGATACTCTCTTTCATAACCTATAACACCTCCAACTATTGTTGCTAATAACAACCTTATAATTATATCTTTAAAACTTAAAGTTAATCCCATAATAAACTCCTCAAATACTTTAAATGAACTTATTATAAGATATGCTAAATAAATGTTAAAATATTTAGTCTTAATTCATATTAGAATATTTTTATTTTAGAATTAATTTAAACAACATATTTATATAAAGTATGTTATTTAATATTAAACTACTTATTAATCTCTACACTATTAAATATTCTTTAACCTATAAAATAGTTGTTAAATTCTAAAAAATATAGGCTTAAATATATTTAGATTTTTAATCACTCTAAACATACTTAAACCTAATTTACTTATTTAAAAACTTCTATCTAAATATATCTAATTTTAATTTATCTGCTATTTCCTTTAGAAGTTTCATACTAGCAACACTATTTCCTGGTACATCTAAGGCTGGACTAAATAATCCTATACCACATTTATTAGGAACTGAAGATAGTATTCCTCCTCCTACACCACTTTTAGATGGTAGTCCAATATGAACTGAAAAAGCTCCTGATTCATCATATAATCCATAAGTAGTCATTAATGATTTAACAACAGTAGCTGTTTCTACAGAAAATAATCTTTCACCATTCCAAGGCATAACCCCTTCATTAGCTAATACAGCACCTAATCTTGCTAAATCCTTAGCTGTAACTAAAACTGAACATTGTTTAAAATATGAATCTAAAATATCAGTAACATCACCTTCCATGATTCCATTACCCTTCATATAATAAGCAAGAGATCTGTTTATATCACCTGTTTCTCTTTCTGATAAATATATTTCAGTATCTAAAGTAATTTCATCATCATTCATAATCTTTCTATAAAAATCTAAAATTCTTTTAAAACGTTCTTCATCATTTTTCCCCTTAAGTAAGGATACTACTTTAATAGCTCCTGCATTTATAAATGGGTTTGATGGTTTATTTTTATGATTTATTTGCATATTCATAATTGAATTAAAAGCAAATCCAGAGGGTTCTGTTCCAACTTCTGAAAATACTTTTTCTATTCCATTATCTAATATAGCCAATATTAATGTAGGAACCTTTGATATGCTTTCAATTGCAAATCTAACATCATATTCTCCAGCTGAAAACTCTTTATTTTCTTTTAAATCATAAATACAGACACCTAATTGATCTGGATTTACCTTTGCAAGGGCTGGAATATATGTAGCTACATGTCCTTCTTTTGTATATTTTCTATTAGCTTCTACTAAAGCATCTAAATTTATATCCATATAAATCACCTCTAAATTTATCTTCTAAAAATATTATAAACAGTTAATAATTTCAAAATCAAAACTCAAAAATTTTACTTCATATAATTTTTCTATAGGTTATTTACGAATTTAATTTTAAAATTAAGTTTATTTTAAAACAAAGTAGCTTTTAACTTATACCTAATCCTAAAAGTGTATTTTTTACGAATTTATTTACTTTTTATTAACTTATAGTATTCTTTAGAAAAACTTCAAAGAATACTATAAGCTATTTATAAAAATACTCTTATAAAAAAATTAGAAAGTGACTTATTTGATTGACTATAGTTTTACCTCTTCCCTTTTACTCAATGATGCGAGAGTTGAATCATGAGAAAAATTTATTAAATTACTCTTACTTACTCCTATTTTTTGAGAGGTATATATTCCAGTATGTCCTGAGAAAATATAACTTATTGCACACGCCATAAATAAATATGGTGCACCTCCTACTCCAAACATCTCTATTCCTAAAACAAAAGAAGCAATAGGCGTATTAGTTGCTCCTGCAAATACACCTACTAACCCTAAAGAAGCTAAAAATGAAGGTGATAAATTTAATATTCCTGATAATGTATTTCCTAATGTTGATCCAATAACAAATAAAGGAGTTACTTCTCCCCCTTGATATCCAGCACCTAAAGTTATTGATGTAAAAATAAGTTTTCCTAGAAAATCAAAAGGTGATACATGTCCATTGAAAGCTTCTGATAATAAAGGAAGACTTAAACCTAAATATTTTCTACTTCCTACTAAATAAACTAATAATATTACAATACATCCTCCTACAAAGCTTTTTAATGAGGTATTCTTAAACTTATTAGAAAATAGGCCTTTTAATTTATGTGTAAGTTCACTAAATAATCTACTAGCTAGTCCAAAACAAATTGCTGAAATTATTACTTTTAAAATAATAAGAGCTGAGATATCTGGCACTCCTAAAACCTTATAATGAGAATGATGCACTCCTAAGATTTTAACAATCTCATTTCCCATAATACTAGCAAAGAAACTTGGTATTAAAGCTTCATAACTCATTTTACCTAATACAGAAACTTCTAATCCAAATATTGTTCCAGCAAGTGGTGTACCAAATATAGCTGAGAATCCTCCACTTACTCCTGCCATAAGCATTATCTTTGAATCTTCCTTATTTAATTTTAATAACTTTCCTATAGTTTCTGCTATACTTGCACCAATCTGTACTCCAGTTCCTTCCCTACCTGCTGACCCTCCAAAAAAATGAGTTACAATTGTTCCAAAGAAAACTAAGGGAACCATGCGAAGTGGTACATCTCCACAATAATTATTTATATTTTCAATAATTAAATTATTACCTTTTACTGAGTTCCTTCCAAACTTATAGTATAGAAAGCTTACTAAAGCTCCACCAATAGGAAGTAAAAATAAAACAAAACCATGATTAACTCTATAATCAGTTGCCCATTCTAAAGATTTTAAAAATATAGCTATTACTCCCCCTATAAAAATTCCTATTAAACTTCCTATTAATAGCCACTTTAAAAATGTCTTTCCTAGAAGAAAGGTATTATTTCTACTTATATACTTTAAATATTTCTTAGATTTTTGCTTCATTTATATTCTCCCTTCATTGATATTAATAATTTTTGAGCAAAAAATAACTCCTACAAAATATAAGCTATATAAACATATAACTTGTATTTTGTAGGAGTCATTAGCATAAAGCATTTAATGGCGAACTCCATCGCCTATAAAAATTACTTAAAAATAGTAACATAATTATAAATAATTGTCCATATTCAATTTCAAATCATACTAAGTTAATAACTTGTCATTAACTAATTTACTTAGAAAATATACATTAATAGTAAAAAACTCTTATAAGGATTAAATTTTTTTCAAATTCTAACTAAGATATAAAATTTCAACTTATAAAAAACTTATAATCACTTAAAACTACTTATATTAATTTACTGAAGAAATTATATTTCTAATCTAAAATAATATCCTCAATAACCTTCACACCATTATCAAGCATAGAGTTTAAAAATACATAATTCATAAAATTAGCTTTATGCATAGGCATATCAAATGTATCTACAAGTTTTTTTGGTACATATATTTCTCCATCTTTATTAACTCTATTAAACTCTGCTCTTAAGCTTATAGCTAATTGATAAATACATATATCTGTACAATCTCCTACTATTATTACATTGTCTATCTCTTCTTTATTTAATATGAAATTCTCCTCTAAAAATCCATTTGTTGAATTTTTCTTTATAACTTCTATTCCCTCTAAGTTCAACTCATCAACAAGTTCCCATTCATCAGTATCTTTCATACAATGCTTAGGATATGCTTTTAATTCTATTGAGTCTTCTGTATGATAATCAGTAAAGGCTTTAACTCTTATTCCATTATTTAAAGCATACTTTGCTAAATTACTTATTGGATTTATTAACTTCTCTATTCTATCACTATATAAAGCTCCTGCTTTAGCAAATCCTTTATTTATATCAACTATTAAAAGCATTGTTCTATTCTTATCTAAACTTTTTAAATCTAAACTTTCTAAGGATTGAAGTCTTTCATAAATTCCACTTATCATTTCATTACTTTCACTTAATAATAGTTCTTTAGTATCCACGATTTAAATCCCCCTATATTTTTTATATTTATTTTATTATGTAACCAATTCATATCTTTATCAATAATTATAGATATTTTTAACATTTAATTAAAGAATTGATTCTTAAGAAATTTTTAAAAATTACATAAAATAATTTCCTTTATTATATTTATATAACATGAACTCTCATTTGATAAATTGATTTTAAAACCATATAATCAAAGAGTAATTTATATTATCAAATGTTAAATCTTATAGAGAAGGAGGGTACATATTGAATAATTTTTTTAGAAACAATAAATCATATATAAAAATGGTATTAGTAATAATAGTATCTTATCTATCAATAAAGTTAATAGATAATATTCCTAGTGTTATGTCTGCTATTCATACAATTTTAGCAGTACTATTACCTTTTTTATTAGCATTTATTATTGCCTATATATTAAATCCAATTGTAAATTTATTTAGCAAAAAATTTAAATTATCAAGAGGAATTAGTATAGTAATAACTTACTTAATATTTGTAACATCAATTTCACTAGCAGCAACTTATTTATTACCTAAATTATATACAAGTTTAATTGAGTTAATAGATAATATACCTGCATTTACTAATTATGTACAAAACTTATTTACAGAAATAATGGCAAGTTTTAAAGTTCCTGAAGGAATAAACTCTTATTTACCTCATGGAGATACTAATAAACTAATAACATTTATTGGTTCTATGGTTACAGTGTTATCAAACTGGTTACTAGATGCTGCCATAAGCTTAACTAGTTCTATAATAAACTGGATATTTGGATTCTTAATTTCCATATATGTTTTAGTAGATAAAGATAAATTCTTAGCTCATAGTAGTAAAGTTACAAGAATCATTTTTGGTAAAGATCTTGGAAACGAAATATTAGAATTTATAAAGATACTTAATGAAAAAATAGGAACTTATGTTGGAATAAAAGCAATAGATTCCTTAATAATTGGTGTACTAGCCTTTATTGGATTAACAATAATGAAATCTGAGTATGCACTTTTATTATCAGTAGTAGTTGGTATAACTAATATGATTCCTTACTTTGGACCATTTATAGGTATGGTTGTAGGATTCTTTATAAATGTATTTATAAGCCCAATGAAAGCAGTTATTGTTTTAATATATCTTTTCATATTACAACAATTTGATGCTTGGTACTTAGATCCAAAACTTATAGGAAACAGAGTTGGTCTTAGCCCATTTTTAGTAATCCTTGGAGTTACCCTTGGAGGAGCTATCTATGGTCCTATAGGTATGATACTTGGAAGTCCAGTTATGTCAGTTATTAGAATCTATACTTTAAAATTAATTAAAAAATTTGAATATAGAGCAGAATAATAAAAAGAAGTTGTATTTAATACAACTTCTTTTTATTACTTAAATATATTTTAAATCAAATTTAATTTCATTATATATTCATTTAAAACTATATTTTTATTTTTTGATTTTACAATTTTTAATATTGAATGATATTTTTTTATTGCTACAGTAATTGGCATATCACAGTCACTCTCCTTTTCAAAATACATAAGTATTTGACCAGTTAAAACTTCTCCCCCAATATCAACCATAGGCTCAATAGCTTTTATATTCTTATTTATATGAGTGCTTACTATTATATTAACTCCCTCTTTCATCCCAATCTCTATAAATCCATAATCCTTTGAAATATTAATAACTTCCCCATGAACTGGAGAAAATAAAAATTCATTATGTGAATTTAAACTAATTATTTCTTCTAAATCCTCTAAATTAAAAGCCTTGTTTAAAACAATATAATCTAAAACATTTCCCTCACCTGGCGCCATAATATAAATTTCATTATCTGATTTATTTAACATATATAAACACCTCTTGTTTTTAAAATATTTAGACCTTATTAATTTATATGTTTTCAGCTTTTAAATTATAATTCTATCTACACTTATCTTAATTAAAGAATATCTTAATAAATTATCTTTTTCCTTTATAATAAGTTATAGAATATATAATTCATAAAAAGCCAAATTCAATCACAAAATCTTTTATAATTAAAATTTTTGATATAATACCTTGTAATTTTTGAATGTTTTTTATTGATTTTGATTGTTTTTGGATGTATAATTTAGTTACAAGGTTTTAGGAGGTTATTATGTTAAGTGAAAAAAGACATGAGATAATATTAAACTTATTAAAACTAAAGGGTTTTGTTAGCCTAACTGAATTGCTTGAAGCTACTGAAAGCTCTGAATCAACTATAAGAAGAGATTTAAGTTATTTAGAATCTATAAATCTATTAAAAAGAGTTCACGGTGGCGCTAAATCATTGGCTAATGTTTCAAAAGAATTAAGTTACAACGAGAAATCATCCAAAAGCATTCACGAAAAAAGAGCTATAGCAAAATATGCAGCTTCTTTAATAGAAGATGGCGATTGTATTTTTGTAGATGCAGGCACTACAACATATGAATTAATCGATTACTTAGAAGGAAAAGATATACTTGTTGTAAGTAATGGCTTATCTCATATAGATACATTAATCCAAAAAAATATTAAGTGCTATGTAATAGGTGGAAATATTAAAATTTCTACAAAAGCAATAACTGGATGTGATGCATTAATGTGTCTTTCAAAATTTAGATTCGATAAATGCTTTATTGGTGCTAATGGAGTTCATCATACCTATGGACTTACTACTCCAGATACTGAAGAAGCAATATTAAAGGAATGCGCAATAAATAATTCTAGAAAAGCTTATGTATTAGCTGACGACTCTAAATTTGGAGAGATTTCAACAATAAAATTCTCTGATATTAACAAATGTGTAATAATAACAAACGAAAAACCTAAAGATAATACATATGATAAAAAAACTGATATAAAGGTGGTTGATATTTAATGATTTATACTCTTACTCTTAATCCATCTATTGACTATGTAATAGATGTAGAAAACTTAGAGCTAGGAAAAGTAAACAGAACAAGTAAAGATTTTAAATTTCCTGGCGGAAAAGGAATTAATGTTTCAAGAATTTTAGGAAATCAAAAAATAGATAATATAGCCCTTGGATTCCTTGGTGGATTTACTGGTAAGTTCATTGAAGATAATCTAAAGGCTTTAGGGGTAAAAACAGAATTTATAAAAGTAAAAGGTGATTCAAGAATTAATGTAAAAATTAAATCTAATGAAGAAACAGAAATAAACGGAGCTGGTCCAATGATAACATCTGAAGAATTAGACTCACTGTTTAATAGATTTAATCAATTAGTAGAAGGAGATATATTAGTTCTTGCAGGTAGCATTCCATCTACTCTTCCTAAAGATTTATACCTTCAAATACAAAAAAGAGTTTCTAAGAAAAATGTAAAGGTTGTAGTTGATACTTCTGGAAAAGCTCTTTTAGAAGCTATAAAAAATAAACCTTTTTTAATAAAACCAAATAATCATGAAATTGAAGAAATATTTGATGTGAAAATAAATTCTGAGAAAGAACTTATTAAATATGGAAAAGATTTAGTTTCTCTTGGAGCAGAAAACGTAATAATCTCTATGGCTGGAGATGGAGCTCTATTAATAACTAAGGATGGTGTATTCAAAGGAAACGCACCTAAAGGAGAAGTTAAAAATTCTGTAGGAGCTGGCGACTCTTTAGTTGGAGGTTTCTTAGCAAAATATGTTGAAACTAAAGATTTAATTGCTTCCTTCAAAAATGGAATAGCCTCAGGAAGTGCTAGTGCATTTTCTTTAGATTTAGCTCTTGCTGAAGATGTCAATAAATTATTACCAATTATAAAAATTGAAAAATATGAGGAGGTTTAAAATATGAAAATTTCTCAATTATTAAGTCTTGACACAATAAAACTTGACCTTGCTGCATCTAATAAAAATGAAGTTATAGATCAATTAGTTGATGTTTTATGGGATGCTGGAAAGTTAACTGATAAAAATCTTTATAAAGAAGAGATTTTAAAGAGAGAAAGTTTATCTTCTACTGGTATTGGCGAAAGAATAGCAATTCCTCATGCTAAAACAAAAGCAGTAAAAAATGCATCTTTAGCTCTTGGTATATACAAATACGGTGTAGATTATGATTCACTTGATGGTGAACCTGTTAATATAGTATTTATGATTGCTGCTCCAGCTGGAGCAAATGATGAGCATTTAGAAACTCTATCTAGACTTTCAGTACTTTTAATGAATCCTGATTTCAAAAATGGACTTTTAAATGCTAAAACACCAGAAGAAGTTATTTCTCTTCTTGATAAATTTGAAGAAAATGAAGAATCTGATGAAAATAAGGATTCTAACGAAACAGAAAATAATTCAAATAAGAAATATATCTTAGCTGTTACAGCATGTCCAACTGGTATTGCTCATACTTATATGGCTGCTGATTCACTTAACAAAACTGCTAAGGAAATGGATGTACATATAAAGGTTGAAACTAATGGTTCAACAGGAGTAAAAAATAGATTAACTCAAGAAGACATAGATAAGGCTGACGGTATAATAGTTGCAGCTGATAAACAAGTTGAAATGGCTAGATTTAATGGTAAAAAAGTTGTAATAGTTCCTGTAGTTCAAGCTATGAAAAGACCACAAGAATTAATAGACGAAGCATTAAATAGCTCTGCTCCAGTTTATTCTCATTCTGGAGATTCTTCTAATCAATCTTCTGGTAAGACTGAAAAAAGAGGATTTTATAAACACTTAATGAATGGTGTTTCAAATATGTTACCATTCGTTGTTGGTGGTGGTATATTAATAGCCATATCATTTATGTTTGGTATTCACTCAGCTGAAATAAATGATCCTACTTTTAATCCAATAGCTAAATTATTAAAAGATATTGGTGGAGGAAATGCTTTCTTCCTTATGATTCCTGTTCTTGCTGGATTCATTGGATCAAGTATAGCTGATAGACCTGGATTTGCACCTGCTATGGTTGGTGGTTTAATCGCTGCTAACAGTGGATCTGGTTTCCTTGGTGGATTAATCGCTGGTTTCCTTGGTGGATATGTAGTTGTATTATTAAAGAAAATATTTAGTAAATTACCTCAATCATTAGAAGGTATTAAACCTGTTTTACTATACCCTCTATTTGGTATCTTAATAACTGGTGCCTTAATGTACTTAGTAATTGTTGGTCCTGTAACTGCTTTAAATAATAACATAGCAATATGGTTACAAAACATGGGAACTGGAAACTTAGTTCTTCTTGGAATAGTGTTAGGTGGAATGATGGCTATAGATATGGGTGGTCCTATAAATAAGGCTGCATTTACTTTTGGTATAGCTATGATAGCTTCTGGAAACTACTATCCACATGCTGCTATAATGGCTGGTGGTATGGTACCTCCTTTAGCTACAGCTTTAGCAACTACTTTCTTCAAAAATAAATTTACTAAAGATGAAAGAGATGCTGGTACTACTAACTATATAATGGGATTAACTTTTATAACTGAAGGAGCTATTCCATTTGCTGCAGCTGACCCATTCAGAGTTATACCTGCTTGTGTTATAGGTTCAGCTATAGCTGGAGGATTATCAATGGTATTTAAAATAGGTTTACCTGCTCCTCATGGTGGAATATTCGTAGTTCCAGTAGTTGAAGGAAATCCTCTTTTATATCTTCTATCAATATTAGTAGGCTCTATTGTAGCTGCTCTAATAATAGGATTCTTAAAGAAACCTGTAAATGAAATAAATAAATAAATAAGTTAATATATAAAATAAGTCTTAATAAAACTTACAAACATATTCCGAGAATTACTAGATATTCTCTTCATACTGTTTGTAAGTTTTATTCTTAACTTTTTATAACTACTATTTATATTTTAATTAATTAAAATTTAACTACTAAGCAATAAGTTAAAACCACCTGAAAATAGGTGGTTTTATTTTTTAATAAATAAAAAAAGATTAGATAGAAATTCTTTTTAGAATTCTATCTAAATCTTTAATTAAAATTTTCTATTATATATATACTTACTTTTTCAAACTATAATACAAATTTAAATATTTCAACTACTATAGCAGCTATGCATGCGCTTATTGGGATTGTTAATATCCAAGCCCAAACTATATTCTTAGCAACTCCCCACTTAACCGCTTTAGGATTTTTAGAAGCTCCAACTCCCATTATGGTAGTTGTTATTATGTGAGTTGTACTTACAGGAGCATGGAACATAGTAGCTATTCCTATAACTCCAGCTGCCCCAGTTTGTGCTGCAAATCCATTAACAGCATTTAATTTAGCAACTCCACTTCCCATTGTTTTAATTATTTTTTGTCCGCCTATTGAAGTTCCTGTTGCCATTGCAATTGCACATAAGGCTATAACCCAAGTTGGTACTTCAAAAGTAGATAAAAATCCTCCACTTAAAAGTGCCATAGTAATTATACCCATTGATTTTTGAGCATCATTACCACCATGGTTTAAGGCCATTAGTGCTCCTGAAACCACTTGTAATTTTGAGAAAATTCTATTTACAGGGCCTGGTTTACATCTTCTTAAGGCCCAGTTTAATAAAATCATAAATATGTATCCAACTATTAAACCTATAATTGGTGATAATATAAGCCAAAGAATTACTTCATCAAAAAGAGTTCCCCAACTTACTATGTTTATTGAATGTGAATAAGCTATTCCTCCACCTATTAATGATCCTATTAAGGCATGAGAAGAACTACTTGGAATTCCAAAATACCAAGTAATAAGATTCCATATAATAGCTCCTAATATAACTGCTGCAATAACCCATAGAGGTATTTTATTTTGATCTACTATACCATCTCCCACAGTTTTAGCAACCTCAGTTCCTAAAAATGCTCCAACAAAGTTGAATACGGCACATAAAGCTATGGCAGCCTTAGGTGAAAGAGCTCTTGTGGAAATTGATGTAGCAACTGCCGTTGCAGTATCATGAAATCCATTTATAAAATCGAAAGCTAATGTTAAGAGAATAATAACAACTGTTACAGCTAAAGTACTAGACATACTTCATCACTACTCCCTCAACTATATTGGCTACAGCCTCACAACTATCTAAAGTTGCCTCTAAGAATTTATATATTTCTCTCCATTTTATTATATCAAGAACTGGAGTTTTTCCATCTTCAGCAAATAATTCTGATATCATTTGTCTATAGAAAATATCTCCTTTGTTTTCTATTTTATTTATTGAAATTACTCTCTCTGTAATTTCTTTATTTTTCTTTTTCATATGCTTAAATTCTTCCATTAGAGATACTAATTCTCTTGATGCATCAACTATTAAGCTTCCTAAAACTTTAGCACCTTCTTTAGATTCATTTATGTTGAACATAGTGAATCTATGCATAGTACTTTCTATTGAATCTAAAATATCGTCCATTCTTTTTGTTATAGAAAATATATCTTCTCTATCAATAGGAGTTATAAAAGAATTATTTAGCTCTTCTATAAGTCTATGAACTATTTCATCTCCTTTATGTTCTAACTCTTCAACTCTAGCCACGTGGCTTGTTTTATTTTCAAGATCCCCTAAGGCTTCACTTAATATTACTGCTGCTTTTTCTACATTTTTTGCTTCATCGATAAACATATCATAAAATTTATCGTCTTTAGGATTTAAATTAAACATTCGTATTTCATCTCCTGGTTCTCATTATGAATTTTTATTGAACAAATCTAGTATATCATAATATTTTTTTAAATTTAACATTCAATTAATTAATTAACTTACACTTAACACAGAATGTATCTTTATCCATTTATTATACAATTATATCTTATTTTATTTAATATAATTAAATAAATTCTTTTAAACACCTATTATATTATTAATTATATGTAAATCCACTTAACATTGTATTATATATAGCTCAGCACTTTATTAATATTTTATTAAAAACACTGTAATTATATTTTATTTTAAAAGCCTTTTAGCCTCTAAAGCTCTTTGTATTATGGTTATGAATATTATTAAGGAAAATATATTTGTAACTAAATTTAATTTTATAGATGATAGTAAAATCATAAGTGAAAAACAAATAAATCCTTCTGATCTTTCTGCAAGTCCTGCTTGGTATCTAAAAGACTTCATACCATTATTTTGAGCTAAGGCTCCTACTGTTAAAAATATGGTCATAGATATTAAAATCATCATGGTTAATATTAAAAGATATAATCTACTATTTTGAAATTTTAAAGCTAAGACAAATATTATGCTAAGTTCAACAATTCTATCAAAGGTTATATCTAAAAGTGTTCCAAAGGGGCTAGTTAAATTCTTTTTTCTTGCCATAGCACCATCAACAGAATCTAAGTATCCTGATATCCAAAGAAAAACTACTGATAAAATCAATTTATCGAAATAAAGAAATACAGAACTTAAAACTCCTATAATTAGAGCTATTATACTAACTCCATTTGGTGTTAATCTTAACTTTAATAATGTATTAGCACCTAAATCTATTATTGGATTTACATACTTTCTTCCATAAGTATCTAACATTATTTTTTCTCTCCCTCTATTTTAAACTTTCATTTGCTTTTATTTTTATTAGATAAGTATGTGAACTACTCTCCACCTATAGGAATGGGAACACCTTAATGAATATACCTAAAAATACAGGGTTCCCTAAGCTTATAGGGTAGTTACCCCAATTTAAAATTAACTCTCTTTTCCTACTTTGTTTGCTAATTTAATTCTATTTATCCATTGATTAATTGTGCTTATATTCTTTTGACTTTTAGCTTTGCCATTAATAACATCTTCATTAAAAATAAAGTCTAATATGTGTAGTGCATTCTTATCTGAAGATTTAAAGGTATTTACGCAGGATTCACAGTAAGAAACTATATTTTCACACTCTGTAGAATTAGCTCTTTTATTTTTTTGACTTAGCCATAATTCCTTATTTGTAACTCCTACCATTCCTCCACAACCACAACATTCAGTTTTACTTCTATTCTTCTCAAATTCTACTATTTTAATTCCTAAATCTTTAAGTATGCTTCTAACAGCTTCATGAATTTGTTCTTCTTTTTTTATAGGACATGGATCATGCAGGGCAAATTCTTCTTTTAAATCTGAATATTTGTTTTTTAGTTCCTTTGGCACTCCAAATTCATTTATAACTTCCCAAAGTGTTATTACTTTAATATCTTTAAAAGCTGATCCAAAAGTCTTATAACAATTTTCACAGGCTACTATTATTTCATCAACTTCCTTGATTTTTAGATTATTCTCTATATCATTTAAATTGCTTTCAAATAATTCTAAGTTTCCAATATCCTTTGAAGGTTTTCCACAACATTTTAGAAGTATCTCTACTTCTCCTAAATTTTCTATTAAGTAGTCCTTTATTTTAAAAATAATTTCATTGTTATATCCACTTAAGCTACAACCTGGAATAAACACTCTCTTTATTTTCTTATGATTATTTTTTGATGTTAAAAACTTAGAAAAACTACCTTTTTGATGATTTTGAACAATCTTTAAATTAAATTTCTTGCTAGTATTTTTTAAATTTTCTCTATAAGATTTTATTCTTAAATTTTGAAACATCTCTTTTAAATTTATATCTTTTGGACATGCTTCAGTACATGCATTGCAAAGCATACAAGAATATGCAATTTCATCATAACTTATTTTATTCTTATCTATATCTCTTAATATATTTTTAGGACTATCTCCAAAAGTATTCATCATTGGACATACCTTGTAGCAAAGTCCACAATTAACACAATCCTCTAAATTTTTCTTTAGTTCCTTATTTGTCATTTTTACCTCTTTTCTCATTCCAAACTTTTTTCCCTACATATATTGCTATACTTAAAGCAAATAAAATTAAAAGTCCACTCATAAGTAATTGTGCTCCCCCAGTAAGCATACCACCAACATAAGAATATACTATTGTGGCAGGTAATTGACCAATACCTGTAGCAATGAAAAATGACCAAAAGTTCATTGATGTAAGTCCTGCAGCATAACTAACTAAGTCAAAAGATATAAAAGGTAGCAATCTTGCTATTAGTATAGTATGTTTACCATACTTTTCAAAGAAACCATCTATATCCTTTAAGGCAAATTTACTAGTTAATTTTTCAACGGCATCTCTTCCTAATCCTCTTGCTATATAAAAACATAGTGCTGCCCCAACCATGGCACTACTCCATGATAATATAGCACCCTTAACCCATCCAAATATAGCTGCATTACTTAAGGTTATTAAAAAAGCTGGTATTGGTGCTATTACAGATTGAAGTACCATTAATAAAAATGATGTTATAGGTGCCCATATTCCAAAAGATAATATATATTCCTTTATCATATCTAAATTCATACTACTTAAGTAAAATATCATCTGATTTATTTTACTATTAGCAGTTGGAACAAAAAAATACACCAAAAAAGCTACTATTAAAATAATTAAGGTAGCAACCCAAGGTTTAACTATTTTCTTCAAATTATTACCTCCATTTAAATCAAGATTTCATTATTATAAAATAAACCTCTATTTTTTAATAAGGTTACTCTAAACACTTTAAGCCTTAATTTTAAAGTTAACCTTTTAAATAAAGATTAGCTTAAATTAATAATAATGTTTTTATTAGGTTTTAAGTCTAATTGGCAAACCTTAAATTCTTAGTTTAAAGTCACTAATTAATTATATAGCAAAAATTCTAAATAACTATACTGATTATTGTAAATTTAAATTTTAATTTTATTTTAACTAAAAAAGCAGATCTCACTAAAAGTGACATCTGCTCTTATTTTAATAATACTATTTTCTTTTTTAAATGCTAATAAATTTAGCCCTTAACTCCACCAATATTAACACCTTCTGTTAACTTCTTATGAACTAGTGAGTATATAACCATTGTAGGTACCATTACTATAACTAATCCTGCAAATAATGCTCCCCAGTCAGTTGCAAACTTTTGAACTTCCATTAAGTTTTGTAATCCTACTGGTAATGTCTTTTTATCTGCATCTGTTATGAAAGTCATTGCCATAGCATATTCATTCCAATAATTCATAAAGTTGAATATCATTATAGTTATGATACCTGGTTTAGCTAATGGAACTACTATCTTTGTTAATATTTGAAGATTAGTACATCCATCTATCATTGCTGCCTCTTCATAATCCTTTGCAATCCCCTTCATAAATCCACTCATTATATAGATTGAGAAAGGTAAGCTTAGCACTGCATATACAAGAGCTAGCGCAAATAAATTATTTAATAATTTCATTTTTTCTAATATTGTAAATAAAGGTACTATAATATATACTGGTTGGATAAATAATCCTGCCATAAATAAATTCTTTATAAAACTACATCCAAAGAACTTTTGTCTAGCTAAAACATAAGATGCTGGTACACTTAAGCAAAGGGATAAAACCATAGCTATTATAGTAACTAATATTGAGTTAAAGAAGTAAGCTCCCATGTTAGCTTCTGTAAATGCAGTCATATAGTTAGCAAACCCAAAACTTTTTGGTAATGCCCATGGACTTGCGTAGAATTCTTTAGTAGTTTTAAAAGAAGACATTATTGTCCATATAATTGGCACTATAACTAAAATTGTTGCAGCTATTAATATAATCCTTAATAATGTATTAGATATTACTTTTTTAGTTTTATTCTCAGTATCTAAACCTACATTTTTTCTCTTTTTAGTTTCTAACATGTTATCTCACTCCCTTCTGTTGTAATCTTTTTACTCTCTTTTCTTCCCTTGCATCAGAATCACTTAACTTATTGATTATTAATGCAAGGATCATAGCAAAGGCAAATATAGTTACCCCAACTGCCATAGCATATCCATATTGAGAATTTGTAAATGCTTGTTTATACATATATGTCAATAAAACCTCTGATTTTCCATTTGGTCCACCCTTAGTCATTACAGTTACAAATATAAAGCTTAGGTTAAGTGCCCCTGTAATAAAGAATGCAAAAGTTACTCTAACTACATCCCATAAAAGTGGTAATGTTACATATCTAAACTTTTGCCAAGCTGATGCTCCTTCTAAATAACATACTTCATAAAGAGAAGGTGATATTCCATCTAATCCAGCTATATAAATTACCATATAATAACCAACTGCTTGCCATACCATAGTTATAACTAATGCCCATAGGACTAACTTAGAATCTCCAAGCCATGCCAGTCCTGCTAACTTATCTAGTCCTATCATTTCAAAAAATGCTTTAAGAATTCCTATTGATGGGTCATAAACATATGTAAATAAAACCCCTATAACAACCATTGATAATATATTTGGGAAAAATAGTATAACTCTGTAGAAATTCTTTTCTTTTAACTTACTTTGAGTTATTACTACAGCTAAGAATAAAGAAAGGGTTATTGTTATTGCTGGAAATAAAACTATTATGAAAAATGTATTCCCAAATGCTTCCTTAAAATATCTATCATTTAAAAGTGCTTTAAAGTTATCTAACCCCACAAATACTGGTTCTCCTGAAATCCCACTCCATTCATATAAAGACATCATGAAACCTTTTCCAATTGGGTATAACATAAATATTGTAAATAGTATAAGTGCAGGCAACACACACATTGCTAAAAATATTTTTCTTTTATTACTGTTCATGAAATTTCACCCCCTATAATTTTAAAGAAGGAGAAGAACCTCCTCTCCTTCTCAATAAATTTTATTTTATCTTAATAATTATTCAACAACTTCTTTAGCAAGAGTTTGTGAATCAGATTCTAAGTTATTAATCCATTCATCAACTGTTAATTCTTTATTTATGATACTTCCTACTGGTCCAAATAAACTATCATTTCTAAAATCTAGTTTAGAGTTTGTTGGTTTAAATGAAAGTGGAATTGGTTTAGCACCTTCTTCAACAACCTTATAAGACTCATATCCTGATGCATCTAATGAAGATTTAGCTTTTTCAACTGCTCCCTTAACTGGAACTACAGCCTTAGCTATTTCAGCATTCTTTTGAACCATAGCATCTGTATATTGGAATGCTAAGAATTCTTTTGCTAATTCAACTTGATCTGATTTAGCTGGGATATACATTTGCTCTATTGTAGTAGTTACATATGGAGTATCCCCTTCTTTAAATGCTGGTGGAGCCATAAATCCAAACTCAAATCCTTCTGGTATAGCATCTTTCATTTCTCCTTCTAACCAGCTACCACATGGTAAGAATAATGCTTTTCCATTTAAGAATTCAACTTGTGCTTGAGTATGAGTCATACCAACTGTTCCATTAAGAACCATATCCTCATCAGCCATTCTTTGGAATATATCTAATGCTTTTTTAACATTTGGATCTTTCCAAGCACCTTCTTCATAGTTGAATATCTTTTCTACAGCTTCTTCTCCTGCTGCACTAGCTAACATTGGGAATATTACAGCCTCATTATATCCTGGCGCTTGTCCTTGATAAGTATAAAGAGCTATTCCCTCATCTTTTGCCTTCTTACCTAATTCAAAGAACTCATCCCAAGTTTTTGGAACTTCCCATCCTTTTTCTTTGAATAATGCTTTGTTATACCACATACCTGTAACATTATAGTAAAGTGGTGCTAAGAATACTTTTCCATCTCCATATGGAGTTGTAAGTGGTGTATCTAAAAATCCTGGTAATATTTTATCTTTTAATTTTTGTCCTGGATTATCTGGATCTTCTCTATCAAATACATCACTTAAATCTAATAAAGCTTTATCCTTTATTAAAGCATTAGCTATACCTGATGGGTCATTTGTACTTAAGTATATAAAGTCAGGTGTATTTTCTGATGATAATTTAGGTCTTATAATATCACCTATTTTAGGATTAGCTTCCATCTTAACTTCTACATCTGGGTGCTCAGCTTCAAAGGCATCTATACAAGCATCCCAGTAATCCTTACCAAATCCACCTTCAAAAACAGCTATTTCTAAAACCTTTTTCTCTCCTGAACCTTCAGCTTGTTCAGTTGATGGCTTTTCATTATCTTTTGGTGCCTCCTCTTTATTTCCACATCCAACAAATGCAGAGGCAGCTATAGCTGTAACACATGCAACAGTTAGCATTTTAACTAATTTTCTTTTCATAAACTCTCTCCTCCAATACCCTTACTCATTTCTTGTAAACATTTTCTTCTCATATTTATAATACTTCTTATTGGAATTTTTTTGAATATAAGGATTTTACTTAAACATGTACTTTTTTTACAATATCAATCCAAAATAAAAATAATCTATATTTATGACAAAACTTTATTACTATAATCCTTTTTAAACTTAGATGGACTTACCCCATAAAACTTCTTAAAAACTCTGTTAAAATAAAACTGATCTGTCATTCCAATACTGTTAGCAACCTCTTTAACTAAAGTATCTTGCTGTTTTAATAATTCCTTAGCCTTTTTCATCTTTACTTCATTTATAAAGTACATAAGATTTTTTCCTGTTTCATTTTTAAAAATTCTACTTAAATAACTTTCATTTAAATTCACAGCATTAGCTACCATAACCAAGGTTATTCTCTTATCAATATTCTTTTCTATAAACTTTATAATCTCATTAACCTCTTTTTTATAACTAAGCTCTTTGCTCTTTATATATCTTTGATTAATATAATCTATTAAAAGAGTTGAATTATTTATTAATGCCTCTATGTTATCACTCTTTAATATCTTTCCTTTTAATTCTTTTATACCATTTAAATCATCTTGTACATACTCATGATTCTCTATTAATTCGCACATAAAATTTACATAGTTTATTAAAGTTGAAGGTTTTACATTCATATTAGAACATCTTCTAGCAAATTCTTTTATAAGTTCCTTATTAGCAGAAATTTCTCCTAACTCTATATTCTCTAAAATGGCATCTGTTACTTCCTTTCTAAGCTTAATAGCATCACCAAAACCCAAAAATTCTTCACTTATTATTAAAAAGTTTTCTTTTCCATAAAACTTTAGACTAAGAATTTCCTCAACCTTTTTAAAGCTCTCTTTTAAGCCTTTTACACTTTCTATCCTTTTTATTAAGACAGCACTAACTTTAATATTTAAATAAAGCATTATTAAATTCTGTATATTTATTGTTTTTATCTTTAAACTATTAAAATCCATCTTAGATATAAAAATATACTTATGATTATTTATTGGGATAATCTTAACTCCATTTACACTAAATTCTTCTTTTATTATGTTTTCTATAGTAATTGACAATTTATTTTTATCCTTAATTTTTTCCTCATAAATCTTTTTATAATTATCTATATAAATACAGGCACCAGTATAATATTCACAATTATCATCTAAAAAATTAATCTTTGGAAACTCATTTAAAAGTTCTTCATAAGATAGATCATCCTTTAAGTATTCCTTTAACAAAGAAATCTCAGCTAATTTTTTTGTTTTATCAAATTCATTTTTAAACTGAGCTTCTTTCTCTTGTTCCTCTTTCCTCTCTTCTAAACTCTCCCTAAATTTATCAATTATATCTTCTAGTTCCTTTGGTCTTAAAGTTATTTTTAATAAATAATCATCTGCGCCCTTTTTCATTGCTTCTCTAACTAATTCATACTCCCCATGATTGCTAAGAACAAGTATCTTACCCCTAAAATTTTCTTCTTTAAGCTTATCAATTAATTCAATTCCATTTAATCCTTTCATTTTAAGGTCCGTTATAATAAGATCAGCACCATTTTCATTTAGTATATTAAGAACTTCTGAGCCATCTTGAGCTAATCCAACTATATTAAACCCATGAGATTCCCAGTCTATTATATTTCTCATAGCAATTCTAACTATTTTTTCATCATCAGCAATAATAACCTTGAACATAAAAAATTCCCCCTATATACTCTTAGGAATTACTATTTTAACAATAGTTCCTTTATTCACCTCACTGTAAATAGTTGTCCCATAACCTAAGCCAAATGTTAACTTTATCCTTTCATCAACATTATTCCATCCAATACCTGAAAGTTTATTATCTTTAACCTTTTCTTTACTATTAAACCCCTTTCCGTTATCCTTAATCGATATTAAAATATTTTCTTCCTCTGACATAATTTTAATAATAATCTTTTGATTCTCCTTATTTTCATCGATTCCATGAATTATTGAATTTTCTACTATTGGTTGTAAAATAAACTTTATAACTTTATTTTCTAATAAAAGTTCATCTACTTCATACTGAACATCAAAGGAATTACCGTATCTTATCTTTTGAATAACAACGTAATTCTTTATATTCTCTAGTTCTTCTCTAATAGTTACAAGCTCATTTTTATCTATAATTGTATTTCTTAATAATTCTGCTAGGGAACTAAGCCCCTCGCTTACTGTATAATCTTGATTCATTAAGGCTGTCCACTTTAAAGAGTTCAATGTATTAAAGAGAAAATGAGGATTAATTTGTGCCTGTAACATCCTTATCTCTAAATCCCTCTTCTCAACTTCTTGTAATTTAGTCTTTTCAATTAATTCATTTACTCTTTTTAACATAGAATCAAAATTATCAGAAATAACACCAATCTCATCTTCATAAGTATCATTTACTAAAACCTTTAAATCCCCCTCAGATACTCTTTTCATCTTATTTAAAAGGTTATATAAAGGTACTTTAATACTTGAATATAGAAAATATGAAAATATTAATACCACTAAAGTGAAAAGTAATCCTATTATAGTCATTTCCTTCCTTAAACTTTGAATATCAGCATTTATAAAATCATAAGGGGTCATTGAAGCTATATACCAATTAAATCCCTTTAATTTTCTATATGTAGCTACATAATTTTCTCCATTTACCACTATACTCCTTGCTGTATCCTTAGCCCCTTTATCTTTAAGGAACTTATTTAAATCTGTCTCCTCTAATATAAAATTACTATTTAAATTATTTTCAGAAATTATTATGTTATTCTTATCATCTATTATAAAAATTTCACTGCCTTTACCAATATTAAAAAGAGAAAAAGAAGAAGCAAAAACTTCACTTTTTATAGCCATGAAAACATATCCCACAATACTGTTATCCTGTTTTACTGGAGTTACTATGCATATGTGAGGTTCATTATTTAAAATTGTAGAAAACCAAAATAGTCCATTTTCAGATTCATCTGCATATCTTTCTATATCTTCTCTCTTAAAATATTTAAAACCTTGCATATAAGTGACTTCATAATCCTTTGATATTATTTCAACCTCTGCTAGATTAGGTAAAAGAGAAAGTTTTTTAGACAAGTAATCATTCATATACTTTAAAAATTCATTCTTTTCTTTTCCATCCATAAATTTGTAATTTATAAGATTATTAGCTATTTCTTCATTCATTGATAATTCAATAGATGCTCTTTCTAAGAATTCTTTATTTTTGTAAATGTCTTCACTCATGATAGAAAGCATATTTTCCGAATAATTTATTGCATTATTCTTCAATGCATTGGTAGCCTTTTTATATAGGAGTATGCCTAAAATACTACTACAAAAAATTATTCCTACAGAAAATGATGCTATAAGTCTATTTTTAATAGAAGTTTTTCTAAGAAAATTTGATATTCCTCTTAAGGTATTTGTTATTTTCTTTATTATTTTCCTCACTCCTTAGTATAATTTCTATATTCTTTTTTAACATTTTATCATATATGGTATTTTTTTGAAACTAACTTCCTAGGCTAAATATTTTATTTTCCTAATTTTTACAAAAATTATATAAAATCTAAAAAGACCCTTAGTGAAAAACTCACTAAGGATCTATATATATAAGGGAATTAAAAGAAAAAGCTTATTTATTTATATTTAACCATCTTATTTCCATAGGAGCTAAAGTTAAAGTTTCAACCTTAACACCATTTATATATGCATCTGTAATTTTTTCTTCTTGAGTATTGTTTATTACAGCCATTTTTCCTACTTCTAAGAAGGCAGCACACTCAGTATCTATATTAGTTACATAGAATTTTTTCATCTCATCTTCTTTACTTGCAGCCCAATAAATTGCTCTTAATAAAATTCTGCAATTCTCTGGAGTATATGGGAATCCTGCAAAATAAACGCTTCTACCTTTTCCATATGTGTTTACAGCACAAGTAGTATCTCCTCTGAAGTTATTCTTTAAGCAATGGCAATTACCAAAGTCCATTCTTAAAACTTGGTAACTATCACCCTTTCCATAAACGCCTTTCATCCCCTCACCAAAATCAATAGCTTTTTCACCAATTTCTTCTGTTATAAAATGATGTGGATTTAATTCATTATATTTTCTAGTGCTTAAACTAAATCCAACTTCCTTGTCAACTCCTAAAACATCTGCTAACTGGAAGAATTTGTTTTCATAATGTATTGCAGTCGGTTCTCCAACTCCTATAAATCCTCCACCATTATGAACCCATTTTCTAATCATAGAAACTAATTTAGGATTTTTCCAATACTCTCCACCACTCCAAGCAGTATAAGCATCTCCAGCATTTATAATAACTCCAGTATCCTCTGGAATTCCATTTTCTAATATATCATCAAAACTAATAAATTCTACCTCTACAGGCATACCACTTAAACATTCAACAATTCCAGCGTATGAATATATTTCCTTATACCAAAGAGCATGAGCTACTTGTTGAGTTTGCCAGCTTCTTAATTTACCCCAACAGTTTAATACACAAATCTTAAATGGGGCTACATACGCCTTAGTTCCTTTTATAGTTTCATGAATTTCTCTAAACTCATCACATATTTTTTCAACTTGCTCAACAAACTCTGGGAATTTAACTGCAAGTCCTAAATATCCACCATATCCTATTCTATCTAGTGGACTTCTTAATATAGCTCTTCTTGCTTGTAACCAATTCTCCCTTGCTTCCCCAACAGGGTCTCCTGTTTCATTAAATACATCAGGGAAAAAGTATGGTAGAAATCTTCCTTCTGTATATTTAACTCCTGGAATATCAGCTATCATTCTCATAGTTGTTCCATTACCTACTGAACCAACCACTGCATCTAATCCAATGCTTGGGAAATACTTTCCATAAGGCTCTGTACCTATCCAGTTATCCCCTAAAAACATCATTGCTTCTTTTCCATTTTCATGACATAAATCCACTAACTCTTTAGCCATTTTTGAAACATGTTTACATTGAAAATCTATGAAATCTTTATATTGTTTTGTTGGAACCCTAAATGTTGAATTATAATAACCAGCATCAACTATATCTTCTGGTCTTAATTTATATCCTTTTTCTTTTTCGAATTGCTCTAAAGCTAAAGGACTCACTGATGAACTATATCCAAACCAATCAACAAATTTCTCCTTAGCAACCTCGTTAAAGCATAATGTAAAGTGATAGAAGAAAGTAGTAAATCTAACTACATCTACTTCTGGATTCTCATCAATCCATTTCTTTAAAGCTTCTTTAACATGTACACTAGTCTTAGCTTGTCTACAGTCATATGGCATTTCATGAGGTTTATCTCCCCAATCATTAGTTATATGATTATACATTTGAGTTGGATCCCAAATCATATAAACTAAGAAATTTACTGTATATTCATGATAAGGTGTAGTTTCTTCTACTGTTAAAATTTCACTCTCTTTATTAAAATTCCATTTTGAAGGATCTACAACTTCACCAGTAGTTCTATCTATAACTTCCCACCATTTTTTTTCATCATGAACCTTATCTATTTCAAATTGCTCTGAATAATATCCAGCTAATATTTTTATTTCAGTTTTTTCTGATTTAGCAATAACAGGCTCTGACATTAAGTAAAGTTGTTGTAATTCATCTTTATTTTCACTAGCCCATTTTTGATCACTTCTAACTGTTAGGTATGTAGAATATAGCTTAACCCCTAAGTCAACTATATCCTTAGAAAGCTTAGTACCATCACAATCTCTTAAGGCATCAGCTCCCCATCTATCTATAATACTCTTTATTTCTTCTTTCATATTAGAATCAGTCGGTATTGTAACTCTTCCCTTTAACTCACCCATAAATTTCTCCTCCATTTCCCTCAATCTAAACATTTAAAGTCATGTATATTAATATAACCTTTTTCTTACAGTTTAATATTAACATTTGTCAATTAACGTTTACATGTAATTTATTTACTAAATCATTGAAAATTTTGAGTATATTATTTTTAATGATAATTTATAGTTAAAAATTACTTTATTAAAAACAAAAAAACTTACAAACCTATTCTAAGAACTACTAAAAGTTCTATTCACACGGTTTGTAAGTTTTATAGATGGTTATTTTGATCCCTTCCCTTTTTTAATCTTATTAAAGGTTTAATAATTTAGCTGTTACATCTTCTAAAGAATTTAATTCATTATCTAAATTTTTTATTTCTTCCTCAGCACTTGGTGTAAGGTTTAAAAGAATAAGACCTGAAGTTGAACATGTATTTTCAGTAGCTTCGTGTAAGCCTATTCTAGTATGTATTATACAACCATATTTAGTTAGTATTTCTTGAACTCTTGGTGCTGCAACAGTTCTAGGTGATATTTTGATAGCCATTATAGTGTACATAATAAATCCCTCCATAAATAATAATCCTAATTACATATTAGCATATATTAGTAAATTTTTCTTACATAATCTTTAATTATTATTTAAAAAAAATAATTACAATATACTATCTTTCTTATTGTTACTTCATTTAAAAAAATTTCAAATAAATAATTATTTTATAAATACATCTGTGAAAGAAACAACACTATAAAATTTCTCTCATCTAAAAAGTTTCTTCCCTTAATCTTTTTGTCCTCTTTATCAAATATGAAATCAAACATACTACTTCCTCCAATATAAGTTCTTCATATGCCATTCTATCCACATTTATTAATATTAAACCTAAGAATATTATATTATTTAAAATTTAAAAATATTATATAATGTTTATATAGTAAGATTTAAAGGGGTGTTTTTATGAATAATTTTTTTAAACATACACTAGAAACTCATACACCTCAAAGTATGAGTAAAATTACATCTTATATAAGAGAAGATATAAAAAATAGTAATATTGAAAATGGAATTGTAGTTGTTTATTGTCCACACACTACTGCTGGTATAACAATAAATGAAAATGCAGACCCTGATGTTGTTAAAGATTTAATTTATGGATTTGAAAAAGTTTATCCAACTAATGATCATAAATACATACATTTTGAAGGCAATTCACATTCCCACCTTAAAAGTTCTACAGTTGGAGTATCTCAGCAATTAATATTACATAGAGGTAGATTAATCCTAGGTCAATGGCAAGACGTGTACTTCTGTGACTTTGATGGCCCAAGAAACAGAACTTTTTATGTTAAGGTTCTGGAGGGATAATATTTAATTTTAATTATAAGTTCAAGTTATAGAATTTTTAATTTTATAACTTGAACTTATATGCTTAATCTTAGTAGTTTAATATAATTATATTAATTAGCACCTTTCATTTTACAATATATTTTTAACCATTAATTCTACATATTAATAAATTTATATTAAATGCTAAATTAACTTGGAAAGTTATATATTCTCTAAAAGATTTGCCATTTCAATGGCTGCCATAGCTGCATCAAACCCTTTATTACCAGCTTTAGTTCCGGCTCTTTCTATAGCTTGTTCTATATTCTCAGTTGTTACTATTCCAAAGATAACTGGTACTTCAGTGTCTAAGCTTACATTAGCTATTCCTTTTGATACCTCTCCACAAACATAATCATAATGACTGGTAGCTCCTCTTATTACTGTTCCTAAACAAACAACTCCGGCATATTTTCCTGATTTAGCTAACTTTTTAGCTATTAATGGTATTTCAAAAGCTCCTGGCACCCAAGCAAGATCTATATTCTCTTCCTCTACTCCATGTCTTTTAAAAGCATCTAAAGCTCCATCTATAAGCTTTGATACAATGAATTCATTAAATCTTCCTGCAACTATAGCAAATTTTTTATCTTGACCTATTAAAGTTCCTTCTAAAATCCTCATTCTAATCTCTCCTTTAAACATTTTTATATTTCAAGTATTTTTTTAATTCTTCGTATCTAATATTGATACTTTTCTTATCCACTTTTAATCTATCTTTAAATTTAAAATTTTAAATAACTCTATAAAATTACTGCATTATTAAATGGTGCATTTTTTCTTTCTTAGTTTTCAAATAAAACTCATTTTCCTCATTACACTTTATTTCTATAGGTACTCTTTCTACTATTTTAAGTCCATATCCCTCTAAGCCAGTTATTTTTTTAGGATTATTAGTCATTAACCTTATTTCCCTTACACCTAAATCTTTTAGAATTTGTGCTCCAACGCCATAATCTCTAAGATCTTCTGGAAATCCTAAGGCTATATTAGCTTCTACAGTATCTAATCCTTCATCTTGAAGCTTATAAGCTTTCAACTTATTTATAAGACCTATTCCTCTTCCTTCTTGTCTCATATAAAGTAATATTCCTTTTTCCTCTTCATTTATTTTTTCCATAGCTCTATGAAATTGCTCTCCACAATCACATCTTTTTGATCCAAAAACATCTCCAGTTAAACACTCTGAATGCACTCTTAATAATACTGGCTCCTCTGATTTTATCTCTCCTTTAACTAAAGCCACATGATGCTCTCCTGTAAGTTTATCTATAAACCCAATAGCCTTAAAATCTCCATGTTTAGTTGGCATATTAGTTTCAACAACTCTATAAACCAAATTATCTCTTTCTGTTCTATAAGCAATTAAATCTTCTATAGTTATTATTTTCATATTATGACTATTTGCAAATTCTAACAATTCATCAGTTCTAGCCATAGTTCCATCATCTTTCATTATTTCACATATTACCCCAACTTCTTTTAATCCAGCTAACTTTGCTAGGTCAATTGCCGCCTCTGTATGCCCAGCTCTCTTTAAAACGCCACCATTCTTAGCTATTAAAGGGAATACATGTCCTGGTCTTCTAAAATCCTCTGCTTTACTTTCTTCATTTATTAATTCTTTAATTGTATGAGCCCTTTCAAAGGCTGATATTCCTGTAGTTGTATCTTTATAGTCTATAGAGACTGTAAATGCAGTTTCATGATTATCTGTATTATGTGAAACCATAGGATTCAATCCTAAATTTTCAGCTATACTCCCACTTACTGGAGCACATATTAAACCCTTTCCATAAGTGGCCATAAAATTTATTTTTTCTCCAGTAACAAGTTCTCCAGCCATAACTAGATCCCCCTCATTTTCTCTTCCCTCATCATCAATAACAATAACCATTTCCCCATTTTTTATATCTTCTATTGCCTCTTCTATTAAATTAAACTTCTTCATATTTTTAAGGAGATAAAAATCCCCAACACCACCTTTCAAGAATTTCTAGAATTATTAGCTATTATTTTTTGGTAACTGATATATCTACTTTGTAAAATTAAACTTGATCTAAAACAATATATAAAAATAAATATTAAATTTTAAAATATAATTTAAATAAACCCATTAATAGTTAAAAACTCTTCTGTTAAAACAGACTTTTTCTTTCTATTATGTTTTTTAAAGCCTAAAAGCTTTTCAACATACTTACCAATAGGATCACATTCTATATTTACTAAATCACCAATTTTTCTTTTAGTTAATGTTGTCTCTTCCTGACTATGAGGAATTACTGAAACTTTAAAACTTTCCCCTTTAACCTCTGCAATAGTTAAACTTATTCCATCAATAGCTATAGAGCCTTTATAAACTATATATTTACTTAATTCATATGAAACTTTAATTTCTACCCATATTGCTTCCCCCTCATCTTTAAAAGAAATTATTTCTCCAGTGGAATCAATATGGCCAGTTACTATATGTCCATTAAATCTGCCATTAATACTCATGGCTCTTTCCAAGTTCACCTTACTTGATTTTTTTAAGTTTCCAAGATTACTTTTTCTTAAGGTTTCTCCCATAACATATGCAGTAAAATAATCTTTTCCCTTAGTTGTTATAGTTAAGCAAACTCCATTTGTTGATATACTATCACCTATCTTGGTGTCCTCTAAGACCTTATTAGCTCTTATTTTCAGTAAAGATGATTTTTCATTTTTATCTATGCTTATAACTTCTCCTATTTCTTCCACAATACCAGTAAACATATTATTCACTTCCTTTTTCTATTAACTAAGGCTACATTCAATTAAAATATCATTATGGAAGGTCTTCAAATTTACTTCAGGAAATTCAAAGGCGTCTAAAACATTTCTTATTCCTTCCCCTTCAACAGGAGTAATAGCATTTTTCCCTCCAAAAACTTTTGGTGCAACAAAGGCATATATCTTATTTACTTTTTTATTTTCTAAAAAAGTAAAATTTAAATTTCCTCCTCCTTCAATAAGAACTGAATCAATATTTTTTTCTTTTAAACACTCTAAAACCTGATTAATATTAATTTTTCCTTCATCTAAATTTACTTCTATTACCTCTATACCTTTATCTTTTAATTTTTCATTTTTTATCTTATCCTTTTTATTTGTTGTAAAAATTAAGGTTTTTGACTCACTTTGATTTTTTAATATTTCTGAATCTAAAGGAATTCTTAATTTACTATCAAGTACTATCCTAAAATGCTTTCTTTCTAACTCTTTATTTTTATTAAGTCTACATCTCAAATCTGAATTATCCTTTAAAACAGTGTTTATTCCAACCATTATTGAGCTATATTTATTTCTTAAGGAATGAACAAACTCTCTTGATTTTCTATTAGTTATCCATTTTGATTTAAATTCCTTAGTTGCTATTTTTCCATCTAAGGTCATTGCCCATTTAAGTGCAATAAAAGGTCTATTTTCCTTAATATAAAAATTAAATATCTCATTTAATCTAATACATTCCTTTTCTAAAACTCCTACCTTAACCTCTATGCCTGACTCTCTTAAAATTTTAATACTCTTTCCTGATACCAAAGGATTTGGGTCTAAGTTTCCAACTACTACTCTCTTAAATTTATTTTTAATTATGGCTTCTACACATGGAGGAGTTTTACCATAGTGACAACAAGGTTCTAAGGTAACATATATTGTTGCTCCCTCAGTAGATTTAATAGAACTATTAATAGCATTAATTTCAGCATGATTTCCTCCAAAAAACTCATGATATCCTTGTCCTATTATTTCTCCATCCTTAACAATAACAGCTCCTACCAAAGGGTTTGGATTTACATAGCCCTCTCCTTTTCTAGCTAATTCCAAAGCTTTTTTCATAAAAAATTCATCCAAGTTATCCTCTCCTTCCAAATTCTTCTTTAGAAGTACCTAATAAAAAATTAAAGCCCTGAGTTTTAATTAACTCAGGGCTTTTATTAGTTATCCAAGTAATTGAAGTTATTTAAATAGAATCTTAAAATTTTAATTAATATATCTAAGAATATTAGTCTTAATAAAATTTTAAACTGATTTAAATAAATCCTTTAAATATATTTCTAAAAATAAAAATTTTAACCAATTCAAAATAATTAATACCGATATAAATAGTATAAAAAGTAAAGCTCTGAACAAAAAAATGTTCAGAGCTAAAGATTCTAAAGCACAACACTCCATTTAATATGCATATAAAACATAATAAAAAGATAACTTATTAGATATTCTTCTTTCATCCAGACTTTACTGTCGGCCTCGGAATTTCACCGAATCATGCTAAACTAGCTCGCGGGCTTTACCGCCGGTAGGGAATTTCACCCTGCCCTGAAGAATTTTTATTAAATTATATCTATAAATTACCATTTAAACTTTTTCATGTCAATTTCCTATTTAGTTTATAAAATCTAATTCTCACTATATAATCATCACATATTCTTTATTTCCTCAATAATGCTACTTTTTATATTATCCATTGGAAAAAGTTTGCCTGGACATAAAGTATCCACAACTTCCCTGTGTGGAAGTATATCTTTTATTGGATATTTTAAGCTTAAATAAGTTCCTAATTTAACAAGTGAATTTTTTTGTGCCTCTTTTAAACCCTCTTTTTCAAAGTTTCCTTCAATGCATATTCCTAAGGTATTATAATTTGCATTTTTTGCATGAGCTCCTATTACATTTTCATCTCTACCTTTATAAATTGTCCCATCCTCTCTTATATAAAAATGATATCCTATTCCACTCCATCCATTATCTAAATGAAACTTATGAATATCTTCTGGAGTTTCTGGTGAATCCGTTGCTGAATGATGAATAATTAATCTTTTAGGTGAATTACCTTTTTTAAGCCCACTTCCCCATTTATAATCAACTTCTTTTATCTCTAATTCCTGCCTCATTTTTTCTAACTCTCTACTTGAAATATTCTTTTTATAAGCATCTCTATAGCTCTCATCTTTATTCATTTTAGAAAAAACAAAGAAAATACTCCCACAAATAATCAATATAATACTAATTAAAAATATAAGTCTTCTTCTAAAAATCTTTTTTCTTCTCTTTGATAAATTAATATTCTTAATTTTAGTATGCTCCAACTCTGCTCTTCCCCCTTTTATTTTTTAATATAGCACCCTAATATTTCAGCTACTATTTTAAAATATTAAAAAACACCATAGTATTTTAAAACCTTATATGTAAATAATAAACAAAATCCTTTTTAATCTCTACCTTATTTTTAAGAATTTACATTTTGTTGCCCCTATAATTTTTTATTCCATACTTAAAATATTTTAAATCCTAACCTTAAATTATTATGAATCTTACTATACACATAAAAATAAACTTTTATTTTAAATAAGCTTTTTTTTAAATTTTATAATTAATTTCTTATTTAACTAATATTATGTATAGATAAGTTTTTTTGGAGGAGGTATTTAATATTGAAAAGATCATATAGAGATATGGCCATAATAAGAAAAAGACTTTCGTTTATCCTAGCATTTATTATAATTATGTGTTTTATACTAAGCATTAGATTATCTTATGTAATGATAGTTAAAGGACCTGAATATGCAGAACTAGCTGTGGAACAATGGACAAATGAAGTTAAAATATCTGCAAGAAGAGGAAAAATACTAGATAGAGATCTAAATGAGCTTGCTGTTAGTTCTAACGTTTATAGAGTTGACTTCAACCTAAATGCAATTAAATCTTATACAAAGAAAACTGGGAAAACTAATGAAGAATTAGCTTTAGAAATTTCTAAGGTTCTTGAAATGGATAAGGATACAGTTTTAAAAAAATTAGAATTTAAACTTCCTTCTGGAGCTCCTGCTGGTGCTGCAATCCTTGCTAGAAGAATAGAAAAGGAGAAAGCTGATAAAGTTAAAGAATTAGAAATACCAGGAGTAATGGTTTCTCCAGATACTCAAAGATACTATCCTAATGATAATTTTCTTGCTCATGTACTAGGTACTACTAACTCTGACGGTGTTGGACTAAATGGTATTGAGCTAAAATATGATAGAGTTTTATCTGGAAGTCCTGGATTAAAAATAACTGAGATGGTTAAAGACGGTGCTGAATATCCTTATACTATTTCTAGATTTACAGCCCCTGTAGATGGCAAAGATGTAGTCTTAACAATTGATGAAAAATTACAATACTTTGCTGAACAAATCGCTGAAATAGGTTTAGTACATCATAATGCTGATGCAGCATCAGTAATAATAATGAATCCAAACAATGGTGAAATCTTAGCTATGTCTAACAAACCAGACTTTAATCCAAATAAACCTTATGATGGTGCTGAAAATTTTTCAGGAAATACTTCCTCAGATAGAATTCAAAAAATGTGGAGAAATAGATCTGTTTCAGACTCCTTCGAACCTGGTTCTATTTTTAAGATAATAACAGCTTCTGCCGCAGTCCAAGAAGGGGTAGCTGGTAAGGATGAAACCTATACCTGTAGTGGGGGTCTACAAAAAGGTGATAGATTCATAAAATGCTGGAAAAGAGGTGGACATGGAACTCAAACCTTTGAAGAAATAATACAAAATTCATGTAACGTTGGATTTATGAATTTAGGAGAAAAATTAGGTGCTGAAAAATTAAATGAATATATTAAAAAATTTGGTCTTGGAAAAAAATCCGGTGTAGATTTACCTGGTGAATCTCCTGGAATAGTTAAGAAAACAGAAAATATAACAGATATGGACTTAGCAACTATTTCTTTTGGTCAAACTAATACTGTTAACCCAATTCAATTCATGACTGCAGTTAATGCAGTTGCCAATGGTGGAACATTAATTCAACCTCATGTTGTTAAAGAAATAAGTTATATAAATGAAAATAATGATAGAGTTATAGATGAAACCTTTGTACCTAAAAAAACAGAAAATTTAATAAGCAAAGAAACTGCTGATCAAATAAAATTAGCCCTAGAAAACGCAGTAAAAAATGGATCAGCCAAAGGAGCTTATAAAGAAGGATATGGAGTTGCTGGTAAAACAGGTACTGCTCAAAAAGTTAATCCTGAAACTGGTGGATATGGTGGAGGATATGTAGCTTCCTTTGTTGGTTTTGCCCCTTATGATAATCCACAAATTTCTGTTATGGTTTCTGTTGATAATCCTAAAAATGGAGAATATTATGGTGGTAGAGTTGCAGCACCTTTAGCTGGAATGCTATTACAAAATATATTTAACTATATAGATTTAACAGAATTCCACTTAGATGAAAAACTTCCTGAAAAAGAAACTGTTATAATTCCTGAAGTTCGTGGATTACCTATAAATGATGCTACAAGTATGCTAAAGGAATTAGGTATATCTTACGAAATAGAAGGTGAAGGTGAATTTATAGTTGAAAGTAATCCTGCTCCTGGCTATCCAATATCTCCTGATACAAAAATAACCTTAATAGCTGGTGATAGTTCAAACTTAAATAGTGATGTTATAATTCCAGACTTTAAAAACTATTCTAAAGAATCTGCTGAAAAACTTCTTAATCAGTTAGGTCTTATAGGAGAATTTGTTGGTGAAGGTCCATCTGTAACTAAACAAAGTATTTCACCTGATGAAGTTGTAAATGGAAATTCAAAAATTACATTAACCTTAGGATATTAAAAAATTGTTAATGTAAAATGTATACATTCCTTATTTAAATAATTATTTAATGGTTAAAATTATTTAATTTCAAAATATAGGCTTAAATATTAAAATTATTTAATTCCATTTATTTGACATTAAATACAAAAAGTTTTATAAATAATTTGTAAACATTATTAACTTTTTTTAAAAACCGTTTGATACTTAAGTGGCTTTCCTAAATTAGCCTTTACTACATCGAAACTTTTTCCTTTGCTATTTTAGGTGTTAAACATTATTCAGTTAATGAGAGTACGTAAAGTGCTCTCATTTTTTTATTTAAAATAATTAGTAATTCTAAAATAGGCTTATATCAAAATAACTTTTAATAAAACTTGCAAACATTCTAAAGCTCATCTAACTACTCTTTTTATAATGTTTGCAAGTTTTATTATTATATTTTGATACAGCCTCATCACCATTTTAAGTCTATCTTCTTGCAAAATCTACAAACTTAAATTTATCTGGTCTATGTCTTGACTCTGTATATTGAAATAATTTTCTTCCTTCTAAATATGTATAACTTTTAACCACAGCTACCATATCATATCCTCTTAAATCTAAAAGTCTTTGATCTTCCTCAGTAGCAGTTTGTACTGTTATCTCTTTTTCAGCATAGGCTATTTTTAATCCTAATTCTCCCTCTATATATTTATATAAAGAATCCTTGCATATTTCTTCTGTAAGTCTTGGAACAAACTCTGAATTTAAATAGTCCTTATCTAAAATTATCTTTTCACCATCAATATTTCTAACTCTTACTACACTCCAAACATATTTATTAGGAGAAACCTCTAATTTTTTCATAAGGCTATCACTAGGACTTTTTAATGTTAATTCCTCTAATATAGTTTCGCACTCTTTTCCTAAGCTATTTTCAATCTCTTTAAAACTCTTTATACCTGACACAGGAAAATCAAATTTATTCATATCAAGTACAAAAGATCCCTTACCTTTAGATTTTTCAATATACCCATTTTGCTCTAATAAATTCAAGGATTTTCTTACAGTATCTCTAGATACATTATATTCATCCATAAGTTGTGATTCTGAAGGCAATTTAGTATTTGCTTCAAAAATTCCACTATCTATTTTTCCAACAATATCATTATATATTTTTAAATACTTACTAGACATATTTTAAACTCTCCCCAACCTATAATTATAACTTTTACTACTTTTAAAACTTTGTATAATAAATAACTCAATATTTATTATTACCTATAAATATTAAAATTCAATTATATTTTAACATAATAGTAAGTTTTAAGTGAATTTCAAAAAATAAAGGAGTTGCATCTTATTTAAAATACAACCCCTTCTTAATTTGTAATATATAATTGATGCGCAAAGTATATCTTTTATACTATTTAAGCCTAAAATTTTTCAATTATTACATATTACTTTTCTAATTTATAAACTATTGATTCATATGGTCTTAACTTTAAATTTAATAAATCTAATGTACTATCCTTATAATTAGATATTAAAATACTCTTATTGTAATTTTCTAGCCCTTCAATTTCCTTTGATAAATCTACTAAGCACTCTTCTCCATAGAAGTTATTTATAACAAGTAACTTTTCACCATTATAATTTCTTTCATAAGCATAAACTTTAGGATGATCTTCTAAAAACTGAATGTAATCTCCATAGGCTATTACATCTTCATTCTTTCTTAATTCAATAAGTTTCTTATAATGATAAAATACAGAATCCTTATTTTCTAAAGCTCTTTCAACATTTATTTCTCTATAATTATTAGCAATATTTATCCAAGGAGTTCCTGTAGTAAATCCAGCATTCTTTTCTTCATTCCATTGAACAGGAGTTCTTGAGTTATCTCTTGATTTGCTCTTAAGGATTTCCATTATTTCTTTTTCATCAATTCCCTCTTCTTTTAAAATATTAAAATAGTTTATGGATTCTACATCTCTATATTCTTCAATACTTTCAAAACCTGGATTTGTCATTCCAATTTCTTCTCCTTGATATACATAAGGAGTTCCACTCATCATATGAATTGAAGTAGCTAGCATTTTTGAAGATTCATTAAAGTATTTCTTTACATCTCCAAATCTTGAATTAACTCTTGGTTGATCGTGATTACACCAGAAAACAGCATTCCAGCCTCCTCCATTAATCATTCCTCTTTGCCAATTATCAAAAAGTTTTTTTAATTCAATAAAATCAAAATCCATTAAAGACCATTTTTGACCATCTTTATAATCTACCTTTAAATGATGAAAATTAAATACCATTGATAATTCTTTTTCCTTAGGATTAGAATATTTTATACAGTTTTCTATAGTTGTTGATGACATTTCACCAACAGTTACTATTTCTACATCTTTACCAAAAGTTCTTTCATTAAGTTCTTTTAAATACTCATGTATTCTATGTCCATCAGTATAAAATCTTCTTCCATCACCTTCATAATCATTTTCAAATTTTTCTGGTTTAGAAATAAGATTTATAACATCTAATCTAAATCCTTTAACCCCTTTATCTATCCAGAAATTCACCACTTTATAGATTTCTTCTCTTAATTCTTTATTATCCCAGTTTAAATCAGCCTGTGAAACATCAAATAAATGTAAGTAATACTCCCCTAGCTCCTCAACATACTCCCAAGCATTCCCTCCAAACTTTGAAATCCAATTTGTTGGTGGTTCTCCTTTTTTTCCTTCTTTAAAAATATAATAATTTTTATATTTTTCTTCTCCCTTTAAAGCTCTTTTAAACCATTCATGCTCTGTGGAAGTATGATTAAAAACCATATCAAGCATAATATCTATATTTCTACTTTTAGCTTCCTTAACTAGCTCTTCAAAATCTTCCATAGTTCCATATCTAGGATCAATTTTATAATAATCTGCTATATCATACCCATTATCTTTTTGAGGAGATACATAAAATGGAGTCATCCAAATATAATCTACTCCTAAATTTTTAAGATAATCTAATTTTTCAATTACTCCTCTTAAATCTCCAAGACCATCTCCATTTGAATCCTTAAATGATTTTGGATATATCTGATAAACAACACTTTTCTTAAAATCTTTCATAATTCACACCTCACACAACTTGTACGTATAAGTTATTTTAAATATATTCTAATTCACTCTTTCTGTCAACACTTGTTAAATTTTAAATATAATTTCTAATTATATTTAAATCCGTAATTTAATAGATCTTACCTAGTATTTCATGTATTATTTCACCTAAAATCTATATAAGCAAAAGGTGGAGTTACCTCCACCTTTTTATATTATTTTGAAGCCATGTTAGCTAATTTTGTCTTTGAGAACACTATTGTTAAGACGAATGGTACAACTATTGCTATTCCCATTGCAACTAAATACATTAACATACTAGATGATTGCATTGATAAGATTGCTGGTAATCCACCAACTCCTACTGAGTTTGCCATACATCCCATTGCCATTGAGAACATACCTGCTACCCCTGCTCCAATCATAGAGGCTATGAATGGATATAGATATTTTAAGTTAACCCCAAACATTGCAGGTTCAGTTACCCCTAAATATCCTGAAATACATGCTGGTATTGATATTTGTTTTTCATCTTCATTTTTTCTATTTACATATATCATAGCTAAAACTGCTGATGCTTGAGCTATATTTGATAATGCAATTATTGGCCATAAGAATGTTCCACCTATATCACTTATAAGTTGTAAATCAACTGGTAATAAAGTATGGTGTAATCCTGTTATAACTAATGGTGCATAAATCATTCCAAAAATTCCTGCAAATAACCATCCAAATGATGATGTTAAGCCCACTACTATAACTCCTGATATTACGCTACCTATTTTCCAACCTATAGGTCCTAAAACAGTGTGTGCTAATAATACTGTTGGAATTACTGAGAAAAATGGTACTATTATCATTTGTATAGGTCCTGGTGTAATCTTCTTAAATAATCTTTCTAAGTAAACAAAAGTGAATCCAACCATGATTGCTGGTAAAACTTGTGCTTGATATCCTATCATTGGAACTTGAGCAAATCCAAAATCCCAAACTGGAGCAGCAGCTCCATTACCTGCACTATATGCATTTAATAATTGTGGAGATACTAAAGTTATACCAATAACTATTCCTAGCATTTGATCTGCTCCCATTTTCTTAGCAATTGACCAAACAACTCCTACAGGTAAGAAGTGGAATATTGCCTCTCCTATTAACCATAAGAAACTATGTGTTCCTGCCCAAAATTGAGAAATTTCAACTAAAGTCTTAGTTCCACCTTCAAATAATTTCATATCTCCAATTACATTACGGAATCCTAATATAAGCCCTCCAACTATGATAGCTGGTATTAATGGAGCAAATATTTCTGCTAAGCCTGCAACTGCTCTCTGAACTATATTCATATTCTTCTTAGCAGCCTTCTTCACTTCTTCCTTACTTTCTCCAGATACTCCAGTCTGTCCAACAAAATCATTATAAAAAGTTGCAACTTCTGGTCCAATTATTACTTGAAACTGTCCTGCTTGTGTAAAAGTTCCTTTTACACAAGGAATAGCTTTTATTTTTTCAACATCTGCTTTGCTTGTATCATTTAAAACGAATCTCATTCTTGTAGCACAGTGAGTAACTGCAGCTACGTTTTCTTTTCCGCCTATGTACTCTGTTAGTAACTTTGCATCTTTTTCAAACTTACTCATCTTTTTCTCCTCCATAACTTGTACGTATATCTTATGGCTTTATACTAACATATACGTATATGTTGTGTCAACCTTTTCATTAATCCTTTTCAAAAGTTTTTATAATCTTTATTTTCTTTAATATCATAGTAAATATTACATAAAAAAATAAGCTATGATAGATATTTCTTTTCAACCATAGCTTATATATTTTTTCAGTATTAATCTAATAAACTAGCTCTAAATAAATATACTTTTTAATCAAACTATCCATTTATCTTTAATGCCATATAAAATTAATTGTCTAAATTTATTTCTTTTGAATACATTATAATGTCTTTATCTACATTAGCTCTTTCTTCATCACCCTTTACAACTTCACTCCAAAATTCTACTCTTATTTTATGAAAATCTCTATCATCCTTAATTATTGTAGCAACTGAGTAATCATCATACCATTTATCTGATTCTATTAAAATCATTTTTCCATTTTCATCAAATACATAAAGCATACAACTCATAATTTCCATATCTTTTGGATGTTTTGTTATAATCTTTATCTCAGATGGTGTATTATAAATTTTATTTATCCCCAATCCTCTTTCATTTACATCATTAATATCTATCTCTTTTGTAAGAGACTTTTCAACTTTTACTGGGATTTTAAATCCCCAATTTCCTTTAAATACTTGACCTTCATCATCTGATGAACTCATATTTTCAATAGCTAAAGCATTAATAGTAGTAATAAATTCAAATTCATTTGGTATTGGCTTTTTTAAGTCTATTAAATCATATTGTCCCACACCAATAAACGTATGATCATCTATAAACTTCCCTTCTATTCTCCCATTTCTTTCAATAATCTTTTCATCAGTAAAACTTAATTTAATATCTGCTAATGGCAACATTTGATTATTAACTACATTAGGGAACTTATCATCTTTTATATATTTAAAAGCATCTTTACTTTCAACTTTATAAGTTATATATAAAGACTGACCATCATAAATTGCTTCCGATATTGTTATTCCTATTCCATTATTACTAACTGTTTTATTAATTTCAGTTTCATATTTTAATGAAGATCCATTTCCCTTAATACTGTCATGTATTTCTTCAAACATAATCTTTATATTAGAAATTCCTTGAGCTAAGGTAGTTGTCCCAATTCCTAAAGTAATAACTATGGCAACACTTGCAGCAATAGTTTTAAATACTTTCTTATACCCCTTATTTATTTTATTTTTCTTTTTATCTTCATGAGCCATATTTATTGCCTCATCTATAACATCATCTAAATTATTTGGTAAATTTATCTTATCTAAATCTTTTTTATTCATCTAAATATCCCTCCTTTAAAATCTCACCTAAAGCTTGTTTTGCTCTTCTCAAATAAGTTTTAACTGTGTTTTCTGGAGTTTCCATAACCTTTGAGATATCTTTTATTTTCATATCATTAAAGTACATCATGATTATTACTGTTTTATAATTATCATTTAATAAATCTATTGCATTATATAAATCTAACTTTTCCTCTGTGGATATTTCACATTTTTCTTTTATTATTGGTGTACTTTCATCCAACATTTCATTTTTTCCTTTTTTCTTTAGAAAATCAATTGATACATTTATTAAAATTCTTGTAATCCATGTGTTAAAAAACTTTGCTTTTTTTAATTTTTCAATATTTAAAAAGCCTCTATATACGGTTTCATGTATAACTTCAAGAGCATCTTGCTCATCTTTAACATATAGAAACGCCATTTTGTATAAGTATTCTTTATTGTTTTTTATAAGGATTCCAAAGGATTCTTTATTTCCTTTCATTGATTCTTTTATTAACTTAATTTCATTTAATTTATTTTTTCTATCTATATCTAGATATGATATACTCATAGTTTTTTCCATCTTTCCCCTCCTAGCAAAAACTTTAACATCCATGTCTACATACATTAGTCTTTTTAAGTAGCTAAAAAGTTTCAAATTTTTTTATTTTTTCTTTAAGTTAGGTTTTATTTAAAAAACTTTCTAAAATAATTTTCTTTGAACATACTCTCACTAAAAACTATACTAATTATAAATTAAGCAATAAAAAAAGCATATTAAGACTTATATAAATCCTAATATGCTTCTTATAATCTTTATTTAACATATAATAAATACTCACTATTGTTCTATTAAACCTTCTCTAATTAAGAAAGCTTTAGCAACCTCTTCTGGTGATTTACCTAATACATCAACTTCATAGTTTAAGTCAATCATTTTTTCTTCATTGATTTTACCACTTAAAGAGTTTAAAACATCCTTTAATTGTGGATATTTTTCTAAAGTCTTATTGTTAACTATAGGTACTGCACTATAATTTACAAAGAATTTCTTATCATCTTCTAAAGTTTTTAAATCAAACTTTTTAAGAAGTCCATCTGTTGAGAAAGCATCTATAGCCTGTGATTCCCCATTTGATAATGCTGAGTATCTAAGACTTCCATCTAAAGATTTAACATTTTTGAAATCCATGCCATAGTAATTCTTTAATCCAACTAAACCATCTTGTCTATTTTGGAATTCAATAGTTGGAGATAATACAAAGTCATTACTGTACTTTGATAAATCTGATATGGTATTTATCTTATACTTATCAGCTAATTCTTTTGATATAGCTATATTATAAGTATTATTAAAACCTAGGGGTTCCATTACTGTTAACCCATGTTCCTTGTTCATATTTTCTTTTATGCTATTATAATAATCTACACTATTATCAATATTATTTTCTTTCATAACATTAACAAGTAATGTTCCAGTATAATCAACATACATGTCAACATCACCTTTTTCAAGTGCTCCAAAGGCAACTGATGTTCCTCCTAGATTTAGCTTTTTTTCAACTTGTAAATCTGTTTTATCCTGAACTAAATCTGCATACATATTTCCTAAAATAAGTTGCTCTGTAAAGTTTTTTGATCCAATAACCACTTTATCTTTTTTACTTGATATAAATGATGAAATTCCCATAAATAAAATAGCTATTATCATTATTACACTTATTATTTTAAGAACAAAAGTATTTTTCTTTTTGTTATCATTACTTAATCCCTTTGGTGTAACAGCTACCTCTATTTTTCCAAAAATAAAGTCAACTATTAAGGCTAAAATACAAGCTGGTATAGCTCCTGCTAAAATCATATTATTATTTACTGTTTGAACTCCTGAGAATACTAAGTATCCAAGTCCACCGGCACCAATAAAGGCTGCTAAAGTCATAAGCCCTACGGCTGTAACCGCTGATATTCTTATACCAGACATTATTATTGGCAATGCTAATGGTAATTGTATCTTAAATAAACTTTGATTCTTAGTAAGTCCAATTCCCTTAGCAGATTCTAATACTACTGGGTCTATGCCAGAGATTCCTGTGTAAGTATTTTTAACTATTGGAAGCAATGAATATACTACAACCATGAAGATTGCAGGTGTACTTCCTATTCCTAGTATGGGAATAAGCAATCCTAGTAAGGCCATAGAAGGCACAGCTTGTACTAAGTTTACAAATCCTATTATAGGCTTTCTTAAAAATTTGACCCTTGAAACAAGAATTCCTAAAGGAACTCCTATTAATATAGCTATTCCTATAGCCGTAATTGTTAAATATATATGTTGAACTAATAAATCTAATATTTGAGTTTTCTGTGAAATTACATATTGTAATAAACTATTCAAATATATTCACCTCCATGTCTAAGAATTGGTCGCTTAATATTGAAAGTAAACTACTTCTTGTTATAAGCCCTACCAATTTTTCTTCCGAGTTAACAACAGGTATAAATCCTACTGAGTTTTCATTCATTACAGTTAAAATATCAACTAAACTATCATCTTCATTAACTCTTAGTGGATTTTCACTCATAATTTCTGAAAGTGCTCTTGATTTTTCATTTGTAATTTTTATATCTTTAAAAGTAACAATACCTTTAAGTACATTTTCTTTATCAATAACTAATAAACTATCAACCTTATTACTTCTCATTATCTCGATTCCTTGTAATATGGTTCTAGCACCTTTAACAGATACAGGATTTTTTATCATTATATCCTTTGCTTTTATGAAATCAGGATTATTCCAAACCCTATCTGATCCTATAAAATCTCTAACAAAATCATTTGCTGGATTTCTAAGTATATTTTCTGGAGTATCATATTGAGCTATTTTTCCTCCATTCATTATGCATATTTTATCTGCTATCTTTAAAGCTTCGTCCATATCATGAGTAACAAAAATAATTGTCTTTTTAAGTTCCTCTTGAATATTAAAAAGCTCTTCCTGAAGTGAAGTACGAGTTATTGGATCTAAAGCACTAAAGGGCTCGTCCATTAAAATTATCTCAGCATCTGTAGCAAAGGCTCTTGCAAAACCTACTCTCTGTTGCTGTCCTCCACTAAGCTCTGATGGATACTTATTTAAATAAATTTCAGGATCCAATCCAACCATATTTAAAAGGTCTAAAGTTGTCTTCTCTATTTTTTCAACATCTTTGCCTTTCTTTAGTCTTGGAATAAGCTCTATATTTTCCTTTATTGTTAAATGTGGAAACAATCCATTATTCTGAATTACGTATCCAATATTTCTTCTTAATTCAATAGGGTTTTCCTTGGCTAAAGATTTCCCATTTATAAATATTTCACCAGAAGTAGGTGTTATTAACTTATTTATAAGTTTTAAAGTAGTTGTTTTACCGCATCCACTAGAACCTATTAAAACAACTAGACTTCCTTTATCAATAGTTAAAGAAATATTATCTAGTATCTTTCTGTCCCCTATTTGTTTAGATACATTTTTTATTTCTATCATAAAAATCCCCCTTTTCTTCTGACAACTTTTATTATTTTAAAAAGTTGTTAGTTCATTGTAACACGATTTTAAGTTAAATTCAAATTTTTATTTGTTTAACCTAAAATTTATTTCATATAATTTATTAAATACTAAATACTATGTTAGTCTCTATTAATGGCTATATTACTATCTTCATAAGCTTTTAAAATAGTATTTAAAATAATAAAAAAACACCATTATATAAAACAGTGCTCTACATAATAAAATCTATTTATTTTTTGCCTCATTTAAAATATTCTTTACATCTGTACTAGTTCTTCTTTTATTCTTTTTACTTTTACTAAATTCATTACAAATATTATATATTAACAAATTTGTATCCTCCTTTTAATTTACATTTTAAATGAATTCTCCCTATATAGAGAATTCAACTTTCACTTAAATTATAGACATAATTTAATATTTATATATCAAAATTTTTATTTTTTTCCTTTAATTCACAGGTTTAATTGTAAGTATTAAAAATCATCTAGTTTCTCTTTTGAGTTAACAACTAGTATGAATATATTCTATTTTTTTCAACAAAAATTAAACTAATCAAATATCATTCTAAATCAACTTTAATTAGCTATAATATATGAAAATACATATTATTAATTTTTCACGCAGTACCTTTTTATAAATCTTAAATAAATAGTCCTATAATGTAAAACTATACTGAATTAATAACATACTTTTAAATTTTTTACTGGATTTATTAAGAATATTTTAGGTGTTATGTTTTTATACCATTTATCATGTTTTTATAAATTTTAAAACATTAGTATAAAATAATTTTTTACCTATTGAAGTGAAAATCCTCTTTACGAAGTGAATTACAATTTACCGTTATTGTAATTTAAATATTTTATCTCTCTTCTATACCTTTTTAAACCTGAGAATAAACTCTAAACTTTATTTTATTATAAAAATAATTTATTTCTATATTCTAATTTCAGCATTTAAACCCACAAGCTGAGAGTTAAGTATAACATATAAAAGTAAGAAATGCAAACATTCGTTCTCTTTTGAATTTAGAAACCTTGTCTTTAAAATACTTTTTCTCATATTTAAAGTAAAAGAATTTATCAAAGATCATGAATAAAACTTACAATTAATATGTTATTTACTAGTAAGTTTTATTAATAAATCTCTTTGATAAATTCTCTTTAAAATATTTATGAACTTAAAAATCAATCTTTAAATATAACCAAATTTAATTTTCATATAAAATTTTCTTAACCAAATAAAAATTTTTTATTTTAACCTTTATTACTAAAATGTATGTCTTTTATTACATTATCTATTTTTTCAACAGCCTTATCTTCAGCCTTAAATTTTTCTTCTATGCTAAAACCTGTTCCATCCACTAATAATTGATGGAATTTTTTTATTCCTAAGAATTTCATTATATCTTCAACATAGTTTAAACCTTTGTTAAATATCCCTTTAGTAAGCCAAGGAATTTCTCCCCCTGAAGATTGTATATACACCATTTCTCTTTGTTTATCATCTAACAAGCCCTTAACCTCTTCTGGTGTTACTTTAATTGTTATTTTGTTTTGGACAACACAATCTATATATTCTTTTAATGGTGCTGGAAAAGATAGTGTCCATAAAGGGGCTGCTATTACGTATAAATCTGCATTTTTAAATTGCTCACTTAACTCTATTATTCTTTTTACTTCTTCCTTTGTCTTTGCATCTATACTAGCAGTCTCACAATCTACCACAGAACTTCTTCCTGAAAAATGCTTATGCTCTAATCTAGGAATAAAATCTTTGTATAAGTCCACTTCCTCTATTTCAAACTCTGGATTTAGTTCCACAAATCTACTTATGAAAGCTCTTCCAATAGTCTTACTTGATGAAAGCTTCTCTGGCTTTGAGTTTACTGTAATATAAAGTAACTTTTTCATATACTCACCTCATCTAAATTAACTTCTTTTTCTTATCTTGTGATTTTTTTAGTTTTTTATTAATAATTATCTAATTTTAAATAAGTTTTTATTTTTTAGCCAAAATAAGTTTATATTATTAAAAATACTTACCATAAATCTTAAATTTCATTGATAATACTTATCACTTTATTATTGACAAAAGAAAAATCAAAGAGTATATTTGAATCACAACCACCCCCTAGGGGAGGTAAAAATTTAAAAGGAGGAAAACTGTTATTCCTTTCTTTATAACAAGGGAATATGTCAGCTATAATTTTTATGATAAATAAATCAATTAAAATAAAAGGTATGAGTTGTGCCGCTTGTGCTGCTAGAATCGAAAAAGTTCTAGGTAAAATGGATGGCATATCAAAAGCTAATGTTAATTTGGCAACTGAAAAATTAAATTTAGAGTTTGATGAAAATAAAATTTCCTTTAAAGAAATAGAAGAAAAAATAAATAAGCTTGGTTTCTCAGTAGTTAGAAACTTAAAGAAAGAATCTTTCAAAGTTTCTGGAATGAGTTGTGCTTCCTGTGCCGCTAGAATTGAGAAAGTTTTAAATAAATTATCTGGAATATGTAATACTACTGTTAACTTTGCTAATGAAAGTCTTCAAGTTGAATATGATGAAGATGAAATTTCCTTAAAAGAAATTAAAGAAAAAGTAAAGAAATTAGGCTTTGAACTAAAAGGAAACAATCAATCTACTTCATTTAAGGTAGAAGGTATGACTTGTTCAGCCTGTGCAGCTAGAATTGAAAAAGTAACAAGTAAAATGGATGGAGTTGAAAGTTCTAATGTTAACTTTGCAAATTCTACTCTTAATATTTCTTTCGATAAAGATAAACTTTCTACTAATGATATAAAAGCAAAGGTAGAAAAATTAGGATATAAACTTTTAGATGCATCCCAAGAAGATGAACATCAAAAAGCAAAAGAAAATGAAACTAAAAAAATGAAAAATAGACTTATTGGCTCAGCAATATTCACTATTCCATTATTCATAATATCAATGGGACATATGGTTGGCCTTCATTTACCTAATATAATAGATCCAATGCATAATCCCTTAAACTTTGCGCTTATTCAATTAATTCTTACAACTGTGGTTATATTCATATGTAGAGATTTCTTTATACATGGTTTTAAGAACTTATTTATGAGAAGCCCTAATATGGATTCCTTAATAGCTATAGGAGCTGGTGCTGCATATGTTTATGGATTATTTGCAATATATCATATTTATATAGGTGATACTAACTATGCTATGCAGTTATATTTTGAATCTGCTGGAACAATACTTACATTAATAAGTTTAGGTAAATACCTAGAAACTTTAACTAAAGGTAAAACTTCTGATGCAATAAAAAAACTTATGGGATTAGCCCCTAAAACAGCTACTCTACTTGTAGATGGAAAAGAAAAAATTGTATCTATTGATGATGTTCAAGTTGGTGATTTAATACTTGTTAAGCCAGGTGAGAAATTACCTGTAGACGGTAAAGTTGTAGAAGGATATACATCAATTGATGAAAGTATGCTAACTGGTGAAAGTATTCCTTCTGAAAAAAAAGTAGGAGATACAGTCTTTGGAGCTAGTATAAATAAAAATGGAAGAATAATTTATGAAGCTACAAAGGTTGGTAAGGATACTGTAATTTCTCAAATAGTCAAATTAGTAGAAGATGCTCAAGGATCAAAGGCTCCAATTGCAAAATTAGCTGATACTATTTCAGGTTATTTTGTACCTATAGTAATATCCTTAGCAGTAGTTGCAAGTTTAGCTTGGTATTTCTCTGGTGAAAGTAAAACTTTTGCACTTACAATCTTTATATCTGTATTAGTAATTGCTTGTCCATGTGCTTTAGGTTTAGCTACCCCAACAGCTATTATGGTTGGTACAGGTAAAGGGGCTGAAAACGGAATACTTATTAAAAGTGGTGAAGCTTTAGAAAGCACACAAAATTTAAATACTGTTGTATTCGATAAAACAGGAACTATAACTGAAGGAAAACCTAGGGTTACAGATATTATTTGTGAAAATCTTTCAAAAGATGAACTACTTGCATTAGCTGCCTCAGCTGAAAAAGGTTCAGAACATCCTCTTGGAGAATCTATTGTTAGAGATGCTGAAGAAAAAAATCTTACTCTAAAAACTGTTTCAAATTTTGAAGCAATACCTGGTAAGGGAATTCAATGTTCTATTGAAGATAAAAGAATTTTATTAGGTAACTATAAACTTATGAAAGATAAAAATATAAATCTTAAAAATTTATTAGCAACTTCTGAAGAACTAGCTTCAAAGGGAAAAACTCCTATGTTTATTGCTATTGATGAAAAAATAGCTGGTATAATCGCCGTTGCTGATACAGTTAAAGAAACAAGTAAAAAAGCTATAGAAACTCTACAAAAAATGGGACTTGAAGTAGTAATGTTAACAGGAGATAATTTAAAAACAGCTAAGGCTATTGCAAAAGAAGTAGGTGTAGATAGAGTTATCGCTGAGGTTCTTCCTCAAGAAAAGGCTGAAAAAATTAAAATCATTCAAGATGAAGGCAAAAAAGTCGCTATGGTTGGTGATGGAATAAATGATGCTCCTGCTTTAGCTATTGCTGACATTGGAATGGCTATAGGTTCAGGTACTGATATAGCTATAGAGTCTGCTGATATAGTTCTAATGAAAGGTGATATATTACATGTTGTTGGTGCTATTCAATTAAGCAGGCAAACAATGAAAAATATAAAGGAAAACTTATTCTGGGCCTTTGGATACAATACTTTAGGTATTCCAGTAGCAATGGGAGTTCTTCATATATTTGGAGGCCCATTACTTAATCCAATGATAGGTGCCTTTGCCATGAGCTTTAGTTCAGTATCAGTATTATTAAATGCCTTAAGACTAAAAAAATTCAAACCAAACTATAAATAAGCTTTTAATTTAAATATATTATATTTAAATTTAAATTATAAACCTTTAAAATCCTTAATCACAAAATAAAAAACAGAGTCTAATTGACTCTGTTTTTTTATTTTAAATTAATATTATTTATTAACTTGTTCTGCTTCAACAAGTACTAATGGAACTGATTTATCTTTTAAGAAGTCAAATATTTCAACGAACTTATTTCCATCATGGTTAAATCTATTATCCATAGCCTCTTTATCTACTTCTAAAGTAACTTTTAAATCTGCAGCACTTGTAACTTTATCAGAATCTTCAGCTTCAGTATAAAGTGAGTCTAACTCAAATTCAAAAGTTTCATTTTCATTGATCTTCATTGGTAATTCAAGCTCACCTAATTCAAATTTTAAATTAAATAAATCATCAAAAAGAACAGCTTGATCACCAATTGTAGTAACAACTTTTCTAGCTACCTCTGGATTTAATTTAACTGATACTTTTTGCTTTAATGTACCTGAATTAGCTATTACAAATTCTCTTTGGAAACTATCTCCTGGTCTAACATTTTTAAAATGTTTAGTTGATTTTTTATTTATTATTTCTGATGTTTCGTCAACAATCTCCCATCCATCAGAAATCTCTTTTACATCAACATCTAAAGTACCCATTGTTAATTTAATTCCTGAATCAACTTCTGCTTTATCTGAGAACCAAGCATATGATCCAACTGCTCCTACCATTAATGTTCCGGCTAATAACATACCTAATAATTTTTTCTTCATAAAATTTCTCCCCCAAACATTTCAATTTTTTATATATACAAAATGTATGATTACTTTAATAATCTACATAAATATTTATATTCGTTTACATTACATAATATTACTTATTTTTTACTTATTTACATTTAATTTTTAATTTATTCATTACCTAGCAGTTCTTATAGTCTTACTTTCTTTAGCTGAAAGTTCTCCATTTGAATATTTAGCTGCCACTTTAAAATTGTAAATAGTATGTCTATTTAATTTTGAAACCACAAACTCTTTAGATTCAGCTGGAACTTCTGCTAATTTCTTTCCATCTTTATATATTACATATCCCTCTAACCCCTCAGTTGTTATTGGAGCATTCCATGTTAATTTAACATTTTTCTTGTTTATTTCTGGAATTTCAAAATTTTGTACTGGATTTACTACTATCTCTCCTGAAGCTTCTTCATTAATTTTAACTTCCTTACTTGAAAGTTCTAAGTCATGAGTATTTCCATCTCCAGATCCTACTAAAGCTGTTGTTACTCCCAAAACTTCTAATTCAGAAGAAATCTTTGGAGTTAAGTTAACTTTTACTAGATCTGAATCTTTTTCTATTTCATTCCCTAAAGAAGCTACTAATATTCTAACTTTTCCTGGCTCAACTTCTTTACTCTTTACAAATAAAGAATCACTAAATGAAGTAATTTCATTTAATTTAAATGCTTCTGCATTATACTCAAATAAATATTCTGCTGAATAAGCTTCTGTATCTCTATTTAATCCTTCAATTCCTAATATAGCTTCAAATGCTGAGCCAACTTGAACTTCATCATTAACCTTTATGGTTGAATTTCCAACAGTTGTTTTTAATTCACCAATCTGTACATTAATTTCCGTATTATCTAATCCATTCAAAGTTGAAACTTTATTATAAACAGTATTAAGTTCTAAAGCATTATTTTCTTTAAGCTTTATTTCATAATTTCCCGGATTAATTCCTTCTGGTATAGTTCCTTTAAATATAGCTGAGCTTTTTCCTTCATAATTAACCATATTTAATGGTACGTCTACTCCACCTATATCTAAAGTTATTTTTCTATCTCCTATGATACTAACTAATTGATTGAAGTTTACTTTTATTGAAACTTCATCTCCAGAATTGTAAGCTAAATCTTCATCTAAAACTTCAATTGACTGAACTGTAGCTGCTGGTGAATCTTCAGAAGCATTAAACTTAAGATAATTTAAATCAAACTCAGTATATGCCATTCTGCCTGCCCCTTCACCTTCGTAGAATAATCCTAGATTTCCATCTGGTAACTCTGTTAAACAAGAATAAGCAAATGAACCTGGCTTAACTGTCTTATTATAAATCCAATCAAATTCATATCTTGGTTCTCCATTGTCATAAGTTCCATTTTCATTTATTAAGCCAACCTTAACACTTCCATTTACTCTACTACTTGCGTCTGGGTTTGAGAATATAATTGCATCTTTACCATTTATTTTTCCACTATAATTTATAACACTTAATTGACAATAAGGCTCTCTTAAAGAAGTATCTTCTGAAACTTCATCATGCCATGTTGCTCCTCCATCAAAACTAGTTGCAATTCTTGTATATGAACCAGTATTTCTCATAAATAATTTTAGTTGTCCATTTGGCATTTCAACTACTTGGCACTCTGTTAACTGAGTTCCTGAAGAAACTGTTTCAGAGCTTACAGAAGCTGTATCTATTGGAGATTCTCCTAACTTCCAAGTTTCACCAAAGTCATCACTATAAATTACAGCACTTGATTGGAAATTATTTTGATTAGTATAGTATATTGGGAATACTAATCTACCTTTATGCTCTCCATTTTTTATTTGAATTCCCTTTCCTGGTGCAGTTCCAAAGAATTTCATCCATTCTTTCTTAAGTCCTGGATTTAAATCCTCTGGTTCACTCCATGTCTTACCATCATCATCACTATAAATCATTTCAATATGAGCTGTTCCAACTGCCTTAAGTGGAGAATTGCTTAGTAAGGCATTTCCAACTTCTTCTCCATTTTGAATAAGGGTTTTATCATTTTTCATTACATAATCAGTTTCATTTCCTTCTGAATTATAAACAATTCCATCTTCTCTAACTGTATATTCATTATTTTGAGCATCTTTTAATATAAAATAATATTTTCCATCAATTTCTTTATATCCACTTCCGCCCTCTGTATTAGGGAATCCATAACCTTCTGGGAAATGAGTTACTATAAGAAATATTCTCTCTTTTTCAATTCCATTCTCTTCTATGGTAGCTGACATAAGAGAAGTATCTATAGCTGCTGATTTACCTGGATAATCTAATATTACTTTTCCTTCTTCCCATTCTCCATTTACTTCTTTTCTTCTTATACCTACATCTATGTTATTATTAGGAGCATCATGATCTCCGTTATTTCTAACATCTATAGAAGCTAAAACTGTTCCTTTTTTAGTTGTTTCTAAAGCAGGAATTCTATATCCTCTTGATTCTAAATATCCAGGATAGAATAATTCTACTGGTTGTGTTTTATAAACATCATCTGGCAATAAACTATCTTCTAATGGTGCTTTAGTTTCTCCTGTTTTTCTTAACAAATAATTATCACTTACTGGTTTATCATAAATATTCATAAAATCTATATTTCCTCTAAATAAGTACTCATTATACCCATTTGCTCTATGAGTTTTACCAATAAATCCACTATTAAGATTTATTGCATTTAAAAATTTAATATTTGGATCTGATACAGTTTTAACCAAAGAACCATTTAAAAATATCTTAGCCCCTACTCCCTTTTCTATTTTTAAAGCTAAAGTATTTACTCCTTTATTGAAAGTAACATCTGCACTGTGATGTACATTAAAATCTCCATTTCCTTCTTGTCTTCTAAGCTCATATCCTACTTTCCCCCCACTTACATAAAGTGAAAAATAGTTATTTGCTTTATTTCCATCACTTAAACCAATTAAACTTTGAATTGAGGTATCATTCATATTAAATCTAGTGACTATAGTTCCTTCTTCTAGTGAGGAGAATTTTTCTAAATCACCAGTTATATTTAATCTTTCTTCATCCTTAGTTATTTTTAAGTTTCCATAGTTAGCAATTTCATCTACTTCGCCTTTGATTTCATAAACATTTAACTCTGCTATTGAAGCAAATCCACCAACACCTTGAATTGCAGTTATTTTTATCTCTTCTGCATCAATAGGAGAATCAAAAGTTACAGTTTTAACTAAATTATTTTCTTCCCAGGTTCCCTCTGCAACTAAAGCTTCCACTCCATTATTAATAGCATGAATTTCATACTTAGTTATAAATCCATTGTTTCCACTTGTTCTTGGTGTAATAGCTATAGAACTAACTTTTCTAGAACTTCCTAAGTTTACTGATAAACTCTGTGGAAGCGCATCACTCCCATTCCATTTTGTATGCCACATAGTATTTGTATTTCCATCAATAGCACTTGAAGCTGGATCTTGGCCCTCTTCTGAAGTTGCACTAGCTGTCATTTCTGATTGTGGAATAGCAGTTTCAATAATAGCTTGTCTATCTTCTATAATAACTGCCTTATGATTTACATTAGGATTAGCTTTTACTAAATATCCTCCCATATTAGAAATAACTAAACTTGCAACAAGCGTAGCTATAATTTTTTTACTTTTCATTAGCTCTCCCCCTTAAAATAAAATGACCTTATATTATGTATACGTTTAAATAAGCTTTAATATTACTAAAATTGTATGAAATACAATTTATACTACCCAAATTTTATATTTATCTACTAATTAATAATAACTTTCCCTAGAAATAAGTTATAATTAACTTAAGAACCATATAATAAATAATAATGAAATAAATTAGGAGGGGTAATTATTGAAAGAACTTTTTGTAGGTTATTTGATTGTAATAAATTTAGTGGCAATAATTCTAATGTATATAGATAAACAAAAAGCTAAAAAACATCAATGGAGAATAAGTGAAGATACCTTAATAGGCGTTTCTATAATAGGAGGAGGAATTGGGGCATTATGGGGAATGCATGTCTTTCGTCATAAAACAAAACATGCAAAATTTACTATAGGTATTCCTTTAATAATAGCAATTCAAGCACTTTTAATTCTTTACTTTATTAGATAAATACACAAAAAGAACTGTATCAAATTAACCTTTAAAAAATTCTAAAACTATTTTTGAAAGAGTTACTAAATACTCTCTCATTAATTTAAGAAATTTTTTATTAGCTTTTGATACAGTTCTATTTTCTTATATTTAAATATCTAAGAATTCTAAATTAAATTTAACTTAAAGTATATTTTGCATAAATTGCAATTAACTTTAAAAATCTCTAAATATACCCTTAACTGAATTGATTAAGAACTAGTTTTAATTTTAACTAGTTCTTAAATCCATATCCTAAATTTATCTAAGGCTAATCTAGCTTAAAATCATTTTATTTGTTATTTGCTACTAATAACATCTCTCTTAAAACTTTACAAGCCACAGCCGTTGATGCTCCTGTTTGGTCATACTGTGGTGATAATTCATTAATATCAAATCCCACAATATTTAACCCTCTAAGTTTTAATATTGAATTTAGAAGCTCATTAAACTGAATTCCACCTGGTTCTGGTGTTCCTGTACCTGGGAATACAGATGGGTCTAAAACATCTAAGTCTATTGTTACATAAACAGGTTTATCTTTAACCATTTCTAAGGCATAATCTAAAGTATTACAATTAAACTTATTTGTATAAACGTGATCCTTTGCCCATAAAAATTCTTCTTTTTCACCAGAACGTATTCCAAATTGGAATATTTTATTATCTCCTACTAAATCCCAAACTCTATGTATAACAGTAGCATGAGATAGTTTTTGACCTAAATAATCTTCTCTTAAATCTGCATGAGCATCAAAGTGAATTACATGAACATCAGGATATTTTTTAAATACTCCTTTAAATGCCCCTAAAGTTACTAAATGCTCTCCGCCTATCATAGCTGGTATTTTCCCATCTTCAACAACCTTAGTTGAAAAATCCTCTATTAAAGCTAATGCTCCCTCTGAATTTCCGAAAGGAAGCTCTATTTCTCCTCCATCGAAAATATTAAAATCATAAAGATCTAAATCTTGATATGGACTATAGCTTTCTAATCCCCAAGACTCTCCTCTCATTACTTGACTTGCAAACCTAGTACCTGGTCTAAAAGAAGTTGTTGAATCAAAAGGAGCTCCAAATACAACTATGCTTGATTCATCATATTCAGCTTCACACCCTATAAAAGTACTTACATTTCTATTCATCAACATTCTCTAGCATCTCCTTAACATAATTAGGTAATGCAAAACATCCTTTATGCAAATCAGTGTTATAATATTTAGTTTTTAATCCTAAATCATTCCACTTTTCTATATCAGCATTTAGTGGATCATATTTTTTTGATGCAAAACCAAATAGCCAATGTCCTGATGGATAAGTTGGTATATGAGCTTGATAAACTCTACATACTGGGAAACATTCTTTTATTCTCTTATGAGCTCTCTTCATTCCCCTTGCATACTCTTCATAGTATGGGCTTTCATGTTGATTTACAAGTATTCCATCTTCTTTTAAGGCCTTAAAGCAATTTCCATAAAATTCTCTTGTGAATAAACCTTCTCCAGGTCCAAATGGATCTGTTGAATCAACTATTATTAAATCATATTTATTTTCAACTGAACGTACAAACTTTAATCCATCTTCAAAGAATAAACTTACTCTAGGATCATCTAATTTATTAGCTGTTTGAGGTAAATATTCTCTACAAACATCAACAACTAACTTATCAATTTCAACCATGTCTATTTTTTCTATAGTTTCATATCTTGTAAGTTCTCTTACAGTTCCACCATCACCTGCTCCTATAACTAGTACATTTTTTATATTAGGATTTGTAGCCATTGGAACATGAACTATCATGTCATGATAAATAAATTCATCCTTTTCTGTTACCATCATAAGTCCATCTAATGTGAAGAAAGTTCCAAACTCTTGAGATTTAAAAACATCTATTCTTTGGAAATCGCTCTTTCCACTATAAAGTTGTTCATCTACTTTGATTGAAAAACGTACCTTGTCTGTATGTTCTTCTGTGTACCATAATTCCATAATTTAAATTCCTCCTAACAATCTAAAACATTTATATATTCAATTTCCATATCTTCAGGGCCTGTAACTAAACTTCCCTTTTTCTTAGAATACTCAATATAATCTATAGTCTCCTTAGTTATAAGCTCTCCTGGGGCAAGTATTGGAATTCCTGGTGGATAACACATTACAAATTCTCCAGAAATTAATCCTTCACTTTCTCTTAAAAGAACCTTCTTCTTATCAGCATAAAAAGCCTCTTTTGGCTTAACCTTAACTATAGGATCTATATATTCGTGGTCAAAAATATCTTTTTTATCTTTTTCATGAATTCTCTTAATCTCACTTAAAGCTGAAACTAATCTCTCAATGTTATATCTAGTATCTCCAACTGATATTATGGCAAGAATATTAGCCACATCTCCAAGCTCTATTTGAATTCCATAATCATCTCTTAATATGTCATAAACTTCTATTCCAGCAAGTCCAGTTTCTAAAGTGTTTATAGTAAGCTTAGTTACATCAAAATCATAAATATCATCACCATTATTTATTTCTTTTGAGAAAGCGTAATAACCACCTATCTTATTTATTTCTTCTCTTGCATATTCAGCTATTCCAACAACCTCTTCAAATATTTTTTCTCCATTTAAGGCTAAATTTCTTCTAGCAATATCTAAAGAAGATAAAAGTAAATAAGAACCACTAGTTGTTTGTGTTAAGTTTATTATTGTTCTCACATAATCTGGCTTAATTCTATTACACTTCATAAGTAACATAGAACTCTGAGTTAATGAGCCTCCTGTTTTATGTATGCTAACTGCTGCCATATCTGCCCCTGCCTCCATAGCTGATACTGGAAGTCTTTTATCAAAATAAAAATGAGTTCCATGAGCTTCATCAACTAAGACATACATATTATTTTCATGAGCTAACTTAACTATTTCTCTTAAATTAGAGCAAATTCCATAGTATGTTGGGTTATTAACAAAAATAGCCTTAGCATCTGGATTTTCCTTAATGGATTTTTTTATATCTTCCATTGCCATTCCTAGAGAAATTCCAAGTCTACCATGAATTCCTGGATTTATATACACAGGAGTTACCCCTGTTATTATTAAAGAATTTATTGCAGATCTATGCACATTCCTAGGCATTATAATCTTATCTCCATCTTTGCAAACACTCATTATCATGGCTTGTACAGCTGATGTGGTTCCATTAACCATGAAAAATGCCTTATCAGCACCAAAGGCATCAGCTGCTAATTCTTCTGCATCCTTTATTACAGAAGTTGGATGACAAAGATTATCTAAGGGTTTCATTGAATTTACATCTACTGAAACACAATCTTCACCTAAAAATTCTCTTAATTCTGTATTTCCTCTTCCTTGTTTATGACCTGGTACATCAAAAGGAACAATTCTTTGATTCTTGTACCATTTTAATGCTTCATAAATAGGAGCATTTTCTTGAGAAAGTCTTTTCACAGAAATCCCTCCTTTTCTTAATAAATATTTACACCACCGTATATTTCAATCATCTCTTTTGATATTCTATCTCTTATTTCTCTTCTATCATTTGGAGATAATTCATATGGATCAGAATTAAATAAATAGTTATTTAAAACTATATCCTTAAGCATCATCTTTGTATGGAATATGTTAGATTGATAAACATTAACATCCATAGCATCGTATTTTTTTAGGGTCTCTCCATCTATATAATCTTGAATAGATTTTATATCATGGTCTATGTAGCATTTTCTACCATCAACATCTCTAGTAAATCCTCTAACTCTATAATCAATAGTTATTACATCTGAATCAAAACTTCCGATTAAGTAATCTAGAGCATTTAATGGAGATATTTTTCCACAAGTAGATACATCTATATCAACTCTAAAAGAAATTATATCGTTATTTGGATGAAATTCTGGATAAGTGTGAACTGTAAGATGACTTTTATCTAAATGTCCAACTACACTATCTCTAAGCTCCAAATATGAAAGTTCTCCTTTATTACATGATGGGTCAATTAGTGCTACTGGTAATGCCTCCTCTGTTATAAGAACATTTACACTAGCTCCCTGAGGTTCATAATCTTGTTTTGAAATATTTAGGACATGAGCTCCTATCATTTCTGTAACATCACAAAGAATCTTTGTAAGACGTTCAGAATTATACTGCTCGTCTATATATTTTATATAGTCTTCCTTTTCTCTCTCTGTTTTCGCATAACAAATATCATAAATATTAAAACTTAGTGTCTTAGTAAGATTATTAAAACCATAAAGGCATATCTTTTCTTTCAACCCTAACATCAATCCTTTCTTTAAACAACTTATTTAACCGCATAAATATAAATTTTGAATTTATTATATATCACCATTTTATTTTTTTCTATAGCAAATTCTTTCTAACCCTTATCTCAAGCTAGCTTCAAAGGGCATCGTTAATATTTCGGTAACAAAAACTAAGTAAAATACTTAGTATTACTAAACCTAATATTTAATAAAACAAGCTAAAAAAGTATTTAAATATGCCCCTTGAAAGGAATTTTTAGTAAAAATCAAAAAATCCAAAAAAACCTATTTATTAAGTTTTTTTGGATTTTGTAAATATTTTGTTAACAACTATACATTATATTCTTCAACTATAGCTTTAAATTCTTCACTATTATCCTTAACCCACTCTTCAAAAGTTGAATTTTTAGCTTCTACAGCCTTTGCAACCTTAATTAAGAATTCTGGAACCTTGTCTTGAAGTATATCTCCATAGTAATCTCCTAAACGAGTTTCACCTATGCCTAATTTTCCACCAAAGTGTAATTCAAATACATTTGATAAAACATCACCAACTTTTTTCTTTTTACCAGCGAATCCTATATCTCCTATTTCATGCATACCGCAAGAATTTGGACATCCTGAGAAACGAACTCTTGGCAATAAGCCTTCTTTAATTGAATTTTCTTTTAATAATTCTACAAATTCTCTTAAAGTTTTTTGACTTTCTAATACTCCCATTTGACATATTGGTGTACCTATACAAGAAACACTTCTTTCAGCTAAAGTCTCTCCTCCTTTACCTTGAGTAAAGTCTAAGATAGCTTCTGCTTCTTTTCCATTTAAATTTCTAACATATAGATTTTCATCCATACCTAATCTTACTTCTACTTCTTCTATTTTCTCTATTTTTTCTATTAATTCTTTTAATACATCTAAGCTTAATTGTCCTCCAACTGGGTGGAATAAAACAGTATATAATCCTTCTTGTTTTTGAGGTATTAATCTTTCATGTTTTATATTAGTTTTTTCACCTTTTTTACTATATTTTATATCTTCAACCTTAAGGTCTAATCCACCTTTAGCTTTCACTTCTTCTAAGTGTTTTCTAAAGCAATTTTTAAACTCTTCTTCGCCCATTCTCTCAACAATATATCTTATACGAGCTTTTCCGTGATTTTTATAATCTCCTTCAGCTACAAATAAATTAGTCATAGCTTCAAGACAATATAAAACGTCCTTTTCATCTATTAACTCATCAAATTCAACAGATGTTCTTGGATTTCTTCCTAATCCTCCACCTATGTAAAGTTTAAAGGCTCTCTTACCGTTATTCTCCACAGCTAAAAATCCTAAGTCTGTAACTGTGCAATGAGCTGAATCCTCCTCTGTATTTGAAAATGCAGTTTTAATTTTTCTTGGTAAATTATAAGTATATATTTTACTCATATAATGTGCATTAGATGCTAGTGCATAAGGAGTTACATCAAAAGTTTCTCCTATTTGAACTCCTGATAAAGGATTTAAAGCTACGTTTCTTGGGAAGTTTCCACCACCGCCTCTAGTATATATTCCTTTAGTTAACCCTTCTTGCATTATGTCGCATACAGCATCTATTGATATTCCATGTAATTGTATTGCTTCACGAGTTGTTAAATGTATTTTTTCTAAGTTATATTTCTTAGCCCAGTTATATGCTTCTTCTAATAAACTTAATCCAGCAACTCCTGATGGAACTCTTAATCTCACCATGAATTCTTTTCCTCCACGGTGTGCATAAACTCCCATGCCTCCTGATGCCTTTTTAAATTCACCAACAGTCATTTCTTTATTTAAAAACTTATGTCCTTTTTCTCTAAATTCTTCAATTTCTTTTGATAAAATATCATTTAATGTATTCATTTTATATCACCTCACTAAAATTTTATGCCTCTAAATTCCATTAGTAAACAATTGTTTCTTTATATATAATATAAGTAATTACTTATATAAAAACACCTTTTAAATCAAATTTTTTTCTTAAAATTATTTTTTTTACTAAATTAAATTTTATACTTTTTGTAAACAAAAATCTTTCTTTATTTACAATATTTTAAAATTTATTTTTTTATTATATAATATATTTATAAAATTTATAAGGAGTTGAATTTTATGGGAGAGGAAAAAATAAAGAGGGAGTTATTAGATCTCTATAGTAAATGGAGAGTTTCTGAAAAAAGCTTTTTTGAAAAATTAAAATTAAATCATGATTTTAAAAAGTTAGAAAAAGAGCAAATAAAACTTATAACAAAGAAATTTTCTGAATTCGCTAAAATTGATACACCATTGACAGAAAAAGAAATACTTGAATTAGAAGAATATTATAATAATACATTTATTTAAGGAGATGTTTTTCATGAGCGATAATAAGTTAAAAGAAGATTTAGTAAAAGTTTATAAAGAGTGGAAAGACCTTGAAAAGGAAGCTGGCAAAAAAATTAAACATCATCACGAGCTAAAAAAAGAAGAAAAAGAAGATGAGATCCAAAGATTTTCAGACTATGCAGGATTGTCAGTTCCTATAACTGAAGAAATGCTTCTATACTTAGATGAAGAATATTTTAGAGTTTAAAAAATACTTAACTTAAATTAACTAAAATAAATTTAAAATAAAAATTTTTAAGATACAAAAAAGACACATTATTTTATTAATGTGTCTTTTCTTATATAAAACTTAAATATCCTAATTTAATTATTCAAATCTTCTTAAAGAGATTTAATTTTAATATCATTTTATTCCATCATAGCTGTAATCTTTTTGCTTAATAGTAATAGTACTAAACCTAATACTATACTTACTCCAGCTATTGAACCAAATAGTTCTAAAGCTCCTAGTTTTTCAACAAATGATGCTATGAATCCTGATAAGTAGTTTGCTACTCCGTTACTAGCAAGCCATACACCCATTAATAATGAAGCGTATTTAGCTGGTGCTAATGAACTTACCATTGAAAGTCCTATTGGTGATAAACAAAGTTCTCCCATTGTGTTAAATAAGTAAGTTCCTACTAACCAGAACATACTAGCTTTAACTGCTGGATTTTCAACATTTCCACCTAATGACATAGTTGCGAAAACCATTAATAAGAATCCACATCCTAAAACTATCATACCCATAGCCATTTTAGTTGGGATTGATAAATCTCCTCTTTTACTATTAGCAAGTGTAAACCATAATTTTGAGAATAATGGTGCTAATATTAGTATAAATAATGGGTTTATAGATTGGAAGAATGCTACTGGTACTGTCCATCCAAACAAACTTCTATTAGTTGCATTTTCAGCAAATAATGTTAAAGTAGTACCTGCTTGTTCAAATCCTGCCCAGAAGAATACAACGAATGATGCAAGTATTAATATAACTGCAACTCTCTTCTTCTCTTGCTTAGTTAAAGGTTTCTTTTCTTTTGCAACATCTTTTTTATTTTTTTCTCTTTTAATTTCACCAACATGTGCTAAGTATTTTGGAGATAAAGTTATAAAGATAATTTCTCCTAATATTATACCTATACCTGCTGCTAAGAATCCGTATCTAAATCCATAGTGAAGTATTACTTCTCCTGATTTTGTAGCAAAAAAGTTTTCTGCTAATAATCCACATATTATTGGTGCTATTAAAGATCCTAAGTTTATTCCCATGTAGAATATTGTAAAAGCTGAATCTTTTCTCTTGTCACCATCTTCATATAATTGACCAACTATTGTTGATATATTTGGTTTAAAGAAAGCATTCCCTACTATTATGAACCCTAATCCTAAGTATAAAGCCCATCTAGTTTGCCATCCAAATAAAGTTAAGTTACCTAAAATCATTACTGCTGCCCCAAGCATAATTGATTTTTTCTGTCCTAAAAACTTATCTGCTATTTCTCCACCAATTATTGGTGTAAAGTAAACTAAAAAAGTATAAGCTCCATATATTCTAGCTGCACTAGGTACATCATATCCTAATCCGCCAGTCACAAATGATGCTGTTAAGTAAAGCATTAATAAAGCTCTCATTCCATAGTAACTAAATCTTTCCCACATTTCTGTGAAGAATAAAAGGTATAGTCCTGCTGGATGCTTTAATCGTCCATTGCCTTTTTCTACCTCAAAATCAGTAGATTTAATTGCCTCTGCCATTTTATATTGATCCCCCTCTTTTAATTATGACCTCATTCAAATTATCAATTTATATGAATTTATCATTAAACTTATTATTTCGTTAACACATTTTTAATTATAAATACATTTTTAATTGTAATCAAACTTACTCTTAACAAATTATTGCAAGTTTCTTAATAATTTGATTATATTTCCTCTTAAATACTCCATTTTTCTATGTGTATCATAACAACACAATTGTTTTTTATAGAAAAACATATGCTTAAAACTTCTATATCTAATAGAAACATTTTAACAAACTACCAAGTTTAATTGTCGAATTTTATCACTTTATTAATTTTTCCTTATTATACCTCCTTAAAAAAATCAAAATAAAAAAGCAGCCTATTTATAATAAACTGCTTTAAAATGAATATCTTAAATTATCTTCTTTCAATTCCCTTTTCATTTATCTTCCTATTAGCTACTCTCTTTAAGATTTTAAAGACTACACCAAAGATAGGAATTCCTATTAACATTCCTATTATTCCAAATAAACTTCCTCCAACTATCATAGCAAACATAACCCACAGGGCAGATAATCCTATAGAGCTTCCAACAACCCTTGGATATATTAGATTTCCTTCTAATTGCTGAAGAACTATTATAAATATAATAAACCAAAGAGCCTTAATAGGATCTATTATTAGTATTATAAATGCTGAGGGTATTGTACCTAAAAATGCTCCAAAAACAGGTATTAATGCTGTTACTCCAATTACTACACTTATTAATAAAGCATATGGCATTTTTAAAATTATCATCCCTATAAAGCATAAAACTCCTATAACTAATGCCTCTGTGCACTGCCCTAATATGAATTTAGAAAACATTTCATTACACATCTTCCCTAGTTCTATAATCCTATCTGCCTTATTTTTACTAACAAAAGCATATATTATGAGTTTTAGTTGACTTATTAAGATTTCTTTACTTGCTAGCATATATATAGCTAAAATTAAGGCTAAAAAGAAATTTATTACTCCATAAGTTATTCCTAGGGTAAAGTCTAATAAATAACCTAAGGAGGTTCCTACTATTTGACTTGTTACCTTTAATATTTCTTTCCACATATTTAGTAACTCATTAATTATATTTTGCATCATAACTTGTGACTGTGAATTATTTATTGCATTTACCTCTAAAAACTTTTCAAATTGAGATAAGTATTCTGGAATACTATTCATTAAAGTTGAAATACTACTTAATAATTGAGGAATTACAAATAATATAAATAATGTTATAGCTAATATAAAGAAAAGAAATGTTAAAGTTATTGAAAAACTTCTTTTCATTCCTTTAAAGAACTTACCATTTCCTAAGTTTTTTTCTATTAATTTCACTGGAATATTAAGAATAAAAGCTATGGCTATTCCCCATATAAAAGGCTTTAGTATTCCTAAAAACTTATAAAGAAAGTTCATAATATCCTTTATATTTATAAAAAAGAATATTAAAAGTATTATATATGTTGATAAAAAAATATAATCTTTAATTTTATTATTTTTAAACTCCAATGTTTTTCCTCTCCTAAATAAATTTATAAATATGTTATAGTAATTTTTTACCATTTTATCCTTATATTATTAACTTAATTAAAAAATATTAATCTTTTCTACATTAAACTTTGAAAAATATTATTAAAAAATTATATTTTCATATGTATAATGATTATATGATTTAAATAAGAAATATATAGTTTACTTATAAACCAATTTAAGGTATAATTTATATAAAGTTTACAATTGAACTATTCAAGGAGGAAGGTTAATGGATTTAAAAGCTCTTAATCCTAATGGAAATGCTTTTTTAGTTTCTTTTACTAAAGCCAAAAAAACATATAAAAAATTTATTTCACCAACATTAAATGATTTGGGATTAACGCATAATGAATTTGAAATATTAGTTTTCTTACAGGAAAATTTAGAATATAATACTGCAAAGGATATAGTTGAATTTTCTGGTCTTTCTAAGGGATTAATTTCAAGATCTATAGAAAGCTTATTAAAAAAAGAAATGCTATCAATAAAAAAAGATGACAAAGACAAAAGAATATTTAGATTATACATATCTCCCTCTGCCAATGAAACACTTAATGTTTTAAACAAAGTAAGTAATAGATTTTTTAAGTTACTATTAGAAGATTTAAAAGATGAAGAACTTATGTTTTTTGATGAAGTTTTAAATAAAATGATTAAAAATCTAAATAACTTAAAAATCTAATTAGGCTATAAATAATTTTAAAAATGGGTCTGTATCAAAATATAAAAAATAAAACTCACAAACAATACTGTTTGTAAGTTTTATAAAGAGTTATTTTAATATACGCCCATTTTGTTATTTAACTTCATTTATATGTTTAAACATAGCCTTTATATTTTTTACATTACCATACACTGTTACCTTATCACAAACTTCAAAAGTATAATCAGGAGTTGGGAAATTAACAAACTTGTCCCCTTTATCTATATTTAAAACTTCTATTTCATTTGCTTTAAGATCACTATCTCTTATGCTCTTTCCAATAAGTGTTGCCTTGTTTGAAAGATATATTTCATAAACTCCAAAGCCTTTAGTGTTAGTTATTAAAGTTAAGTGCTTTGAATTAATCTTGTCCCAAATTTTAGATTGAACAATAAATTTCTCAATTTTATTTTCAAACTTTTCTAATAAAGAACTTTTATGAAAAAACAAAACAAATATAATAAAAAGAACAATTACAGCTATGGAACCTACATCTATGACACTACTAGTTATTATATTTACTGCAAAAGATATAATAGTTGCTGTACTGGCATAACTAAATCCCATAAGCCAAATAGCAAGCTTTCTTCTAGTAGGATGTTGAACTATTATCTCACTTTCTTTTGTTGTAAAACCTGTTCCTGTCAAAAGAGATGTAACTTGAAATCTGGCTTTTTCTATTGGCACCCCTGTAAGTCTAAATAATATAGCAAAGAAATCTACTATTATTAAAAATATCATTAAAAATAAAATAAATGTAAGTACTAAAACCACAAGTACCTCTCCTTCCCATTAACTATTTAAAATTATTATCTGATAATACTACAATATAGTAATTTTTCTTGTTGTTCATCATCCAATTTAATATGTTGTTCTTTAATATTACTTAAACTTTTATCCTTCTTTTCACATTCAGCTACTTTAAACACAATACCTAAAAGCAACAAAATTACAAGCAAAACTTCTCCAGCAATTAAAATCATCCTAAAAAATTTCATAATGCCTCCTAATATAGAGATTTATAAATTTCCTCCATATCTTTTATTTCCATAGATACATAATTATTTTTAAGTAATCTTTGTTGATTTTTCATTACACTATGAGAAAATTTTTCAATTTCATCAATTGTCATACCATATTCTTTTAAATTTTTTCTTCTGATAAGATTATTTAATAAGTTTTCTAACTCTAAATAACAATCCTCTTCCTTTGCATTTATAATACTGCTTATTAATTTTGTTAATTCGCTAATTTTTCCATCACCATTGTTTTTCTTGTAGAAATTTAATACTGCCATTAAAAATTGATAATTTGCCTCTCCATGAGGAACATGATATTTTCCTCCTAAAGGATAAGATAAGGCATGAACTGCACCAACTCCTGCATTTCCAAAGGCTATTCCTGCATAATTGCTTGCAATTAAAAATTTATCCATTATAGTATTTCTATACTCTTCACCTTTTTCTATTATCTCTTTATATCCACTTAAAATCATTTCAATTGCTTTAAAAGCAAATAAATCTGTGTATGGAGTAGAATTTGGAGATAAAAATCCTTCTATACTATGTATTAATGCATCAATAGAACTATAAACAAAAGCTTTATAAGGCATTGTTTTACAAAGTTCAGGAATTAAAACTCCCTTGTCTGCATAAAGTTCATCTACTGCTAAACCTAACTTAGTATTTTCACTCTTTATTTCTACAATAGATATGTTTGTTACCTCACTACCAGTACCACAAGTTGTAGGAACTATAATAAGCTCCTTATCTCTTATTATAGGAAGTTCTCTTTTAAATAGTTTCTTTGTACTATCTACATCTTTTAAAGCTAAAAGTTTACCTACATCTAGAATTGATCCCCCACCAATAGCTATAACTCTATTAAAGTCTATGTTTTTTATATCTTTAAAAATTTCATCTATAATTTCATCATTAGGTTCATTGAAATTATATTTGTCCTTTAAGACATAATTACATTTTAAATCTTTAGATTTAAAACTTCCTTCATATATTCTTCTGTTTGTAAAAACTAGGTCTTTTTCATTTAAATTTAATTCTTTTGCAAATTCAGAAGAAGTATCAAAACCTAGTATTTCCGTATTTAAACTTAAAAGTTTCATCTTAATCACCTACTAAATCACTAAAATATTTTAACTAATCGTATCTATAAAAATTACATGAATTAAAACCTTCATTTATTCTTTAATTTTTATTCACAACAAATTAATAATTTTATTATACTAAATTTTATATTTTTTCTACAACCAAAAGTATTTCCAATAAATATTTCATAAATTTCTTTATTAAAAACACACTAAAAAAATCTATAAATGTTAGAAAAACAAATAACATTTATAGATTTTAATTATCTAATTCATATAAAACTTATTTTATAAAAATTAATTTGAAAGTTTATTGCACCATTTAAAATTAATCTACTTGTCTTAATAATCTCTTCATAACATCATTAACCTTAGCTATTCCAAGATCTTCATGAGCCATTACCATTATTAATTTTACATCATTGTAAGACATATCCCATTTATATGATCTTATATCTAATATAGCATCTTCTGGCATGTATTCAAATATCATTCCAGCAACCTCTTCTGCTAAATCTAAATAATCTTCAAATAACTCTTCATCATTTAAATCTTTAAGATCAGAATTCTCTTTCATAAGACCTCTTAAGATATCCATATCTATGCTTAGTTTAAAAGCAATTATATCTTCTCTTTTTGAGCTCTTACATAAATCACTTACAACTTTAGCATCAGTATTAAGTTCTATTTCTTTTTTTATGTCCTCACTATCTAACACTCTGTTTCCAAATGCAACGTACATGTAAATTACCTCCTTAGTTGTTTATAACTCTAAACCATATTTAACACAAATATATTTAATTAAAATTATTATTCTAAAATCTACCTATATATTTATATCACTTGTTAATGTATTATTACAAGTAATATTTTTTCTCTTGTTTAAAAAATAGTGATTTTAAGTTTCAACCTAAGATAAAGTTATATATGTATCCTTACCTTAATTATGATACTAAGAAAATAACTTTTCAATAATTCCTGTATGTTCTAATAATATATTTATACCTATAAGAATCAATATAACTCCACCTACTATTTCAGCATAGTTTTTAAATATATCTCCTAATTTTTCACCTATTATTACCCCTAAAAAACATAAAACAAAAGTTATAATACCAATTATTATTATAGTTTGAACTATAGAAATACCTAAGAATGCAAAACTAACCCCAACTGCTAAGGCATCAATACTAGTTGCAATAGCTAATACTGTAAGATTTTTAGCACTTAGCTCCTCTTTGCGTTTCATATTAGCAAATTCTCTCTCTTTATTTTTGCTAACTTCCATTGATACTGCAACCTCAGCTTTTTCTTCATCATCTTCTTTTAAAGCTTCAAAAATCATTTTTCCCCCTATGAAACCTAATAATATAAATGCTATCCAATGATCAAAGGCTTTTATATAATCGGCGAAATATCTCCCAGCTCCCCATCCTATTAAAGGCATAAGTGCTTGAAATCCTCCAAAGAATAAAGCAACTTTTAATGCATCTTTAGCTTTTACTCTAGTAAGGGTTATTCCCTTAGCAACTGATACGGCAAAAGCATCCATAGCAAGGCCAAAACCAGTTAAAACAATAGATAAAATACTCATAATATATCCTCCTACTTATAAAAACTTTATAAAAAAAGACCTATATGCAGCAAAAAACTGCATATAAGTCTCGCTATTTAAGATTAAGCCAGACCAAAGCCCTTTGGTCAATTTGTTGACTTAATCACTCATTCAACTTGAGCTAACTACTCCCTCATATGGAAACAAAGTTTGTTAAATACTTTAAAACTTTATCATAAATATTTGCATAAATCAATGGTATATTACTATTAAAATTTATTAACATAAATATGTTCTTTATATTTTACTCCAATTTAAGTAAATTTATTTCACTAATTTTATATTTACTTTTATATAACATCTTAAAATATCCATAACAAAATTTTATGAAAATTATAATTTCAATTAGTGTAGTATTAATTTTTTATATGAAAAGTTAAATTAACTAACTCTTAAAAATTCATTTCTTATTAAGAAAATTAAGGATAGAGATTAATTTACTATTTAATAAATTTATCTCTATCCTTACATAACATGCTTTGACTTTTAGGTTTATGAACTTAATTATTTACCACAAGATTTTTCATGGCATTTAACTTTATTAGCCATTTTTTCTTCTTCTTTTCTTACTTCGGCCATTTTTTCTTTTTCTATTTTCATTGTATGTTCTGCATCACAATGACTTATTCTATGGTGTTTTGACATATAAAATTCCTCCTTATTTTTTATTGCATAGGTAAATTTTTATATTAAAGATATTGGATTAAATTTATCCTTACCTTTACCCCCATGTTACTCTGAAGCTAGGTCTTTGTAAAAATTAATAAAGTCTCATTTATTATGATTTAAAGTTGAAATTTCTTATTTTACCTAATACTCAATATGTTTTCTGTATATTAAGCCATATCCTGTACTATTTTCAAAAACCCTCTAAAATAAAAATAATTCTAATAAACTATTATTTATTTTATTAGAATTATTATCTTTAAAGCATAAAAAAATTAAGAAATTTATAGTCTAAAACTATAAACCCCTTAATTCTCTACATTTCTACCATAATTTTATTTTAGGTTTTATTTTAGATAGCTCTTTACTTCATACTTAAAGTTCTATCTAAAATCAATACTGATATATGCTATTCTTATTTTTAAATATTAAAAATTAAATAAATTAAATAGCACTCTTATTTACAGTGATTATAGTTTCTTCTCCAACTTGTGAAAGCTTATATTGGTATCCATCTTTTTCCCATGAATAAACTTTAGAATCACCATTTTCCTTATCCTTGCTAATTTTTGGCTCACCTAATACCTTCTTTATGTTTTCTAATATATTTTCTGGCTCTATTCCTTTAAAGTGAACACTTACTGCACTTATATTTTTTGAATCATCAAGTTCTAGTATTAAGTTTGCATTATAATTAAACATTCTTGTAGAATAGCTTGAGGAAACAATAACTTTTTTTCCTGCAACCTCTTCTATATTTTCATTTCCAGTTCCCTTATTTTCTGAAACCTCATTGTAAGTCTTTCCTACATAAGTTCTTAAATCATTAAAATCACTTTGATTTTCAACACTTTCTTGAACTTTTGAATCATTACTACTTGTATTGGCCTTATTATTTGATCCAACACACCCAACCAGCGATGTAACTAATAAAGAGGTCGTTAAAATACTAGCAACAATCTTTCTTTTATTCATTTTTTTCTCCCCCACCTATTTTTCATGTGTTTTTTTAAATGCAAATGTGTATGATTTGCATCTTCATCTAATTATAGTATAGTTTCCCCAAGGAAAAATTACAAAACTTATTTTTAACCTCTTTTAATTAAGAAAATATACTCTAAAGAAAAATATTTTATTTATTAAACTTAAAGTGAGCTCCTACATATAACCAACTGTTCTCATAAAAAAGTGTAAACCATAAGAAATTAATAAAGAAAATATACCATAGGGCATTTCCTCCTGTAAATCCCTTAAGTCCAATTAGTGAAAGTAACCCTAAAAATCCTAAATATCTATGCTTGTTATATTCCACACTATCCCCTCCTAATAAGTATTTCTAATATAATTATACTATACAAATCAGGAAATATTTTCTATGAAACTATTTATTTATTAGCCTAGAGTGTATTTATATTCAGGTCTCCCAACATTTCCACTAGTTAGTGTTACATTTACCTTTTTAACATCCTCTAAGTAATCCATATATTTTTTTATTGTTACATTGCTTATTTTTAACTCATAGGCTATTTCTCTTAGTGTCCAAACCTTTCCTTGGTTTTCTTTTAAAAACTCCATTATCCTATCTAAAGTTTTTTGATTTAATCCCTTAGGTAATTCAATCTTTTCCTCTACAGATTTTGAAATAACATCTATATCCTGCTGACTTAAAGCCTCTCTCTTATTTAAAAGATTATTTTTTTGTTTATACTTATTTATAGCCTCCTCAAACCTTTCAAATTCAAAAGGCTTAACTAAGTAATCAGTTACCCCATAAGCAAAGGCTCTTTTCACCTCTTCAACACTATTGGCAGCAGTTATCATTATTACATCAGTTAAATACTTCTTGTATCTTAAACTTTTCAATATATCAATACCATTTTTCTTAGGAAGATATACATCTAAAAGAATTAAATCAATATTTTCTTTATCTAATACCTTTATTATTTCCTCCTCAGTTTGTACTGGTCCTAATATATTTTTAAAGCCCATATTTTCTAAAAATCTTTTATTAATAAGAGCCACCATTGGATCATCTTCTACTATAAGTATTTTCTTTCCCATTATTTTTCTCCTTTTAAAATAGTTATAATAAATATTTTCTCTTCATTGAATTCCTCAATATCAATACAACCATCATAAAGCTCAACTCTATTTTTAACTAATGATAATCCTGTTCCTCTTCCTTCTCCCTTTGAGGAAACTCCTAATTCAAATATTCTTTCCTTTATATTATTATCTATAGATTTCCCATTATCCCTAACTTGCATCTCTATCTTTTCATCATCTTCATATAAGGTAACTTCAACTTCCTTGTTCTCAATATTTGAACATACACAAGAATCAAAAGCATTTTCTATTAAGTTACCTAAAATAGTAACAATATCATAGGAATCAACATAATTATGATTTCCAAATAAAAATGATTCCTCTGTTAGAATAAAGTTTACTCCTCTTTCTTTAGCAACTAACTCTCTACTTAAAAGTAATCCTCTCACGTAATAATCCTCTACGTTTGAAAATTTTAAAGAGTTATTTTCATGAACCTTTTGAGTTTTTAATATGTATTTTCTAGCTTCTTCATATTCACCTAGTTGAATTAATCCTAAAATTACATGTAGATTATTTCTAAATTCATGGACATTAGCTCTTAGATTCTTAACAACCTCATCAACTCCAGTTATCTCTTTTGCAATTTTTCTAATATCATTTCTATCCATTAAAGTTATTACAGAACCTAAATATTCACCCTTCTTCATAATAGGTTGTATAGTTACAAATACCTTCTTCCCCTGAAGTATAATTTCTTTCATTTCTACAGGTTTATTTTCTTCTATATAAGGTAATAATTTTTTCAATACCTTATACTTTGAAAATCCATCTATAAGCTTATAGCAATTATCATTTATCTCTGTTATTTCATTATTTTTATTTAAGGCAATAATACCTTCGCTTACTGTATTTAATATTATCTTTTTTTCTTTATATAAGGCAGCAATTTCTTCTGGTTCCATTCCCAAAATTGCCTTTTTAACCTTTCTAGCAAAAAGTTTAGATATTAATATAGTAATTAAAAAAACTAAAATAAAAAGTCCCATATATTTTATTAAAGTCTTATGAGTTAAAAGTTGAATCTCATTATAATATTTACCTACCATAATAAAACCAACTTGTTTTCCATTGTACATTACAGGTTGAAACCACCTTAAGGTTTCTCCCATAGAGCCCTTCATCAAAGAATAATAACTACTTCCTTGTGTTAAAACCTCTTTCTTATCCTCATTAACAAATACCTGTCCTATTTGATTCTCATCTAAATGAGAATACTTAACCCCTCTCATATCAGCAACAACAATAATATCAACATCATTTATGGCTTCAATAAAATGTTTGGTATATTCTTGGATTCTTGAGTTTATTTCTCCATTATTAAGATCCTCCTGAATAAAAGGAATCTCACTTATACTAAAAGCAGTCTCTTTTAAGGTATTTCTTACATCTTCATCCATATATGAAAGCTTATCTTCTATAAATAAAGTAAAAGATAATGCTAGTGGAATGAAAGTTATAAGTATAGCCCATAATAATATTTTATTTTCAAATTTTACTTTCATATTTTTCACCACCGTGAAGGAATTATATCATATTGTAAAGATTACTCCAATTCTATTTTTAACTTTTCACTAATCTTTTTTCTAAACTCATATTTTTAACTTTTTTAATTTTTAAATATATTTTAGATTTAAATTAAACTTAGGAAATCTCATAAAAAAAGAGTATATCATAATTTATAGCTCTAGAAAATATAGATTATATTTTCTTAAGAACATAATTATTGATATACTTCTTTTGTTATTAAACTTATTTAATTTTAACCTTAATTAAAGCAATTTAAAGATACTCTATTTATTATGCTATTGCATTTTTACAAGTATTTCCCTCTAAATACTCCTTTAAGTTTTCATATGATATTCCTATCATATTTCTTAAAGCCTCATCTGTATATGAACCCATATGAGGAGTTACTAAAGCTCTTGGGTATAAGCTTATTAATTTTTCATATGATTCATTTTCTAACTTTTGTCCCTCTAAGTTTTTGAAGAATACTGCTGATTCTCCTTCTAAAACGTCAGCTCCAAATCCACCTAATCTTCCTTCTTCAAGAGCTTTTACTATAGCTTCTATATCTTGTAATTCTCCTCTTGCAGTATTGATTATAATAGCATCATTTTTCATTTTTGATATGAATTCTTCATTTATCATGTGATAATTTTGTCCTTTTATATATGGCATATGTACTGATATTACATCAGAAACTTTTAAAACTTCATCTAAAGGCATAAATTCAACTATTTCCTTAGCAGCATCACTTTGGAATACATCATATGCTACAACCTTAGCTCCTAGCCCTTTAAATAATTTAGCAGTTGTTAATCCGATTCTACCTGCTCCTAATATTCCAACTGTACAGTTTCTTATTTCTTTACTAAACATAAATCCATCTACTACAAAGTTTTTATTGCTTGTTCTCTTAGTAGTGTATGCTGTATGTCTTAAAAGCATCATAGCTAAACTCACAGCTAATTCTCCTATAGCATTTGGTGAGTAACCTGGTACTCTAGCAACTTGTAATCCTAAATCCTTAGCAGCTTCTAAATCAACATGGTCAAATCCAACAGTTCTAGTTAAAACATATTTAAGCCCCTTACTCTTTAATAGTTCTAAATTTTGTCTATCAGCCATACAGTTTCCTCTTACCATTATAGCCTCAGCCCCTATAGCTTCCTCTACATTTTCATGGTTTAAGTTTTTTTCAACTAAAGTTAAATCATATCCGAACTCTTCATTTAACTTATGGAAGTATGGTACCTCTGTTTCTCTAACTCCATAACATACTAATTTTATCATACGAAAAACCTCCTCTTTTCCCCATCTTTTCTTCTTTATTTTAAAAGTTAAATAAATTTTTCATATTATATATAGTTCAATGATTATTGAATTTCGTGAAGAATTTCTATTACTTCTTCCATATATTCAGCTAAAGCTTCGAAACTCGCTTCGCTTCAAACAATCTCAGCTTTTTAACGCTGAATATATTCCAGAAATAATGAAATTCTAATCACTCATTCAAATATCATCTCACTTATATCTAATATGAAAAATATGTTTTTAGTTTTAAAAAGTTTGTTAGTTTTTAAATGCTTATATTATTAAGCGAATAATCCTATGTTTTTGATTATTTGTAATATTACTATCCAGAATGGCATTGCTACTACGGCAACAACTGTTGATAGTAATGAACAGTTTGATGTTAATAAAGCTTCCTTATCAAAACTTATTGCGTAAGCTGCTGCCACTGTAGCAGTTGGAGTAGCTAACATAATAACTGTAGTAGCCATTCCTTCAAATGAAACTGGTAATATACCTGTTTTATTTAATACTACTAATAATCCTAAGTTTATAACTGGAACTAATATTATTTTTATTAAACTGTAAACCCAAGGTTCTTTTTGTCCTACTGCTTGTTTAAATGGTACTTCTGCTAAAGTAATACCTATAGCTAACCACGCAAGTGGTGAACATAATTTATCTAAGTATGTAAGTGGTTTATATAACCAAGGTAATGTTTGGTCTATTCTTAAGAATGCATAACTCTTATCACCTATTTGAACTTGTGGTAACATACCTTGGAATAACCATATAAATAATCCTAAGAATGTAGCTATAATTACTGGGTTTAATAACATTTCTTTTAAATTTTTCTTTAAGTTTTCTTTGTCCATTTTTACACCTGACATTTTGATGTATCCATATGAATATAAGAAAACTCTATATGCTATGTTAAATATTGATGAGTACATAGCTCCAACTGAACCATAAACTGCTTTAACTATTGGAACTCCAAAGAAAGTTGTTGATCCAAATATAGTAAGCACTCTAAATACGTCTTGCTTGTCCCCTTTAACTCTTGCAAATATAAACTTTGTTAATACAATTAATAATATGTAAATTACAAATCCCCATATTAGAATATTAATACCTTCATGTAATTCTTTTTGATTAATATCTTTCATGAATGAAGTAAATGCTAATGCTGGAATTGCAACTGTTAATACAACCTTAGTTAATATTTTAGATGCAGCCCCTGTTAATATATTTCTTTTTCTAATATAAAATCCTAAGAATATAATTGCTATTGATGAAAATATTGCACCTATGATTGCATTATCAGTAAGTGTTTTTTGAATGATTTCTAACATTACTAACCTTCCTCCTATTTTGTGTTTTTTTTAACATTTAAAGTTGTGTTGATTTTTGTCGAAATTTCTTCTCACAAGAATTATTGTACAAGCCTTGCCCTTTTCAAACAATTTATTTAAGTTTTTAAATAATTATTTAAGTTATTTAAGTTAAATATTTAACAAAATCAAAATTTATTAAAAACTAAAAAAAGCCCTTAAAACAGCTTTATAAGCTATTTTAAGAACTTTCACCTATAAAATTATTATTCTTTTTATTTAGAAATGAGTATGTATCTTACTTCATCATTAAAAAAATCCTTTGTTAATTGTTTAATTATCAACTTAGAATCTAAGGATATGTATTCTTTTAAAGCATCCTCTATAAGAGCTATTTCATTTAAATTTATTCCTTCTTTGCTCATTAATATTAATTTAAATAAATTATCTCTCTGTATTTTAGAAAACTCCCCTAAAATCCTCATAATTACCTCTCCTGAAAAATCATCTCCCTTAACCTTTCCAAGAGTTAATTTAGAGTTAGCTATTTTTTTTCTATATTCAGACCATTTATCTCCTAAATCATCCTTTAATAATAGGAAATCTATTAAAATATGAATAAACTCATTTAAATTAACATCATAATTATTTAATACTAAAGAACACTCCCTAAATCTTGAATCTATATTAGTAATTTTATTAAATATAATCTCTTCATTAAATATGATTAATATCTTGTCCCAATTTATATCCTTTGAAATTTCACCTAATTTATTCATGAATGAAGTTATAAACAATTGATCATTATTAGCATCTTTATTAAAGAAATCAAAAAAAATTATTTTAATCTCTTCATTTTCACCATTTTTATTTAAATCAAATATATCCTTAAACCTATTTGTATCATTTAAATAAGCTTCATTGAATTCTTTGCTTCCTAATGAATAAAAATTAATTACAGAACCTCTTTTACTTAAATAAATCCTATTAAACTTCTCTTCATTAAATCCATTTTTATATTTTTTTCTATTACAAATTTCTTTATAATCTAAAACCTTTTTATTTAAAGAATATTCCTCACAATTTAAAACCCTAAAAAGCCCCTCTTCTCTATGACTTAAGATTTTATCACCAACATATAAAAACCTAAACTTCATAAAAAAACCTCACAAATTTCACTTTTAATACCTTATTTTCATTAAAATTATTTAATAAAAACCTAGGCAATAAAAGCTATTAATAATTATTTTATCTCGCTAAATATAATTATATCATATTAGATTCTTTGCATTCTCTAGTAAATTAAATTACATCTATCAAACTAAATCTTTAAAAAGTTATCTTAAAATAGATTTCTTTAAATTAAATAACTTGCTTTAAAGTAAATAAGTTACCTTAAAATAAAAAATATAGCTGATACAAATTTAAATTCTTAAAATTCATATCAGCTACATTATTCATATATTTTATTTATACTATTTTTAAGAAAAAATACTTTTTAACACTATTTAACCAAAATAATTTATTACATACTTCTATAAAACTCTAATTTAAAATAACTTATTCTAAAATCTCATAATCTTAAATTTTAAAGTTTATATTTCATTTTATGAAGCACTACTTTGTTCAAATTGGCTATTGTAAAGGCTTGAATAGAATCCACCTTTTTCTAGAAGCTCTTCATGATTTCCTTGTTCAACTATATCTCCATCCTTCATAACAAGGATTAAGTCTGCATCGCGTATAGTAGAAAGTCTGTGAGCTATAATAAAGCTTGTTCTTCCTTCCATAAGTTTTTCCATAGCTTTTTGTATTAAAAGCTCTGTACGAGTATCAACTGAACTTGTAGCCTCATCAAGTATTAATAGCTTAGGGTCTTTTAAGAAAGCTCTAGCAATTGTTAAAAGCTGCTTTTGTCCTTGTGATATATTACTTGCTTCTTCGTTTAAGACCATATTATATCCATCTGGTAAAGTTTTTACGAAATGATCAACATGGGCAGCCTTAGCAGCTTCTTTAACTTCAGCATCTGTTGCATCTAGTCTTCCATAACGTAAATTCTCCATTATAGTTCCATTAAATAGCCATGTATCTTGAAGAACCATACCAAATAAGTTACGTAAATCAGCACGCTTAAAGTCTCTTATATCATGACCATCAATCTTAATGCTTCCACTATTTATATCGTAGAATCTCATTAATAATTTAACTATTGTAGTTTTACCTGCTCCTGTAGGTCCAACAATAGCAACCTTTTGCCCTGGTTTAACATCTACTGAGAAATCATTTATTATTATCTTATCTTCATTATATCCAAAGTGAACATCTTCAAATTCAACTTCTCCTCTTATTTCTGAGGGATCTACTGAATTAACTGGATCTTTAACCTCATCCTCTTCATCTAAGAATTCAAATACTCTCTCAGCAGCAGCCGCTGTTGATTGCATTATATTTGCAACCTGAGCCATTTGAGATATTGGTTGGTTAAATGAACGTACATATTGGATAAATGCTTGTATATCCCCAACTGTTATAACACTTTTAATTGTTAACCATCCACCAAGTATTGAAACTAAAACATATCCTAAATTTCCTACAAAAGACATAATTGGCATCATCATACCTGATAAGAATTGAGATTTCCAAGCTGATTTATATAAAGTGTTATTTAATTCATCAAAGTCTTTAGTTGAAGCTTCTTCTCTATTGAAAGCTTTCATTATATTGTGTCCACCATAAACCTCTTCTACTTGACCATTAAGATGACCTAAGTATTCTTGTTGAGATTTAAAGTATTTTTGAGATTTCTTAACAACTAAAGATATAAGAACCATTGAAACTGGAAGTATTATAAATGTTGCTAAAGTCATAATCCAACTTATTGAGAACATCATTATTAATACTCCAATTAAAGTAACCACTGAAGTTATTATCTGTGATAAACTTTGATTTAAAGTTTGGTTCACTGTATCAACGTCATTTGTAATTCTTGATAAAACCTCTCCGTTTGTTCTTGTATCAAAATAATTAAGAGGTAAAGTATCCATTTTTTCTGATATTTGCTTTCTTAAATTATAAGAAACCTTTTGAGCAACTCCTGACATTATAAAAGATTGTATAATCCCAAATAATGAACTTACTAAGTATAGAGCTACTAAAATCATTGCTATATTTCCAATGTATCCAAAATCTATAGAAGCATCTGGTACACCTGTTATCTTTTGAACTAAACCTTCAAATATCTTTGTAGTAGCTTTACCTAAAATCTTAGGTCCTACAATTGAGAAGGCAGCACTTCCTATAGCAAATAATATTACAATAGCTATAGATAAACTATAGGGTTTTAAATAAACCCCAAGCTTTTTCATTGTTCCTTTAAAATCTTTTGCTTTTTCAACGGCTCTTGGGCCTCCGCCCATTCTACCCATTGGGCCGCCCATTCCGCCTTTTCTTTCTTTACTCATTACTTAGCTCCTCCTTTGAAAGTTGAGATAAAGCTATTTGCTTATAAACCTCACAATTTTCTAGAAGTTCTTTATGAGTTCCCTTACCAACAATCTTACCTTCATCAAGTACGATTATTTGATTAGCTCCCATAATTGTGCTTATTCTTTGTGCAACTATAAGCATTGTGCTATGTGATGTTTTCTCATTAAGAGCTTTTCTAACAGCTGCATCTGTTTTAAAGTCAAGAGCTGAGAAACTATCATCAAAAATATATACATCAGGATTTTTTACTAAAGCTCTAGCAATTGAAAGTCTTTGTTTTTGTCCACCAGATACGTTAGTACCACCTTGTGAAATTTCCTCTGCATATTTTAAAGCTTTAGTATTTATAAATTCAGAAGCTTGAGCAATATTTGCAGCCTCTTCTAATTCTTCTAATAATGCATCCTCATTACCATATTTTAAGTTACTTTCTATAGTACCTGAGAATAATATTCCCTTTTGAGGAACATATCCTATTTTTTCTCTTAAATCATGTTGAGAAACTTTTCTTATATCTGTTCCATCAACTAAGATTTCACCTTCTGTAACATCATAGAAACGTGGTATTAAATTAACTAAAGTAGATTTACCACTACCAGTTCCTCCAATGAAGGCAGTTGTTTCCCCAGGCTTTGCAGTAAATGAAATATCTTTTAAAACATATTCCTCTGCACCAGGATATTTAAATGAAACATTTTTAAATTCAACATATCCTTTTTTATTTTTATTAAACTCATCATTCTTTTCAGGGTCTTTTATGCTTTCTTTAGTTTCTAAAACCTCAGCTATACGCTGACCTGAAACTGATGCTCTTGGAAGCATTACTGATACCATAGATATCATTAAGAATGCCATTATGATTTGCATTGTATATTGAATAAATGCCATCATGTCCCCAACTTGCATAACTCCATCATTTACATTATGAGCACCAACCCATACTATAAGAATAGTTATAAGGTTCATTATAAGCATCATAAGTGGCATCATTCCACCCATTATTCTACTAACAAAAAGATTTGTTCTAGTAAGGTCTTTATTTACTCCATCAAACTTATTCTCTTGATATTTTTCTGTATTAAAGGCACGGATTACTAACATTCCTGTAAGTGATTCACGAGCTACTAAGTTAAGTTTATCAACAAGTTTTTGAACTAACTTGAATTTTGGAATAGCAAGTCCAAATAAAACTATTACTAAAGAAAGTATAGCAGCTAGGGCTACAGCTATTATCCATGACATTCCAGTATCTGTTTTTACAACTCTAAAAATACCTCCTAGACCTAAGATAGGTGCATAGAAAACTATTCTAAGAAGTAGAACCATAAGAGTTTGTATTTGTTGAATATCATTTGTACTACGAGTTATAAGGGAAGCTGTTGAAAATTTATCAAATTCTGCATTTGAAAATCTAACAACCTTTCCAAAAACTTTACTACGAAGATTTCTTCCAAATCCTGCTGCCACTCTTGCGGCTATTAATGTTACTGATACTGCTGCAATCATACTTCCAAAGGCTAAAAGAATCATTATTCCTCCAGTTTTTAGTATGTATTGACTTTGTATCTTCTCTATATTCATGCCTAAATCAGTATATTGAGCTTTAATAAAAGTAGCCGCTGTTTGAGTAACCATACTCTCTGGCATACTTTCAAATTTCTCATTAATTTGCTTAAGCATATCATTCTTTTGTGCCTCTGGCATATTCTTAATCATAAAGAATGGATCTGTATTAGCAGGCATTCCTTGTATTTGTCCTTCTTTAGGAGCACTTTCTTCCATATTAGCCTTGGAATTATCAGAAGCTCCTGTAAGAGATGAATTTCCCATTACTCCTTGTAGGCCTTTTTCTTCAATTCCACCTACAACTATCATTGCCTTACCCATAATAGGATTTAATTCATTAATTATCTCTTTATCTTTAGTATTTAATTTACAAATATTCTCCTTCTCTAAAGCTGGATAATCTTTTACATATTCATCATACTCACTTTGAGATAGAGTACCTTTATCTAACAACGTATAATTGCTTTCTACTTTTTCTTTTTCATCTTTGCTCATAAAAAGTGTCAGTTTATCAAACTCTGATTTACTAATTACTTTTGGAACAGCATTTTCTATACCACCTTGCTGAATTCCTACATTGACTATGTTTGACATATAATCTGGTAAAGATAAATCAAACATTGCCTGAGCAAAAAGAAGTACTATAACAGCTAAAATTGATGCCGTAAATGGTTTTAAGTATTTAATTAGCTTTGACATGTATTTCCCTCTTTTCTTTTTTTTATTTATAATATTTTAAATTTGTATTGTCTTTGATATTAAGTTAATTCTAAAAATATATTTAAAAATAAATACTCACTAAAACAAAGTTTTCAAATCTATTCCTTTATAAATAGTTATATTTTAATATTAATTATATTTTTATAACTATTCTATGTCAATAACTATTTTTGGTGTATAATAGTTATATATGGTTATAATATAAAGTGTTTTGCTACAATACTAAAAACTTTAAAAATTTATTCATTTATTATATTATACATCAACTAAAATTTATAAACTTAATACAATAGGAGGTAAAAATGAATACCATAGAAAATTTAATGGGAGCTACTGAAGAACTTTATACACTATTATTGTGTTTAAATAGAAAAGTATTTAGTCATGATGATATTATTAAAAGATTGTCTATTCCTCCATCACATGCCAAAGTTATATTTCATTTACATTGTGGTGGGGAAGCTTCTGTTTCAGAAATAGCCAAAAATTTATCTATATCAAAATCAAATATGACTCCAATTATAGATAAACTTATTCAAGAAAATTTAGTTGAAAGATTTACAGATCCTAATGATAGAAGAATCATCAGAGTTAGAGTAACGGAAAAAGGGCATGAATTTTGTTTAAAACAAAGAGAAAAAACTAAAAAGCATCTTGAAGAAAAAATATCATCCCTTTCACCAGAGGAATTAGAAAGAATAAAAGATTTAGCCAAAGAACTTAATAGCATTTTTTCTAAAATAGAATAAAGTGGCTGCTAGAGCTATATCAAAATATAAAAATAAAACTTACAAACATATTCAGAGAATTACTAGATTTCTCTTCATACTGTTTGTAAGTTTTATTAAAAGTTGTTTTGATACACTCACTTCATAATTTTTATTATATTAAGCCTAATTCTAATAAGGCCTTATATATTCCTTCATTTGGAACATTTTCTGTTTGCTTATATGCATGTGGTATTAAAGTTTCATGGGCATCTCCCATTGCTATTCCATATTTAACTCTTTGGAACATTTCTATATCATTTTCTCCATCTCCAAAGGCATAAGTATCCTTATCACTTAATCCTAGCTCCTTTATTAAATGTTCTATTCCATGAGCCTTTGTGCACCCTCTTCTATACATATCATAAGATGAATGTCCTGGATGTTGCATAAATACAAATTCATCCTTAAATCTTTCAAATATGTCTTTAAAATCATCCTTATTATTATCAACAATAACAAGCTTATTTGCTGAAAGCTCCTCTTCTGTCCAATCACCAGTAAAACTTTCCTCTGGAAGAGAAAAATTTTCTACCATTTTTTTAGCCACATCATTATTTAAAACATAACTTGTCTTTTGTCCTTCTAAGATAAAGTTAATATTATGTTCAACACAATAATCCATTATCTCTTTTAATTTCTCTAATTTTATATCATCATTAAGAATGACTTCATTATTTAACTCTATATATGTTCCATTAGATGCTATATATCCATCTAACTCTAATTCCTTTAATCCATCATCAACAAAGCTCATTGGACGTCCTGTTGCAAGAATTGTTAAATATCCATTTTCTTTTAATTTTTTAATGGCCTCTTTAGTTTTATTTGAAGGTTTATATAGCCCTTTGCCGCAATCAATTAATGTACCATCTACATCAAAAAATACTATTCCTTTTAAATTCTTCATAAGTACCCTCCTCCTTTTAATAATTACTATGATAACATACTTTTTTTCAGATTATAAATCTTTTCAACATAATTAAATGAAATGTAACCCTGTATAAAAATATAAAAATAAAACTTACAAACATATTCAGAGAATTACTAGATTTCTCTTCATACTGTTTGTAAGTTTTATAAAAGCCTATTTATTTATTACCTATAATAAATATTATATATTAATCTCTAAATTAAACTCTTTTATTATATGCTAAAAAGCTTTCCTACTAAGTCACCTATTATTACCCATATTGAGAATTCATTTCCTCCATATGTTTGAATGAAGTTTCCTACAGTTCCACTTACTAAATTTAAGGAAATAGCAGCTAATACCATTAGGATTATTCCTCCTAAGGCACTTGTAATTATAGCTGCTGGCCATCCACCTCTTGCATTAGCAAAGATAGCTCCTGGGGCAACATCAAAATAACATGCAACTACTAGTGGTATAAGAGCAAAGGTTAATACCCCTGATGCTCCTAATAAGAATAAAGTACCTATACTTGTTATAAGTGCTATTATGAATCCAATTAATAAAGCATTTGGTCCATATGGGAATATCATAGGAATATCTAAAGCAGGAATTGAACCCTTAGCTAATTTATCTGCTATACCTTTAAATGATGGTATTATTTCTCCTAAGATCATTCTTACCCCTGTTAAAAGTATTATCATACCTGCTGCAAAAGTTATTCCTTGAATTAAAGAATAAGTAATAAGTGGCTCACTTCCATATATAGCTATTCTACTTTCTTTTCCTATAAATAAACCAACTATTATATAAACTATAAACATAACTATTGCCGCTGTTATATTTGTATCTCTAAAGAAACTTAAAGACTTTGGAAGATTTAAATTCTCTATATTTTTATCTTTTTGTCCAACAAGTTTTCCTATATAAGAACCTAATAAACAATATATTGAGGCAGTATGTCCAATAGTAAAACTATCATTTCCAGTTACATACTTAACATGTTTTCTTAGTATATATGGGAATATTGTTATAACTAAAATATACATAATTAATGTGAATATGAATAACTTTAATCCACTTACATTATTTTCAATCCCAACAGCTAAGAAAAGCATTGGATACCAAAATAATATATTTCCTGTTAAGTATATAGTCTTAAATCTTGTATATCTAGCAATAATTATGTTGATTACAAATCCGCAAAGAAGTATTAATCCAACATAGCTTCCATACTGACCTAAAAATACATTAAAATCTCCTAATGTACTATTACTTTGAGTGTTAAATAATCCTGAAAAGGCATTAGCTAAAGGAGTAATTGAAGAAACTACTATATCTACTCCCTTAAGTAGAATTACCATTCCTATTATTCCTTTAAATATGCCTTTTAAAATAGCATCTATTGGTTTTCTTTGAAGTATTAAACCAATTGCTACTACAAGACCCATAAATAAAGCTGGATTTCTAAAAAAACTTACACAAAAATCTAATATTTCTTTCATTTTTAATAATTCCTTTTTATTTAATCTAATTTAATTTTTCCTTGATTTCATACAAATTAAAAGTTATCACATCATACATAAATTTATTATGGACTTAATGCTTAGTGATTTCTCTATAAATGATAAATCTAAAATAAAAGCTATTTAAAATAAACACCATATTTTTCTTAATTTCTTATAGCTTTTAAAATCTTTTCCTTTACTTCTTCTTTATCCATAAAGTTTGATATATAAACAAGTTTTCCACTTACTTGCCCTTCTATCTCTTCTCCAATTTCTTTTGATGTTAAAATTAAGTCCGCAGAATTTCCACATGCTGAAGTCATATCAATAGCTTCAACATCACCATTTATTCCTTCCTCTTCAAGAATTGAATCAACTGTCATTTTTAAAAGCAAACTTGTTCCAACTCCAAATCCACATACAGTCATAATTTTCACCTATCTCCCCTCCTCTCCATAGTATATAGATAGATTTAAATTTCAAAAGATCCTTTTAATACTTATCCCTTAGAAGTCAATTCATCTCTTAAAATTTATCTACAAATAAATATTACTTATAAAATATACTAATTTAAAATATTCTATAAGTTACTTTTTGAAAAGTTTAATAAATTACATAAAAAGCTCCATTATCTCTTCTTTATTTTGAGCATTTTTAATTTTATTAACAGAATCCTCATTTATTAAGACCCTTGCTAAATCTTGTAGAGCATCTAAATGACCTGTGTTTTCCTTTGCTCCAATAACAAAAATTATTTCTATTGGATCATTATCCTCATGACCAAATTCAACTGGATTTTCTAAAGTAAGCATGCTAATACACTCTTTAAACACATAATCACCTGGTCTAGAATGAGCAATAACCACTCCTGGCATAATTGCCATATATGGTCCTAAGTCATTGATTTTCTCTAAAATGTCTTTTACATATTCATCTGTTATACTTCCATCTTTTAAAAGAGGCTCCGCAGCCAATCTAACTGCCTCTTCTTTGTTAAAAGCCTTAGCCTTGAGAATTATATTATTCTCATTTAATAAATCCCTAATAAAATTCACCAACTTTCCTTACGTTAATTTAACATCATACAAACAAAAACCCCTAATTACTTTATAAATATGTTAAATTTACCTAAGTATATTATCATTCCAAAGCATTTAAAGTCAATTTTAAAGTATATTTAAGTAAAATAACCCTTTTAAATACAAAATAAAAATATAAATATAAATATTTAACCATCTTAAATTTAATATCCCTATAAAATTAAATTTTACTTAAATAAAAAAATATCACATTTATATACCAACTATTCTTTATTAACTAGAATAATTAATATACTATAAATGTGATATTTATAATTCACTTAATAAAAGATATTTTACTTTTCTAAATTTCCCTCTAAACTTAATCTTTTCTAAAATATAAATTATATTAATTTAAAGCTGCTATATTAGCTTCTATTAAAGATTTTACATTAGAAAAATATAAGCTATATCCTACATTATTTGGATATATTCCACCATTAGTTGTTAATTTAGCATAAGGGGCTGGATCCTTTGTAAATACTGTAGCCATATCTAAAACCTTTATATCATTATCTTTTCCAATGTCTTCAATTATAGTCGTATATTCATTTTTCTTTCTAAGAGAATTCTCTATTATAGGAACTATAGAAATATTTTTATTTCTTTCCTTTAAATTCTTAATTATTTTTTCATAATCTTCTTTGAATTCATTAGGTTTAATTTCCTTTTGATCATTTTCACCAAATATTATGTAAGCTAAATCAAATTTATCTTTATTTTTCTCTAGTTCCTCTAAACCTACTTTAACTGTAGCTTTATCTTGTGATAAATTTGTTATATTAGCCTTTGATTTATATGTTTCTTCTAACCATTTAGAAAGACTACTTGTCCAATTACCACTTTCATCTGTTTTTCCTTCACTAAGTCCTACACCATTACCTAAAACTAAAATATTGACTTCTTCACCTTTTTTTATTTTTTCATAAGGATTTGATGTGGTCGCTTGCTTTTTATTATCTTCAGAGTTATTACTTGAATCTGAGCTATAAATTTCCATATTTTTAGCTAAAGTCTTCTTATCCCTTATGGTTCCAACAGCTATAACTAATGCTAAAGCTATTATTAAAATTATTATTGAAATATCTAGAACCTTAGATTTACTTCTACTAGAAGAATTTCTTTTAGGATTTTTAACTCTTCTTCCATTCTTCATATTTTTCCTCCATATTTTTATTTGTGAGATAAATTGTTATATACTATATATTTTACATAAAAATTGGTCTTTTTTACAGTATAAATTGCAATTTATATTTATAATTTATGAACTTTAGCCAAAAATTTCTAAAATAATCTTATAAATATTCTTGCTTAATTTATGTAAAATACAAACTTAACATTTCATATATAAACTTACTTCAAAAGTATTCTTTGAATCTTTAATTTCAATATCTCCATGATTTTTGTGCACTGCTTCTTTTACATTTTCTAAGCCTATTCCGTGATTTTTCTTATCCTTTTTACTAGTTAAAAATTTGTTGTTTCTCTTTTCAACTTTATTATTCTTTGAATTAATTACCTTAATATAAATTTGATTTAGATAAATTCTAGCACTAACTTGAATAACCTTTTGAACCTCTTTATCATTTATTTTTTCACAAGCTTCTATAGCATTATCAATTAAATTTCCTAGAACAATGCATAAATCTAAGTCATCAATCTTTAGCTTCTTGTTTATAATAATATCAAATCTTATATTAATTCCTTCTTTTTTACACCTCTCACGTTTATCAAGACATATAGCATTTATAACCTTATTGCTACATATATTATTATCCTTATTTGTAACAATCCTCTCACTTAAGGATTGTATATAATCATCCATATTCTTATAATCTTTATTTTCTAAAAAATACTTAATAACACTCATATGATTATTCATATCATGAAGAGCTTTTCTCGCCTCACCATAGTTATTAATTACCTTCTCATAATAATTTTTTTGATAATCTAATTGTTTCTCCAAAATATTTATTTGAGAATTAGCCTTATATTCCTTAAACCTCTTGTATGTAATAAAGTGTATTATTGCTAAATTAACAGCTATACTAATTGTACTTATATTAACTCTATATACTAATCCTGCATTTAATGCAATATTATCAAAAACTTTTTCAGATAATAAAACAGCTATTCCAATTGCAAATACCAGTTTAGTTTGTTTTTTTATTGTTAAGTCATTTACATTTATAATACACTCTTTAAAGAAGTTTACTATGAATACAACTACTGTAATCATTAATATTAAAAGTATTATGAAGCAAAGAAACATAATATTATTCATGATTTTCAACACTTCTAAATCAAAAATCATAACTGAATATATAAACATTAGTATGTATTTTCCCAATGAAAGATTTAATAAATATATGGAAGACATTAATATAGACGTTGTATTTTTTTTATATAAATATACATAGTATATATATATAATTAAAGCTTCAAAAAAACAGGAAAGCTCATTAATATAAAAAATATAATTAATAAGTAAAAGAAAAAAATTTAAAATAATTGTAGTGAACACTCTCTTTTTCAGATCAATTTTCTTGTCTAAATAAAAAAAGCTAGAAATACCAATAAAAAAAATATATATTACATAAAATAATTCTATAACATTCCGTACGTACATAAAATTACATATCGCCTATTCTATTCATTAAGAATGTTTTTAACTCTTTTTTATAAACTCTTCCAACAGGTATTTCAACGCTATTTTTTAATATAATTTTATTTTGCAAAATAGAATCTATATGGGAAATATTGACTAAATAACTCCTATGGCATCTTAAAAAATTTCTGCTTTTCAGTTCTTCTTCTAATGTTGCTATTTTCATATTGAAATCTATACTCTCTTTTTCTAAATTGGCAGTAATGGTCTTGTTATTAACCTCAAAAAATAATACCTCTGATAGGTCTATAAAATTAGTTTTTCCATTTATATTTATTGCATATCTAGATGGGCTAGTAAAATTTAAACTCTTTATAGCTCTTAAAAATTCTTTTTCTAATTTTTCAAAAGAAACAGGTTTCATTAAATAATTTAATGCTCCCACATCATATCCTTCAAAAACATACTCCTCACTTCCAGTTATCAAAATAGCTTGTATAAACGCATCTAATTCTCCAATTTTTCTTAACAATTCTATTCCATTCATTTCATCCATGAGTATATCGCAAAAAACTATACTATATTTTTTTGTATTTCTTTTATATACATTTAACAAATCTACTCCTGAGCAAAATTCATCAATGATGACATCCATATTATTTTTATTGCATATTTTATATAACATATCCTTCAATATATTACGCTGGACTTTTTCATCATCGCATATTGCTATATTTAACATAATTTTACCTCCATAACATTATATTACATATAAATTATAATAATTATTCAAAATTTATTCAATTATTTCACAAAAAATATATATTTTTAAATTATTATTTAAATTAATATTGGTAAAATCACATTGATTTTTTAAATTTCTTTAAAATAATCAATGAAATTTAATTTTTTCTATAAAGTTTTTGATTATAGAAAAATCATCTTTAAAGTCATAAAACAAAAATAAAAAACTTTTTATTTAAAAATAAAAAATGTTTTTAAATAAAAAGTTTTCCATTTTAATTTAATTTTAATATACCAAAATCATTGATTTTTTCTTTATTATCATAGAAGTATTTTTCATCCTTTATTGAACTATTTATAACTATATCAATATTATTATTTTGCATATTTAATTCAAAGCTATCATTTTTAGAACCATTTACAAAAATTGATTTAGTTTCTGAATCCATAGTATCAATTTCACTAACCTTATATATTCTTTTGTTTTCTGAACTTTCTGTAACCTTTAAATATCCTTTTTTAGTATCAGTATTATTAGATATATCAGTATTTTCATCTCTCATATAGAAATCTAGAACTTTAGCATTTCCATTACCATCTACTTTTAAATAATATTTTCCTAAGTCTCCACCATCTATACAAACAGTATATGTTTTTTTATCATCAACTTTAATTTCTTTTCCATCCTCACCAAAGAATTTTTTAGTAACTTTTATTTTTCCTAGCTTATAAGGAACAGATAGGTTTGGCTTATTAAAAATTCCTGTTATAATTTTATTTTTTTCTTTAGGTTTTTTATAACTAATAGTAGCAATATCATTAGTATAAACTTTATTTTCTCCAGTTCCCCAATATTGATCCTTAGGTTTTATTTTAAATTTAAATTGAATTCCATCTGTACTATCAATTATATTTTCGCCTCTATCCCAACTTATTTTATCCCCTTCAATATTTTCTTTTAAATCAATTACAGAATTATCTGAAAGGTTTACTATTTTAGAATTTTTTCCATCATAAGCTCCATTTTTCACAATTTCAAAATCCTTAGAAACAACATCTGTTATTTTTAATCCTTTAGCCATCTCTTTATCTAATATAATATTATTTGCAATCTTATCATATATTTCTTTTAAACTTTTACTATTATTTTCATTATTATCTTGACCAAATCTTGAATCAATAGTGAAATATCCTGAATTTTGCATTTTACTTAAAAGTTCTTTTGCACTATTTTTATCTTCATAAGGAATATTATCAATTAATGCTACTGAAAAAATATTAGTATCTGGATAATTGTTGTAAAATTTTTCATATTCATACAACGCCCATTCGTCTATACTTTTATAATTACCATTATTTAATTCGTCCATTAAAATCTTTTCATAGTCAGAATCTTTTTTAATCTTTGTTTTGTAAATTTGTTCCAAGTGTTTTTTATATTGTTCATAATATTCCCTACCACCTTCTAAATATTTACTTTCAAGCAACATATTCATACTCTCATTTGGATAACCATCACTAAAGAATATTACATCTTTCTTTGAATTAAAATTATTATTAAGTTCATTTTTGAATATCTCGTCAGCTAGCCTCCATGAACTCTCTATATTGGTATTTCCCCTTCCCTCTATATTATTGTAGGATTTTTTTATAGCTTTCTTATACTCTTCCTTTGAAGTAAAATTATTTTTATTATTAAACGAAAAAACTTCCTCAGAATATGTCCCAAAGGCAACAACTGCAATTCTAGAATCAGGAATATTATCAATAACCTTATCCACTAAAGAATTCATAGATGCTTTTAACTCATCCATATTATAGTACATACTATTAGAGGCATCCATAATTAATAATATATCTACAGGTTTAGTAACCTTTTTAGGTTTTCCTTTTACAGTTAAAGTTATTTCATAATTTCCATCTTCATCTGGCTCTTGTGATACTTCTTTAAGAATTTCAGTTCCGTCATAATCACAAATTCTTCCTTTGCTTTCATTACCAATATCCTTAAACTGATCATCAAATCCCTTATTTTCAATACCACTAACATTTAGGACTGGGACACTTATAAACAAACTTATTATAAGGAATACACAAAAAATTTTTCTTATATTCTTCATATCTCTCCCCACCTAACTATTTAGATAAAATTTCTATATACTTATCTTTTATCTTTTCATTTATTCCTGTCCATTTTTTTATTAAAGCTTCTTCATTAGGTTGAATAGCTTCAACATTTACATCTATCTTAATCTTTTTTCCATTATATTTTTCTTTTAAAGAATCTTCTATGGAGTCTTTTTTTATTTCTACACTTTTCAATAGTTCTTTTGTTGATTTTCCACTTTTTAATTTTGCCATGTAATAAAAATATCCATCTTCACCATAAACCCATAGATTATTAATATCATCTTTATTTAAAGCTATTACATTATCTTCATCTAGATTTAATTGAATTAAATTTGAATCTCCAGTCCAAGGATTTTCATTTTCATCTATCCATCTAGGTATTATACTGACTCTAACAAATTCATCACTTTTCCCAGTATTCTTAATTGAAACCAACTTGCTTATATTACTTCCATCCCATTCCTTTGGCGCATCAAAGTTTTCATCAATTTCAGTTTCTACACTCCCTATAGAAAAGTTATTATTTACACTATCTATAGACGTGAAACCTTTTCCTAATACCGTTACTGATATAATACTTATAACTATCAAAATTAATAAAAGAGCTTTAACTAATCCTTTTCTTCTTTTCATAATCATTCCTCTTTTTTGAAAATCTTTAATTTATTTTTTATAAAATCGAAATTTAAAGTTAAAATAGCAATAGAAGCTATTATAAAAATAACAAAATATATTCCTAAACTCCTATCTCCAGTTTTAGGAACTATTATATTGTCTATTGTATTTTTTATATTATCTTGGCTAGAATCTATATTACCTTCATTTAATTTATTATCACCTAAAAGACTTTCTTCTCCACTATAACTATCCTTGACAGCAGTAAAAATCCAATCAACTTGCGCTTTCTTATTTTTGTATTCATTTCCTGCTTCTTTTCCAGGAAACTCTGCAAAAGCCTCAAGTTTTTTAGACTCACCTGGCTTTACTTCTCCTAAATAAATGTTATTTTCTAATCCATTCTGCCCACTAACAAATCCATCATATATACAATTCCCATCATATATTACCTTAAGTTCTATCTTCTCTAATAAATCATAACTTTCCTTTTTATTGATTCTTTCAGCTCTCATAAATATTTTATAAGAATCCTTATGCTTGTTATTTAATAAAATATTTCTTTCAAGCTTATCTCCTGGAAGAATATTATCTGACCATAAAAAGGGCTCATCCCCCTGAATGAATACTATACCATCAGCATTTCCTTCTAATTCAACATTAGGGGTTGCAAATGTACTTGCAACCCCTGGCTTACATATTATTAAAAGAAATGCCATAGTAAATAAAAAGGATTTTATTAGATTCTTCATCCTTTTCACTCCTTGCATCATGGTTATAACTTAATTTAAAATATTACTTATTTATGTGCATTAGTGCCTGCACCTAAAGTCTTTATAGCTTGTGGTGCATTTTTCCAAGAATCGCTTACTGCACCATTAGCAGCTTGTACACCTTCTGAATCAACAACTACATCAAATTTTAATCCTTTAAATTCATTTGTAGTATCTTTTGATAATGTAACACTTTCTAATAAGTTTGCAGTTTGTCCCTTTGTATTAACTATCCCATTATAGTAATAATATCCATCAGAACCTTCTATCCATTTTCCTTCTTCAGGCTTATTAGAATCAGTTAAGTTATTTTCAAAGTTTAAAATTATATTCTTTGTATCTAAATCAGACTTTTCTTCTCCCTTAGCATCTTTCCATACTTTTTTTATCTTAACTCTAATTAATTGATCATATGTAGCTTTATTAATTACATTAACTTGTTTTGTTACCGTATCCCCCGGTAATGTATTATCAGCATCTTCCTTATTGAAATCTTCATGTATTTTTATTCCTGAATTTGGATCGCTAGGATTATCTGTACTTGCTGTTGAAAATGGGTTTGTTATAGAATCACTTGATGTAAACCAAGCTAAAGATCCTCCTATACTTCCTACTGCTAAAACACCGGCTATACATAAGCCTATTATTTTCTTCTTACTCAATTTAAATTACCTCCCAGTTTATAAATTATTTATATTATTCTTATAATTTAAATCTAACTTTTCTTTCTTGCTCCTAAAAATTTATTGAATATAAAATCAATTAAGATAATAACTACAAGTAAACCTATAAATATTAACTTGTTTTTTTGTAAGCTACTTAAAAATGCGCCTAAATATGGCACTTGAAAAACAACCTTTCCAACAAGTAATTTTTCATCTAAAGGTATAGGATCTTGAGTATTATTTGCATCACCTTTTGTTATAAATTCAGTTTTTCCATCACTATTAACTATGTCTATAGCTCTATGAGTTGTAACATTATTAGTTATGTCACTTCTAAAAGTTATAACATCATTTTTCTTCACCTCATTTGGTAATGTTTCCTTTACAACTACCAAATTTCCTGGCTTTATAGTAGGACTCATACTTCCAGTTAAAATATCATAAACTCTATATCCTCCTATACTAATTCCAGAATCACTTTTATTAGCAAAAAAGCCTAGAAGTAAAAATGCTATAAGTATAGTTAAAAAACCATAAAATAAAATATTATAAAAAATTTTTATACCTTTTTTCATAATTATTCCTTTTCTTCCTTTTCAACTTTACAGATATGTAAAATATTGTTTGCAGATTATTTATAACATCTTAAGTAAATCATCTCAATACATATAGCGTGAATTGCATGTTTTATTACGTAAATGTAAATTTTTAAATATAAAAATCTATTGTTGTATTAACTAATAAATTGGTGTAATATTGAAATTATCGTAGTTTTATTGGGAAAATTTAATTCGTTATTTAGAGGTGAGTATTATGAAAAATTCATTAAGAATTAAAAAAATAATAAGTTTAATTCTATTAATTATAATTTTCTTTTGTGCAATGAAAATATATCAAAAACGTTTAGGATATTATACTGATTCAAGAGATTATGATAACTTAAGAAGTCTTTCTCCTCTATCTGATTCTTCTGTTAATAAAAGTCCAGAGGAACATAATCAGGATGCAGAAAGTGAAAAGAACTTAAAAAATATTAATCCAGACTATAGATTTTGGATAAAAGTTGAAGGAACTAATATAGATTTTCCAGTGGTTCAAGGAAAAGATAATGATTTCTACTTGCATCATAACTTTAACAAAGAAAAAAGCTTCTCAGGTTCGATTTTTGTTGACTCAGAAAATAATTTAAATGATGATTCTAATATAGTTGTTTATGGTCATAACATGAGAAATGATACTATGTTTGCTCAAATTAAACATTTTAAAAATGAAAATTTCTTCAATGCAAATAAATATGTAACTCTTTATAGAGAAGGAAAAAAATCAACATTCGAAATTTTTTCAGTTTACCAAGAAAATGCTAAGGACTTAGAATCTGAAATAAAAACAAAATTTTCAAATAAAGAAGATTATGAAAAATATTTAAAAGAACAAGAATCAAAATCACTATTTAAAAGAGATGGCATAGATTTAAATTCTAATGATAGAATCTTAACTCTAATAACCTGTGGATATGATTTTGTTAATGCTAGAATAGTAGTCGTAGCAAAAGAAATTGATTAAAGGCCTATATATTACAAGATTAAGGTAATATATCAAAATATAATAAAACTTACAAACATATTCCGAGAATTACTAGATCTGGATATTCTCTTCATACTGTTTGTAAGTTTTATAAAAAGTTATTTTGATACACACCACTTATTAGTTATTTTAAAGTTTTTCTCTTTAATCTCCAAAGTTTTGAAACATAATCTCCATAAAGCTCTGGAATATTTAAACCTATATACATAAGTTCATCTCCACTAAGCACTATATCTTCTCCTATTATTTCATACTCTGAATCCTTATCTAAGGCTGTAAGTTTTAAATTGCTAAAGCTTTCATTTACTAAAGCCCACTGTCTAACATAGCTTACAACAACCTCATTCTTATCTTCTGAAATCATCATCCATGCTACTTCATTACTATTAAAAGGACTCTTTAATCTATACAAAGTTCCAAATTGCACAGTTTCTCTAATTTCTTTATATAAACTTATTTGTTTCTTTAGTTCTTCCTTTTCTTCCTCACTTAACTTAGTTATATCAAGCTCATATCCAAAATTACCTGCCATAGCAGATACCCCTCTAGTTTCAAGTGGAGTTATTCTATTAGCTTGATGATTAGGAATTGCTGAGACATGGCATCCCATGGAAATTGGAGGATAAACCATAGAGGTTCCAAACTGTATTTTTAATCTTTCTATAGCATCTGTATCATCACTTGTCCAAGTTTGAGGCATATAATAAAGGATTCCTGGATCAAATCTTCCACCACCACCTGAGCAGCTTTCAAATAATACATTAGGGAATCTACTTGTTATTTCCTCTATAACCCTATACAATCCTAAAATATATCTATGTGCAGTTTCTCTTTGTCTCTCTGAAGTCAATCCTAAAGAACCCACCTCTGTCATATTTCTATTCATATCCCACTTAACATAAGATATATTTGCACTTTCAAGAATTTTGCTAACAGATTCTATTATATAGTCACATACTTCTTTCCTTGATAAGTCTAATATTAACTGACTTCTTGCCTGTGATCTAGTTCTTCCTGGAATATGAATACACCAATTTGGATGTTTTTCATAAAGCTTACTAATAGGTGAAATCATCTCAGGCTCAAACCATAATCCAAACTCTAATCCCATATTATTTATATCCTTAGCAAGTTTACTAAGTCCACCCTTTAATTTATTCTCATTAACAAACCAATCTCCTAAGGAACTTTTATCATCATTTCTATTTCCAAACCATCCATCATCAAGAACAAAAAGTTCCATTCCTAGCTTTGAAGCTTCCTTAGCTATTTCCTTTATCTTAACCTCATTAAAGTCAAAATATGTGGCTTCCCAGTTATTTATAAGCACAGGTCTTACCTTATCTCTATAAATTCCTCTACACAATCTCTTTCTATAAAGATTATGATAAATTTGAGACATTCCATTTAGTCCCTTTGAGGAATAAACTAAAACCGCCTCTGGTGCTTGAAACTCTTCCTTTGACTCAAGTAACCATTTAAAATCAAAAGGATTTATTCCTATTTGAGCCCTTGCATTTCTATACATGTCAACTTCCACATTAGCTAAAAAGTTTCCACTATAAACTAAGCTAAAACCATAAACTTCTCCATATTCCTCATTGGCATCCTTACTACATAGGGCCATAAATGGATTTTGAGCATGGCTACTTGCCCCTCTTCTACTTTCAATAGCTTGGCTTCCACTTCTTAAAGGATTTCTAAGAATATGTCTCTCTCTTCCCCAAGATCCTGAAAGCTGAATAAAATCAAATTCATCAGTTGTAAAGTCTACATTGGCACTTAAAACTCTCTCTATATTTATCTTTTCATCACTATTATTCACTATCTTTAAACTTCTTGTAATAGCATCAAAGTTTTCAAAAACATTATATGTTAAGATAACCTCTAAGTTTTTTAAAGAATCAACTAAAGTTATTTCTAGGGAAGTAGCCTCTTCCTCACTTTCAACATACACAGCTGGTAAACCTGAAAGCCTTTGCTTTCCTTCGTAAATTCTATGTGACTTATATCTTAAATCAGTAGCTGATGTACCATCTTCATATTGAAACTCTAAACTTGGACTTCTTAAATCAGTAGCTCCAAAGGTTGGACACTCCTGAGGTATTAACTCTAACTGAAATCCACTTATATTATCAGTATCAGTGGCAAAACTTCCAAAGCCTCTTCTTCTAACAAAATACTCTAAGTTATCAGCTTTTAACTTTCTTCCCCAATACAAATGACTTAAATGTCCTGTCTCCATAACCTTCAAAACATAACTTGTATTCTTTGTCCTTAGATGAAAAGTTTTAAAATTTTCATTATAATTTATACTCATAATTCTCATAAAGTTATCTATTAACTCTTTCCCCCTATATTAATACTAATACTTTGTATGCACTCTTCTAAATCCCTTTTAAATTCTAAAGAAAATTTAACCTTTTAAGAAAACCTTAACAAAAGCTACTAAAGGCTATAAATAAAAGTCTTAATTAAACTAAATTCATTATAAAAAGTCGAATCAAAAATCTAAATAGTCTACATACAAATTATCCTTTAATAGCATTATATATTTAATTTGCTTTAAATTAAATATATAAATAAAAAAAGTTCTACTTAAAAAAGTAGAACTTTTTGTGGTTGCGGGAGCAGGACTTGAACCTACGACCTTCGGGTTATGAGCCCGACGAGCTACCAGCTGCTCCATCCCGCGTCATTAAATTGTCTCTCTGACTTGTATTAAGTATATTCCTAATTCTCTAATAAGTCAAATGTTATTTTAAGAAAATATTTTTTATTTCTATATTAAATACTCTTAGCCTACTTATAGCCTCAATAAAAAAATTACTTTTTATTTTATAACTTAAATATTTTTCTTGGTATTATATCTAATTTAATAATTTTAATATAAATATAATATCCCCAAACTCCACTTAAAGTATTACACATAAGATCATTTACTTCAAAAAACCTTTTTGTATTAGGAAAAACTAAGGATAGTATAACCTGGGAACTCTCTATGAATAAAGACATAAAAAAGCAGAATTTCAACACTGTATTTAATGAAGGTACATATGAATCCTCCTTCAGCTTCTTTTTATTATGTAATTCAAAGCCTTCTAAAATTTTATTGATTTTATCTATAATCCCTTTTCCTAAAGTTAATTTTTCTTCATCTATACTGTAAAAATAGCAAAGAAAAAATGCCATTGGACTTAACATAATTGAGTTTCCTATTAGCTGATAAATAATATCTCCCAATCCCCCTTGATGGTATATTTGCTTTATACTCCACAAAGGACTAAGCCAAACTTCTGGTGGGTTATAGACAAGCTTATTTCCCCAAGCTATGGTAAGTGGAAAGTAAACTTTAGAGGCAACTCCAATTAAGTAAATACAAAATAAATCAAAGATAAATTCTTCATTAGAATATATTTGCTTATATGTGTATTCTTCCTTAATTATTCCTTTAATTTTAATTGCTCCTCTAAATAAACAAAAGAGTAGAATTCCTACTACTAAAAATGTGTTTTGGGAAATAATAATCATAACTTCTCCTTTTAATTCTAAGTTTTAATTAATATATTATATAAGTTAATGTTGACTTCTAAATACAGTATTAATACTAAAAAAACTTCTATTATTCATTAATATAATCTTATAAATATTCTTTAGAAATCAGAACCTCATAAAATAAATATCTTTATATTGCTTTATTAAGTATAGCCTTTTTCTTTTTATTTTAATCAAATTAATTACAAAAATAAGCTGTATCAAAACTCCTTAAACATCTTACAAACCTAACTAAAAAAATAAATGAAATTAATTAGGATTTTTAAGTTTATTTATGAGTTATTTTGATACAGCTTTCTAAAATTAAGCTTCTGTTACAAGCTCTTCTTCTTTATCCTTTTTTTCTTTACCATTTGCTTCTGTAAAGATATTTTCTGTAGCAGATAATTCTCTTAAGTAATCAATAAACCCATCTCTAAGATCTGGTCTTCTTAAAGCATACTCAACAGTAGCTTCTAAAAATCCTAATTTATCTCCCACATCATATCTTCTTCCTTCAAAGTCATAAGCATACATAGCCTCTTCGCTCATAAGCTCTAAAAGTGCATCTGTTAATTGAATTTCTCCACCTTTACCAGGTTTTGTGTTTTCTAATATATCAAATATTCTTGGAGTTACTATATATCTTCCTAATATAGCAACATTTGAAGGTGCTTCTTCTGGTGATGGCTTTTCAACTAAGCCTTTTACTTTATAAACTCTACCTTCAATGTGTTTTCCATTAACTATTCCGTATTTAGAAACATTTTCCTCTGGAACAGTTTGAACACCTAATACACTAGTTCTATATTCATTATAACAATCAATTAATTGCTTTAAACATGGCTTTTCTTCATTATAAACTACATCATCACCAAGTAATATGGCAAAAGGTTCATCCCCTACAAAAGTCTTAGCACAGTAGATAGCATGTCCAAGTCCTCTTGGTTCTTTTTGTCTTATATAATGGATATCAACCATATCTGATATATCTCTAACTAAATCTAAAAGTTCAGTTTTCCCTGACTTTTCAAGTTCCATTTCAAGTTCAACATTACGGTCAAAGTGATCCTCAATTGATTTTTTACTTCTTCCTGTAATAACAAGTATTTCCTCTATACCTGAAGCTATAGCTTCCTCAATTATGTATTGAATAGTTGGCTTATCAACTATTGGAAGCATCTCCTTAGGCTGAGCCTTTGTTGCAGGTAAAAATCTAGTACCAAGACCTGCTGCTGGTATTATAGCTTTTCTTATTTTATTGTTCATCCTCTTATCCCCTTGTAAATCAAAATTTTAATATTAAGTTTATTTAAAGTTTTTCATTCCAACGCATTGCCATTTCCAGAAGTCTTTGCACATGTCCTCTAAGTTTTTCTCAGCCTTCCATCCAAGTTCTTTTTCTGCCTTTGATGGATCTGCAAAACTTATAGCAATATCTCCCGCTCTTCTATCTACTATTTTATAAGGTATTTCCTTACCTGATGCCTTTGAAAAAGCTTTTATTATATCTAGTACAGAATAGCCTTGTCCAGTTCCTAGATTATATGTACTAATACCAGAACCATCCTTTAACTTTTTCATAGCTGCTACATGTCCTCTTGCTAAGTCTACAACATGTATATAATCCCTTACACCAGTTCCATCTGGAGTGTTATAATCATCTCCAAATACTCTTACATAGTCTAACTCACCATCAGCCACCTTTGAAACATAAGGCATAAGGTTATTTGGTATTCCATTAGGTAATTCTCCAATTAATCCACTTTCATGAGCTCCAACTGGATTAAAGTATCTAAGAAGTACAATATCCCATGAATTATCTGATATATATAAATCTCTTAAAATATCCTCTATCATAGCCTTACATCTACCATATGGATTTGTTGCAAACCCTGCTTGAAGACCTTCATGTACAGGTACTATTTCACTTTCTCCATAAACAGTAGCTGAAGAACTAAATATAAATTTCTTAACATTATGATTTCTCATACTTGTCAAAAGATTTAAAGTTCCAATAATATTGTTATTATAATATTCTAAAGGTTTTTCTACTGATTCCCCTACTGCCTTAAGAGAAGCAAAGTGTATAACAGCATCTATTTTTTCATTTTTAAAAACCTTATCTATATCTTCAAAATTTACTAAGTCACCTTCGTAAAACTTTATATGCTTTCCTGTTATCTTTTCAACTATATCCTTAACTTCTTTTCTACTATTTACTAAGTTATCAATAACAACTACAGAATTATTATCATCCCTTAATAATTCTACTATTGTATGGCTTCCTATATAGCCAATTCCACCAGTTAATAATATATTCATTTAAACTTCTCCCTCACCAAAAAATTACAGCTTAAATTATAGCATAAATTTATTTAAAATTTCAAATTATATACTATTTATATAGAAAACTCTCCCTTTATTGCTTTAAATATACTATTATTTTTTAATAACTCTTTTATTATTTTTAATACTTTATCTTCTCTAAAAATATCATTACTTACTACAAATGTCTCTTCTATTATCTCTTCTATTAAATTTCTTCCCTCTATAATATCATCTTTTAAAAGCTCTGCTGCTTCCTTCCATTTCAGTAAGTTATCTTCTCTTATTAAAATCTCCACTTCTTCTATTATTTCCTCACTTATACTTTCCATAATATATTCTATGGACTTTTCAAATTCTAAAATATTTATATCCTTTCTTATTTTATATGGGCTTAATAAAAAGGTCTTTATACTACTTTTTATTGAAGTTTCTAATAGTCTCTCTAGACATAGGCTTTTATACTCTCTTCCTCCAAAGTTATAAGCCATTCTTAAGGAAAACTCTTTAAGATTCTTATCATAGCTTCCTCTTACTCTTCTTATAAATTCTCTCTTAACTTTCCTGTTAATTCCTAAAGATAAGATTACCAATCTTCCATATTTATAAGATGAGTTATACTCATTTATTAAGGAACTTTTTTCTTTTATTTTATTTATTAAAACTTCTTCACTTTGATTTATTATTTTTTCTATCTCCCACTTATTACTTAATACCTTTTTCTCTTCATCACAAGGAAATATTACTCTCTCCATTATTAAATTTAAATAATACTCTTCTCTTCCCCTAATTATTATTGAAGCCTCTTCCTCTCCTAATTCCTCCAATAAATTTTGAAAGTTATCTTTCAAAAAAGAATTAAAAATATTAGGCATATGATATGCCTCTTTTTCATTTAATGCACTTATAAAATCACTTTCACCATTGTCAAATTCAGAAGAAAAATAATCCTTATAAATAGTTTTTCATAAATATATATATTAGTTTTATTTAAATATCCATTTATAATTAAGTATTTTAAAACCTCCAAATTTCTTTCAAAAGCCTCTTCTTCAATATTAAAAAGCCATATTATCTCATCACTACTAGCTAAGTTTTTCCTAGTCTCATAACTTAATAATTGATTCCTAAACTCATTAATATTTCCACTATAATCAGCTAAAATAAAATCATTCTCTTTATTATGTAAAATTTCTTCTTCCCTAAAATTTCCTTCTAATCTTATATCACTAAATATTAAACTGCTGCTATTAGGATTATACTTCTCATTAAAAAGACTCTCTAATATATAGAAAAACTTTGATTTTAATTCCTCTTGAGATTTTTCTTTGTAATCATCCTTATAACCTATATAAAAATAAATATAAGCTAAATCTTCAATATTATCTAAAGAATACTGATTTAAATCCTTATTATTAATCAAGTTCTCCTTAACTAAAAACTCATTATTATTAAAAACATAACTTTTTCCACTTTTTCTTTCCCTAAACTTAATTTTATATTGAAAAATATTATCCAAACTATTTATTCTAAATAAAAACTCTTCCAAAATCCCCTTAAGCTCTATTTTTTTATTAATAATGGGTTTTGAATATGGCGTTCCAATAAATTTAAACTTATTAGAATCCTGTTTAAAAAACACTTCAAAATTTGGAGCTCCCATATTATTAAAAAACTTATTTACCAATTTATCTTCTCTTGCTTCATTAGTATTTTTATATCCTTCACTAAACTCCCCACTTGATCCAATAAAATTAGAAATTAATTTCTTTCTATATTCATAATCCCCACCTAATAACTGAATTTTCTTTTTAAATTCAAAGTTAAATCTAGACTTAATCTCCTCTCTTATAAAAATTTCAAAGGATTTATCACCTTTATGGATTAATTCAAATTGTTCTAATTCAAGCAATTTAAAAACATCTTTTAATTCCTCTTCTAATTTCTTATTAATATTATTATGAGAAATTCCAATAAAATTTTCTAAAATACTTTTTTTAAAATCATAATAAAACTCTTCCATAAAATGAGTATTATCAAAAACAATTTTCATAGATTTCTCACTATATTTTTCTAAGCTTTTTAAAAAGCCGTAATAATTTTCATAACAATCACTATTATTTATAATGCTCTTAATTTCATCAATAAACTTGTTAGCTGCTTCATAATCCTTTCCTACATCAGCACCTAAACTTTTGGTTATAATTCTTCCATTCCCCTTATAATCCTTTAAAATAGGGTGCTTAAAGTTTACTGTAAGAACCCCCTTATTCTTTGGCTCTAGTAATGAAACTCCCTTTTCTCTTAACTTATTCATAAATTCACCTTCCATAATCCAAATAAAAATAGCTAATATCTTAATCCCTAACTAGAATATAAACAAAAATTTAAACTAAAATATAAACTAATTTATATTTAAATTATAGATGAATTTATATGCGCATATTATGCTCACAGTGTAATATTAATAATAAATTTAAAGCTTATAAATTTAATTATCCCATATTTTAAAGCAACATAAATTTTAGATTAGCATATAAAAAACTATTAATATAAATTATTTCTTTAATATATAGGTAAAATACTACTTAAAAAGCACTCCTTATTTAAAAGAAAAAAATAAAAATAGACAATTCTCTTCTAAAAAAGATATTGCCTATTTTAATAATTCATAAAAATCTTATCCATATTAAGTTTCTCCTATAATTTTTTCCTTTGATCTTTATAGTTAAATCATATTATTCAAAGTTTTTCATTTCTTCCCTAAGTTTTTTTAGTATTCTTTCCTTTCTCCATCTTGCTTTTGAATAAGTAGTAGTATGCTTATGCTCTTGGCAATATTTCTGAAAGTTTCCTCTATCTTTGTATACATAAAGTATAAATTCCCTATCGCTTTTTGAAATATTAGCTAAAGCTTTTATGAAAGCTCTCATTTTTTCCCTCTCAACATATTCATCCTCTATAGAAATGTCATCCTTAATTGTCTCACCAATAGTAATACCTTCACCTATAGGACTATCTAAACTTGAAAAATCAAGTCTATTCTCCTTCTTCTTACACATAGTTCCAAGTTTATTCTTAACATTTGTACTAATAAAAAATATAAACTCAGAACCATGATCCCCATCAAATTTACTTATGGACTCAATAATAACACTTCTAGCTATTTGCTTTAAATCATCAACATCATAACCATTAATAAAAAACCTAGTAGAGTATTTATGAATTAACCCTTCATAAATAGAAACAATCTCAGCCATAGCACACTTATCACCCTTTTTACCCCTAATAATTAACTCATTTAAAGCTTCCTTATTTCCCTTTTCCCCTAAAAGTCTAAGTTCCCTAGCAGTCTTATTAATAAATCTTTGCTTCTTTTCTGCCATACCTAATTATCCCCCTTAAAATGCAGAATTTTAAAATACCTATTAATATACCTAGTTATGTTTTTAATTTTAAATTAAATAGTTTTTATTTTTAATAATATATAAAGTTATGTTATTTATTGTAAATTTATCTCATCATTTAAACATTTATATTTCAACAGAATAATAAATGATTTTCTATTTTTTAACAATAAATACATATTAAAACCTCTTCACTATTTAAATATGCTTCAGTAGGAGAAAAAGCTGTAATATTATGTTAAGTTTCTTTAAATATATCTATAATATTCTAAATTCCACTTTTATTAGATATAAAAAATCCAGTAGAGAATTTAAATTAACTCTCTACTGGATTCTATTAATGGAAATTATACAGTAATAATCTCTTTTTCAACTTCTTTTTTGAATAAAGATTCTTTTTCTGATAAATTATTTAGATATTCAATAAATCCTTCTCTAAGCTCTGGTCTTCTTAAAGCATACTCAACAGTTGCTTCTAAGAATCCAAGTTTATCTCCAACATCATATCTTCTTCCCTCAAAGTCATAAGCATACATTGCTTCTTGTCCCATAAGTTCTAGAAGAGCATCTGTTAATTGAATTTCTCCACCTTTTCCAGGCTTAGTATTTTCTAAAATATCAAATATTCTTGGAGTTACTATGTATCTTCCTAATATAGCAATATTTGAAGGTGCTTCTTCAACAGATGGTTTTTCAACCAATCCCTTAACCTTATAAACTTTTCCTTCAATATATTTTCCATCTACTATTCCATATTTAGAAACATGACTTTGTGGAACAGTTTGAACTCCTAATACACTAGTTTTATACTCATTATAACAATCAATTAACTGTTTTAAACATGGCTTTTCTTCATTATAAACTACATCATCCCCAAGTAGTATAGCAAAAGGTTCATCCCCTACAAAAGTCTTTGCACAATGTATAGCATGTCCAAGTCCTCTTGGTTCCTTTTGTCTTATATAATGAATGTCTACCATATCTGATATATCTCTAACCAAATCTAAAAGTTCATTCTTACCTGATTTCTCAAGCTCCATTTCAAGCTCAATAGACTTATCAAAGTGATCCTCAATACACTTTTTACTTCTTCCTGTAATAATAAGAATCTCTTCAATCCCTGAAGCTATAGCTTCCTCTATTATGTATTGAATAGTTGGTTTGTCAACTATTGGAAGCATCTCCTTAGGTTGAGCCTTTGTTGCAGGTAAAAATCTAGTACCAAGACCTGCCGCCGGTATTATAGCTTTTCTTATTTTCTTATTCATTTTTATCCCCTTGATTTTATATTTTTATAATAATTAACAATAACCTACTTTAAATATTTTAACACCATAATAATTTTACTTAAATAAAATTATTTCAACAAAATTCTACATTTTATTCATTTAACTTTAATTAATAAAAATAAAGATGTAAAATAATAAAAACTTATTTTACATCTTTATTCAAATTAAAATCTCCTATTATTGCTTTTTAAATGAATCCAAGTTTTTATTATCATATATATATTCTTGAATCTGATTTAAAGTAGCTTGTCTATCATAAACTAAATACCAAACTCCATTAATCATTTTTCCATCGCAATAACCATCTAATGGGAATCTAGCTGTTTCTAAATTTCCTTTTACTAATGGTGCAGCATCTGTAGCAAGTTTTATCATATCCATAGAAGACATATTTGTCTCTATATATGGTAAAAAGTCATCAATTAATGAAGGATACTCTTTTGTAGGAGTTGATTTTAACTTTTCAAAAACGGCTTCTAATACTACTCTTTGTCTTTCTGTTCTCTTATAATCTCCACCAGTGGCATATCTTATTCTAGAATAAGCTAAAGCTTGTTCTCCATTTAAAACTTGTTCTCCTGGAGAAGTTATTCCTGGTATATGATGAATTTCTTCTGGAATTATATTAATCTTAACTCCACCTAATTTATCAATAATTTTAGGAAGAGAGGTAAAATTAACAGCCATGAAATCTTCTACATTAACCTTAAAATTCTCATTTAAAGTTTTCATAGCAAGTTCTGGTCCGCCAAAAGCATAGGCATGAGTAATCTTATCATCCCCATGACCTGGAATATCAACATAAGAATCTCTCATAATAGAAGTTAACTTCATAACTTTATGTTCTTCATCTAAAGTAAGAATCATAATAGCATCACTTCTACCAGCTTTCCCCTTAGGTGCATCAATCCCAAATAAAGCAATATTTTTTATATGGTTTTCTTCTTTTACCTTTTTTTCATTAATTGATAAATTTTCCTTATTAATTTCAACTTTTTGAACTTTATTAATTTTTGAATTTATATAATAAGTACCTACACCTATTAACCCTAAAATTACTAAAATTAAAGGTAAAATAATATATTTAATCTTTGAATTTTTTATTTTACTATTTTTAGTACTTCTATTCATAATTTAACCTCTAAATAATTTATTCCTATCTGTTCATTTAAATGAACATTTCTATTTCCAACCTTTGAGAATACAATGAATTTGCAAAAAACATTTATTCCTCTCAAGGACCAATAAAAAGCAATGAACAAAATCAATGTAAAATATCATCATTATAATTCGAAAAAATTATACTAGATGATCTAAATGTAATAAAGCCAATATCTTCACCATAAATACAAGCACTATAAGTGTGGAAACTAAAAATGTAATTATTCATTTTCTCAATATAATAATTTAAATATAGATTTAGCTTCAAGTAAAAACTCAACTGATTTTTTTCCTATGAAATTTATGCGTTTCCCACTATATACTATACTTACAGCTTTAACTTTATATTTTTTAAATACTACTTAAACTATATCAATTTTTCAGTTTTTAAAAGTAATATATAACACCTCAGTTTCACATATTAAAATATCTAGCTATGTACATAGATTTACACCTTATTTTAAATAAAAATCTAAGATATTTAACTCCCAACTAAATTTAAATTCCAATTACTAGTATGTCGATGAAACCATTATATTTATAAACGATAAAAAATAATAACTTAATCAAGGCTTTCAATAAAATATTTAAATCCTGATATAAAACTAAAAAGGCTTTAATTCTTTTGAAAAAGCTAATAAGTTAATATACATGTATAGACTATAATTTCATTAGCCTTCATGGCTTGTTAAATCTCTATATAATTGCTTAAGTAGCCGGTTTTATCACTAATAATTCTAATAAACATAATTGTGTTGGCAATACTTAAATTATTAGTATCTTGATTAACCTACAAAAAATCAAATCATCTTGTAGGTTTATTTGACGTGCAAAAATTTATTAAAGCTTATATAATTTTCAAAGAACCAGTAACTTTAAAAATAGTTAAGCTATTTTTGGATAACAACTTAAAACATTCCATATTTTAACTCTTTCTTAAAATAAAAATATTTATTCTATAAATACATTTTAATTCCATCTTCTATTATTTCATAAATAATTTCTTTTTATATTGTTTATTTTCTTAAATTTATAATAAAATACATTTTTAATGTTGTTGTAATAGCTAACAAAGATATTACGATAAATCTTATTATGTATCCAAATTATAGATTTACAAAAAATTTATTTACTAATAGTATATAATATATGCCCTAAATATATCTACATAGAATTACTACTAATATAAATAATTATCTTGATTTTTTTAATGGAATATTCGTTATCAATCAATTCGACAAAAAAACTAACATAAATATTATATTAAAAGCATATGATAAATATTAAAGCCTAATAGGACATTTGAATTATTGAGTAAGGATAAAATTATATTTTACTGCTAAAAATATAAATAAAATTGCTGAAAAAATACTTACTAAAAATCTATTTCTTATACTTAATTTATATGTTAAAATAGCTATCTAAACAACAAATCAATGTCCTACAAAATCTAATATAATTATTGTAAGCAATAATCTTATTCTTTTATTAATAATAAAACTAAATTTTATTAAAAATTCATAAATTAGATATTTAATTAAAATTATAATAATTATGCTAAATATCTTTAAATTATTATAAACGTATGAATATATAGGTGTAATAGTTGCAAAATAAATATATACCATAATTATCCATACATACCCAACACCATTTATCAATGTATGACTTAATATAATAGTTTTTATGGTTATACTCCCTTTAAAATTAAATAAAATAATAAATAAATTTTTTAATTAAAATTACCATTATTATATATGCTTAAAATTAACCAAACAGATATTATAATCATCATCGGAACCTCAAAGTTTCTTAATTGAAATACAACCTAATCTGGACCAACGTGAGCTATCATTATTCAAAATAATGCAATCACCTTTAATATATCATACTTAATATTTCTTGATTAATTCAATATTAATTAAATCTCTTATTTTTATTTTTTATTCTAAAAATAATATCCTTAAATAAAATTAAATATTCTCTTTTTAAAATAATTAACGTAATTATATAAGTTATAGCACCTATAAAAACTTCTATTAAAGTAGAAATAATATTTGCTTTTAAATTTAATAAATATCTTATACAATTTATAGAAAATACCATTATCGTAGCTGATATAAAAAAATAAATTAAGTTATTAAACAAATATCTATATTTAAAATCACTTTTTAAATATAACATTCTAAGTATTAATGCAAACATTTCTGTTAAAACAATTGCTATACACGCTCCAACAGCACCCAATTTATAACCTAATATAATATTTAATATAATACTTATTATAGCAGCAATAATAATTGGAATCATATATGCTTTTTTATTTCCACTTGGTATAGCATATTGATTGCTAAAAAAACTTCCTAGAGATGTTAATATACAAACAATTGATGATATTTTCAGTAAAATAGCTACATTAAGATAATTTTCACCATAAAACCAAGGTACGAAGTTATCACTTATTGCAAAGATACCAAAAGAACACCCCATAGAAATAAATAAAGTTAAGTCTATACTTTTTTTTAATAATTTATTAATCTCTTCTTTTGAATTATTATTTATCATATTTGCTATTCTCGGAAGCATAACTATACTTAAAGAAGTTACAATTCCAACAGTTATTCTTATTATTTTTTGACTTTGATCAAATAACCCAACACTATCCATATTGCTAACCCATGCTAATATACTTCTATCAAAAGATGTATAAATTTCATAACATAATTGAGGTACTAGTAATGTTGATGCCAAAATTAAATTTTTTATTAAATTATAATTTTTAATTTTAATATTTTTCACTGTGTTTTTTTTATATACCCACATTGATAAATTTCCTAAAAAAACTGATAAAGCTAATATTAATGTATAAGCATATATATCATTATTGTTCTTGACAAATATAAAAATAAATACTAATGATACCATTTTAACTAATATATTTCTAGTAACTATTTTCTTAAAATCTTCTATTCCTATATATAGCCAAGATATATCTATTAATCCTGCAAATAAATTTATACTCTGTATAATATACATTGTTTTATACTTGCTATTTCCTAGGATTATAAATATTAAAATATATATTATAATTGCTACAATCATAGTTGATTTTTGCATTAATCTTATTTCATAAAACTTTTTACTTATATATTTTAAATCATCACGATTACTTGCAATTTCTTTAACTCCATAAGACCCAACTGCAAACATTCCTATAATTAAAAAAATCTGAGTTATAGAAAAAGTATAACTATATATACCTATTGAATCTGCATCTAAAACTCTTGAAACATAAGGTACTGTAATTATAGGTAGCAACATTGTTAAAATTTGATAACCTATATTATATATAAAATTTTTAATTATTTTTTTATCCATATAAATAATCTCCATAAATATAAAATGAATATAATCAAATTATATTCATTTTATATTTTCTTATATTTTCTTATATTTTATATATTTTTTTTCCAATATTTATTATATTTCTAGTATCGTAGATAATTTTATTTGATAATAATCTTTGATTATTTTTAATTTCATCATGACCTACTAAAACCAATATAATTTCAACTTCACTTAAAAATTCATCTAAATTCATTACTTGTCCATTAATTTTTTTTTCTTTTATAAGTGGATCATATATTTTTATATTATCTATATTATACTTATTAAAAATATTTAACAATTGTAATGTAGGACTTTCTCTCATATCATCTACATTTTCTTTATAAGTTAACCCATATAAACCAACTTTTGAATAATCTTTTATATTATTTTCCTTCATTATTTTATGCAATTTATCAAATACATATTGAGGCATAGCATCATTAACTTGTCTAGCCCCTAACACTACATTTACTATATCAGGATAATCTCCAACTAAAAACCAAGGATCAACTGATATACAGTGTCCTCCAACACCTGGTCCTGGTTGAAGAATATTAACTCTAGGATGTTTATTTGCTATTTTTATTAATTCATAAACATCCATACCTTCTCTATTGCACATTTTAGTAAGTTCATTTGCAAAGGCTATATTTATATCTCTAAAAGTATTTTCAACAACTTTACTCATCTCTGCCACTTTTATATCAGTTACTACTATGTCTCCTTTACAAAAAGATTTATACCATGATTTAACTTCTTCTCCAACTTTCACGGAATCTGCACCTATAGTTCTTGAATTATTCTCTAGCTCATAAACCATATTACCAGGTATTATTCTTTCTGGTGCATGTACTAAGTGTATATCCTCTCCAATTTTAAATCCTTTCTCTTCAATTATAGGTCTAACAAACTTATCTATAGTTCCCGGCGATACAGTTGATTCTATAACTAATATAGTATTAGGTTCACATACTTCTAAAACTTGTCTAGTTGCAGCTTCTACATATTTAGCATCTATTTTTTTAGATTCCTTAATATATGGAGTTGGAACTGTAATTATATATCTATTTGTTTTCTCATACTCATTTTTAAATTTTATTCCATTATCTAGTGCTTTTTTAAATATTTTTTCTAATCCATCTTCTTCAAAAGTTAAATTACCTTCATTTAAAGTAGTCACTAACTTTTCATTTAAATCTGTTCCACTAACTTTTATCCCATTAGCTGCAAACATCAATGCTGTTGGTAATCCTATATATCCTAACCCAATTATATTTAAAACATTCATATTTTTCTCTCCTTATCTTTTATTTTATAAATTAAAACGACTAAAACCCACATATAAAATTGTACTGGTGATATAACATTTCTTACTAACTGAGTAATTAAAAAAATAGTTAATAATTTTACTAGAATATTAGCTTTATCTGCATATTTACATAATTTAGCTATTATAAATGGTCCAATAATAAATCCAAGCCATGAAAAATTTGCTATTATTTCATCAAAAAAACTTGTAGTCATTCCACTTAACCCATAAGTTATCCAATCTGCTCTTATTTTATCATAAGGAATTTCATATGAGCTTGGAAAAAATAACTTATAAGAAAAATAATTATAATATGGATAACCTTTTAATGGCCATAAAGTTCTTGGCACAAATGCAAATATAGTAAATATAAAAGTTTGCCCCATATAATCTAATATTTTTATCTGTTCTGAATTCAAAAGACTGTATATTACCATTTTCAATCTATCTGTTCTTCCTATGTCTATATATAAATTTTCAAATATATTGTTACTACTATATTCAGATTTAAGAACATCTACATATAAAACTGAATATATCATAAATACTGCTACTAATATACTACTCAATATTAACAAAACTTTAGATGATATCTTCTGCTTTATATATAAACAAATTAATATTACAATTATTGATATTATAACTATATTTCTTTTCCCATTAAAATATATAGATAACATAGTAATAAAAGATAGTACTATAAAATCAAATAAATTTATTTTTCTTCTAATTAATATATATATTCCCACACAAATTATACTAATAAATGATTGATTAAATATTTCATTATATAGTTGAATAACATCATAATTAAAATTAGTTGGATTTAATGCAATTTCAGCATAACCCAAGAAATAACTAATATTACCAGATATAACTATTTTTATTGTTGGATAAATCATAACTATTATTAAAATTATTCTTATTACATTTTCATATACTTTATTCTTTATAATGAATTCATTTTTATCATAAACTAATAAAGCATTATTTTTATTATTGTCTTTACCGAAAACAAATAAAATTATACTCATAATTATTAAAAATAAATCAGTTAATAAACAAGTTTTAACATCATATTGAGAAATTATAAATCCTTGAAATTTTGAATAATAATTATAATCACTAAATAAATTATAAATTATTTGATAATTATATATTATATATATAATTATATATACTAAATGGACTGTTTTACCCTTTTTTTTCCAAATACAATATATACTATTAAATAAGAATATACTCATTATTATTAAAGTTAAAGAATCAATTAAAACTAATAAATCATTATTCACTATTTACTCCAATCTACCAAATATTTTTCTATATTGCTTTGTCCAAGTTAAATTTTTCTCAGCAAACTCTCTAATATATTCCTTTTTTATGCTTTTAGACCTTTCAAAAAATTTTATTATGTCACACATATTTATTTTACTGTCATTATTCTCAAGAATCAAAACAAATTCTTCTTTTTCTGATATTTTAGGCTCAACATAAGCATAAATAAATGGAATTCCTCTTGCACAATATTCTTTAGATTTTATTGTTGAAACTCTTTCCAATCCAATTCTATATAAACCTAATGATCCAATTGCTATATCACATTTATCAAACAATTTATCTAATTTCTGACCACCTAATTCTCCATAAAATATAATATTTTTATCAATATTATATGTAGAAGAAATCTGTTTATATTTTGAAATTTCCGGTCCACTTCCAACAATGTGAAAATTAATATCTAATTTAGAATTACTTGTTTTATAATATTCTCCAATAGCTTGTATTAAACGATCATAACCATGCCACTTTCTCATAGACGCAACAGCTATTAAATTTATTTTATTTTCACTTTTATTTAAGTTTTCATGTTGTTTATAATCTTCTATGCAAATACCATTTTCTATAGGTATAGATTTAATTCCATATATTTCTTTATACTCATTAAAATTTATTATAAACTCTATATTTTTTTTAATTTTTTTAGAGAATAGAAAATCTTGTAAGTAAAGAATTTTTCCTTTTATAGAAGTAATATATTCTTTTTTATAAGGGTATGTAGGAATTTCTAAAACATTCACAAACCCTTTTTGTTTTAATTTATAAAACATTTTATTTGTATAGAAATTTAATCCATAATGTCTAACATAAACTATACCAGAATCCATATTTTCTAATATCCATTTAGTAACTTTCTTATAAAAAATAAACATGTCATTAAAATATTTATTATTAGATTTCATAATATAAAATTTTTTATCATTATTAAAAATATAAAATTTATCTCCTAACTTACCTGTATAAAAAACATTATACCCTAAAATTTCAAATGCTTTTATTTGTTGATAGATCTTTTTTGTAACTCCATTAGTAGTTATTGTATCAAAATCACATATACTTATATAAATAAAATTTTTTTTCATAATATTTCACCTTAATTAATTAATACATCATCCATTATTTCCTCAACTTTTTTTGCAGAACTTTTTATTTCAAATCCATTTCTTATAATATTTTCACTTTGATCACTTCTCTTAAACGAGTTTTTTATACTAATTATTTTATCAACCCATAATTCTACACCGTTATCTATTGATAAATACTCTATATTAGGAGTTATAGCAGCTTCCTTTGTTATCTTATCAGATATTAAACAAGGTAACCCTGAAGTTTGTGCTTCAATTAAAACAACACTTAATCCTTCAAATCTAGAGGGCATTAAAAATATATCTATCCCTTGTAATAATTCATTAACATCATTTCTATTACCTAAAAAAATAATATCATCTTCAATTTCCATTTTTATAACTTTTTCTTTTATTTTTTCTTTCAGTTCTCCATCTCCAATTAAAACTAATTTAGTTTTTTTTAATTTCTTTTTTAAATTATAAAAAACATCTATCAAAAATTCATGATTTTTTTGGTAGCTAAATCTACCTACATGTCCTATAATTAATTCATCATTTACGCCCAAACTTTTTTTAATTATTTTTGATTTTTCATAATTATATTTAAATTTATTTATATCAACAGCATTAGCAATCATTATTCTTTCTTCATTATTATCGTTTAGACCAAATATCCAATCTCCAGCTAATTGAGAACACATTAATTTTTTATCTGAGTATTTATTTATTAAAACTCTATTTAATTTATGTAATAAATAATATAACAAACTCATATCATCACTTTTTGTATTGTGTGCATGTACTATATTATGTTTTATCCCTTTAATAATAGAGATTACAAAAGGAACATTATAATATAATACACTTAAATTATGATAAAATATATCATATTTATTTTTATTAATTATCTTATAATATCCCAATATATTCTTAAATACATTTTTCTTTCTTTCTTCTATATAATATACTTCTCCACCTAAAGATTTTATTTCTTCTTCATAATCACACTCTTTCCCACATACAATAAAGTCAAATTTAAATTTTTTATTATCTATATTTCTATAAATATTTATTAAATATTCTTGTACTCCTCCTTTCCCTGGACACATGCCATCTACTAAAATATTTACCTTTTTCATAAAATCACCTATATTTTTTCTTTATATTGATTTTAAATTTTTCAAAAATATATCTTTTTGAAAATTCAAAATAATTTTTTTTCATATAAAATCTTAATTTAAATCTTTTGTCATCTAAAATTTTTTTCATATAGTCTTTATCTAAAACGTCTTTACACTTTTCATACAAATTATCTAAATAACTATTTAGTTCGTCATATGAATAATTACTTTCATTTAAATTTTGAATCATAGCTACATCAAAATGCTTATCTAGTTCATCTTCTGTAATATTAATACCTAAATTTTTAAAATAATTTTTATATATCTTTTTAAATACTTCTCTTCTAGAATTCATATCTTTATTAGATTTTCTAGTTACGCTAGTCTTAACAATTCTATAATTAAGTAAAATTTCTTTTAAATTAGATACATTTGCATAAGGAACTATATTAGTCCATAATCCATAATCTTCTGCATTCTTATAGTCTTCTTCATATCTTAAATTATTTTTAATAAGATACTCCCTTTTAATAATTACAGTTGGATGAGTAAAAGTAGAATCAAACATTGTACTTACCTTTATTTTTTCATAATCATATTGTGATGAAACTTTTTTCTTTAAAAATGGAATACCTTCAAATATAAAATTTACATCACTGCCAGACATAACTATATCGCTATTTTTCTCCATATAATTAACTTGTTTCTCAATTCTATCTAAATAAGAGATATCATCACAATCCATTCTTAATATATATTTCCCATTTGATTCTTCAATACCTCTATTTAAAGAATATATAAGCCCTTTATTTGTTACATTTTTAAAAAACTTAATTCTATGATCTATTAAATAATTTCTTATTATATCTGAACTTCCATCAGTAGACCCATCGTCAATTATAATAAATTCTATATTTTTATAAGTTTGATTTAAAATACTCTCAATAGCTTCATTTAAATACTTTTCTCCATTATATACAGACATAATGACACTAACTAAAATATTCTCCACTTAACTCCTCCTTCTTTATATCTTCAAATATGTTTTCTATAGTTTCATATATAACTTTTTTCTTATCAAACTTTTCTTCAACAATTTTCCTAGATTCTTTTCCAAAAGCAATTTTTTCTTCATTACTTAAAAGAATAAATTTCTCTATTTTATTAGCTAAATCTTTACTATCCTTTACTCTATGTAAAAAACCACTTTTATTATTTCTAACGGCTTCCTTACACCCTGGAATGTTTGATGTTATTAATGGTCTTCCCATTGCAGCTCCTTCTAATAAAGCATTAGACATCCCCTCATGATAAGAAGGCAATAAAATACAATGACTACATTTTATATATGTTCTTACGTCTTTAACTTCTCCGTAATACTCCAATAAATCCTCATTCTTCATATTGTCAATATATTCTTCGTAACTTTCTTCTAATCCACCTAATATAATAAATCTAGTTTTCTTATATTTAGCCTTAACAAACTTAATAGCTTCAAATAATTCATCCATCCCTTTTTCTTTCATTATTCGTCCCATAAATATAAAATTTACTGTTTCAAAAGGTGGCAATGCTGAAAATTCAAATTCATCAAGGTTTACTCCAGCTCCATTTAAACAAATAGAATTCTTATCGTTGGAAATTTTTTTCTCTATAAATAATTCTCTATTACTTTTATTTTCAAAAAAAACTTTATTAGCTTTTCTAAAAGCTTTTCTATACATAAATATTATCAACTTTTTTAAAAAATTATCTTTTTGAAATCCAGTTCCAAGACCTGTTATATTAGGATAAAAATCTATCCCTAAAAAACTTGATATAAATCCACAATATATATTTGGTTTTATGGTATAAGAAATTATCTTATCTGGATTTATCTTTTTTATAAGGTTTCTATACTTAAATATTAATTTAAACTCAGCTATTAAATTTTTACCTCTTCTATCCATTTCTAAAATGTTTAAATAACATCCTAATCCTTTAAGTTCATTTATAAAACCATAGTTTGGAGTTATAACTTCAACTTTATTATTTTTTTTAATAAGATCTTTTATTAAATCTCTTCTGAACTGATATAATCCACTAGAACTATTAGTTACTATAAGTACTTTCATTAAAATCCTCCTATTTTTATAAAAGTATAATTACTATTCAATATAAATAGCACTGTCGAATCTTAATGCTATAAAATTATCTTTATACTCCTCATTATAGTTCAGTTTATTACCAGAGAGTATTCTATAGATATTTTTAGGAGAATTTGCTCCAGCCATAAAACTTATAGGTGAACCTCCAGCAAACCTTCCATTTATTTCAATAATATCTATTTTATCTTCATTTTTAATACAGTCAAAATTTATTTCTCCACATGGTCTCAGTATTTCAACTAACTCTTTACCTAACTTAATTATATCATTATCCTTAACCACTTTAGCTTTTGTTATTTCTCCTGATCTATGCGCTAACCTCATTTTAGGTACTACCGTTATTATATTACCATCAAAATCACTAAATACGTCAACACAATATTCTTGCCCTTCAGAAAATTCTTGTATCATAGGATTAGGAACATATTTCTTAAAGAAATTTAATTCTTTAATGCTATTTATTTTAAAATTATTAACACTAGAACTTCCATCTAAAGGTTTTATAAATAATGGGAATTTGTAATTATTTTCTTTTAAATCTTTCTCAGTTATTAATTTAGGTACATTAAATCCATTTTCTTTCAAAAATTTGTATGTTTTAACTTTATTTCTTATTATTTCAATTACATTTTCATCTGACACCATGACTTTAGCTCCAGATTCTCTCTCTATTAACTCTTTATTTTTAGCATATGTATGTAATTCCGTATCTAATGTTGGTATTATTAATGATATATTTTCTTTTTTGCATATTTCTATAATACTTGGAATAAACTCATCACTAAGTATTTTAGGTACAATATATTTCTTATCTACAAAATTTAATGCTGGTGCTAACTCATCCATATCAGCCCCAACTAAAGTCCCCTCTATTTTCAATTCATCTTTTGCATTTTTAAAAGCATTTACCAATTCGACTCTTCTTCCTACACTTGAAAATAAAATGTTTATCATTTTTCCTCCTAATCTGAAGCATACATTTAATCCAATATAGACTTTTGTATGTACTCTTCAACTTCCCATTTTTCTCTAACTAATTTATAATTATTATTTCCTAAATCTACATATACACTTGGAAAGTATTCTATAAATAATGGTGATAATGCCATCGTATATGCTCCTACCTTATTAAATATTAATTTATCACCTATGCTGAGTTCATTTTTATTAATAAGTTTTAATAACCTATCATTTTCTAAACAAGTATATCCACAAATTATTTGTTCATTAAAATATTTAGTATTTTGTGCCATAATTTCAAGAAAGTAATCACTTTTTATCATCAAAGGATCCACATTATGTCTTCCACCATTTATAGTAACTATCCTTTTAGCGAATGTATCTTTAACGTCAACAACTTCACATATAAACTTTACTGGTGATGCTATAATTGCTGATCCAGGTTCTACTACTAATTTTGTATTTTCAGGAGTAAATTTCTTAGATAGTTCGTAAGATATAATGTTCATATAATCATCAAAACTTGGTTTTCCTGGTACTCCTCCAAAAAAACCTCCCCCAATATCAACATACTCTAGTTCATAATCAAATAATTTCGCAACTTCACAAGCTTTTTTACTAAGTTCTTTATATATATTTAAACTTCTTGTTTTTGCTGTATTATGAATATGAATTCCTACTACCTTAACATTTCTTACACTATTCAATATTTTTATAGCTTTTTCAAGACTTCCATTTTCAAAACTAAATCCAAATCTACTTCCATCCTTGCCAAAAGAAGTTTCTCCTGGACACTTTTTTTCTAAATCAAAATTAACTCTAACCCCAACCTTTATTTGATGGTTAACCTCACTATTTTTAATCCATTCTACTTCTCTCCATGAATCTATATTTAGAAGAACTCCACTTTCTAAAGCATCAAAAAAATTTTTCTTTCCCTTATTTGGTCCATTAAATACTATACTATTACTTTGATATCCAATCTTTTTAGCTAATTTATACTCAAAATCTGATACTACTTCAGCATAACATCCATTCTCTTTAATAAAATTTAATACCCACGGTAAAGAATTAGTCTTACATGAATATCCAATAATATAATTATTCCAATTCTTCTTTAAAGCATTATGTAATTCTTGTATATTCTTTTCTAGTTCATATCTATTTATAATAAAACATGGCGTCTTTAATTCATTCATACTACAAAATCCTTCCTATAACACAATCTAATTATTTCCATTAAAATATTCACAAGTTTCATTTTCATTCTGATCTATATCATTTCGTTTCAAAACTTTATATATAGTTAAAAAGAATATTTGCATATCTAATCTTAAACTCCAATTCTCAACATACCATAAATCAAATTTAAACTTTTCTCTCCAACTAATAGTGTTTCGTCCATTGATCTGCGCCCATCCAGTAAGGCCTGGAAGCACATCATGTCTTCTTTTCTGCTCCTCACTATATAAAGGAAGATATTCAACCAGAAGTGGTCTCGGTCCTATTAGACTCATATCGCCTTTTAATATGTTTATAAGTTCTGGAAGTTCATCTAAACTTGTACTTCTTAGAATTTTTCCGAAATTAGTTAGTCTCTCACTATCAGGAAGCAAATTTCCATATTTGTCAACTCCATCCTTCATAGTTCTAAACTTCATCATTTTAAATATTTTATTATTTTTTCCTACTCTATTTTGAGTAAATAATATAGGCGATCCAAGCTTAATTCTAACTAAAATTGCAACTACTATTATAATCGGTGAAAATACTATTAATCCTCCTAAAGCTGCAATAATATCAAAAGTTCTTTTTATAAAATATTGAATGTTTTTATTCATTCAAAAATCTCCTTTTTAAAATAACTCTTTTATTATTTTTATAACTCTTTCTTGCTCTTCCTTTGTCATCTTCGTATCAGATGGTAAACATACTCCTCTATTGAATATATCTTCTGATACACTTATTTCTTCTTCATCATTATGTGAATAGAAATGATATTCCTTATAATATGGTTGTATATGCATTGGTTTCCATATTGGTCTTGATTCTATGTTATCTTTTTCTAAAGCTAATATAATATCAAGTGGTTTAACCTTTGAATTTTCATTTAATGTTATTGTTGTTAACCAATAATTAGGCTCTCCATACTCACACACTGGCATCATTTCTATATCTTCTATATCTTTAAAAGCTTCTTTATAAGTTTCAAAAATTTCTTTTTTCTTAACTATTCTCTCTTCTAAAACTCTAAGTTGTCCTCTTCCTATTCCTGCTACTATATTACTCATTCTATAGTTATAACCAAGTTCTGTGTGTTCATAGTGTCTAGCTTTATCTCTAGCCTGTGTACTCCAAAACCTTACTTTAGATATTCCTTCTTCATTATTAGAAACTAACATACCTCCACCAGAAGTAGTTATTATCTTGTTTCCATTAAATGAATATATTCCATACTCTCCAAATGTTCCACTATGCTTTCCTTTATAAGTCGCTCCTAAAGATTCTGCTGCATCCTCTATTATTGGAACATTATACTTTTTACATATTTCAATAATTTTGTCCATATCAGCACTTTGTCCATAAAGATTAACTACTATTACAGCCTTAGGCATTTCTCCTTTTTCTTCATAAACCTTAAATGCTTTTTCTAAAGCAACTGGTGACATATTATGGCTTTCTGGTTCAGAATCTATAAATACAGGAATTCCACCTTCATAAATTATTGGATTACAGCTAGCCGCAAAAGTTAAACTTGAGCAAAAAACCTTATCTCCTTTTTCAACTCCAACAGCCTTTAATGCCATATGTATAGCTGCTGTCCCTGAAGATAATGCAGCTCCAGTCTTACTTCCAACATATTCTGATAATTCCTTTTCAAAACCATCTACATTTGCTCCTAAAGGTGCTATCCAATTTGTATCAAAAGCTTCCTTAACAAATACTTCTTCTAATCCTCCCATATGAGGAGATGCTAAATAAATTCTCTTATTTTCTTCTGACACTTTTATCACTCCATATCTAATTAATCTATAAAGTAGTTGCTACTTCTAATTTAGAAGAATCCACTTCGTTTTTCTCTTTTTTATCTAATCTATTGTATGTTGGAACAAATTCTTCTATTTTATCTCTTATATCATCACCTGTCCCAAATCTACTTATATTAATAAGTTCTTCTATATTTGTTTTTATATCCTCAAAATCAAAATCCCCAGGTTTTCCGATGAAAATCTTCTCATGCTTTGTTTCTGTTAATCCTTCTTCATCCATAAGAAGCTCTTCATAAAGCTTTTCTCCAGGTCTTAATCCGACTATTTTAATATCTATATCTTCAAAAGGTTCATATCCTGAAAGCTTTATTAAATTCTTTGCTAAATCATATATTTTAACTGGTTTACCCATATCTAAGACAAAGATTTCTCCTCCCTTAGCATATGCTCCTGCTTGAAGAACTAACTGAGCCGCTTCTGGAATAAGCATAAAATATCTTGTTATATACTTATTAGTTAAGGTAACTGGTCCTCCCTCAGCTATTTGCTTTTTAAATAGAGGAATTACTGAACCATTGCTTCCAAGAACATTTCCAAATCTAACGGCAACAAAATCTGTTTTACTTTTTTTATTTATAGCTTGTATTATCATTTCACACATTCTCTTAGTTGCTCCCATTACATTAGTTGGGTTAACAGCCTTATCTGTTGAAATTAATACAAACTTTTCTACTCCATACTTATCTGCACACTCCGCAGTGTTTAAAGTTCCACCAGCATTATTTTTTATTGCCTCTCCAGGGCTTGTCTCCATTAAAGGAACATGTTTATGTGCTGCCGCATGGAATACTACTTGTGGTTTAAAACTTCTAAAAATAGAATCTAACTTTTCTTTATCCCTCACAGAAGCTATGATTACTTGCTTCTTAAGCTCTGGATGTGTTCTATTTAATTCCATTTCTAAATCATAAGCATTATTTTCATAAATATCTAAAATCATTAATTCCTTTGGATTAAAATTAGCTATTTGTCTACAAAGTTCTGAACCAATAGATCCCCCTCCACCAGTTACTAAAACTCTTTTATTTTTTATGTAATTAGCTATTTCATTCTTGCTAAGCTTAACCTCTTCTCTTCCTAAAAGATCTCTTAAATCAACATCTCTCATCTTAGTTAGGTTAACCTTACCACCTATCATTTCATAAACTCCAGGCATTATTTTAACTTTAACCTTAGTTTCATGGCAGGCTTCTATAATTTTTTTCTTTTCATCGGAAGTTATAGATGCTATAGCTATTAAAATCAAATCAACTCTTTGATTTTCAACAATATTTTTTATATCATTTCTATTTCCTAGAACTTTTACTCCATTTATATAAGTTCCAAGCTTACTTCTATCATCATCTATAACTCCTATAGGTTTAAACCCAGCTCCTGTCTCTCTTTTCATTTCATTAATAACTAATCTACCACAAGAACCAGCTCCAACTATTAAAACATTTTTTTGTGATTCAATCCCCTTTAATGTTCCATAGATTACAAGTCTTCTATACATTCTAAAGGAAAGCCTAAATCCAATAGTGAGTACCATTGTTAATATTCCTGCTGATAAAGTTACCATCATAGGAATTCTAGGATTTAAGAAAATCATAATAATAACATTAATTAAACAACCTGCTATACAAGCTGCAACGCCTTTCATTACTTCATCTAACCCTGCAAAACTCCAAAGACTTTTATACATTCTAAAAAATGCAAATAAAACAACATATATTATTGCTATAAAAGGCATCCATTTTAAATATAAACTCCATTGCTCTACTGGAATATCTCCTAACACAGGTCCATTAAAGGCAAATCTAACAAGCATACTAAAAATATAAGCTATATTGATAAGGAGTATATCAATTAGTACTAATAAAATTCCTTTTACTTTACTTATTTTGGACACGTTTCTTAACTCCCCCTTAAGCAAATTAATTTCTTAAATAACTACTTTAATTATTTTTATTTATATAAAGTAAACACTATAACCCTTAATATATTATTACTTTTTTTCAGTTTTTTTACATCAAAATTGACAACTTACACTCCTAATTAGGAGTGTTAAGTTGTTTTGTTTAAATATTAATCTTTCTTATAATAGTGATAGTATTTTCCCCTTTGATTTTCCTCTCCATTAAATACTGTTCCTATTATATTAGCATTAACTGCTCTTAGTCCCTTTACAGCTTCTATTACAGCATCCTTCTTTGTATATCCATATTTTACAACAAGTATTGTTCCATCAACCTTTGTTGAGAGAATTTTCGAGTCAGTTACTGCATTAACTGGTGGAGTATCTAATATTATGTAATCATATTTTTCCTCTAATTGAGTTAAAAGATGCTCCATTGCCCTTGAAGCTAACATCTCAGCTGGATTTGGAGGAACTAATCCTGAGGGCAACACATGAAGTCCTGATTCATGTTTGTAAACCACCTTAGAAAATTCAACATTTCCAATTAAAAATTCTGATAATCCTCTAGAATTACTTATTCCAAAGTTTTTATGTACAACAGGCTTTCTTAAATCACAGTCTATAAGTATTACTTTCTTTCCATCCTGTGCAAAGGAAAGAGCTAAATTAGCACTTGTTGTTGATTTTCCTTCCCCTGGCTCAGAACTAGTAATAACAATAGATTTTACTGGATTATCAAAGGAAGAGTATTGTATGTTTGTTCTTAATGTTCTATAACTTTCAGCTGCCACTGATTTTGAATTATTTTCTAATATTAACATCTACTTTCCTCCCTTATTTTTCTATACTGTCGTAGTCTGGAATAGCTCCTATTATAGGTAATTCCAAAGCTTTTTCCAGTTCTTCTCTTGATTTAAATGTATTATCTAAGTATTCCATTAAAAGTACTACTCCTACTCCTACCATAAGACCTAATACAAAAGCAATAAGTATATTAAGTTTCTTATTTGGACTTACTGGGTGTTCTGGAAGTTCTGATTTTTGTATAACTTGTACATTTCCATTTGGAATAAGCTCCTTAGATTCTGAAATAAATTCATTTGTTATGGCCTCTGTTACCTTTAAAACTTCCTTAGGATTTCTTCCCTTATAACTTAAATCTAATATTTGAGTATCAGCACTCGGAGTAGCAGTAAGGTTATTTAAAATCCCTTTTATTTCATCTTGGTTGTAATCTAAATTAGCACTTTTAACTGCCTTAGTAACTAAGTCTGAAGTCTTCACAAGCTCTGCATAAGTCTTCATAAGTTGTTGATACATCATAACATCACTATTATTATATGCATTGTTTTCTTGAGTTTCTTGCTTACCAATGAAAAGCTTAGCTTTCGCTTCATATTGTGGTTTTATAACGAAAAAACTTAATATTGCTGAAACTAAGGTAGCAGCTATGGTTATTAGTGCAATTAGTTTCCATCTCTTCTTTAAAGCGTAAGCAATTTCTTGTAAGCTTATAGTATTTTCTTCCATGAAACCTCCTATTACTCTATTTAATTTTTTATTTTTAACAAATTAATCTCACCTAACTATAATATACTAAAATCCTTCTTTCATAAAGCCCCCTGTAATTTCTATTTTTTCTTTTTTCCTATTTTAACGAATTATTTTTCAATAAATATCCTTTATATTTTTAAAAATAATTAAAATTATTCACGAAAAATTGTTTAAATTTTCATATACTTTATTTGTAAATTAGTTATATTGAAAAATATAGCTTATTTCATCTTAAAAATAACATTTTTTTTAAAATAAAAAGTTTTCATTCCTAAATAATTCTACTTATTTCTTATAAAATCATATTTTTACAAATAATACATTTGACTTTTTTCAACAAATACTCATAATTATGAATTTTTTGTTAACTTTACTTTTTTATAAATTTTAAAGTATTTTATTATATTAATTTATTTATAAAAAAGAAATATTATTAATTTAAATCATTTAACATAAATCATTACTTGTATACAACTTTTATTGTTATACATCCTAAATCCTCTTTTACTGTCTTTGAAAGCTTCACACTTAAATTTCCCCAATTAAACTTTTTGTTTTTCCACTTGCTATTTTCTAAGGAAATTCCTAAATTGTTAGAAATCCACTGTTCATATCTCTCAAATTGATATTTTTCTAAGTTATCAATACTTCTAAGATCTATTTCCTTTGGTCTAATTCCCTTAAACTCCACATCAACAAAAAAATCTAACCCCTCTACATTAACAGGCTCTAAAAGTTCAAATTTATTTCTATCCTTAAACTCTGAAACTGTAAACTCATAGTTCTTTTTTAAATATCTCTTTAAAAAATACTTATTAGTTCCCTTCTTAAGATTTTTTTTCCCAATTTTAACTGTTCCTTTACATAAACTCATAATTCCACCTACTATTAATATTATTTTATTGAAAACATCTTGCTTTCTAATAACCTTTCCTTTAAATACACTTAATTTTATTTTTATTTCATATATTTTATTCCCTATTGAAATATATTTTCATATTATCAAATCATAATATTTAGGTAAATTTAATTCGTTTTACAATTTACAACATGTTTATCCTTAAATTTAATTTTTTCATTTTATTTTTTAAATTACACTAGACTTTTTAAATAAAGTTTATATTTAGTTTAAATCTTTAATACTGTAGAAATTTTTTATTTATAAATTATATAAAAAATATTATAACTTCCTTTAAATTCAACCTTTTAATTTAAATATATCTCTAAAACTTTTTTAAAGCTCTATTGTTATTATTTAAAACCTTATTTAAATCTTACATATATTATTAAAAATCTAATAAAAAATGGCTTGTACCAAAACTCACTATAAAACTTATAAATCTATTCCTTAAACTAATTAATATAAAACCTTCTATATTATTTTGAAATATAAAAAGTGATATAATATATCTCTTTAGGAATCTATAAATTTTATTAAGGAGTAACTTTGGTACAAGCCTCTTAATAATTCAATATATATTTTTTAATTATTGTGGATATTTAGCTTAAGCATATTTAATAAGCTTTTCTTAAAAGCTAATTTTATATACTTTAATCAATACGATATACTTCTTCTAAAGTTAAGCTTTATACTCTTTAATTGGCTCTATAAAACTCTAATTATAACATCGTATATTTACTCTAAAATTCATCATTTACTTTATCTATATCTTTAATAGTCTCATCTAATTCTTCATTGCTTTCCTCTAATTTTAATCTTCCATAGATAACTTTATTTACTACTAAAGCTATACCTATTCCCATTACTATAAAAGCTATTCTCATAGGTACTGAAACTCCTGGTTGGAATAAAATCATTGCAGCCCCTAAAGAACTCATGGTTATGAATATCATCTTTATCTTATATTCCTTGATGAATGTGTAAATATAACTTAGAATAAGTAAAACTATACTACTAAACTGTTGTGGTACAAGATAAACAAATATTAATACAAATATTGCTGATCCTATTAAAGTACCAAAAAATCTTTCTTTAACCCTAGTCTTAGTATCATCAAAATGTGGTTGAGTTATTGACATTGCAGTAATGCTTATCCACATTGATTTTTGAAAACCAAGTATGCTTCCAAGTAACATAGCTATGGATACAGCCAGTGCCATTCTTAGTGAAAAGTTAAATTGAAGGGTGTTTTTATTCATAGTTTTTATCATTTCACTTATATTCATATGATCAGAGTCATCTTTTTTTCTATGACTGAAATAATAAACTAAAGCTATTAATGCTCCTCCAACAAATAATGCTATAAGTCTTCTTGGCAATTCACTCCATGTAATAGGAGTTCCTTCTATAAATACATAACAAAGTATAAAAGGTAAATATGCCTTTGTTTCCATAGCATTAGTAACTAAATATGCAACTACAAATATGCTTATAAAATTCACTACAAATCCTAAGAATGGATTTATTGAAGCTATTTGACTTGAAACTCCCATAAGAACAAAGGATAACACTGTAGTTATAATAGCCTCATTTAATTTTAAACTTAAATGAACATCTACAAACATAAGCATTGCAGTTATGGCGCATACCCCTACAAGACTATTAGCACTTCCAAAGACAGCTCCATATAAAGTAACAAAGATAACTATACCAATTATCAAGATTAAATTACTTATAAGAATCTTAGGTTTTAAATTCTTTTTTATACTTTTTATCATTCTCTCTATTCCTCTTTTCCATCTAGTCATTTCTTCTGTCGAGCATTATACCACATTTATAAATTTTAGTGAAATAAGTTTTTTAGGTAAAAAATTAGAGTTCAAAGCATTTTTTTATTACTTTGAATCCTTCTTTCTTACTTTATTAATATATCTAGTGTCTTTAAAAAACTTTTTTACAACTTACACCAAACTATTATATAAAAATAGATTATTTAGAGGGTTAGAAACAACTCATAATTTAGATAAAAATTCAAATTTTAATTAATAAAAATAAGACCCAAAATATTTTTAGTCTTATCTTTTACCCATTTATGCTTAAAATTTGACCAGTTTTGCATCTGATATTTAACTTTTTTTATTTAATTTTTATAATTTACTTGTATATATAATGGAATTTGGGAGGAAATAAAAGAAAAACTATGAAAAACATATTTATATTTATTTCATTTATAGCAATAGATTATTTTCTTTCTATTGGATTATTTATATATTTAAACTTTATATTTTTTAGGATCAATAGTATTAAATTCAATGAAGATTATAAAAAATATAATTTTTACTTTTATTTTTTATCGAAGATTATTCCTGCTTTTTTAATTTCTATATTTATTATTAGAAGTGCTGAATTTAAACTTATTGGATTAATTTACTTATTATTTTCAGTTATTTATAAAATTATAGATTTTATAAAATTTTTGAATTATTTTGATAAAAAAGATTTCAAATAGAATCAATTTTAATGGTAACAAATGGAACTTTGGATTAAACAAAACAGGGAACAATGAAAAATTAAAATTAATCAAAGCCCCCTGTAAAAATCCCCTATGAAATTAATTAAATATGTGTAACTCTTTAAACTACTTTTTCTTAAAGCTTATTATGGCTTTGAATAAATCCCCATCTACTTCTATATGGAATTTTCCACCTTGAAGTTCAACGAAACTCTTAACTATTGCAAGACCTAATCCTGAACCTTCTGTATTACGAGATTTATCTCCTCTTACAAACCTATCTGAAATTTCATTAATATTAAAGGTTATTTCATCTGCTGAAATATTTTTTATAGTAACATCAACATTTTCTCTTCCCTCTTTAATATCTATATACACCCTTGAATTAGGAAGAGCATATTTAACTACGTTGATTATTAAATTTTCAAATACCCTGTAAGTTCTTTGTCCATCTAGTGGCAAGATTACTTTTTCCTCTGGCAATGAAAGTCTCATATCTAAACCAGCTTCATTTATTTTATCATCTAATTCTAAAACTACTTGCTTCATAAGATATGAAATGTCCACATCCATTATATTCAAATTAATATTTCCAGTAGTAGCTTTACTTACTTCAAACAAATCTTCTATTAAGTGTTTTAACCTTTGTGATTTTCTCTCTAAAGTTTCTAAGTAAGCTTTTCTTTTTTCCTCATCTTCTTCTCCTTTTAATAGATCAACATAAGCAATTATTGATGTTAATGGAGTTTTTAAATCATGAGAAACATTTGATATAAGCTCTGTTTTCATTCTTTGACTTTTAACTTCTTCTTCAACGGCTGCCTTGAACCCCTTTTGGATATTATTTAATTCATCTCTCATTGGATTAAAGAAGCCACAATCCTCATCATCCTTAGAGTCTAAGTTTCCATTTGATATTTCCTTAGTTTTTTCTAAAATTTTGTTATAGTCCTTTTTCCACTTATCTATATATTTTCTACCAAAGTAGAATAAAATTCCTGAATATATTACTACTCCAAATATTCCAAAGAACCAAACTGAACAAAGGATTGATACAATGACAAAGTTTATTCCTAAAAGTATTAAAAGAACCTTATCACTATTCTTATTTAAATCTATTCCTTTAATATAGTTTATGAATTTTCTTAATATAAGAAATATAAAGTCTTTTACTTTATAAACTAATAAATGCTTTCTTATATAATTTTTAAATCCAATATTAAATATATATTTTACATAGATTACTTCAAAGAATACAAAGCCATATATGACCATCCAATAAAGCACATTAATTATATTAGTAACTATATCTAAATGTGGTAAGCTAGTCATTTTTAGGGCTTCACTTAGCCCCCCTTGAAGTGTTGGAATTATTATAAGTCTTCCACTTTCAATTGTGAATGCTAACATAATTGAAGCTATTATAAAGTTAATCTCAAAAGGAATCTTTAAAAACTTATTAAAACCTAAAACCTCTCTTGTATATTTAAATGGAATAAGTAAGGCAAGTAAACAAGTGACTATTATTCCAATCATGATGAAAGGAGCGCTAGCACTCCCAAGTGCCATAATCTTATGATTCATTTCACTATAATATAAGTTATCTTGATATTCTAAAGTTTTTGGTACTGCATACACATAGGTCATATTTTCTATGGGTTTTGCTTCATACTCATTGTGATATGCAAAATACTGTGAATCCATATCTAATAATAAATTGCTTACCCTTGGGCTATCCTCCCCATAGATTTTTTCTAAAGAAACCTTTCCTCTATTGTTATACTTAAGTACCATATAAAATCTATAATAATTTTCTAAATCACCATTTTCAATATATGAACCCTTTGCTAAGGATTCAAGCAACCAATTTTGATCTCCTTTGGTTTCATATACTGTATTCCCCTCTTCATCCATAGCATATACTCTTAAGTTTCCTAAAGAATGTACTTTATTTATAAGTTCTTTAATATAGGAATTTAACTCTCTCTTATCTTCATTTAAGTTATATTCTGGACTCTCTTCACTATTAGATATATTTTCCCTTTTTAAAGTGAATAAATCCTCTATAGGATTTAGTTCTTTGTCATTTTCCTCAGCTTTTTTCTCTAAATAATCATAGTAAATTCCATAGTTTGTATTTATTATTTTTTCTCTAAAATTATAATTATCAAGTAAACTATAACTTGTAATATAGTTTGGAGCATTTTTCTTTATTATAGGATATGATAATAATAAACATACAGATATAATTCCTATTAATATTAAGGTTATTATTGTAAAAACCCACTTTGTTTTATTAGTTCTATTTTCCTTATTGCTTTTCGATTTTATAGCCAACTCCCCACACCACCTTTAAATATTTTGGATTTTTTGGATCTATCTCTATTTTTTCTCTTATATTTCTTACATGGACCATTACAGTGTCTGTGTTTACTGCATTTTCATTCCATACTCTTTCATATATTTCTTCTGCTGAAAAAACTCTTCCTGGACTTTTAATAAGTAATTGAAGTATTTTAAATTCTATAGGAGTTACTTTTACTACATCTCCATCTAATATTACTTCTTTTCTATCACTATTAACCTCTAATCCACCTATGGCATAAGAATTTGTTTTCTTCTCATCCTTTTTCACCATGTTTAAGTATTTAGAATATCTTCTTAATTGAGAATTAACTCTTGCAAGAAGCTCTAATGGATTAAATGGTTTTGTTACATAATCATCGGCTCCAATATTAAGTCCTAAAATTTTATCCATGTCCTCTGATTTTGCTGATAACATTATTATAGGAAAGTCATAACTTTCTCTAATTTTCATTACCATTGTCGCCCCATCCATTTTAGGCATCATTATGTCAACAATAGCTAGATGAATCTCTTCTTTTTTAACTATTTCTAATCCTTCTAAACCATTACTTCCTTTAAATACATTGTATCCTTGATTTTTTAGATATATTTCAATAGCCTCTGCTATTTCCTTTTCGTCTTCAACAACTAAAACATTATACTTTTCCATCTCTTTATTACTCCCTTTTTTATTACTATATTTTTTATTAGATACCATATAAAACTTAGCTTAATTTTATTTTTAAATTTAGCCATAATTTAATTAGTGGTGATTTTAGCTCTCTCTTAAAGACTATCTAATCTTATAAGCTTAAACTAAAATATTTCTCTAATTCTTTAAATTTTATCCAATAATTTCAATATAATAATATCATAGAAAGCTTTTTCACTGTTAGAAACATAGCCTTTCCTTAACTATTTCCTTATATTCTTTAAAGTTTGTTAATACCTCATTGTCTATATTTCCAAAAACATCTGCTGAAAACTGTATTTTTGTAAAAGGAAGTGGTATGCCATAGTTATCACTTTTATTTTTTAATTTTAACTTCTTTGAATGCCGAACCTTTATTCCAACAAAAGGTTTATTTGAATCTTTTGCTAAGGAAAAGGCTATTTTCTTTGGCTCATGTAATGGACCTATGGGACCATCTAAAGCTAAAGCAAATAAGGAATCCTCCTTGCTTTTTTTTCTTAATTCATTAATAAATTCTTTCTTATGAATATCACCTGGCATCTTAAGAGCATTAGCTCCATAAGAATTAAGAATATATTCTATATACTCACCTCTATAATCATCTGTAACAACTACATTTACATCTAACTCTTGATTTTTTTTAACTTTATAATATCTATTTAATTTTTTTAGTAGAAGATTCATAGAATAACTATTTTCCTGCCAAAAACCTAAAATACAATTATCCATAATCTCATCATCTATCTCATAAAAATTTTCAAAACTTACTGTACTTGTCTTTAGTACAAAGTTTAAATATCCATTGTAAACACGCTTAACTACCGCCTTCAATTTGATTATCCCCCTAGCCTTTATTCTATTTATAGATTTTCAAAAACACCTCCTTATTTCTATCCTAAAAATTTTAATAATTCCTCTCCTAAGAAATATCCTGATGATATTAAAACTGTATTCCATATAAAAATCCCTAAAGTTGCATAAGCACTATACTTAAGAAAATTTAATTTTAAAACTCCTGCTGGTATTGATATTACTGTCCTAGCCATTGGAATTAGTTTGCTTATTAAAATTCCTGTATAACCCTTTTCTCTTAAATACTCCATTTTACTATTTACAAAGCTTTCGTGACTTGGAAATTTATTTAGATATTTTTGAAGAATTACCTCTCCTCCAAATCTTCCTATACAATAAAGTATCCAACTTCCTATTAGACCTGCTATTACAGATACCAAAAGTGCTGTTATAAGACTCATTTCACTTTTAGAAACTAACACGCCCACTGCTGGCATTATTATTCCTGCAGGAAGCCCTGGTAAATTCATATATTCTAAAAGAATAATCACAAATAAAAATAAAAGCCCATATTCTGCAAAATAGTTTGTTATAGTTATAAAATCCATACCCCTTACCTTTCAATTTTAAAATTTTATTTAATCTATATTTTTATTAATTTTTGATTTTAGCTTCCCCTCTTAATTTAACTTAATTTCAAAGGGAATTTCTATTCTCTAAATTGTTAATTGCTTTCTTCTCATTTGCTACACTCTTATAATAAACTTTAAAAATAAAGAAACTCCTCAGATAAATCTAAAGATTTTCTAAAGAGTTTCTTAATATTTTTTTGATTTTAACTAATAATCTTAATCTGACTTATTTTTAACTTCTAAAATTTTAGGTAAACTGATTTTTATATACTTTTTTATTCTTAATAAATCTCCCTTAGTTCTTCTTCTATTTTATTAAAAATTACATTTAATAAATTTTTATCTACATTAATATGTTTTGATGAAATTCCCCAATTTGAGTAATTTATAAATAATATAAGACACCTTATCTTACTCAAAATTATGCTCTGTTTATCTACTAAGTCTTTAAGCTCTAAATTTTCAGCAATTAATTTATTTTCCATTAACTTACACTCAATAAGGTTACAATCTAATAGAAGTTTAACTGTATTCTCATTATATTTCTCTTCATATAATATGCTTTTTAACTCATAAAGAAGTTTATTTGTTAATTCTAAATACCTTTCCTTTAAATCATATATAGAATTTTTTATGCTCTGTGGGAAAATAAGCTTATTAATTCCTAGAGCTATTACTATTCCTATTATTACAAATAAAAATCTATAAAAAGCTAAGTATCCAACTGCACTTCTAGATAATCCAAAACTTAAGGTCATAAGCGCTGTGCATACAACCTTTTTCTCATAATCATTTTGGACAAAGTAAAGAAACATTAATATTAATAGAAGCAATTCTAAAGGAATAATATGCGGGAAAAATGTAAATATAGAAATATAAAGTATCACTCCTATTATTGTCCCTTTAAATCTTTTTATTGCTTTTGTTAAAGTCTCTTCTTCATAGGGTTGTATAACCACATAAACACTAGTAACAATCCATCTTCCCTGTGGTATTTTAAATAAATCTACTATAAACATTATTAAGGAGACTGCTATAGCTAGTTTTAAAGAATAGGCCACTCTTAAATCTTTCATTTTTAAAGAACTATTTCCTATTAGTAGTTCCTTAAGATTAAATTTTACTTTAATTCTCTTCCTTGATTTCTTCCTATTATATTCATATAAATTATTTATATTTTTTTCTAAAAGTCTTATAAGTTCAGTGCATTCTTCTAAAAAGGCATATTCTTTCTCAGCCCAATTATTTATGGTAGAAGACTTATTTAAATCATCCTTCTCCTCATTAATACAATCCACTTTTCTTTCTAAAAATAAAGTTATGTTTTCTAAATCATGATTTAAACTATTTAAATAATCTATTACGTCTTTAGATTTATTATTAATTTTACCAACTTTATTGATTATTGAATTTATTCTTTCTAATATAAGTACAATATTAAAATAAATATCATCTTTATTATTTTCTATAAATTTATTATTATTTCTTCCTTCAATCAAAATTAATAATTTTCTTAATTCGCTATCTATATAGATATTTTCCTTTTCCCTATAGCTTTCATTTATTATATGGCAGATTTCCTTCTGAATATTTCTTATAGACCTTATTATTATAGTATTTGAATTCTTTTTAAAGTTTCTTCTATTAAATAATATGTGAATTCCAATAATAATGAAAACACCTACCCCCATAGCCACTAACCTTCTTGGCAACTCATCTAAACTAATAGGATATTCCCACATATACACATATAACAATAGGAAGATATAAGAAATAACATTTTTAAATTCTGTTGTATATATAAATGATACTGTAAAAAGTATTAAAAAGTTTATTATTAATCCCACAAATGGATTTATTGCAGATATATAGGCACTTATGGCTAAAAATAAATTTAATATGAGAAATATCATAGACTTATAAATTGGATATGAAGTTAAATCTAATCTTAGAAAAGCATAGGACGCCATTGCTATTATTAATCCTATAATAGTGTTTTCAACTCCAAATATTGTTTTGTATAATCCCATTAATACCACAGATAAAACTGCAAATATTAAAGGTAATTTAAATCTTTTTATATTCATTTGTTTAATTATCATTGTAATTTTCACTCTTCTTATCTTTAATTAATAAAATTTATAATAATAAGTATTATAAAGTCTAGTATAATACTAGAGTAAAGACTTTTTTAGAAAGGGAGCGATTATTTTAATGTATAAATATTTTTCAATTGGTGAAGTTTCAAAAATTACTGGTTTGTCCATAGATAGACTAAGAAACTATGACAAGATAGGATTATTAAAACCTTCTTATATTGATCCTAAAAGTGGATATAGATATTATTCAGAAAATAAATTTAGAAAATTAAGGATTATAAAATATCTTAGAAAAATTGGTACTCCCTTAAAAGAAATTGATTTAATACTAAATAAAAATATAGATTCTCAGGAATTTGCGAAGTTTCTTGAACTTAAAATAAGGGATATTGAAAAAGAAATTGAAAGTTTAAATATGATAAAAGAAGATATAAGTGAAATTAAGCACACCTTTGAATGTAACTTTAAACTAAGCAATATAAATTATATTCATAAAAAGTATATTGATGAAAGATATGTAGTAAAGAAAAGCCTAAATAGAAATATAAATTTTGTTGTTTCCCATAGAGAGCAGGTATTTTCAAAGTTTAAATCAGAAATAAATAATTTAGAACCTCCTCGTTCTCTAGAAAAAGGGCTCTATTTAAATTCCTTAGAAGACTTAGAAAATAATAATACAGAGGTGTATATGCTTATAAAAGATTATGAAAACCTACATAATTTCATTATACCTAGTGGTAACTATTTATGTCTTTCATATAAAGAAAATGAACGTGATAAAGCTATTTTTAAACTAAAATCTTATATTGAAGAACATGATATTAAAGTTAAAGGACCAATTTTAAATTTAGTCCTAACAACACTTCCAAAGGAAGAATTTCAATTTCAAATTTTAATTTAAAAGAGAATTTAAAATATAGAATATATAATAAGCTCTTAAAATACTTTCTTTTCATACAAACTTTTATATAAGAGTTACAAACTTTGATACGAAATTTGAAAACTTATCTAAGTGATTTAAAAACTTATATATGGTTTTGTAAATCTCTCTAAAATTTAATAACTAAAAAAATAGGGAGTTTTGTTTTTACACAAAACTCCCTTAATTAAATTTAACTTTAATTATTTTTTTTAACTAAATCTACTATAGCTCTATCTACATCATCTCTTGTATCTTGAACTAATTTTACAGTTAATTTTTCTTTTTGTCTAACTATTCTTCCTGCTTTTTCTATGGCAGCATTTAATACTTTTAATGAATCTCTTGTGTAAACAGTAATTTTCTCAGATAATCTTTCACCATAAGCTATATCTTTTAATAAAAATCTATATTCTTCACTTTTTAGAATCTCTTCTATTTCTTCTTCTCTAGATTTCTTCTCTTTAACTACTTCTTTAGCTTTAACTGGCTCCTCTTTCTTAATCTCTTTATTTTCCTTCACTACTGGAACTATTACTTCTGCCTTAGCTGGTTGTTCTTTAACTTCTTTTTTAGTTTCTACTTCTTCTTTTTTCTCAGTATTAGACTCTTTCTTAACTTCTACCTTAGCTTTTGCTTTAACCGGCTTTTTAACATCACTTAATTTAACTAAATCTACTATAGCTCTTTCTAAATCATCTCTTGTATCTTGAACTAACTTCATAGTTAAATTATCTTTATCTTGGAATACTTTCTTAGCTTTTGCTAATTCAGTTCTTAAAATCTTTAATGAGTCTTTTGTGTATATATCATTTCTATCAACTAATCTTTCACCGTAAGATATACTCATTCTTAAGAACTTATACTCTTCACTTTTTAAAAGCTCATCCATTTCTTTAGCCTTAGGATCTTGAACTTCCTCTTGCTTAGACTCTTGTTTAGACTCTACTTTAGCTTCTGGTGTAGTTTTAACTTCTTCAGACTTAACTTCTTTTTTCTCAGTATTAGACTCTTTCTTCACTTCCACCTTAGCTTTTGATTTAACTGGTTTCTTAACATCACTTAACTTAACTAAATCTACTATAGCTCTTTCTAAATCATCTCTTGTATCTTGAACTAACTTCATAGTTAAATTATCTTTATCTTGGAATACTTTTTTAGCTTTTTCTAATTCAGTTCTTAAAATCTTTAATGAGTCTTTTGTGTATACATCATTTCTATCAACTAATCTTTCACCGTAAGATATACTCATTCTTAAGAATTTATACTCTTCACTTTTTAAAAGCTCTTCCATTTCTTTAGCCTTAGGATCTTGAACTTCCTCTTGCTTAGCTTCTACTTTTTCTTCTGAATCTTTAACAGGTTTAGCCTCTTGTTTTTCCTCTACTTTAGCTTCTTCAACTTTAACCTCTTTATTCATTTCAGGCTTAGATTCCACCTCAGTATTAACCTCAGGCTTTATTTCTTCTGAAATTCCCTCTTTTTTAGCTTCTGGAATCACATTTAAATTTTCTTTAGAAATCATCTCAGTTTTTTCTTCAGATTTAATCTCTGGTCTTACTTGAAGATTAGTTTCTTGACTCTTCTCTAATTTTACTTCAGTGTTTACTGCTTGTACCATTTCAGAAGTTACTACTTGGTTTGTTTCAGCCTTTGTAACTGAATTCATTTCAGTTTTAACCTCATTCTTTGCCTCTTTTTTAACTTCTGATTTCACTTCAACCTTATTATTAGATTTTGCATCTTTGTTTATTGCTGGTTTTGCTTCTGAAGTCATATTAGCTTTAGCTTCTTCTCTTTGCTTTTGTGCTACTTTAGCCTTAGCCCCTGAAACAACCTCTTTTTTAGCTTCTTTTTTAACTGAAGATTTTTTCTCTTTCTTATCTTCAGATTTAACTTCTGATTTTTTGTTTGCTATAGTCTTTGAACTATCCTCTTTCATAGTTCCTTCATTTAAGAACATGCCATAAACATATCCTTTTTGTCCGTTTAACTCAATCTTATACCAAGAACCTTGTTTTCCAAGTATGTTAACCTTAGTATTATTAAGTAATCTATTTATTATTTCAGCACCTATTCTAGGCTCTTTTCTTAAATTTAATACTGTTGAAACATTAGTAACATGTCCCTCTATATTTTTCTCAATTAATTTATCATTAACAGCAGATTCTACTAAAGTGAATTCATTAGCATCTACATACCCTCTTAAGCCACTTTGAGTAATTACTTCTACTGTTTTTCCATTCATATTTAATATTTGTAACATAGTAAATGGATTTGCATAGCCTAAAATTTCTCCATTAACTTTTTTCACTGAAATTTTATTATTAGCTACAGCTTTTTGCTCTGATAAATTTACATTGTAATTATATCCTTTAGTCTCTTTGACCTCATCAGCTTTCGCTGTCATTCCATATGATACTGAACTTGTTACTATCGCTGCTGATAGTATAAAAATACTTAATTTTTTTCTTTTCATCTTTTAATTTAACTCCTTAAATATAAATTTATAATTAGTTCATTAAATATTTTTATAATTAGTTCATCTATATTTATGCTCTTTAGAGAGGTCCTACAATTCATTACCTTACTAAAAATTATATAGAAATATAAATTTCAAATAATTTTTTAGTACAAAAATTTTATATTTAGTTAAATGAATTGCTCTGGTAGATTAGATTATCTCATAATAGAAAATGATTTTCAAATATTTTTAATAAAAAAATAAAGAATTATTAATATAAATCTTATTATTTAAATAAATTTAATAATTTTAACAAAAAAATCACATGTAACTTTTAGTTACATGTGATTTCATATAATTCAATAGGCAAATCATCTGGATCACTAAAGAAAGTAAATTTACGTCCTGTAAATTCATCTATTCTTATTTCTTCCACTTTAATACCTTTTTCCTTAAGCTCTCTAACCTGCTTCTCAATATTTTCAACCTCAAAGGCAAGATGTCTAAGTCCACAGGCCTCTGGATAGCTTGGTCTTTTAGGCGGATTTTTGAATGAAAATAATTCTATTTGTGAATCCCCTATTTCCAAATCAAGCTTATAGGAATCCCTTTCCTCTCTATAAACTTCTCTTATAATTTTTAAACCTAATAAGTTTACATAAAAATCTTTTGATTTTTTATAATCTGAAGCAATAATTGCCACATGATGTATCTTCTTTAAATTCATTTATTCCCCCCCTAAATTCCATGAATAATTAAACTATTTTTTCATAATACCCTAACAAATTCTTCTCCAAGCTAAAATTTAAAATAAGGCTAATTTAACTTAGAATCAATATTAATGAGTTCCGTGAACTATTTTAAAGCCTTCTTTTTCTAAAATTCTCTCATGTTTTTTTAAATCATCACATTTAGATTCTATGCAGTGAGATATATGTATTGTTTCTACGCCATTCTTTTTTAATTGCTTTACTTTATGTGTCCAATTTTCTCCTTCAACTAGTGTATCTTTGCAACCAGCACAATAAAAGAAACTAGCTAAATCTTCTTTATTTTCTCCATAAATACTAAACGCAGCTGTTGAATTATTATATGCCTTAAAGCATCCTGATGCAGCACATTTTCCTATTACTTTTCTGCATGCCATTATTGCTATACTCATTAAAACCATTCCTTCCATCTATTTATACAAAAGAAATTATATCATAAATTATATATAAAGACTTAAAAAAGCAACAAAGCCTAAGCCTTGTTGCCCATATATTATGAAATTTAAAGTGGTCAATGTAATTATATTTATTTTAAATTAAATATATCTGATTTTTTAAAACTCTTTTTTATTTCCTAATAACTACATTGCTTTTTTGAATATAGCTATTACTTCTTCTAAGTTTCCTTTTCTTGGATTTGTTAATGAACAAGCATCATTTAAAGCATTAGTAGCTAAAGTTTCAAAATCACTTTCTTTTACTCCTAATACTCCAAGTCCCTCTGGAATTCCTATAGTTTGTGATAATGATTTTATCATATCTATGCAAAGGTCTGCTCCTTGCTCATCAGTTAATCCTTCTATGTTTCCACCCATTATTTTAGCAATTTTAGCTAATCTTGAAGCACTTGTAGCTTTGTTATATTCTTGAACATGAGGTAATAATATTGCATTACATACTCCATGAGGTAAGTTGTAGAATCCACCTAATTGGTGAGCCATAGCGTGAACATATCCTAAGCTAGCATTGTTAAATGCCATTCCTGCTAAGTATTCAGCATAAGCCATCATATCTCTAGCTTCCACATCTTGTCCATTTTCAACAGCATTCACTAAATAATTACTTATAAGTTCTATAGCTTTCTCTGCACAAGCATCTGTTATTGGTGTGGCAGAAGTTGAAACATAAGCCTCTATAGCGTGTGTTAAGGCATCCATACCAGTAGCCGCTGTTAATGATTTTGGCATAGCAAGCATTAACATAGGGTCATTAACCGCTATTATTGGTGTTAAATGCTTGTCTACTAAAGCCATTTTTATATGTCTTTCTTCATCAGTTATAATAGCGAATAAAGTCATCTCACTACCAGTACCAGCAGTTGTATTTATACCTACCATTGGTAATTGAGGTTTCTTAGATTTATCTACTCCCTCATAGTCTTTTATTTCTCCACCATTAGTAGCTAATAAAGCTATTCCTTTAGCACAGTCATGAGCTGAGCCTCCACCTAATGAAATAACAAAATCACATTCTTTTTCTTTTAATAATGCTAAACCATCATTAACATTTTTAACTGTTGGGTTTGGTTTAGTTTCATCATATATTGCATATTCTATATTCTTATTATCTAAAACATCTGTTACTTTTTTAACTATTCCTATTTGTCCTAAAACTTTATCTGTTACTATTAAAGCTTTTTTAAATCCTAATTCTCCAACTTGATCACCAGCGTCTTTTAAGCAATCTGCTCCCATTAAACTTATAGCTGGCATAAAAAATTTATAACTCATATATTTCTCCTCCAAGTCTTTCTCTCAAGTATATTCTCAATATTTGCTTTCACTTTATAATTTAATTTTAATTTATCGTTAAAAATTTAACTAATCCATTTTTTTAAAAAATATCTCATTTTTAAATCGACAGAAATTGACAATACTATAATAAGCTTTTATATTATTTATTATGAGGTGAGAATTTTATGGATAGATTTGATAGACAACTTGAATTGGCAGATGGTATAGAAACTGAATATTTACGAATTCTATATTACACCTTTGAGAAGAATTACAAAGATACATATAAGTCTTATGAATATAAAAGACTATGCACTATAGTTGATGGAGAAAAAAATGTAAGAATTAATAATGGTGAGAATATCATATATGATTCATCTAAATATATGCTTCTTCCACCAAACTCAAGTGTGGAAATGAAAATTGAAAAACCTACTAAAGCCTTAGTTTTAGAGTTAAATGAAGATTTAATAAATACAGTTTCAGAAAAACTATCTTATGAATTAGATGTAGATTTAAATAAATCTATATTAGAAAAACCATTTTTTAATGAAAATAATGAATTAATAGAATTGACAACTAAAAGAATTGTAGAGACTGCTACTAAAGATACAAATAATAAAGAATTTTTACTTGATTTATATGCACAGGAAATAACTTATAGCTTATTAAATACTAAAGGGGCTAGAGATATTCTTGCTAGTGATTTTAATAATCCAATAAATCGTTCAATTCACATAATGAAAGGGAATCTTAAAAATAATATAACAGTTTCAGAAATTGCTTATGACCTAAATATGTCTCTTCCAAGCTTTTCTTCAAAGTTTAAAAAAGCTATGGGAATGACTCCTAATGATTACCTTACAAGCTTAAAACTTAATGAGGCTGCAAGACTTCTTAAGTTTTCATCAGTTACAGAGGTGGCTTATGATTTAGGATATGAAAATATTTCTCACTTTATAAAATTATTTAAAAAGAAGTTTGGATTAACACCTAAACAATATTCCTTAAAGTATTCTGGTGAAGTCATACAAATTCAATAAAAAATAAAGGGCTATATAAAAATATAAAAACAAAACTCACAAACCTATTCTTAGAATTACTAAATACTCTTTTCATAATGTTTGTAAGTTTTTATATACGCCCTTATTTTTATAGAATCATAACTAAAGTTTAATTACCTCTACTTTATAGCCATCTGGATCTGTTACAAAATAATATGTTGCAGCTCCATCTGAAAGACCTTTCATAGGTGTAACCTCATATCCTAAAGAAATATGTCTTTCTCTTTCAGCTTCTATATCTTCTACTCCAACAGCTATATGACTAAAGCCATTCCCTAAATCATATGGCTTTTCTTGATCATAGTTATAAGTTAATTCTACTTCATATCCATCTTCTTTATCTGAAAGATAAACTAAAGAGAATTTATATTCTGGATAATCCCTTCTTCTTGTTTCAACAAGTCCTAAAGCTTCCTTATAAAACTTTAAAGATTTATCTAAATCTTTTACTCTTATGCATGTGTGTAACATTTTGCTTGCCATTTCATAACCTCCATATTTCAAATATTACTTTTTGTTTTTTATTATATATTATCATATGTATATTTACATATCTCTATATAATTTCAAATAAACACCAAGTTTTTACGGAAATATATATTCAAATCTTATATAAAGCTTACAAATTCATTTTTAAAATTATTAAAACCTAAACGAGAATATGGATTTTAATTTAAATCTATATTTTAAGGACTTCACCTAAACAGATACCCTTAAGCGCTATAAATCTTTTGCAAGAAATTTATTTATTGAGAATTTATACATAAAGATTGTTATTAAAATTCCAATTATAAATAATATTCCTATTGCTAAAGGAATATATCTATCAAAAATATCTATATTTATATTTAAATTTTTTATTAACTTATCAAATAAAGCTACTATTATTATTAATAAAAACATTGGCACACTTCTTAAATAAGAAACCACGCTGCTTTCAGGATAAACTAATGCTAAAGCAAGCATTGTTGAAGCATAAATATAAAATATAATAAATATTATAATTAAAATTCCTAAACTTATTTTTGTATGTGTTCCTATAAATAAACTAAATATAGTATTAATTCCTAATCCAACTAATATAAATATTAAAAATAATAATATGGGTTCTATAAATACACTTCCTATTATACTTTTGGTCATTATAGGCAAAGAACGTAAAAGTTTATTTGTATTTGATTTTTTATTTGTATTTCTTATTATTATGAAGTTAATTGCTATCATTAAAAATAGACTACTAAAATAAAATAAATTTAAATTGGTGAAAAAGTCAAAAACGCTCTCTTTATAATCTTTAACTATAGGTGCATTCTTATTAAGTAAAGGAAGATATATAAAACATAATAAAATAGAGTAAGCTATTAATGTCCATTTCGCTCCTTTTAAATCTTTAATTATCAAGTTTTTCAACTTACTTCACCTCACTTCTCTTATAAAAAAATAGTGTAATAAAGAATGATATTATTATTGAAATTATTCCTAAAATTAATAATATTACAGATATATTATTGTTAGTTAATTCAATCCCTTTTTTTAAGATATTAAATAAAGCTTCACCTAAAGTTATAGAAATAATTACTGTTATAATATTTATAATTCTATAATACTTATAATTCATAAATATATATAGTGGCTGAATTACGGCTACATACATTGATTCAAAAGCAACAAACATTAATACCATTGAGAAATTTATTTCATTAGTATTTCTTAAAATTAAACTTATAATCAGACAAATTAAAGTAATTAATATATTAACTATTACCAAATATAAAATAGAAGAAATATACTTTGCCATAATATAATCTCTTTTTCTTATTGGTATTGAATTTAGACATAAATTAAATTTATTTCTTTTTTCTAATTCTATTGGTACTATTACTAAGTAAAATACTACAAATAGTCCTAAGCTATATAAACTATTTTCTATTTTTCCATTAACACTAAATATTACAATTAAAAAAAGAAACATTATAAGTAAACTTTTAATATATTTTTTCTGTATAAAAAAATCCAACTTAAGTAATTCTTTCATACTACTTCACATCCTTTTTAGAATAATAAACAACTATATCATCTAAAGTAGCCTTTTCAAAAATAATTTTTTCACCGAAAAGTTCTTTTAAATTTCTCATATTGTTAGTTAGCCCTTCAAAGTTATATCTTGTTTTTCTTAATCCTATTAATTCTTTTTCTAAATCCTTATTTAAAATATCTAAAGGCCCCTTAACTAAAAAGTATTCTTCTAATAACAAGTCTTTTTCTAAGGAAAATTCAACTTTTCCTTTGTTTAAAAAGGTTATATAATCAGCTAATTTTTCAAGATCCGTTGTTATATGAGTTGAATAAAGTATTGATACTTCTTCCTCACCTATTATTTCAAATAAAATGTCTAAAAGTTCACTTCTAAAAACAGGATCTAAACCTGATGTTGGCTCATCTAATATTAATAGTTCTGCCTTATGAGATAAAGCTAAGGCTAAAGAAAACCTCATTTTTTGTCCCTTTGATAATTGTTTTAGCTTTTTATTTTCATTTAACTCAAATTTTTCAAGATAATACTTAAATTTTTCTTCATCCCATTTTGAATAAAATTTAGATATTATTTTTTTATTTTCTTTTATTGTAAAATCTTCAAAAGCACAACAATCATCATAAACAAATCCAATTCTATCTTTTATTGATATTTCATTTTTCTTTATATCTTCACCAAAAATATATATTTCTCCACTATCTAAATTTATTAAATTCATTATGGCTTTTATTGTTGTGGTCTTTCCTGCTCCATTTGGCCCTATTAATCCCATTACAAAACCTTTAGGAATATTAAAGCTTACATCTTTCAAAGAAAATCCTTTATAATTTTTACTTATATTTTTTATTTCAAGTACATTTTCCATATAAACCTTCCTCCTTAAACCTATACCTTATCTTTATAATTCCTTTAAAGTTTTAAGCATTCCAACTAGCTCATTAAAATTTAGTCCTATGCTATTTGCAATATCAATTGCTTCTCCTAATTTTTCTTCTATTTCTCTAAGCTTTTCTTCCATTAAAAGCTCTTTATTTTGCTCTGCCACATAAGATCCCTTACCAGGTAAAGTGTATATAAAGCCATCTCTTTCAAGCTCTTCATAAGCTCTCTTAGTTGTGATTACACTTACTCTAAGCTCAGAAGCTAAGCTTCTTATTGATGGCAATGCTGAATTTTCCTTTAAATCTCCAGATAAAATCTCATTTTTTATAGCTTTAGCTATTTGTTCATATATGGGTACCCCTGAAGTGTTTGAAACTACTATATTCAAAAACTCACCTCTTTCTGTGTATATACTGTATATATTCTATATATACAGTATATACACCATTTTCATATGGTGTCAATATATTTTCATTGTTTAATTTTTTATTTTTCAAAGTATCTTTACTTAAAACCTTATAAAATAAAAGCTACGTATAAAAAATCCTTTTTTAATACATAGCTAAAATTAATTTAAAGTTTTTAATTAGAATAAGGATAAAAAAAGAGGTGCACATAAATGTGCACCTCTTAGGTTTATATAATTATTTATTTTCTTCTATTAATTCTTCGATTTTACATTTGCATCTAGCACCACAACAAGCACCAGTTCCTGCTCCTGTTTTTTCTCCTACTTCTTCAAAAGAAAGAGCTCCGTTCTTTACTGCCTCAACTATTTTTTCTTCTGAAACACCTTTACATAAACAAACATTTGACATAATAAAATTCTCCTCTCGTTTTACCTGAATATTATATATTACTTATCTCTAAATTCATCATTACTATTAATTAATAATCTTTATTGTTTAAATAGATAATAACAGATAAAAACTCTTCTTGCACATGCTAAATTCTTTTATTTTTCATCTTTAAAAGCTATTATATCAAATTAAATCTATATTCCTTTATTATGCTAAGGTTTTCTCTTTAAATACTTCAATTCCTATTCTATCAATAAAATCTCCTAATTTTTCTCCAGCCTCAGCTTCCCCTTTATAAACCTCAAAGATTTTATCAACTATTCTTAAAGCTTCCTTTTCATCTACATCCTTTATAAGTATATCTGCCATTCTTGGATTGTGACCTGCTGACCCTCCTGCCGTTACTAAAAATCCTGTTTTATCAGCTATAACTCCAACATCTTTTGAATAAACACTTCCACAGGCATTTCTACAGCCTGCTACTCCGATTTTAGTTCTACATGGCATATCCATATGCTTATATTTATTTAATAATTTCATCCCTGTGCCTATGGTATTAAACTTTGATCTCTTACAAAAACCAGCTGGACACATTTCCACATTTTTTACTGAGTTTTGTTTTTTTACAGCAGGCTCCATTCCTAGTTCATCCCATATTTTAGGTAAATCTTCTCCCTTAAGATTTGTTATTAAAAGTCTTTGACCTGATGTAATTTTAATTACCCCATTATACTTTTTAGTTACCTTTGCAATCTTTTCTAATTGCTCTGGAGTAATAAATCCTCCTGGAATATGAGGAGTTATTCCAAAAGTTCTTTTTCCCCCTCTAACTTTTTGTAAGTTCCCATAATGAGTTCCACTAACCATATTAGGTATTCCGATTCCTATACCATCCATCCTTAAAAATTCCTCCTATATATTAAATGTAAAAATTTCAATTTATAAATTAATTTTAGTATACACTAAAAAATATTTTTCAGAAGTAACTTAGGTTACTAACCTAATATCAATTAAAAACTAAAATTTCCCAAAATAGATTTAACTATATTATCTAGTTCTTTACTAACTTAATATTATTTTAAAAATAAAAGGTATGAATGAAAATAAATTTTAATAAAACTTATTTTTAATTCACACCTTTTATTTCTCACCAATATCTTCATATATACTATTTTAATTTATAAAACTAACCTCTTAACTCATTAATGGAGGCTGCTTTTATTATTTTTCCTTCTTTTAACTCTATAAATTTATTTGCTAAAGCCTTTGCATCACTTCTATCATGAGTTACAAATATAGATGTAATTCCAGCTTTTATAAGAATATCTTTTATTTCCCCTCTTATTTTTTCTTGAAGATCTGCATCTAAGTTTGAAAAAGGTTCATCTAATAAAAGTACTGATGGCTTTGGTGCTATAGCTCTCGCTATGGCTACCCTTTGCTGCTGTCCTCCACTTAATTCATAAGGATATTTATCTTTATGTTCCACTAAATTAACAAGTTTAAGCATATCCATAGCTATTTTTTCTTTTTCTTCCTTATTTTTGCCTTTTAGTCCAAACTGAATGTTTTTTTTCACAGTCATATGAGGAAATAAAGCATAGTCTTGAAAGACCATTCCAACTCCTCTTTTTTCAGGCTCAACAAAATTATTATCTGAAAAAACTATTTTCCCACCAATTTTAATTTCTCCTTTATATGACTCTTCTAAACCAGCAATTATTCTAAGTATTGTGCTTTTTCCGCTTCCACTTTCCCCTAGAATAGATAATATCTCACCCTTTTCTAAGCTCATATTAAAATTATCTATAATATCATTCTTAGACTTAGGATATTTAAAATATAATTCTTTTATTTCAATAAACATTACTAATCCTCCTTGTCAGCAACTTTATATAAGAAATATATAGCCACAAAACTAACAAAAACTATTATTAGAGATGGTATTGCTGACTCAGGTATCATCTCATCATTAGCATACTCAAATACCTTTGTTGATAAAGTATAAAAGTTAAATGGTCTTAAAGTTAAAACTAAAGGTAATTCCTTTATAATATCAACAAAAGTTAAAGCAAAAGCTCCTAAAATAGCAGGTTTTAACATATGTATATCCACTTTAAAGAATGTTTTAGTAACCCCATATCCTAAAGTTCTTGAAGCTTCAGTAAATTTATTTCCTATCTTTTCAAAGCCACCCTCTATATTTTGATATCCTATTGCTAAAAATCTTATTACATAAGCAAATACCAACATTATTATACTTGTGCTTAAGGCTAATCCTTTTATTTTATTATCAATATCTACAAAAAATAATATCATAGTTATTGCAACTACAGCCCCAGGAATCGAATATCCTATTAAAGTTACTTTTGCATATATTTTTGGTAATAATCCACTTCTAGTTCTTACATAGTTTGCTACTATTAAAGCCATTATAACTATAAGTAAACTACATCCAGAGGCAAGTATTACTGAATTAAATATCATACTTAAAAATTGACTATAATAGATATTTTTATAGCTAGCAATTGCCCAAGCTATCATTTGAAGTACTGGTATAAGAAATCCTAGTGAAAATATTATTAAAACATATAATGTAACTATAAATTTATTAAAGCCTTTAAGATTTTTTCTCTTTATTGGTCTAACCTTTGTATTAGTAAAACTATATTTTTTTCTTCCTCTTAAGGCCTTTTCTGATGAAATAATTATAAATACTACTACCATAAGTATTCCTGCTAATCTTATGGCTGAATCCACATCCCCTAAGGATATCCAACTTTTAAATATAGCTGTACTAAATGTTTGTACACCTAAATATGATACAACTCCATAATCACTTAAAACTTCTAAGGCTATTAAGGTTGAGCCTGCTACTATAGCTCCCCTACTTACAGGTATGATAACTCTAAAGAATATTCCTATTGCACTGCTTCCTAAAAGTCTTGCACTTTCTATTAATCCTGCCGATTGTTTTTCTAAAAATGTCATTGTAACCATATAAACATATGGGAATAAAAACAATGTAAATATAAAAATAGCTCCCTCAATAGACATAATATCAAAGTATTTTTGATTTAATTCTACCCCTAAAATATTTCTAAAAAATCTCTGTATAACTCCAGTGTAACTAACCATTCCTGAATATGTATATGCCCCTATATATGGTGGTATAGCTAATGGAAGTATTAAAGCCCATCTAAAAAATTTCCTAAATGGAAAATCATAGGCAGATATAAGCCAAGCTAAAGTTATCCCTATTATTATGCTTAATAAAACAGTAAAAAAGACTACTATTATAGATGTAACTATATAATCCTTTAATAAATATTCTTTTATGTGATACCAAGTTTTATTTGGTTTTTGAAATAAATGAATAATTATATCTATATTAGGAAGTACAATCATCAAACTGATGATTGTACTTAAAAGTGCCCACCCATTAAATTTAATTTTTTTCATTATTTCCATCCTACTTGATCAAAAATTAATGTAGCCTCTTGTTTTGATTCTCCTAAAGTTTCATAGTTTAAATTTTGAACTTTAAATTCTCCCCATGATTTTTGTAATTCACTCTTACCAACTTTAGTATTTAAAGCAAACTCTCCATTTTCGTCAACATATGCTTTTTGTGCTTTCTCTTCAGTTAAATATTCTAATAATGCTACTGCATTTTCTTCATTTTTAGCATTCTTTGTAACTGCTCCAAAACTTAAATTTAAATGAGTATTTTCTGGGAATAAAACTCCTATTTCCTTACCAACTTTAGCTTCTTCTGCATCTGATGAAGATATCATCTTTGCAATATAGTATGAGTTCATTATTCCAACATCACCTATTCCAGCCATAATAGCTTTAGCCTGATCTCTATCATTTCCTTCTGGTGTTCTAGCAAAATTATTAACAATACCTTGAGCCCATTCTTTTGCCTTGTCAGCCCCATCTAATTGAATGAAAGATGAAAGTAAAGCATTATTATATGATGAACTTGAACTTCTTGTTAATACTTTTCCTTTAAATTCATCCTTAGTTAAATCATTATATGTTTTTATTGTTTCTGGATTTACCTTTTCCTTATTATAAACAATGATTCTTGCTCTTGAAGTTAATCCAACCCAGTTTTTCCCTCTATATTCTGAAGGTATATTTTCATTTATTTTTTCTGATGATATATCCTTTATTAAATCTTTCTCATTAAGTTGAGCTATATTTTCTGCTCCAACAGTTAAAAATACATCAGCAGATGTATTATCTCCTTCTCTTGCCATTCTCTCAATTAACTCATCACTTTTTCCATCAACTAAATTTACTTTTATCCCTGTATCAGATTCAAAATCTTTAAATAATTGCTTATCTATATCATAATGTCTTGATGAATAAACATTGACAACTTTCTCTCCTGATCCAGTTTCTTCTGCCTTAGCTTCCTGATTTTTTTGTCCACACCCAGCTAAAACTCCCATAGATACTAAAGCAGTTAATGTTAAGGCTAATAATTTTTTTCTTTTTAACATTTTCTTTTCCCCCTTAAATTTACAAATAATTAAGTTATTTTTTTATAACAACTTAAAAAATTCACTTTATCTTTATGTATATTTAATAAATTTAAAAACCTCAAGAATAATGATATCGGTTATCATTTTTAAAGTCAATGATTTTTAGTATTATTAAATAATTATTTTCATTTAATATATATTATCACCTTTTTTCATTAAAATTATATCCTTTCTAAATTTAACAAACTTAAAGGGCAATGAACTTATTAGCTCATTGCCCTATTATTTATAATTTTAATTGTTTAATATAACCTCTGAATTGAAACTAGTTGAATTATTTAAATAAATTTTTAGTTTTTCAATTCTCTTCTTATTTGTTTTACAAACTTGGAAAGAAAGATTGTCATATTCAACCATTTGATTTTCACTTTGCGGAATATTTCCTATTAAGTTAACAACAAAACCACCAATAGTCTCTATATTTTGACTTTCAAGATTTAGGTTTAAATAATCATTTAACTTGTCTAATGTTAATAAACCATCAACTACATAGGTATTATTATCTATTTTATCTATATAGTTTTCTGAATCGTCATACTCATCTAATATATCACCCATAACTTCTTCAATTAAGTCTTCTATAGTAACAATTCCAGAAAAACCACCATATTCATCTATTATTACAGCCATATGTTGCTTACTATCTTGAAGCTCTTTAAATAAATCATCTATAGCTTTATTTTCAAGAACAAAGTAAGCTGGACGTATTAATTGATCTAATTTAATGTTATCTACTCCAACCTTTACAACGGCTTCAAAGAAGTCTTTTAAATAAAGTATTCCTACTATATTATCCCTAGTTTCATTATAAACAGGAACTCTTGAAAATTGCTCACTTATAAGTTTCTTAGCAATTGTTTCATTTGGAGTTGTTGATTTTATAGCAAAGACTTCTCCCCTAGGAGTCATAACTTCTTTAACAACTTTATGATCAAACTCAAATATATTATCTAACATATCCTTTTCAGTTTTATCGATTACACCACTCTCTTGTCCAATACTTATCATGGATTTTATTTCATCCTTAGATACAGTTTCTTTATCTTCAGACTTATTTAAACCTAATATTTTTATAAATAAGTTTGTTGAAGCTGAAAGAATCTTTACAAATGGTGTTGATATTTTAGAAATAACATTGATTGGTCTTATAGCCATTAAAGCAATTTCTTCTGGCTTTTGTAATGCAATTCTCTTTGGAAGTAATTCTCCAAAAACTAAAGTTATATAAGACAAAAGCACAGTTATAAGTATAACTGATATCTCATTACCATAAGGAATATTTAGCTTGTACATGAATTGCGCTAGAGTTTCTGAAATGCTAGTGGCTGCTGATGCACTGGCAAAAAATCCTGCAAATGTTATTCCTATTTGAATAGTAGATAAAAAGTTGCCAGGTGATTTTAAAACCTTTTTTAATAAAAGGGCTTTTTTGTTCCCTTTCTCTGCAAGCATCTTTATCTTAGATTTATTTACAGATACCATTGCCATCTCTGCAGCTGCAAAGAACGCATTAATTAAGATAAGAACTAATATTAGAATAATTTTTGGTAAAATACTGGGACTCGGGTCCATTCTTTAACTCCTCCTCTAAAAAAATGAATTTTCTTCTTTATCTTATAGATTAATTTGAAATAAAATGTCATATAAGATAACCAATTTTAGACCATAATACCACACTGGTACCTTTTATTCAATTATATAATATGCACAATTTAGCCTAAATTATACTAAATAAATAATTTAAGTCACTTATCTTATTTATTACATATATTTGAAAAATAATACTATAATATTTAACTTTTAAGCCCTTTTCTACATATGATAAAGAAGGCAAATTTAAGCTTTAATATTAAGTAAGGTGATTTATTGTGAAAGAAAATTTGAATCTTTTTAAATTTCTTTTTGGAACAACGATTCTTTTATGTTGTTGCAGTAAAGATATAATCTTAAATTCCATAAGATACACAAAAACAACTTTTAAAGCTAAAATTCACAAAAATAAATAAAATAAGTTTCTGTAAGATAAATATATTAACTAATAATTATTATTGATTTTTTTATACTATATAGTATAATTTAATTAAACGATATGAATAATTTATTGGGAGGTATGGATTATGAGTTTAGCAAAATTAATAGACGAAAAAAGAAAAGCTAAAGCTAGAGCTGAAAGAAATAAAAAAGCTAAAGTTGCTGTAACTGGAGCTGCCGTTGGTACATTAGCAGGAGTATTAGGTGGTTTACTATTTGCTCCTAAATCTGGAAAAGAAACAAGAAATGATATAAAAGAGGGTTCAAAAAAGGCTGCTCAAAAATTAAATGATAAAAGTGTTGAGTTAAAAGAAAATTTAAATACACAAGTTGCAAAAGGAAAAGAAAATATTTCTGATGCAAAAAGTAAAATAAAAGAATATCTTAATAGTAAGAAATGTAAAAACATTGAAGAGGCTGTAGAAGAAAACTTAAATGTTCCTGTTGAGGTTGCAGATGAAGCTACTTCTTTAGAAACTGAAGAAGTTAAAGAATCTAACTAATAATTATGTATATAGATTTAAATTTTATTTACCTATTATTAGCTTTATTAGGTTGTGTGGCTATTGTTTATTTGATACTAACATTAAACAAAGTTTTAAAGTTAGTATCAAATATAAATAGTCTTTTAGATCAAAATAAGGACAACCTTACTAAGACTATTAACGATTTACCTACAATAGCTAATAATGTGAATGATGCTTGTCAGAACATTAAGGATATATCTGATGTTGCAACTGAAACTACAGCTGACTTAATTGTTGCTAAAGAGAATATAGAATCTAATGTTGAAACAGTTAAAGAAATTGCTAAGATAATTAATCAAGTTTTCTTTAAAAAATAAAAAAACTCATTCCAATCTAAATCTTTTAAGATTTTTTTGGAATGAGTTTTTTTAATTATCATGATCTTTCAAACCCTAAATTCTCAAAAAGAACTATAGATTTATCATTATAAGCTTCTAAATTAATTCTAGTAGCTCCTTCTACATCATCAACCATTTTATATGCCTTTGATATAAGAAGTTTGCCTAAACCCTGCTCTTGATATTTAGGAAGAAGTGCTAAATATTTAATTTCTTGAACTCCCGCTTCCTCTGAAAGGCTTGGAACAATCATTATGGTTCCAATTCTCTCTCCATTTTCATTTTCAAGAAATACGCAACGATTTTTAAAATTTCCTTTTAAGCTATTTTCCTCTTTAAAAATCATTCTAATTGCTAATTGATAATCTTTAAAAACACCTGCTGAATACTGAATATATGCCCAGTTGTTCTCATCACCAATTCTAAAATCAGTAAATCTATATCCATCAGGCAGGGAAGTACTATAAATTTTTTCTAGTTTATTCTTTGCTTCTGAAGACTTTTTACTATTTTCTTTACTCTCCATTTTCAATCCTCCCTATAAAGCTTTATATTAAGGTTTTAGCATATTCCTATTTCTCTTATAATTTTACCCAATAATTTCATTTTATTAGTTACAACAATATTATTTTATATAACTACTTATACTAAATTATAGAATTCTTTTTGTAATATTTCCAGTAACTTATTCTTCATTTCTCCCCATTAATGCTTATATTAGATATATATATCCAATATATCCACTAATAATGTATTAGATAAAAAATAAGCCATATTAAAACCCTTAAATAAAAGTTTTAATATGACTTTTAATATTTTTCTATGTCTTAAAGTATTTTCGAAATTACGCTAGATCTATATTTAACTAAAAATAAAAATTCTCCTAAAATATATCCCAATATTTAATATAATGTTTTTCCTGTTGAATCAATATATGAATATGTTCCGTCCTTATCTACTAAAATAACATCCTTTGATATAACTCTTATATCATTATACTCTTCTTCTAAAATTACACTTCCGTCCTCTTTAAGTAAACCTTTTTTCCCCTCTTGATTCACAGAAACTATTAATCCACTTGGATAAACCTCTAAGGCTGAGTAGTCTTTCTTTTCAAGATTTTTAATTTCTTCACCCTTAGTATTTATAACAGACATATATTTTGATTCTCCATCTAATATATCAACTACTGCTAAGCCACTATCACTAAATCCATTTATAGATACTTTATTCTCAAAGTTTATCTTAGTTTCTACTTCTTTCCCATCTTTATCAATTATTATATGCTTATTATCTTTTCTAGCAAAAGCAACCCCATTATTCATTGCTGTTACTCCATCAAAGTCTGGCATTATTGCCCAAGATCCCTCTTTATTTAAAAATCCTATTCCAGACTCATCTAATCTTGCTGGAGCTACCCCCTCATTCATAGATCCAACATAGAAATATTCTATTGGCACTATAATTTCTCCTTTTTCATTAAGTGCTCCACAAAGATTACCCTTTGATACAGGAATGAATCCCTCATTTATTTCTCCTATTGATGTGTATTCACAAGGGATTATTTCATTTCCCTCAGCATTTAAAAGACCATACATTTTATTCTTTTTAACTAATATATATCCCTCTCCAATATCCTTTATAATTTCATCATATCTTCCTGGTTCTACAATAACTTCACCCTTAGTATTTAGTATTCCAGTAGTTTTTAAAGTCTTACCAGATTGAGCTAAACTTTCAATTGCTTCTGTAGTATTTTCATTAGTTAAAATCTCATTAGCTAACTTTTCATATCTTATAAGGTTATTATTTAAAGGTGATAATACCCCATCTTCTTTTTCTACTAAGGTTTTACCCTTCTGGTTTATTATCTTGTAAGCATTTCCCTCTTTAACTCCAGCCATTCCATAAGAAAACTCACTACCTTTATCAAATTTAAAACCTATAGATTTTTTTCCACTTTTATCTATATAAGCAACTTTTCCTTCATATCCTTTTTCCATAAATATTTCTCCATCTTCATTGACTCCAAACATACCTGGTTTAGAATTGCTTAAAGATATTGAAGATTTATCTTCTGTTATAATATAAAGTTCATTATCTGAATCTTCCTTTGCACTACTTGTACCACATCCTGTTAATACTGAGGTGCATAATATGGTAGCCATAGCCATGAAGCAAATATTTTTTAGTCTCATACTAAAATCCCCCTTTAAATATCTACTTATTATTAATTAAACACTATCTTTAATTTTCCTTCCAAAATATCACAGAATATATTTTATGTAAAGTTATACTTATAAACATATTTTCTTCTTTCTTTTGCCCCAAACATATATCCGTGATTATTTATTAAAAAGTTTAATGTAAGATGATTAAAAGTTTTAAAGGAATCAATATTGCATATATGCCCACAATTTTTTATTACAACAATATCTTCTTCTGGTACAAACTTTTTTATAGTAGGAAGAAAAACATGGTCTTGATCTCCCATAATAAAGATTTTCTTTACATTATTTTTTACATACTTATAATTCTCTAAATGTTCCCTCATAAGCTCAACCCATCTAAAACATTCATTTTTATCTAACTTTTCAGCAGCCTTTAAAAATATATTTCTTGAAAGCTTATGATTTTTACATGGCATTGACATATAAGCTACAATTTTATAAAAGATTTCCCTTGGAATAATATTCTTTGTAACTAAGGCTAAATTCAAGAAAAATTTAGACTTTAAGTTCATACCTACAATTCCTCCCCCTAATATCATAGAAGAAACTCTATTAGGGAAATATTTTTCAAATTGCATTCCAACTATAGTACCAAGGGATATACCTAATACGTTTACTTTTTCTATATTTAACTTATCTAATATCTCTACAATATCTTCACAAATATATTTAAAAGATATTTCACCTTTAGTTTTTTTCATGTTTTTCAAAGTGTGATTTTGTGAATTTCCATGGCCATGAAGGTCTACTAAAAGCAAGTTATAATTTTCTGACAGTACATCTATTTGCTTTTTAAATATATTTAAATTTCCACCTATTCCATGAAGCATCAGAATCCATTCTTTATCTTTATGGAGATATTTATTATTTACTACTTTATAATATAGCATTTATATTGCACTCCTTAATACTCTGATTTAAAAACTTTCACATTCATCTTATGAGTTAATAGCTTACTCTCTTTAGCAGAAAAATTTTAAGTCATATATCTTTAGGAGTATCAAAATAAAGTTTTATTATTAACTTTTGATACAGTCCCTTTAAAGCTATTTTAAATTACGTCTAATTATGTTTCTTAAATTCTATCACCTTTTCAAGCCCTATATTCTACTGTCTATGGATATTTGAATAAAATTTTACACAGCATTAACATTGTTTAAACCTAAGCAATATTACCTTATTGTAATCAATGTTATTTCTGGTCTATTCATAATTCTCATTTTTAAAAAATCATTTCCAAGCCCTCTACTTAAAATCATAGATGAATCTTTTTCTATGAAAATCCCCTTTTTTCTCTCCATTAAGTTATTAAATATATATCTATTTATGGCTCTAGTATATCCTGAAAAAGTAATGTCACTTCCCCACTTTACATAGGCCTCAAAATTTATTACATCATTTGCTAGCACAATATTAAATTCACTTCTATTAGGACTTCCTAATTTATTTACTACATCTTCTTTTGAAAATATCTTTTCCTTCTTAAATCCTTCTTTAAGAGAAAAAGACTTTATTTCATCCTCTATGTAAATTCCATAAATATTTAACTTATCTTCCTTTTTTATAAGTGAAACCTTACTATTATTTAAAAGTATCACCCCTATATCCATTAACCCCTTTAAATAATCTCTATATTTTTCATATTTTTTCCCACTTAAATTTTTGCATCCTTCTATAGAATAATAAATTGGATAAAAGCTCCTTAAATTTTTGCATAGTTCTAAAAAAACAAAATCCTTATCTAAGGATGAAGTTAACATATTCCCAGTTGTAACAATAATATCTGGTTTTAAAGAATTTATTTTTTCTATAAGCCTATAATTTTCACTTCCAAAGGTTTTTCCATATAAATTATTTAAATGTAAAATCTTAAATCCTCTAAAGGAATTAGGGGTTTTTCTAGTAAATAATTCATATTTATTTATAAAAATACTATTATTTTCATAGACTAAATAAGTGGTAGCAGCAATTCCTAAAATTGAAGTTATCTTTGCCAAATCTGAAATCTCATTCATATGAATACTAATCCTTTAAATTTTTGCTCTTATATTTTATATATGAATATAAAAATATAATTAAAACTCCTTAATCTATTTACTTTTATTTCTTTTATTTCCATATATTGGTTTTTATGGTATGATTATTTTAAGATAGGAGGTGTCCTTGTTGCAAATTTAATTAAATTTAATGAAATATAGTACCTAAGGCAACATAATATATTTATGAATTTATTATCTGAAAGCAATATATCTACATTAAATAAAAAATCACACTTAAAAATAAAAAATTTAATACTCTTTTCTGTAGTAGTTTTTTTAGGCTCTTATTTTTTAACCAATTACCTAATTTTCAAAGCTTATATTCCTACTGGTTCTATGAGACCTACAATAATGGAAGAAGATGAAGTAATTGTGAGTAAAATTTACACTAGTATAAATAGAGGGGATATCTTTGTATTCAGTCATGAATCCTCAGAAGAATTGCTTATAAAAAGAGTTGTTGGTCTTCCTGGCGAAAAAGTTGAAGTAAAAGATGGGCTTTTATATGTAAATGATGTTTTTATTGATGAACCTTATGTGAAAAATAACGAATCAATGAATAAAACTTTTTATGTTCCTGAAGGAAACTACCTATTTTTTGGTGATAATAGAGCAAGATCAGAAGATGCAAGAAGATGGGAAAATCCCTATGTTCCTAAAAAAAATTTAGATGGGAAAGCTCTTTTTACTGTATATCCTAAAGACAGAATTGGATTTTTAAAATAAATCTCTATTTTAAGCTATTGTTGATTTTCAATTAATAAACTTAGTTAAAAATCAACAATAACTTAAAACATCTCTAAAACTTTCATCTTACTTTTCATTTATAAAAACAATAGTCATATAAATTGCATATATGCTTAAAACCAGCATTAATGCAGTAAATACTGACAGTAACATTTTCATCCAATATATATAAGATGAATTTTTCTCTAAGTTTTCATTTACTCCATCTTTTATCTGTTTAACACATTGATTTACTTCTATTTTTTCATCTTCATTAAGTTTCGCTCCATTTTTTTCATTATTTTTGGATAAAACATATTTTTCAACTTCAGGCAAAACTTCTTCTATGTTATATCCCTTAGTATTAGCTAAAACATCTAAAGTCATCATTTCTTCTGGAGTTAAAGAATTATATTTATAATAAATATTAGGAACTCCTGTTAATTTCTTTTCCTTAATATAGTCTCTATATACCTTCCCTCTTTTAACAACTTTAGAATTTATATCCCAACTTGAATTTAAATAATAAAGATCATAAACTCTAAAAGTTATAGGTACCAATATTAAAATTAATAAAAATATTTTTGCTAGTATGCCAAACTTTTCATTCACCATAATAAAGCCTCCATTAATTTTCAATATATAACAAAAAGTCCTATAAGCTAAGGGATACTTATAGGACAAATGCATATATATATGAAATATAGGGAAATTAGGTTTATGCTTTAACCTGTTAATATTATATTAACATACTGTTACTTATTATTCAAGTATTTTTTCAAAAATTAAACATTTTTTGATTCTAATTCCTATAAATAAAGGAAGTTTTTTTATTTAAGCTTTCTTTTCTATATTTCACAAGTGAACTACTCTCCACTTATAGAAGTGGGAGCTTCTTGGTCAATATACCCAACGTTACAAGTTTTCCCAAGCTAACCCCGTCTTACCAAGGGTTTATAAAAAACTAATATAGGACTAAAACCATATTTTAATATAGAAGATTATATGTTAGTTTATGTGAGGACTTTGGAATCCTTCTCTCTTTACAGAATGTTTTTTTGCTGTTCTATTATGATTTTTTCCTTCTTCACTAGTTATTGGAGTTTGAAAGTTACATTTCTCCATTCTTGCTACCTTATTATCTGGTTGACTATCCTTTGGCATAAATATATTCCTCCTTAGTTAGTTAAATTCAATTTTATTTTTCTCATAAAAAGAAAATATTATTATGGTAAATAATGAAATAACACTAATATAAATATTCTCTTTTAAATTATAAAATTAAGTTTTTTATGTATAATAAAGTTTTTTATATTTAAATTATTAGTATAATATCTTCATAAAAATCTACAAAATAATTAATGTTTAAGTAGAATATATTTTTCAAACAAATTTTATTTTAAACTATATTTATCTTTATAAAATATATCAGAAGAATCCTTATATACTCCAATTACTAATACTTCATCAAATCTTTTTAATTCCATTGCCTCCTGAGCTTCCATATCTAAATTTTCTCCTTCTTCACATAAGTAAGCTATGGCATAAGCTTCTCTATCATTAAAGTTAACAGTGTCTATTATAACTGGGAATTTAACTATATCCTCTCCTATTAACATATCTACTGATCTAAAGGCATCAGAAATATCCTTAGCACTTTCACCTCTATCTCTAGCCATATTTATAAACCAATTTTCATATTCCTCTATGGTCTTCTTTGGAACTTCAAAATCTTTTAAGGTTTTATCATTATGAAAATAAGTTTTTAAATCTTCTTTCTTTATTTTCGTATTACTATTTCTAAACTGCTTATACTTATCTTTCGATTGTATTGTTATATCTCTTTTCTCATTTTCTTCAACTTCAATTTCATTATCAATAAAATTTATGGCAATTTCATTTCCTTGTGCTCCACAAGCTATTAAGTTACATACTAAGATTATATTTATTAAAATTAGGCTTACCTTTTTCATAAATTCACCTCAGTATATTTTTACCTTTTTCTCCAAACTCTATTCAAATAAAACCCTAAACAATAAAACTCTGAAAATAATAAAAAGCTGTATAAAAATAAATTATAATAAAACTTATAAATAATATGAAGAGAATATCTGAATGAGCTTTAGAATTTAAGCTATTACGTAGAAGATTTTACGTTAAGAAGCGAAACTGTTTGACCAAAGGGAGTTTTTCGCTTTAGTAAAATCTTCGGAGTAATTGCTATAAATTCTTAGCGAAATTCAGTAATTCTCGGAATTTATTTATAAGTTTTATAGTTATTTTTTATACAGCTTATTAAAATCTATAAATATATATTTAACTTAATTAGAGGATTATTAAGAGTAATAAAATTTTATATTTTAAACAACACTGGAGATAGTATTAAAGAGTATAACTCTTTAAAATAACCACTAATTAAGTTAAAACAAGCAAATTTATTATTTTTTATTTATAACTTTCTCATATATAAAGTGTGAGAATAATGAGTTTGACCATGCAAACCAATCTCTTGTAAACTTAGTAGGGTCATCTACATGGAAACCTTCATGCATGTATCCAGTTCCTGCATCAGTTTCTTTTAATAGCTTGATTAATTCTTCTATTTCCTCTTGATTATTTGTTGTTAACCCTTGCATTGATAAAGCTATATGCCAAATATATTGGTCTGGAGTATGTGGACTTCCAATTCCTTTAGCAGCTTTTCCTTCAAAGAAGAATCTATTGTTTTTGCTTAAAATAAATTTTCTAGTATTTTGGTAAACTTCATCTTCAATTCCTTTGTACTCTAAATAAGGTATTGATAAAAGGCTTGGTACATTAGCATCATCCATGAAGTTATAGTTACCCATACCATCAGTTTCATATGCATAAACTTCTCCAAATCCTTCTTTATAAACTTTTCCATATCTTTCTATGGCATTATCTATTTCTTCTCTTAAACTATCAGCTTTTTCCTTAAGCTTTTCATCCTTATAAACCTTCTCTGCAATTTCTGAAATATATCTTAAGGCAACTACAGCGAACATGTTTGCTGGAATTAAGTATCCATATTCACAAGCATCATCACTTGGTCTAAATCCTGACCATGTCATTCCTGTGTAAGTAACTGGAGTTCCTAATCCTTCATGGCTTAAAGTGTCAGTTACTGAACAATTTAATCTTTGGAAGCTATAATCTGATTTTTCTCTATGATACTGCTCCACTCTCCAAAGATCTATTATCATATTGAAAGCTTTTTTAATATCATCATTAAAGAAAGTTTCATCACCAGATTCTTTCCAATACTTATGTATTAATCTAACTGGATAACATAGTGAATCTATTTCATACTTTCTTTCCCAAACCCAAGGGCTATCCTTAGTTATATCATTGTCCCATTTTTGTCCATTAGGCTCTTTATTAAAGGCATTTGCATATGGATCTATGAATATACATTTTATTTGTCTATTTATTAATCCAGTAAAAATAGCCTTTAACTCTGGATATTCCTTAACAAATGGTAAGTAATGCTCTACTTGAGAAGTGGAATCCCTAAGCCACATTGCAGGAATATCACCAGTAATTACAAAAGCATCTCCCTCTGAAACCTCTACAGTTGTATCCATTGTATTTATAAAGCAATTATAAAATAATTCTTGTAACTTCTTGTCCTCTATTTTAGCTGATAAATCTTTACCAATTTTTCTTACAATCTCTTTTAATTCGTTAGTTGATAAACTCATCTTTCTTTACCCCCAAGTTCAAGTATTTATTATTTAGTTATTTCCTAAATTTTAATTTAATGTGCTTCTTAAGTTATAATTAAAACCTAAGTAATTTTTTAATCAACACTAATTAAAAACTAAATTTATTTAAATTCTATTCTTTACTATTTAACTAAAAGTTGACTTAATTTTATAGAATTCCTAAGCAACTTCAGATACATTGTATACCATTTCATCTTTGTAATAAATATACTTTTTTAAAGTTCTTTATGTTTCTAAAATTTATCACTTAAATCTAGAAACTAGACAAGTTCAGAATAAACAACTTATAAATAAAACTTATAAATAAATTTCGAGAATTACTGAATTTCGCTAAGAATTTATAGCAATTACTCCGAAGATTTTACTAAAGCGAAAAACTCCCTTCGGTCAAACAGTTTCGCTTCTTAAGGTAAAATCTTCTACGTAATAGCTTAAATTCTAAAGCTTATTCAGATATTCTCTTCATACTATTTATAAGTTTTATACACATCAGTTTAAAAAATACGTTTTTTTGTATAAAACTATATTACAATGTTTAAATAACTATTTTAAATAAAAACACTAAAACAAGTAAAGTGAAATAATTTTCTGTATTATAATAGAATTAAAACTTTATTATATTATTAAGTACATATAAATTGGAGAAATACTATGAAACTAAAATATAAATACAATATAAAAAAAGAATTTAATATATGTTATCTTTCACTAGTTTGTTTTTGTCTCATTTTAATTAGTATTAGATGGATTAATAGTTCTAATAGTGATATTGTATTCATTAATAACACTATTACTTCACATATATCAAACTTTTCCTTAAGTATTCTTTTTTACTTGTTTTATGGTTATATTATTATCTTATTTGATGTTAAATTTCGATATATAATTGCATTAGGTATAAGTTTAATTTTAGGAAATTTTGTATATGAATTATTTTTAAGTATTATAAACACAAAAGATATTGTTGATGCTATATACGGGTTAGCAGGATGCTTATTATCATTTATATACTTAGTGTTAATGAAGAAATATGGATTGATTTTAAATGAATAAAAAAATAAATAATATACTAATCTATGCTTTAATTTAAGAACAATTTTAATAAATAACAAAATAAAAGGACCAATAAATCATTGGTCCTTTTTTAGATATCTTATTTTTAATATTTATAAATTTAAACTCTCAAGTAAAATTATAGCTTTTTAGCTATTAAAAACTTTATTTTTATTCCTTGTTTTGAGAACATTTCTTCATGCTCTGTTACTACATTGTATTCATATCCACTATTATGTAGATCACGAGTTATGTAAGTTATCTCAAAATTACACTCTTTAAAATACTCTAAAGATTCTTCAAAAAGCTCATCATCATCAGTTTTAAAATGAATTTCTCCGCCATCAACTAGGAAATCTCTATATTTTGTTAACTGTCTTGTGTGAGTTAATCTTCTCTTCTTGTGTCTGTCTTTCGGCCATGGATTACAGAAATTTATATAAATTCTTTCTATCTTATCATTGCTATCTAATATAGTATCTATTAAAGCAATCTCTTGAGGCATTAATTTAACATTATCTAAGGCTTTATTTTTCTCCTCATATGCTTTTTCTATATTTCTTTTAGCTAAAACAAGAACTTCATCTTTTATGTCTATTGCTATATAGTTTATGTTTGGATGGTCAGAACCATGTACAGCCATAAATGTTCCTTTTCCACATCCTAATTCTAAATATATTGGGTTTTCTGTATTTTTAAAAGTATTTTTCCAATTACCTTTATTCTCTTTTGGATTAGCTACAAAGAAGTCACATGCTTCTAATTCTGGTCTAGCCCAAGGCTTTCTTCTCATTCTCATCTTAAAATCCACTCCATCCTTTAGTTTCAGAATTATTATACAGATTTATATGAAGTATATCAACCTTCAGCTTTTCTTAACCTATAAAAACTATATATCTAATTAAAATATTTCTTATATAATTTTAAAGAACTCCTTTGGAATATAATTTATAAACTGACTTATTTCATTTCTATGTCCATATTTCCCTTGAGAATTATAAGTTATTACTAACCTTTTCTTTGCACGAGTTATTGCCACATAAAATACTCTTTTTTCTTCCGCTAGATTTCCCTCTTTAATAGCCATATAAGAAGGAAATGTATTATTTTGAATACCTGCTAAAAATACAGTATCAAACTCTAAGCCTTTTGCTTGATGCACAGTTATTATTGGTATCCTAGGCTTTTTAGTTCTATTTATTATTAAAGATTCTAACTCTCCATTAGAAAGACCTGTTATTCTTATAATATCTAACAAGGCATCTCTATTCCCTTTACTCTTATCATCTAAATCTCTAAATAAAGCATATAAATCTCTTAATCTATTTAACTTCTCTTTATTTTCATCTCCAGCATACATACTCTTAATATTAAAGCCATTCATTACACAGGCAACTAATTCGTAAGGTCTTTTACTTTCTGCTATTTTAAAAAGCTCATTTAGTTTCTTGCTAATAGCCGTAAATGCTTTTAAATGTTTTGACATTAAGGCCATTCTTTCCATTGAAGTTTCCCTTATCTTTTCATTTATTGCCCTAACTAGAAGCTCACCTGTAGCAATAATATCATCCATAGCATCATGGCTTGGCTTATGTTTAGTATCATAAACCTTACTTAGATTTTCTAGCTTATAATTTATATTGCCAGGATAAAATCTTCTATATATATCTAAAGTATCATAAAAAGTTTTAAACTTAGGCTTTCCTAGATTACTTCTTTCAAGCTCACTACACAGGATATTTATATCATATTGAACATTGTGCCCTACTATTATAGAATCCTTAGAATACTCCACAAATTCCTTTAAAACTTTTTCTTTCTCCTCTCCAATTCTTTGAAGCATTTCATCTGAAAAACCATGAACATAATAAGAATCCTTAACTGGTTTCTTATTCTTTAGAAACTTTTCAAACTTATCTACTACTTCCCCCTTCTTATTTAATTTTATGGCTGCTATTTGAATTATCTCATCCTCTGTAACATCAACCCCTGTACTTTCCACATCAAAAACTATTATATTCTCTTTTTCAAACTCATTTATTAGTAGTGAAAATTTTTCTCCATATTCTAATACAAGAGGATCTATATAATCTGCTAATCTTATACCAACCTCTTTGTACTTATAAGATTCTATAGCCTCTAAGGTTCTCATACCAATTCCTGTTGGAAGTCTATTGACTATTCTCTTTAAACTTAGTGAGTCATATCTATTAGCTATTAGTTTTAAAAAGGCTAATATATCTTTAACTTCTTGTCTCCTGAAAAACTTAAATTGATCTACAAGTATAAACTCAAAATCTGCTCCCTCATATCCACCGATTTGATAAAGCTCTTCACTAAGTCCTATATTGTAGTTATTATCCCTTGTAAGAACACATACTCTTTTTAAATCTTCACCATTTTTGCATAGCTTGTTTACATAATCAAAGATAAACCTAGCCTCTTCTCTTAATCCTCTAGTTTCCTTTAATAATATTTTCTCACCATCTTCTTTTGATTCTGCTAAAATCCCGTCCTTATACATAGTAGAAACTTTACTAGAAAAAGCATTGTTCAAAAATTCTAAGGAAGCCTTATTTAAATTTTTGGTGGCCCTATAATTTTTAGAAAAAACAATTTCTACAGGATTATACTTCTCTTTAAACTTATTAAAAATCATTTCTGGGTCAGATCCACGCCAACTATATATGGTTTGAAAGAAATCCCCACATATAAGAACATTATTTCCCTCAAAAAGCTTCTCAATTATTGAATACTCTATAATGCTTGTATCCTGAACCTCATCTATATTTATATACTTAAATTTATTTTTAAGAGCTCTAACAACTTTTTCATCCTTAAATAATTCCTTAGTGAGTATTATCAAATCATTAAAGTCTAAAGCATGATCTTCTCTAAGCTTAGAATCATATAGTGTTACTAATTCATGACCATGAAATTTAATATAATTTTTAAGGTTTAAATTTAAGTTTCCTTTGTTAGTACAAACTTGATTTATTTTTTCTTCTCTAAATTTAAAAATTTCATCAATTACAGTTTTATATTCATCTAAAACTCTATCCTCTAAAGTTTCTATTCTTGCTCTCTCAACCTTTATAAAATCAATAACCTTTTGAATTTGCATATTAGTAGCCATTAAATTACTTGTAGCATAGTAATAACTTAATTTACTTATAACTTCTCTACAATCATCTTCATCAAATATTGTGAAATCTGAAAAAATATCTGTATTTCTCTTTGCATAAGTTCTAACTACATCAAAACAAAAGCTATGAAAAGTTCTTATGGTTATATCCTTAGCCTCTCCCCCAACTATTTTCATTACCCTATCACTCATCTCTTTACATGCCTTATTAGTAAAAGTGATACATAAAATTTCTGAAGGCTTTGAATTTCCATTTTTTATTATGGAAGTTACTCTCTCTGCTAAGGTATTAGTTTTTCCTGTTCCAGCAGAGGCAAGCAAAATAATATTATTTTTTTGTTCATTTACAACCTTTTGTTGCTCTTCATTTAAATTAATCATAATAGCCTTCCTTTCCACATAAAATTCTATTGTAATTATAAATTAAGTTAAAGTTTAATTAAATATAATTACACTGAAATTTTATTTACAAATATCTATTATTTCTTTTAACAATTTTCATTTAAAATATCTATTAAAATTATTTTATAAGTTTTACACAAAAACAAAATGAAAATAATAAAAAAGACATTAAAGTATTATTCATTAATTAATACTTTAATGTCTTTTTTTATTATGAATTAAGTTTTGCTATTTCAAGCTCCTTTTCTCCTACACTTTCTTTTTTCTTAGAATAAACTAATTTATAAAGGACAATTCCACAAATTAATCCTATTACGCAAAGTGCTATCATTGATAAGAATATAAGATTATATCCCTTTATTCCTGGATGTGAATCAAGAAGTCCTCCATAGTAAGAGTTTATAAACATATCTGGTACATATCCTATAAATGAAACTATACCAGCTGCAATACCTGTATATTCTCTTGGAACTCTAACTTCATCAAGTGGTGCAAAGAACACACCCTTCATTCCAAGTAAAATTATTGATAAGATTAACATATTAATAAGCACAGGTATTATAAATGCACTTTTTCCTGGCATAAATACATATACTAAAGTGAATATTATTGATAAAGTAAGTCCTATTATCATAAATTTAATAGTTGAATGCATTTTATCTGCAATAATCCCTGATATAGGTGGAGCAAGCATCATAATTACATAACTTCTGATTATTCCTATAAATGCTCCTAAGGCTACTGACATACCAAATATTTCAGTTACATAAGGTGTTAAGAATGCAAGTCCTGAAAATGCTGCATAAGTTGTAAATACTAAGGCTGCTACTAACCAAACTTCTGGCATTTTTACAACCTTCTTTATACCATGCACAATATCTCCTCTTGTTTGTTTATTTATTTCCTTTTCTTCTTTAGAATCATCTAATAAGAAATAAGCTATAATTCCAATAACTATAAGTGCTACTGAGTAAAATATTATTATTGATCTAATTCCTAATAAACCTTCTCCAAGTTTTGCAAGCATTCCTAAGGCTATAAATGAAACAACTGTAGAAGCTGCTCCTCTACCCCCTTCTAAAATACCAAATAACTTACCTTGCTCTGAACTATCTCCAAGCATTCTGACAGCCTTAACCATAGTTGGCCAAAATGTAAATACTGTTGTTATTGCCCAAGCTCCATTTATGATTAAACATACTGTGTAGGATGGTATTGTTGCATACCAAAATCCTAAAAGCCCTGTGGCTATAAGAGAAAATGGAACTAGTATCTTATAAGAAAATTTATCTGCTATAACTCCACCAGGTATATATAATAAAAAGTTAACTATTCCATACATACTTGTTAAAAAACCCATTTGAAAATTTGTTAAATGAAAAGCTTGTTGCATTGGTATATAAAAAACCTCTCTTAAATAAGGTAATCTATAAATAATTCCTCCACCAGCACATAAAACTAAAAGAGTAATCCATTTTTTAGCATTATTATTTTTCATCCCTTTCTACCCCCTCTTTTGTTATTTCATCTACCATAGTTAAAATTTTATCTCTTAAATCTCTATAAAAAATAAATTATTAAACCCTTATTATATTTATTTATTTTTACTTTCTAAAACTTCTTTTAAAATATTAGGATAATTGGTTATTATCATATCAACGTTTAAATATATCATTTTTTCCATATCTTTTTTCTCATTTACTGTGTACACATTTACTTGTTGAAAATCTTCATGGGCATCCCTAACTATTTCTTCTGTTATACTATTAAATTCAGGATGAAGTGCTGAAGCTCCAACTACCTTACAATAATTATGTGGTTCAAAAATACAATCCCAATAAAGTATTCCTGTTTTTATATTTTTATTAAGTCTTATACATTTTCTTATTGAATAGTGATCAAAGGATGATATTATAACTCTATCCTCAAATCCATAATTCTCTATTTCTTTATATACCTTTTCTTCTAAACCTTCATAATGTATGATGCTATTTTTAAGCTCTATATTTATAAGTTTGTTATTATCCTTCATAAAATCAAAAAACTCTTTTAGTGTAGGTATTTTTTCTCCCTTAAATTCATCAGAAAATTTTATTCCAGCATCTAAGTTACATAATTGTTCATAAGTAAAGTCCTTTACATACCCACTTCCATTAGTTGTTCTATCAACTTCTTCATCATGAATTACAACTGGAACTCCATCCCTTGTAAGATGAACATCCATTTCTATACCATCACAGTCTGCTTCTATTGCTTTCCTAAAAGCTATCATAGTATTTTCTGGATATAATCCACTTAATCCTCTGTGTGCTACGTTTAATATTTTTTTCATAGTTATTCCTCCTATACTTTTTCGATTATTACTGGAATTATATTTGAAGTTTATAGTTCCCTAAAAATAAATAAAGCTCAACCTAAATAATTTTAAGTTGAACTTTCTCTCAACATCTCTTAGTCTAACTTAATTTTGTCTTAAATGTTTAGTTACAATTTCATTATAACAGCTATGAAAACATTTACTAAAAATTCAAATTTATTCATATGTTAAAAAAAGGTACTATTTTCTTAAAATTTTACCTCTGAAATTATGTATGATTTTTAAATAATAAAAAATCTTTGTATTTTTTATTAAAATTTGTATTTTTAATACAATTTTCCAAAGAAAACTCATTGTTATAAGGACATAAAATAAATTTTATGAATTAGAAATATTATTTTATCTTTCTTTAATTTCTAAAGTATTCTAGTAATTTTTTTCTTTCCCATAAAAATTATTCTAAAAAAATAAAAAGTTCCTCTTAAAAACAAAAATAGTACAAGTAACTTTTATTACTTGTACTATCTTTCTTAAAACTATTTTCTAATACAATATTATATAGTTAAAACAGAATTAACAGAAATAATTTAATTTATATTTTACAACAAAATATTATATTATTATACTAAAATCCAAATTTTACTTTCCACAATTAAAATTTTAAATCACTTTACATAGTTTCTATTTCTAATCCAAAATGATCTGATACAACTTCTTTATTTTTTCCATTAAATATAACCCTACTATCATAAACTTTTGTGTTCCTATTAGTAAAAATTATATCTATTCTTAGTTCTCCAGTGTTATCTTCCCATCCAGCTATATTTTTATTAACTGTAACACCAGAATCCTTATTTTCCGCTAAATCATAAGTATCAATTAACCCATTACTCTTAAGAAAATCATATCCTTCATTCTTTAAAAAGGCATTATTATTGAAATCCCCCATAAAGAAGGCTCTATTTTTGCTTTCCTTAGCATGTGCAAGTAAGTTTTCAACCTGAAATGTGAAGCTTTCCTCTTTATCATGCCACCATCCCATGTGACAAGAATAAAAATCTATATTTTCATTGTTAATATCTATTGTTGCTTTTACTATTTTTCTTGATCTCCAAAAGGTTCTAGAGTGACTTTTTGATATATAAAAGCTTTCACTATTTACTATTTTATGCTTAGTTAATATACACAAACCTTCCTCATATATATCATATCCAATATGAGAGTAATCCCAAACTAGGTAGTATTCTTCTCCACCTAGTTTCTTTATTTCTTCAATTAATACTAATCCATAATTATCTTCTTTTAAATTTCCTTCTTTAATACTAGCCTTAATACTTTGGCTAGCCTCTTGAAGAGCTATAACATCATATTTCTCTTTAACTATTGTTTTTGCTAAGTATTTTATTTTGTATAATTGTTCTTCCTCTAGCCAAGAATGACAGTTTAAAGTAAGTAATTTCATTTTTAATCTCCTAAATACCTAAGATATCTTGAATATCTGATTTTAATACATCTGCTTTAGGACCATATATAGCTTGAACCCCTTTATCTTTAACTATAAGACCTAAGGCTTTATTATCCTTCCAAGCTTTTTCATCTCCAACCTTTTCAATATCTTTGACAGTAACACGAAGACGAGTCATACAAGCGTCTACATCTACTATGTTTTCCTTTCCACCTAGTAATTCAATAGCTTTAACTGCTAACTCATCCATTGAAGCATTGCTATTTGATGAAGCTTTATTTGCATTTTCATCTTCATTATCAATATAGTTACCCATACGTCCTGGTGTAGCTATTTTGAATTTCTTAATTAAGAAACTAAATACAAAGTAATTTAAGAAGAAGAATACTACTGCAACTATTATAAAGTTTATTAAATCCTTAGTTAAGCCTGCATTTATCATAAGTGGTGAACGAGTTATAAGCTCTATGAATCCAAAAGCATGAACTCTTAAGTTTATTATATCAGCTATGGCAAATCCTAACCCTGCAATTACTGCATAAACTACATATAATATTGGTGAAATAAACATAAACATAAATTCAATTGGTTCAGTTACACCAGTTAAGAATACTGCTATGGCTGCTGAGAAAAATACTGATTTATATTTTTTCTTCTTATCTGGATCAACATTTTTATACATAGCTAATGCTACACCTATTAATGAAGCACTTGAAAGTATTACTTGTCCTGCTTTAAAACGAGCAGGTACCACTGACCCTATAAGTTGATTGTATGAAGTTATATCTCCTGCTTGCTTAAAGTTATTTAAATCAGTTATCCAAGCAAGCCATAATGGATCTTGTCCTGCAACTACTTGCCCTGCTGTTGGACCTGTAAGTATATGATAAACTCCACCAAGCTCTGTATAGTTTACTGGAACTGTAAGCATATGGTGTAATCCAAATGGTAATAATAAACGTTCTAGTGTACCATATAAGAATGGTGCTATTATTGGAGCTGTATCCTTAGATGTAGCTATCCATTGACCAAAAGTATTTAATCCATATTGTACAAATGGCCATATAAAAGAAAGTATTATTGCTGAAATTGTTGAGCCTATTATAACCATGAAAGGTACAAAACGTTTACCATTGAAGAATGCTAATGCATTAGGTAATTTATTATAATTATAGTACTTGTTATATAATGCTGCTCCTAAGAAACCTGAAATAATACCAACAAATACACCCATATTAAGTGCTGGAGCACCTAACACTGAAACAAAGTAATCTTTAACTAAAAGTGTTTGCCCTGTAAAAGATTGAACTGTAGCAGTTGAATCTCCAGCTAGCATAGCATTGCTTACGCTAAATATTACACCAGTGATTCTATTAATAAGAACAAATGCTATGGTACCTGCAAAAGCTCCCCCAGCACGTTCTTTAGCCCAAGATCCTCCTATTGCAACGGCAAATAGTAAGTTTAGGTTACCAATTATTGCCCAACCTATATCCTCCATAACTCTCGCTATAGTTTTTATGAAATCTACATCAATGTAAATTCCCATTACTTTACCTATTGAAATCATAAGTCCGGCAGCAGGCATTACAGCAACAACTACTAATAATGCCTTACCAAACTTTTGCCAGAAATCAAAAGACCCTAATTTAAATTTCTTCATTCTCAAATCCCTCCATTTATTATTCTTATAACATTCATTCCAAGGTTATTGGTTATATAAACTCCAAATATTAAATTTTTTCTTTATATAGATCTAGCTAAAATACAAAACTAAAAATCAACCTTAAGTTTAATTTAATCTTTTTATATTTATTTTTATTTAATATAAAAACCTCTAAAAAAAACTTAGATTACATTCATTTCTAAAGTTTTAATTTAAATTTTTAGAATTATTATAAATAAAAATATAATAATCTCTTTAAGAAAGCTTATATACTCTGCATTCATAAGGTTTTAATGTAAACTCTGTTAAGTTTTTATGTTCACAAACCTCATAATTGTTAAGAATTAAATCCTTAGAATTAAGTTTTTCTTTCTCATACATGTACTTGGCATTTTCTCCAGTTAAATTAGCCATTATAAAGAACTTTTCATTATTTAAAGTTCTTGTATAAGAAAAGATATTTTCATCCTCTTCAAGGATTAAATCATATACACCATAGATTAAAGCTTCATTAGACTTTTTAAGTTTTATAAGCTTTTTATAGAAGTTTAAAACTGAATTTTCATCCCTTTCTTCAACTTCTACATTTATTGTTTTATAATTTTCATTAACTCCTATCCAAGGTTTTCCACAAGTAAACCCTGCATTCTTACTTGAGTTCCATTGCATAGGTGTTCTTGAATTATCTCTTGAAGTTACCCAAGCTTCTTTTAATGCTATTTCCTCTGAAACACCACTTTCAATTCTTTCATTATAAGTATTTATAGTTTTAACATCATCATACTCAGATATGCTATGATATTTAACATTTGTCATACCAAGTTCTTGCCCTTGATATATGAAAGGGGTTCCCTTTTGTAAGAAATAAATTGCTCCAAAAGCTTTTGCACATTCAGTTAAATATTCCTTGTCATTTCCCCAAGTTGAAACAACTCTAGGTATATCATGATTTTCAATAAAAAGTGCATTCCATCCTTTACCTTCTAAAGAATTTTGCCAATTTGTTAGAACATCTTTGTATGCTTTCACATCAAATCCTTGTCCCTCTTCATAATTCCAAAGATTAAGATGCTCAAATTGGAATATCATATTAAATGTCCCCTCATCTTCAGCTACCCAGTGATCAGCTTCATTGGCACTAACTCCATTTGCTTCTCCAACGGTAACTATATCATACTTTGAAAAAGTTTCTTGTTTTAGTTCCTTAAGATGAGAATTTATTCCCTCTACATTCATATGTTTTTCAAAGGATGAAACATATTTAAGTCCCTCTGGATTATCCATATCCTTAAGACCCTCTTCTTTTTTTATGTGACTTATGGCATCAACTCTAAATCCATCAATTCCTTTATCAAGCCACCAGTTTATCATCTTATATAGTTCATTTCTTACCTCTTTATTCTCCCAGTTTAAATCTGGTTGCTCTTTAGCAAATAAATGCAGGTAATACTCTTCACTATTCTCACAGAATTCCCAAGCTGAACCTTTAAATATACTTTCCCAGTTATTTGGTTCCTCATCCCCTTTACCTTCTCTCCAAATATACCAATCTCTTTTAGGATTATCCCTAGAAGATCTTGATTCTATAAACCATGGATGTTCATGACTAGTATGATTTATTACTAAATCTATAATAAGTTTCATCCCTCTATTATGAACCTCATTAAGCAATTCATTAAAATCATCCATAGTTCCAAATTCATCTAAGATATCTTTATAATCACTAATGTCATAACCATTATCATGATTCGGTGATTTATACATTGGACATAGCCAGATTAAATCAATACCTAAATCTTTTAAATAATCTAATTTAGATATTATACCTTGAATATCACCTATACCATCACCATTAGAATCCATAAAGCTCTTAGGATAAATCTGGTAAGCAATTAATTCTTTCCACCACTTTTTATTCATATTTTCTCCTTATGTTTACGTATATTGATTGAATTTTAGATTTGAACTACGTGCAAACGTTTGCCCACAATTCAAAAAAATTTGTTTTTTAGAATCACCTAAAAAACAGATTTTAAAATAAGACTAAAACTCAAAGTTTGCTAAGCTACTTTGAATTAAGTCTCTATTTTTCCTATTGGCTATCAATTCTAAGATTCCAGCTTATTCAAGCTGTCATCAAGAATTGCTAAGCACTAGATAAATTCGGCTAAAATTCAAAGTTCGCTAGGCTCCTTTGAATTAAGTCTCATTTTATATTTTTATAATATCAGATAATTAAATCCTTTACAAAATTGATTTAAGAGAAAATTTATATTATTTTCTCTATTTATCTTTTATTTTCTCTTATATACTTAAATTTTTATGCAAACGTTTGCCCAAGTTCCATGAGGAATTCTATCCTCTATCAATTAATTCAGTATCTACTATACAATATTTTTTTCTACCTACTAAATTTCCATTTAAATAATCTATAAGCAGCTTAGTTGCCTCATACCCTAACTCTCTAGCATTAATATCTATAGATGAAATTGGTGGATTTTGATATTTAGTCATAGGTGTATTATTAAAACCTACTATTTTTACTCCTTCAATTCCCTCTTCATTTAAAAATTTATTTGCTCCTAAAGCAAGTAAATCATCTGTTGTAACAACTATCTTAGGAGTTCTTTTTGATATTATCTCCCTCATAGCCAAATACCCACATTCTTCTGAAAAATCTATCCCCTCAATAACCATAGTTTTATCATAATTTAAATTATTTTCCTTAAAAGCATCTTTAAATCCACTTAATCTATCTTTAGAAACATTCCAACTTTTCTTTCCCCCAATAAAAGCTATGTCACTTTGTCCATCTTTTATAAATTTATCAACTAATTTAAACATTGCTTGAAAATTATCATTATCAACCCATAAAACATCCTCTTCATCTGGTCTTCCAATAACTACAAAAGGGAAATTTATGTCTTTTAAATATTTTATAGTCTTGTCCTCTTCCCTAACAGATAATAAACATAATCCTTCTAATAGATTATTACTTGAAAATTCCTTTATAGTCTTTAGTTCGTCCTCATCATTTTTACTAAAAGCATACATGATATAGTATCCATTTTCCTCTGCTGACATACTCATACCTCTCATAGCTTCTACGAAAAAAGGATTTTTAAATGAATCATCTGCCTCATTAGGTAAAACTACCCCTAATATTTTTGTTTTATTGTTAACAAGACTTCTAGCTATTGCGTTGGGTTTATAATTTAATTTTTTTATAGCCTTATTTACTTTTATTTTAGTTTCTTCACTAATTTTGGGGCTATCAGATAAAACTCTTGAAACAGTTGAAGGGGCTACATTGGCTTCTCTAGCCACATCTTTAATTGTAACTTTCACAAAATCACTCCTTCACACTTTAAAATATACCATAAAATCCTTCTGCAATCTACAAAGTGATTTAATTAAGAAATACCACTAGCTTAGCTAGTGGTATTTTTTAATTCGATTATAATTTATTTTTTTATTAATAATATAAACTTTCTTTCCTTGTATAAGTGATGAATTCTTGTTAAATTTGTATTTATACTTAATTATTTAATTGAATTAATCTACATAAAATTTAAAAAATTATTTAAAAACATATCAGAAATTATAAATCCTACACTACTAAAAATAAATTTCATATTTATTAAAGAAACAATAACCAAAGTTGCTGGATATACATATATAAGTTTTTCTCTTGATTCTATAAAAGTATTTAGTAAACTATACAACAATACTATTAATAATATTACACTAAATAATTTTAATACTAACCATGGTAATAATCCTAAAATTAAAGCTATTGATGATATTATCTTTAATAATACATTAAATGTTGAAATTATAAATAATATATTTAATATATTTGTTTTACCAAAATTATCTTTTATAATAAATTTAAAAACAATATAAATTATTCCTAATAAAAGTGCATAATTAAGTATATAACTACTTAGACTTAAAACATAAAGTTTTCCTGTAGGAAATAAGTTTTGCATAATCATATTAAATTGATTTTTAAATTCAATAGAATCATTAATATTCCAAGAAGATGATCCAGAAAATTTAGCTATTGTGCTAGGTATTGATTTAATCAAATTAAAACTACTTGATCTTAAGAATAAAACTGTTATTAGTGGCATAATTAATGTTGTTATTAAAATATATATTATTTTATTTTTAGATGATAAATTAATATTTCCATTTTTCATTGTGTTTATTGGACTAAAAATTAAATTTATTATAAGTTCTTTAATTTCTTTTGTATCTATTTCTTTATTCTCCTTATCCGCACTTAATTTACATCTATTCCCACACTCAGGACAAAAAACTGATTCTTCTGGAATCTCCTTACCACATTTTGAACAATACATAAAAGCCCCCTTATTTTTATGAAATATACCTAATTTAATTTATCTAAATGTTTTATATTAGTTAATTCATAATTTCCACTTATGTTATTAAATTTAAATTCATAGAGAACATTAAATAACTTTTCTTGTTCTTCATCATTTTGTTTTATATTATATCTTTCAATTGCCTCAACAGTACCACTTAACTCTTGTTCATTTAATAGATTAATTTTCTCAATTTTTATATCTATTAACTCTTCTCTTATACCATCATTATAAAATTGCTTTACTACACTCTCCTGTGCATTATATAAATCTTCTCCTGGGTACAAATATTTTTTAATAGCTTCGAAATTATTGTTATTAACTGCAACTGTAAAGTTATAGGTGTAATCTTTCACCAAATTTTCAACATTATAATATAATTCACTATAATCATTATCAAAGTTGCTTGAAACTTTTCCAATTTTATCTTCTTCTTTGTTATTTTTCATTTCATATTCATATAATTGACTATCCAAATCAATATATAATTCTTTCCTTTTTCCTACTTCAACCTCATCAGATTTAAATATATTATCTCCTTGTTTAATCTCAATACTAATCTTTGTATTATATAAAATTGGTCCTATATCACTTAATTCATAAACTTTTTTCCCAGTATTTTTTCCATCAATATATACTGTAGCTTCTTTTGATTTTTCACTTGTTTTTAAAGTGACATACTTAAGCTCATTTCCCATTTCATATATAAATTCATTGTCATAAAGGCTAAAGTTTTCTATTAAATCAACTGTTTCAGTTTGCTCTAAGCTAACATATTCATTATTAAACTTATAGGATAACTCATATTCTCCTGGAACCAAAGGACCAACCTTTAGATTAAAATCCCTTTTATCTGATTCACACATTTCCTTACCATTTATAAAAAATTTAACTCCCTCAACCTTTGAATTTACATTTATAAATATAGGATTTATATAAACCTTAATTTTATTTAATCCCAAGAAACCTTTTTTTGAATTTTTAATATAAAACAAATTTTTTTCATTATCAGCATTTAAATTAAGCATATTACTTAATTCATCATTTTTATTAATTAATTTAGAATCTCTAATTAAGTAATTTATTGTTTCATCTAAAGCATCTAGATTCTTATTAAAATAATCAATAATAACTTTTGCACCTTCCTCATCTATTTTTAGAGATGAGCTTTCTGTATCTAATAAATCAATTAATTTTTGCTCATTTTTATCTAATATAGATACTTTAAATTTTTCAATAACATTTTGAGGATTACTCATATAAGCTCCTAATTGCTTATATGAAAAAAATAAAATCCCAAATAAAATTAAAGAAATTAAAATTAATTTATTACCCCTACCTTTTAGAGGTGATTTTTTGTTTTTTTCTCTATTATCATAAATATTCTTTTCACATTTCAAAGGTTTCTCTGTAGACTCTTTTAATTCTTCATTTGAATTTTCTAATTTTTCTTTTTCATAAGTTTTAACATCAGTTTCATTATTATTTAACTCTTCTTTAACTTCCTCTATTTTTGCTCCACAGATTAAGCAAAAACGGTCATTCCCTTCAATAATTCTTCCACAAGATTTACATTTTCGCAAAAAATCCCCCCCACTATTTAAATAATAAATCTATACACACTTTAATATTTTATTAGACCGTATACATAATTATTACTTTTAAAAATAATAATATTTTTACTCTATATACTTTATTATTAGTGTTTTTTTCAACAAAAAAAGCTACATCATTATTTGATGTAGCTTTTAAAATTATTTCATTAATTTACATATATCATTTGTGAAGTCTACAGGATCTTCAATGCTTAATCCTTCAACAAGTAAAGCTTGGTTATAAAGTAATTTCGTATATAGGTTAAATTTATCCTTATCATTTTCAAGGGCATCCTTTAATGAGTTAAATACTTCATGATTTGTATTAACTTCTAATACTTTTTGTGCTTTAACTCCTTGGTTATTAGGCATAGCACTTAATATTTTTTCCATTTCTATTGAAACTTCACCTTCTGAAGATAAACATACTGGATAATTCTTTAGTCTACTTGAAGCTTTTACTGCACTTATTTTTTCTCCTAAAGCGTCCTTCATAGCTTCAAATATACCCTTGTTTTCTTCATTTTCCTTTTTGTTTTCTTCTTCTGATTCTATTCCTAAATCACCACTAGATACTGATTTAAATTCTTTTTCTTTGTAGTTCATAAGCATTTTTATTGCAAATTCATCTACATCCTCTGTGAAATAAAGAATTTCATAACCTTTGTCTAATACCATTTCAGTTTGTGGCATTTTCTCTATTCTTTCATTTGATTCACCAACAGCATAATAAATATATTTTTGGTCTTCAGCCATTCTTTCAACATATTCAGCTAGGCTTACCATTTTCTTTTCTTTAGATGAATAGAACATTAATAAATCTTTTAATTCATCTTTATTCATACCAAAATCATCATAAACTCCGTATTTTAACTGTCTACCAAAGGATTTATAGAATTTTTCATAACTTTCTCTATCATTTTTCATCATAGACTCTAATTCATTTTTGATTTTAGTTTTTATATTTTTAGCAATACGGCTTAATTGTCTATCATGTTGAAGCATTTCTCTTGAAATATTAAGTGATAAATCTTGAGAATCTACTATACCTTTTACAAATCCAAAGTAATCTGGTAAAAGCTCTGAGCATTTTTCCATTATTAAAACACCATTTGAATATAATTCTAATCCTTTTTCATATTCCTTAGTGTAATAATCATATGGTATATTTTCTGGAATATAAAGAATTGAATTATAGCTTATCATACCATCAACACTTATATGCATATGTCTTAAAGGCTTATCAAATCCAAATCTTTTTTCAACATAAAAATTATTATAGTCATCATCAGTAAGTTCATTTTTATTTCTTCTCCATAAAGGAACCATGCTATTTACTGTTTCTTCTTCTACATATTCTTCATGCTCATTTTCTGTTCCCTCTTTAACTCTTGATTTAGTAACATCAAGTTTAATTGGGTATCTTATAAAATCTGAATATTTCTTAATTAATGATTTTAATTTATATTCTTCTAAGAATTCATCATAATTTTCATCCTCATCATTTGCTTTTAGGTGTAAAATTATATCAGTTCCAAAAGAATCTTTCTCAGCTTCTGAAATTGTGTATCCATCCACTCCATCTGATTCCCATTTATATGCTTTATCTGCTCCAAAAGCTTTTGTTATTACTGTTATCTTATCTGCAACTAAGAATCCTGAATAGAATCCAACTCCAAATTGTCCTATAATATCAAAGCCATCTTTGATTTCATTTTCTTTTTTAAACTGTAAAGAACCACTCTTAGCTATAACCCCTAGATTCTCATCAAGTTCCTTTTCTGTCATACCAATACCTTTATCTGATATTGTAAGAGTTCTTTCTTCTTTATTTGATTTTATTTTTATATAATAATCATCTTTATTGAAAGTTAATGAACTATCTCCCAAAGTCTTATAATAAACCTTATCTATTGCATCACTAGCATTTGAAATTAATTCTCTTAAAAATATTTCCCTGTTTGTATAAATAGAGTTAATTACAATGTCTAATAGTCTTTTTGACTCTGCTTTAAATTCTCTTTTTTCCATTTTGAATTATTCCCTCCCAAAACAAAAAACTTCTTTGTTAGCACTCTAACATACTGAGTGCTAATCTCTATTTTTATATATAACACTTTTTGAAATTAATGTCAATATTTAATCCAAAATGAGATTTTAACCTTTTTAATATTATTTTTAATAGCAAAATAGGTGTATAAAATTAACTTTATTTCCCCTACAAAGATTATAAAAATAATATTTCTGTAGGTTTTATAGTTAATTTAATACACCCATAAATTTAAAGTCAAACTCCTATATATTTAATTTTCAAATAAAAAGTCTTAAATATTTAAATATGTACTTATCAAATTGATATTCACTTAAATTTTACTTCCACAATAAGGGCAATAATTATAATCTCCCTCTACAGTTTTTCCACAATTAGGACAAACTTTTTTCACTGCTCTTTTTCCATAAACTTGCCCCTCTTGAATAAGAGTCATATCTTCTAGATTAACTTCATTAATTTCTCCATTTTCTATGGCTTTTCCCTTTTCCTTTGAAATTTCATATATTGAGTTACATCTTTTACACATAACATAATACTTTTCATTCCATCTAAAAATAGGAATAAAGAATATATGAAAATACTCATAACTCTTTATTAAAGTTCCCATAGTTCTTGTTGAACAAGTTTTGCAATATATATTTTCTAATTGTTTTACTTCTTTTTGTTTATTTTCAATTCCAAATATACCAATAAAAAACATGTCATTCTCCTATAAATTTTATTATTACTTAAATATCATATTAGGATATATTTTTTTCAAAAATTCATCTGTATATTTCTTATCAAGAAACCTATCTAATGCATTTTTAGCTTTTATTCCCCTCATCCTTGCTACTTCTCTCCTTACAGCTAAAGATGATATTATGATATCTGGTATTAAAAGTACTAAAAATATTACTGTGATTATTTTTACTGTTTGAAAAGAAAATAATCCCATAAACTTATCAAATAATGGATAAATATCCCTTAAGAAAAATACTCCAAGAATTCCCCAAAAGACAGAATATTCAACGCTTGTTCTTCCATGTATGCTTAGAGCTTTACTATTATACTCCCAAGAAACACTACCAAACACCTTTTCTTGAACCCAGGAGCATAAATATTCAAAGGCTCCTCCAATAATTGCACTTATAAAAAATATTATTATTCCATTATAATCAATAAATCTATAAAGTAATAATGTAAGAGCAACTCCTCCTATGCCATATACAGGACTAATTGGTCCATAAATTAATCCTTTTCTACTTTCAAAGTGTCCATTTCTTACATAACACCAAATCATTTCTACACAATATCCTAAAATAGATCCAATGGTAAATATCCATATTATTTTATAAATATTTATGGTATTACTTATCTCCATACTATCTCCCCCTATATTAATTTATATAATAATATAACTTCCATAAAAAACTTATCTATAAGTGAATATTAAGTATTTTGATTAACCGTCCAAAAAAACACTTGCTTTAAATAAATTAAAGTAAGTGTTTTTTAACTTTTATTTTATTCGTATCCATTTACTATAACCTTAAGTTCTCCTGTGTGTGGATCAATTACAAGTCCATGCACATTTACATCACTAGGCATTAAGGGATGATTTTTTAATGATGTTACACTTTCTTTTACAGATTCCTCTACACATCCAAATCCATGAAGCCATTTTTCCACATCTATTCCACAATGTTTGATAGTTAAGATTGTCTCCTCTGATATCCCCCTATCTTCCATTTTGCTTATCATATCTTTAGAATTTAAATTACTCATACCACAGCCATGATGTCCTACAACTAAAACATCTTCTGCATTAAATTCATAGATAGCAACAAGTATACTTCTAACAATACTTCCAAAGGGATGCATTATTGTAGCCCCAGCATTTTTTATTATCTTTGCATCTCCATTTTTTATATTCATAGCTTTTGGCAATAACTCAGTAAGCCTAGTATCCATACAAGATAAAATTACTAATTTTTTCTCTGGCTTTTTAGTTGCTTTATATTTCTCATATTCCTTATTTTCCACAAAACTCTTGTTAAATTCTAAAATCTCTTCTAGTCTTCTCACATTCTTTTCCATACTAAATACCTCTAAATAATATTTATTATTCTTTTAAATTAATTATTTATACTACTATACCACAAAGATTTAATTATATCCTAAAAAACTTTTTATATAAAAAAATTGATTTAAAGTCTTTACTCTAAACCCACTTAAAAATTCTCTCTTTATCACTTTTTATCTTCATTTAATTATACAAGTTGAATATATTAACTTATCTATTATTGTTTAATATTAATAAATAATACCCCAGTCCTCATATCCCTTATTTATTATATCTAGATATCTTTTATCTGGAGTTTTATCTCCTTTTTCATTCATAATATAAGCAAAAGCTTCATATGAAATTCCATTTATATCTTGTACAATAAGATCAATCTTCTCATATAAATCTGGATATTCTTCATACTTATCTAAATTCTTTAAATCATTTAGAGAAATTTCATAAATTGCACCATAAACCTTTTCACCTTCACAAGGTATTATATCTGCATATTTATTATAAACTAATTTATAATTATTAAGATGTACACTTATCATAGGAATAGCTTCTGGACATCTTTTTTTCATTTGATCTAAACATAAATTACTTCCATAAGCAAAATAGACCATATACCCTCCACCTTTTCTTAAATATCACTACATATTATTCCATAATAACTATAATACGTTAATTAATTTTAACATGATATAGCAAATTAACTCTACCAAAATTTAAATTTCAGTAAAGTTAATTTCTTTGTTTTATAAAAATCTATGTAATATTGCCAAATACTACTTCTTGATAGATTTAATATATGATCTATATTCCTATTTTAATATCTTTTAACACATAAAATAGGAATATAATTTTTAACTTATAGTTTTAATAAGCTTTTTACACTCATCTTCAATTTCTTCTATTGATTTGTGAATGTAGATTGCATTTCCACAAGCATATATATTTTTGCTTGAAGTTTCTAAATTTTCATCTACAGCTGGACCAGTTGTACTTGGATTTAATTTAAGTCCACTTCTTAAGGCAACTAATCCATCTGAAATCATTGGATAAGCAAAAATTACTGTATCACATTTTATATTTTTCTTTTCATCACCATTTTTTATGGTTACAGAGCTTACTCTTCCTTCTCCATGTATAGAAATAATTTCATATCCAGGGTATAAATTTTCACTTAAATCAAAAACTTCATTTTTATTTTTATCTGTTATGATTCCAGAAACCTTAATATTATGCTTTTTTAAATCCTCTTGAATCATATAAAGAGTGCTATCTCCTACTATGAAGATATTTTTTCCTGGAACCATATTTTTAATTCCAAAAATCTTTTTAGCCATTCCTACAGTTAAAACTCCTGCTGTACGATCTCCTGGAATTTGAACTGCATTTCTACTTTTTTCTTTCCCACCATTAGCAATTATTATATTTTTACCTTTTATTTTCTCTACACCATATTCACTGCTTGTACAAAGTATTTCATTTGAATCTTCTATTTTTAAAACCATAGTATTTAATTTAACATCAATATTAAGCTCATTAAATTCTTTTAATAAACTTTCTTTATATTCTATACCTATTAAATTACCCTTTTCGCTTATATTGTAATCAGCTGAATTTAAAGCTCCACCTAAAATTGGATCTTTCTCTACTAAAAGAATATTTTTTATTCCGTCCTTTTTACCATTAATAGCTGAAAGAAGGCCTGATGCTCCTCCACCAATTATAATTAAATCATATTCTCTCATAGTCTTAATCCTCCTTAAAACCAATTACTGGTGAACCTTCACTATTTTTATTTATATCACTTATGTCTATTCCTAATTCTCTACTTAGTATTTTACTTATAGGAAGTGTACATCCAACACCTTGACATCCTCCCATTGAAGCTCTAGTTCTTCTCTTAATTGCATCAACTGTAAGAGCTTTTATAGGTCTATGAATAGCTTCTACTATTTCGCCTTCAGTGACAAACTCACACTTACAAACCATATGTCCATATGCAGGCTTTTCCTTTATTAATTTATTTTTTTCTTCTAAAGAAAGTTCTGCAAATGTAACTATCTTCTCTCTAGTTTTTTTGAAGTTTTTCTTTTCAACTAAATCTAATTTTTCTTTAATCATATTAACTACGTATACTCCTATTGCTGGAGCTGCAGTTAATCCTGGTGAGTCTATTCCTATAACATTAATAAAGTTTTTAGCATCCTCTACTTCTTCTATTATGAAATCTCCACCTTTAGTTTTAGGTCTTATTCCTGAGAATGTATTTAAAATTCTAGCTACTGGTAATTCTTCAAGGGATTTTTTGCTCTTATCTAAAATTTCATCTATACCCTCTCTAGAGGTTTCTAATGTTTTTCCTTCTACTGCATTAGGACCTACTAAAAGATTTCCTTCTGCCGTTGGAGTTACTAAAACTCCCTTACTTAATTTACTTGGAACTTGGAATAAAGTTTTATTAATCATAGCTCCTGCTACTTTATCAAATAAACAATATTCCCCTTTTACAGGATTTATTTCTCTCTTACTCATGCTTACAAGATTATTTAAGAAAGCTCCTTCTAATCCTGATGCATTTATTATAAGTTTTCCATTTACTACTTCTTTATTATTTAAAATTACTTTATACCCTTCAGATATTTTTTCTATATTAGTAACCTTTGAGTTTAATTTAAATTCAACTCCATTTTCTGCAGCATTTTCTGCTAAAGCTATTGTCATTTCATATGGACTAACTATTCCAGAGGTTTTTACATTTAAAACTCCAACTATTTCTTTATTTAAATTAGGTTCAATGTTTAAAGCTTCTTCTCTAGTTAATATTTCAAGGCCTTCAACTCCAAGCTTTTCTCCATTTTCCTTTAAACTTTCTAAAGTCTTCATCTCTTCATCTGAAAAAGCTAAGATAAATGCACCATTTCTTTTAAAAGGAAATTGTAAATCTCTTGATAAATCATCAAAGATTTTATTTCCTTCTATGTTTAATTTAGCTTTTAAAGTACCTATTTTTTCATTATAACCTGCGTGTACTATACCACTATTTCCCTTTGATATTCCCTCTGATACATCACTATTTTTTTCAACCACTAAGACATCTAAGTTATATTTTGATAATTCTCTAGCTATAGAGCATCCAACTACTCCAGCCCCTATTACTATAATATCTCTCATACTGTATCTCCTTTTAAAACAAATTTTACTTTAATAAAAGATTATATTTTCCAAGTTAACAACACTTTTATAAATAACTTTATATACCTAAAACTCTCCCTAGCTTTAAACAGAATTTAATAAAATCTATTAAGCTTGTCTACAATTTTAAAGTACAAATTTTCTTATAGCCTCTGCAACGCCTCCATGCTTATTGTCTGCTGTTACATAATTTGCAACATCTTTCACTGAATCTATAGCATTTCCCATGGCAACTCCAGTTCCAGCCCAAGTTATCATTGATAAATCATTTTCGCTATCACCTATACACATTACTTCCTCTTGAGAAACGCCTAAATATTTTGCAAGCATTTGAACAGCTTCTCCCTTTGAACTTCCCTTTTTCATTATTTCAAAGTTATCATCCCAAGAAGAAACAACTTCTAAATCAGTTGTACAAGCAATTAATTCTTCTTTTGCTTCTTTTAATTTATCTTTAAATTCTTTTTCTACACAAACACCCTTTAATATTTCTCCCTTATACTTTTTGAATGCTTCATCTAAATCCTTAACAACCTCTAATCTTACTTGTTTATCCTTAGGTACGGTTTTATTTAAGACCTTATAAACATGATCTTCTGGTAATTCTACTGTTGAAACAATTCCCCAGTTTGTATTTACATATGTAAATAAATTATTTTTCTTAGTTATTATATTAAAATCCTCTAAATCACTTTGTTTAAGAGGGTTATTATATATTTCTTCGTCATTTACTCCTCCAATATAGGCTCCATTACTAGCTATAATTGGAGTTTTTAAACCTATTGTGTCTGAGTACATTCTTGCACAATCATAAATTCTTCCTGTAGTTATGGCTACTATTACTCCCTTTTCTACAGCTTCTTTTATTGCATTTTTATCTTCTTCTGCAATATTTTGCTGATCCATAAGTAAAGTACCATCCATATCGATGCATATTAATTTTATACTCATACTAAACACTTCTTTCTTTTGTATATTATTTCTTTCTGCATTTTTATTATAAATCTATGTCATAAATAAGTTAAATACTTGTTTTTTATAATTATAATAATATTTTACTTATATATTTAATAATAAAAATAAATTGATTATATAAAAAACATAGAAATTATTGAAAATTCTATGCTTTTAGGCTTTAAATATTTTTATTTTATTTCCACATCTTCAAAAATTGTATTTGCACTTGTCCATTGTTGAAATCTAATCTTTACTACAAGCCCATATAGACCAAAAGTTATTACAATAAGTATCCACCAAAATATCCAATGTCCTATTAATTCCTTAGGATTACCTATAAATTTTAATCTTTTCCCACAAATAACTGTATGTTTACAAGTAGCTTCATACTTCATGCAAATAATCCATGGGTATGCCAATCCTAAAGTTAATATTCCTAATAATAAACATTTCAAATGATGAACAATTGAATTTTTAAATGTATTATCAAAATATGAGTCATATTTTTCTTTATTTAAAATAATTGATGATTTATAGGCCATTTTAATTCTCCTTTCCTTCATTAATATTCTTCCTTACCTAAACTTCCAGATTTTCTAAATATATTATAATTTATTTAGAAAACTTATCAATAAAGTCTAATTATCAATATTTCTAAAATAGATTTAAATATAAATCATATGAAAAATATATAATTAAATATTAATCAATATCTTAAAATTAATGCATATATGTAAAAAGCATAGAAAACTTTTTAAGTTCTCTATGCTTCTTTATATAATATTATTTTATTTCTATTCAACTTGGAGTACACTATCCACAGCTACCCATTTGTCTAATGTTATTTTATTCCCTGCTCGAAAGCAAAAAATCTATTTTCATCATATTTTTTTCTAATCTCTCTTAGCTTGTCCTTGTTTTCCCCATAATATTCTTCTTCATAATCCTTAAGGTCTTTAAAAGGAAAGTTTATAAATGATCCAGTAGTTATGCTTTCTATGTATTTAAAATTATTTTTAATCCATTTTATATTTTCTTCTGCAAAGATATCATCTTCCCAAACAGATTGTATTCCCATAATAAACCTTGCATCCCTATAGTAAAAAGCTGATGAATTCTTGTGAACATCTTTTACTGCTCCACCAAGTCCATAAAAGGATATGGCAGTATAATATGCTCCCTCTGCTCTATTTGAAACTATATCTATAAGTTTTTCTATTTCAGAATTATCATAATCTCTAAATACAAACCTTCCTGTTGATTTATATTTTTCATAAGGAGGATGACTATATTCAATCTTTCTATTAGCTTCTAAAACTCTCATGTAACTTAAATTAAAATTAACCCTTGTTGGCAATTTAAATGGAAGTAATATTTCATTAGCTTCTTCTTTATGTCCATAAAATAATCCTGTAATCTTAACTCCAATTCCCTTATCCTTTGAATTGTAGATAGCTGTTTTTAAATTCATTCTCCTATCTAAGTTTTTAAACTTTTTTTGTAATGTTCTTATTACATAAACAAGTTCTTCTTTTTCTGCATTAGGGTAATCTATGTCTATTAAAGTTGCCATTTCTATTTTTTGAGGAATTTTAAAGGTCATTGAAACAACCACTCCAAAATTTCCACCTCCACAACCTTTAGCAGCCCAGAATAAATCAGAATTATCATATTCATTAGCTATAACAATTTTCCCTTTGCTATTTATAAACTTTACTTCTAGAAGATTGTCACATCCAAGCCCAAGTAATCTACTTGAATAACCCCAACCTCCACCAAGAGCAAATCCTACAACACCAACTGTAGGGCATCCCCCTCCTGGAAATGGATATCCTAAAACACCTAAGGCTTCATATATTTCTTCATTTTTAACGCCACCTTCTATAGTGACTTTCATATTTTCTTCATCAATGATTATATTATTCATTTTACTTAAATCTATTACTAATACATCATGTCCTATGGAGTATCCTTCATAGTTATGACGTCCAACTCTTATTCTAAATGGAATATTATTTTCTTTAGCCCATTCTAAAGCATTTTTTACATCATCAATATTATTACAAAAAACTATCCCTAAAGGATATTTTTTTATAGCTCTATTCCAAGATTCTATACTTTTTTCATACTCTATATTTTCTCTAGTTATTAAATCACCTGTCAATTTAGAAAAATCAACCTTTTCCATACTCTCACCTTCTATAATAAATACTCTATTTAATGATGATATCATAAGTTCTTTATTTATAAAATAAAAAAAATAAGTGAAAGATTATAACTTTAGTTAATTTAACTAAATTAATCCTTCACCTTTTTTATTTATATAAGAGAATTATCATAAAAGTTTCCCATAACCTCAACAGTTGGTTGTATATTTACAAATGCTTCTGGATCTATATCCATAACATTTTTCTTAACAATTAATAATTCATGCTTTGAAATTACTGTGGTAATTGAGCTTAATGGTTCATTAGTATATCCACCATAAAGATTTCTACCAATTGTAACTCCTCTCATTTGACTCTTAATTAAACTATCAACAACTTCTTTTTCTTTTTTAGTATAAATTGTTACTGTAAGCTTGTATTGTTGAATGTAAAATAAGTCTATAACCTTAGTAGTTACATAAATTGAAACTAAGCTATATAAAGCTAATTCCCATCCATAAACTAATCCTGCAACTAATAATATTATTCCATTTACTATAAATCCTAGTTGACCAACTGACTTTCCTGTCATTTTTTGAACAACTAAAACTATAATATCTGTACCTCCAGTAGAGAAGCCTGCTCTAAAGCACATTCCAACTCCAGCTCCCATAAGAACTCCTCCAAATATGGAATTTAAAAGTTGGTTATTAGTAACCGCTCTTGTTGGAATAACCCCTATAAAAAATGATAATGAAATTATAGAAAGAAAACTATAAAGGGTAAATTTCTTTCCTAATTTTCTATAGGATAAATAAGCAAGTGGTAGATTTAAAATTAAAACCCATGTTGAAATATCAATGTTTATATTGAAAAAATCTCCACCGATAGATGATAATAGCTGTGATACTCCTGTAACACCTGATGAATAAATATGTGCAGGTGTTAAGAAAAAGTTAACCCCAATTCCAGCTAAAGCCCCAAAAAGAATTATAGCAGTAATTCTGTAGGCTACCTGATAAATTCTTCCGTTCTTTTTATTCACTGAATTCACTCCGTTCAAAATTATTTTTTCATTGTAAATTATTGCTTGTGATTTTGCTTAATTTATTATATCACCAATAAAATTCTTTTAAAGTGTTTTATTTACTCTTTTTGCAATTTATGATATTTTGTGCTTTTTAATATCTATTTGTTATTTTATATACATTTAAGTTTAAATATTAATATTCGATACTAGTTTATTATTTGTATCTAAAGAAAAAATTTACGAAACAAAGTGAATTATTCTCTATTTTATTTAACTAACTTCTAAAACTTTTTCTTTGTTCTTTTCAAGGAATGATTTTAAAACTAAACCTAATCCTAAACCAAATAGGGCTGGTAATACCCATCCTAACCCCTCTGAATAGAAAGGTAAATTTTCAAAAATCCTGTTTAAAAATTCTATATTAATACCTGTACCACTTAAAGCATGAATAACACTAACTATTGTTGTAAATGCTATAGTTGTAGTATAAACCACTGAGTTTCCTTTTATATATTTATCTAACATTGCTAAGACAATAAGCATTATTGCCATAGGATAAATTGCATTTAAAACTGGAACTGATACTGCTAATATTTTATTTAATCCCATATTAGCTAAAACCATACTTGTTAATGTTAATATTCTAACCCAAGAAAGATAATTTATTTTTTTAGTCAAAGTTTGAAAGTATTGGCTACAAGATGTAATAAGACCTACGCAAGTTGTTAAGCAAGCTAATGTAAATATTACTGCTAACAAAATAGCTCCTGGTTTTCCAAAAATATAAGTGATTATATTACTAAGAGTTTGTGCTCCATTTTCAGTTAATCCAAATCTTCCACCACTAGTTGCTCCAAGATGAGCAAGCATTGAGTATATTACTATTAATAATCCTCCAGCAATTATTCCTGCTTTTACAGAGGTTTTCACAACAAATTTTTCTTCTTTTACTCCCTTAGACTTTATTACAAGAGCTATTACAATTCCAAAGTTTAAGGCAGCTATTGTATCCATAGTCATATATCCATCTAAAAATCCACTTATAAATGGTGATTCTTTATAAACTCCTGTAACCTCTCCATATGCTCCTAAAGGTTTAAAAATACTTGCTACGAAAATTAATCCTATTAATACAAGTAAACTTGGAGTTAATACTTTACCCATTCTATCTACTAACTTTGCTGGTGATAAAGATAGCCAATATGCAACTGCGAAAAATACAAAAGTATATATAAATAATGCTAAATTATTAGATATAAGTCCTTCTGGTAAAAATGGCGCAACTGCCATCTCAAAGGGAAGACTTCCTGCTCTAGGTATTCCTAAGCCAGGTCCTATTGAAATATAGATAAGAACTGTGAAAAACGTTGCAAAGACAGGATTTACTCTACTTGCTAATGCATGTAATCCTCCTGATTTTGCCACAGCAATTACCCCTAGTACTGGAAATCCTACTGCCGTAACAAAAAATCCTAAAATAGTAACCCAAGTAGCACTTCCAGCCGCTTGCCCTAAGAATGGTGGGAAAATTAAATTCCCTGCTCCAAAAAATAATGAAAATAACATTAAACTTACTAATAATAAATCTTTTCTTGATAAATCTTTCATAAACAATGACCCCATTTCTTTTTTATTAACTATATTTTTTCCGTAAAAATATAGTTTTTAATTATTTAATCGCTATAAAAAATTATAATTTCTCCTTCTATGTCCATGAAAAAACCTCCTTTAAAAATAAAAAATACCCCGTCCCTATAAAAGGGACGAGGTTTAATCGCGTTACCACCCTAATTCTATAAATATAACCTAAAAAAATAGATTTAATTTATAGCGCTCTTAAAATACGTACTAAATAATACGCTTTTCCTATAACGGTGAAAATCCGATAAAACTTACTAAAATATAGCTTCAGCTTTACTTCTCCGAGATGATTTTCAGATATACCTTGAACATTGACTTTCAGCAACTTGTCAACTCTCTGTGGATCAATAAATATGCCCTACTTTTTCTCTTCATAGAATTTAATTTTGAATTTATAAGTATATTATCTCTTATTTTTCCAGCTGTCAACCTTAAGTGTATTTTTTATTTATTTTTCATTTTTTCCCATAATACATTAATAAAAAATAAATTATACCGAATTTTCTTTTCCAATTTAAAATAAAATTTAACTAAAAATTTTTTTCTAAAATTATATTAATACATGAAAATAATAAATATTTTCGTGGAATATTTATTTTAAACTCTCCCTTATAAAATATAAAAAATAAAAGGTACTGTATAAAAATAAGTTTATTACTATATTTTCATACATACCTTTTATAGCTTATATTTTAATATATTATTTAAAAAGTTTTTTATATTTATGACCTATTTTTCCTGTTAATAAATCTCTTAATTCATCTACCAATGAATCCTCTAAATCAATCTTTCTTATTATTGAAGCCTGTCTTCTGTTGAAATATATTATAAAATAGTTTTTAGTCTCTATTACCTCATAAAATTTATAATATTTAATCTTGCTTTTACCTTTAAATGCTGTGCTTTTAATCACTAAAATATCATCAAAAAATTCTAAAGTTTCTATGGATTTTAAAACGCCAGCTTTATCAGCCTTTTCCCTTTCCCTACTTTGAAATTCAATTTTCACAACTATTGCAAATAAAGTTATGATTAATAATATTAACCAATAAATTAAAAAGCTTTTTAATTCAAAAATCCTATTATTATAAGAAACAAATCCAGCCATTAAAGCCGTAATTACTATAATAGCAGGGATTGTAAATTTCTTTCTTAAGAAAGTTGCTATGTACAAAAATCTACTATAATCTTTTTTATTTATAGATGTCTTTATTGTGAATAATTTTTTGTCACTCATTCCTTGCTCCTTACCTCTTCCATTAGTATATGTAGAATATTTTATCAAAATATATAAAAGTAATAAATACAAAAATCATAAAGTCAAATAAAAAATATGTAAAAAGAAAACCTATAAATACATCTAGAGAATTATATAAGCTTTTTTAAATATTCCCTTCATAATATTTATAAGTTTATCTTAAATTTCTTTTAATATAATTATGTATTACCTGCAACAAACATTACATGGATCACTTTTACCACTTTCAGCCTGTGTTCCACTGTATATTTTTTTACTTCTTTTTAAGGTTGTACAATTAGATCTTTTATGATAGCTTTTTCCACCACTTGTCCAATAAACTATTTCTCCTGAACCAGCTGTTTTAGGTGTTGAATCTCCTGAAGAATTAGCTAAATTTGATGGATCACCAGAGGATTTGTTTGTATTCTTACTGTTATTATCTGATGTACTATTACTATTTTCAATAGCTTTATTTTTAGAGTTCTCTTCTGATTTTTTTGATTCTTCCTGTACGATTTTAGCTTGTTCCTCTTTTTTAGCCCTTAAATTATCTAACTCTTTTTGTTTATCTTCCACCTCTTTACTTAAATCATTATTTTCATTTTGTAATTTATCTACTTCTTCCTGAATTGATTTAAGCTCTGTATTATTTTTTAAGGCAGGTATTTTATACTCTAATTCATCAACTTTAGGAGCTACTTCATTAAATTCCTTTGAATAATCTTTAACCATAAGATTAGGCCAAATCCCTAAAATCAATGCTAATATAAGAGCTATTTTATGAGTTTTTATAAATTTTATAATTTCTTTTATCATATGCTCCTACTCCTAATTCAAACTTTGTATTTCTTTATTTAATGAATTTAATTTATTTTGTAAATCTTCATTGCTTTTAGTTAAATCTTCTTTTTTAGAATTTAGAGCATTGGTATCATTACTTATTTTTTCATTTAAGGAATCATACTCTTTTTGAAGATTATCATACTTCTCTTTAATAGAAAGATATTCACTATGTGTTTTATAAACTCGTGGCTGTAAAAAACTAAATACAATAGCAAAAACCATAGTAAAAATAAAGAAAGTTCCTATTTGTTTAAGAGCTCTTATTACAAAATTCTTTTTAACTTTTTCATCTGTAATTTGCATTTTTATCCCCCTCTCAATACCACTAACATTTTATCATAATTTATACATATTTTTATTATAATATACTTTTAAAACTTTTTTTGTAATAAAATGGATTGTACAATTTACTTTTTTATAAAACTTCTTTTATGGTCTATAATATACTAATTATAAAAAAAAATGAAAAAGGTGCATCTAAAATCTTAATAATGTAAGATTTTATGCACCTTTTTTAATATTATATCTCTTAAGGCTTATAATAATTAACTTCTTCTTTAAGTTTTTCTATTGATTTAACTTTTATTTTACCTGAATTATAATCAAGAATTCCTTCTTCTATTAATTGATTTATTATTCTATTTATACTTCTAATATTAGAACCTACCCCTTCAACTAATAAATCCTTAGTAATTCCTAAATTATTTTTATGAAGTGTATTTAATATTATGTACATTACCCTATATCTTAAATTATAAAAGGCATTAACTCGTTCTCTTTTGCAACATTCATAATTTCTCTCTGCTATAAGCTTACTTATAAATAATGAAAATTTATTATCTAATTCTATCCACTTAATAAAAGACTCTTTGCTTATCTCTAAGGTCTCACATTGTGATAGAGCCTCCACTGTAGTAACTACTTCCTTATTAATTAAGGCTTCTAGTTCACCAAATATTGTAGCTTCACTATCAATATCTTCTAGATATATAGCTCCTGTAAAATCACAATGATATGTTTTAATTTTTCCCTTTAATAAGATATATACAAAATCACAATTCTCATTTTGAACTAATAACTTTTCTCCATATTTAAAACTTCTATTCTTTAATTCTTTTTTAATTTCCTTTGGACAGTTATTTATAAACTCTATTAATTCATAACTCTTCATACATAATCACACCCATAAAAATAGTTTTATCTATTATAGTGTTAATTTATTTTCTCCTTGCTCCTTAAAGCTTGCATACCATTCTAATAAACCTGATATTGATAATATTAATTGAATAGCAACTAAAATTAACATTACATAGTATCCATTTAGTATATATATAATTATAAATAATATGTTACTTAATATCCATAAAATCCAATTTTCATATAACTTTTTACTTAACCAATATTGGGCTACTAATCCAAGTACTGCAGTTAAACTATCTAGAATTGCATTTTGAGCATGTAATATATTTATTTCTACATATCCCCAAACTGCCCAAGCTGCCAATATAATTATAGTCCATAATATCTGTCCCTTTTTAGTTAACCCTGATGTTACTACATTGTCCTCTTGATCTGAATTTTTAACCCAATAGTACCAACCAAATATGTTGAATCCAACTTGGAAACATGCTAACACAGCTAATGCATATAATCCAGTATTATAATATATGTATAAATATGCTACTACTGTTATTATCCCAAATATAAAATTGGACACTTTTTCTCTAGATAATAACCAAACATTTATTATTCCCATTACTGAAGCAAAAATTTCTATAATACTTGAGTTTATTGAAAATCCCACTAATAAACATATAGCACATGCTACTACAACGAATATTGGGCTACAAGTATATGAAGTGAATTTTTTCATTAATTCCATAAATAATATCCTCCTAAATTTAAAATATTTCTCTTAAAAATTCTTTATAATCATTTGTTCTTGATAGCAAAATACTAAATATTTTTTTATCTAATATCTCTTTAAAAATTCCTTTACTATACTTGTACATTTCTCTGTAATACTCTGGAAATTTGCCATAGCTTCTTCATGAGTTATTTCAGCTTCTGAATAAGCGGCAGCTAAACAAGGTACACCAGAAAAACCTAATACTTTTATTCCACAATGGTTAGCTACTATAACTTCTGGAACTGTAGACATTCCTACTATATCTGCCCCTAAGGATGCAGCCATTAAGGTTTCCACTGCTGTTTCATAACTTGGACCTGAAAACATTGCATATACTCCCTCTTTTAAATTTATATCTAAATCTTTAGCAATATTTTTAACTTCTTCTCTTAAATCTTTGTCATAAGGATAAGCTAAGTCTGGAAATCTTTCACCAAACTCTAATAAATTCTCTCCTCTTAAAGGATTATCTCCAGTGAAGTTTATATGATTTCTTATTAAAACTAAATCTCCAGCTTCAATAGATTCTTTAGCCTGTCCTGAACAATTAGTTACTACAAGAGTTTCAACTCCTAAAAGTTTCATTACTCTAATAGGTAATGTTATCCTTTGCATTGAGTGCCCCTCATAATAATGGCATCTTCCTTTCATAGCAATAACTTCTCTACCATGTAACTTTCCAATTATTAAAGTTCCTTCATGCCCAGCAATAGTAGGTACTGGGAAATTAGGTATATCCATATATCTATAATATTCTGCTTCTTCTATTTCATTTGCCAAATCTCCTAATCCAGTTCCTAAAACTAAGCCTATTTTAGGAGAATATTTACTTTTAGATTTTATATATTCATAAGCTTCTTTAATTTCTTTTGATAAGTTCATTTTAAATTCTCCTCTCAATGTATTTCTTACAAGCTTATTATCAAATATTAAGTAAATGTTTTCAAGGACATTTGTCCAAGACTTTCATATAGGTTTTATACTAAAAAATATACCTTTTAAACTAAAAGTATTTTTAAATTAATAAAAAATCCTTGGAAATAAGAGATAGTTCTTTTTTCTTATACTTATTTTAAAATTTCTTAATACAAAGTAAAATTCTTACATATACTTCCATTAAAAATAATTTAAAAATAAAATAAATTTATTATAGCGAACAATATAAACTATTGATATTTGAATTTTTCGTGATATAATAAGTGTATTAAATTTTAACTCGTATATAATCGGTAATATGGTCCGAAAGTTTCTACCTGCTAACCGTAAAATAGCAGACTACGAGGAGTTGTACTATAAATTCTAGTAATTCTAGTTTTTAAAGCAACACCTCTAAAAAGGTGTTGTTTTTTTATTAAGTATAACTTCCTAAAAGTTATAAGAAACCTTTCTTTATATGAGTTTTAAGATTTAAAGTATATTATTCCAATAAAAAATTCTCTTAAAATACTTTTTAATAGAACTCATATTTTTTATTTTAAAACTTATAGGGAATTTTTATTTTGGATATAAATTTAAATCTTAATATGTAAATTCTAAAAAACTATAAGGAGATGAAATTATGGAAAAGCAAAACTTAAAAAACACGGAAGTTAACTTAATCTATGGAGTAGATGATGATTTAGATTTGCCAAAAAAAGTTCTCTTTGGACTTCAACATATATTTGCTGCTTTTGGCGGAATTATAGTAGTACCCTTAGTTATTGCAACTTCTCTTGGCTTTGATAGTAAAGTAACAACAGCCTTAATAAGTGCTTCTATACTTGGTTCTGGACTAGCTACCATTATTCAAGCTAAGGGAGTTGGAAAAGTTGGAGCAAGAGTTGCCTGTATTATGGGTACTGATTTTACCTTTGTATCCCCAGCAATTTCAGTTGGCTCAGTTCTTGGATTACCTGGAATAATTGGAGCTACAATACTTGGTTCTTTATTTGAAGTTATTTTAAGTTTCTTTATAAAACCTTTAATGAAATTTTTCCCACCACTTGTTACAGGTACCGTAGTTGCCTTAATAGGATTAACTCTACTTCCTGTATCAATTGATTGGGCCGCAGGTGGTGCTGGTTCAGCTAATTATGCTAGTTTAGAAAACTTAGCTGTGGCTATGTTTGTATTAGTAATAACTCTTTTACTTAATAACTATGGAAAAGGAATGATAAGTAGTGCCTCAATACTTATAGGTATAGTTGTAGGATACATAGTTTGTATTCCTCTTGGACTAGTTGACTTTACTCCTGTAAAGGAAGCAAGTTGGCTATCATTCCCTAAAATCCTTGAATTCGGAGTAACTTTTGATGCTAAGGCAGTTATGGCCTTTATACCTGCTTACTTTGTAGCCACAATAGGAACTGTAGGATGTTTAAAGGCTATTGGAGAGACATCTAATATTGATATTGGTGATAAAAGAGTGGCCGCTGGGGTATTATCTGATGGTGTAGGAAGTGCATTAGGTGGACTAGTAGGTTCTTGTCCTAATACTTCTTTTAGTCAAAATATAGGTATTATTTCTCTAACTAAGGTAGCTAGCCGTCATGTAGCTGTAATGGCTGGGATACTATTAGTTATCCTTGGATTCTTACCTAAAGTGGCTGCCATAATAACAGGGATACCAAATCCAGTTTTAGGTGGCGTAGGTATAATGATGTTTGGAACAGTTGCGGCAGCTGGTATTAGAACACTAAGTAATATAAAACTTACAGAGCGTAATCTTTTAATAATAGCTATCTCTATGGGACTTGGACTAGGAGTTACATTTAGACCTGATGTAATTCACAACCTTCCAGAAGCAATTAGAATGATCTTCTCTTCTGGAATCTCAACTGGAACAATAGCTGCCCTAATCCTAAATGCAGTATTAAAAGAAAGTCCAACATCAATGGAATTTGAAAATATGTATGATGAAGAAACAAAGGCTAGTTAAAAACTAAATATATTTTTATTACATAATATACAAATAAAACTTATAAATAAATTCCGAGAATTACTGAATTTCGCTAAGAATTTATAGCAATTACTCCGAAGATTTTACTAAAGCGAAAAACTCCCTTCGGTCAAACAGTTTCGCTTCTTAACGTAAAATCTTCTACGTAATAGCTTAAATTCTAAAGCTCATTCAGATATTCTCTTCATATTATTTATAAGTTTTATTTTAATTTTAATATAAACAAGTTTTTAATCTGTATATCTAAAGTTTTTTATGCTTATGTCTAATACTTTAAAAGAATGGGTAACTGACCCTGTTGATATAAAATCAACTCCCGTTTCAGCTATTTCCCTAATGTTATCTAAGGTTACATTTCCTGAAGCTTCTACCTCTGCTCTATTATCTATTAATTTTACAGCTTCTTTTAAGGTTTTTATATCCATATTATCTAACATTATTATATCTGCCTTTGCTTCTAAAGCTTCCTTTAATTGCTCAATGCTTTCAACTTCAACTTCTATTTTTCTAACAAAAGGAGAATTTTTTCTTGCTAGGGAAACTGCATTCTTTATTCCACCTGCTGCCTCTATGTGATTATCCTTTATCATAACACCATCATTTAATCCAAATCTATGGTTAGTTCCTCCCCCAACCTTCACTGCATATTTCTCAAAAATCCTCATATTAGGAGTAGTTTTTCTTGTGTCTAAAAGCTTAACTTTTGTTCCTTCTAATCTTTCAACAAATTCTCTAGTAAGTGTTGCTATTCCACACATTCTTTGCATATAGTTTAGAGCAACTCTTTCTCCCATAAGAATTTTTTTTGCATCTCCAGAAACCTGACCAAAGTGCTGCCCTTTTTCAACTTCCTCTCCATCATTTACTGAAAAATCAACTTCTACATCTCCTAAAATCTTAAAGACCATTTTGAAGACTTCTGTACCTGCTATTACCCCTTTTTCCTTAGCTATAATATCAACCTTAGCTATTTTGTGATCTAATACTACTGACTCCGTTGTTATATCTCCATATTGTAAATCCTCATTAAGAGCTCTTTTTACATTCTCCTCCACAAGTAACCAATTCATCCTTAATATCTCCTCTCAGCCTACAGATTTCATCAATTAATATTTTTCTGTTTAACAATCTGTATTTATCTAAATCTTCACATTCTCTCTCTTCTATAATAAGCTCTAAATTATCTATATAACTATTAATTTCTAAGGCCCCTCTTCTTGAAAAGACTAAAGCTTCTAATAAAGAATTACTAGCAAGTCTGTTAGCACCATGAACTCCTGTGCAGCTTGTCTCACCAAAAGCATATAAATTTTCCATAGAAGTTTTTCCATTTAAATCAACCTTAATTCCTCCCATGAAATAATGCTGGGCTGGGGCTACAGGTATTGGCTCCTTACTTATATCAATTCCTTCCTCTAAGCATTTATTGTATATGTTAGGGAACCTCTTTTGTAAAAAACTCTTTTCCATAAAGGACACATCTAAAAACACATTATTAGAATTTGTTTTTTTCATTTCTTCATATATTTTTTTAGAAACTATATCCCTTGGTAATAACTCATCTACAAATCTTTCTCCATTACAGTTTATGAGCTTTCCCCCTTCTCCCCTAACAGATTCAGAAATTAAAAATCTTTTTTCCTCTGATTTTTTTGAGAAAAATGCAGTAGGGTGAATTTGTATATAAGAAAGGTCCTTGATTTCTATATTATTTCTAATTGCAACCCCTATGCTATCTCCGGTTATGATTCTTTCATTAGTAGATTTTTTAAATAAACCACCAATTCCACCTGTAGCCAAAATCACCACTTTAGCATAAATACTTAAATCCTGTCCATCTTTATTGAATAAGGCTCCTATGCATCTATTACCTCTATGATATATATCAACCATTTCACAATCTTCTATTATTTTTACATTTTTTCTTCTTTTAACATTTTCTAAGAGAATATCTTCAACATGCTTTCCAGTGATGTCTTTGTGATAAACAATTCTATTTATTTTATGTGCACCTTCTTTTGTAAAAAGAACTCCATTTTCATCCTTTTCAAAATTAGCTCCTAAATCCATAAGTTTATTTATATTATCCATTGATTCTTCAACTAAAACCCTAACAGAATCAATGTTATTTTCATACCTTCCAGCTTTTAATGTATCTTCAATGAATGACTGGAAATCTTCTTTTCCTCTAGCTACTGCAATTCCCCCCTGAGCTAGGGAAGAATTGCATAGATTAACTGACTTTTTTGAAACCATAATTATTTCTAAATCTTCTCTTAAGTTTAATGAGGCATATAGTCCTGCTACCCCACTTCCAACTATCAATACATCAGCTACCCTTTTCATAGTTTTAGCCCCCAAGTTTATGCATATTTTTTAATGAATTATATGCCTTTAATCTTAAATCCTCATCTATTTCAATTTTATTTTCCATTTTTAAAAGACTTTCATAAAGATCCTTTAAGGTAGTCATTTTCATATTTCTACAAACCATCTTTCCATATGGAATATAAAATTCTTTTTCCTCTCCATTTTTTCTCAACTGATGAAGTACCCCTTCTTCTGTTATTATAATAAATTTTTTATTTGAAGAATTATTTACAAAATTTATTATTTCACTAGTACTTCCTATGAAATCCGAAATATCTCTTATTTCTTTACTACACTCTGGATGAGCTACTGTTAAAATCCCTTCATGCTCACTTTTTAATCTTAAAATTTCTTCTTTTTGAATGGCTTCATGTACTATACAAAATCCATTCCATAATATAAACTTTTTATCTGGTGTTTTCTCCTGAATATAAGACCCTAAATTTCTATCAGGTAAAAATATAATTTCTTTTTCTTCTAAATTATTTATTATGTTCTCAGCATTAGATGAAGTACAGCAAACATCAGATAATGCTTTTACTTCAGTTGAAGAATTTATATAGCAAACAACCTTGGCATTTGGATGTTCCTCTTTCAACTTAGCTAGTCCCTCTTCTGTAGCCATGTCTGCCATAACACAGCCTGCTTCCATAACTGGTAATATAACCGTTTTTTCTGGTGAAAGTATCTTTGCACTTTCTGCCATAAATTTAACCCCACAAAAAACTATTATATTTTCTTCACAATCCTTTGCTATTTTACTTAAGTAATATGAATCGCCTACATAATCAGCAATTTCCTGTATTTCAGGAATTTGATAATAATGTGCTAATATGATAGCCCCCTTCTCTTTTTTTAACTTTAATATTTCGTCCCTTATATCCATTTTGTCTCCCCCAATTTATGTATTTTAATTTATAATATCACCATATTTATCCAAGTTCAATAAAATACGAATATTCATTAACATTTTATCTATATTGTTTTTATTTTGTTAATTATAATAAAAAAGACTGTATAAAAACACCTTAAAAATAAAGAAGCTATATCAAAATAATTTTTGATAAAACTTACAAACATTATAAGAAGAATATCTAATAATTCTCCAAATATGTTTGTAAGTTTTATTATTATATTTGATACAGGAAATTTACTTTTTAGTTCTTATACAATCCTCATAAATAAACTTAAATTATTTATTATAATGCTTTATTAAAGCTTGAGTTCCTAAATCCCCGAAACCTTCTCTTTCTAGATCCTCATAATTCTCTAAAACTTTACTTAAAATATCTAAATTCACATTATCAGCTAAAGCTTCCTCCTTAGCTAATTTCATATCTTTGATGAAATGTTTTATAAAGAATCCTGGTGCAAAATCCTCCTCTAAAATTTTAGGAGAAACTAATTCTAGTTGCTTACTTCCAGCAGCTCCAGTAGATACTGAATCAAGCATTTTTTTCACATCTAATCCTTTATCCTTGGCATATGCCATAGCTTCACAAACCCCTGATATAGCCCCTGCTATCATTATTTGATTTGCTAACTTAGTATGTTGGCCAAAGCCAGCTTTTCCCTCATAGTGAATATTAGTCCCCATTGCTTGAAAAATAGGTAGACAAGCTTTATAGTCCTCTTCTTCTCCTCCAACTAAAATAGTTAAAGTCCCATTTTTAGCTCCAATATCTCCACCTGTAACGGGAGCATCTAAGGCTTTTACCCCTTTTTCTTTTGCTTTTTCAAATATTTCAACTGCTAACTTTGGACTTGATGTTGTCATATCAATAACATAAGTTCCTTCTTTAACATTTTCAAGAATTCCATTTTCTCCAAAATAAACTTCTTCAACATCCTTTGGAAAACCTACTATGGTTATTACTGCATCACATCCAGAAACACATTCTTTTATAGTGGGATAAAAATTTGCTCCTTCAGAAATTACGTCTAAAACTTTGTCTTTATTTCTAGCAAAAATAGAAACTTCAAAGTCATTTTTCATAAGGTTACGAACCATTGATTTTCCCATTATTCCTACACCAATAAAACCTATTTTCTTCATAAACTCTTTCCTCCTAATATTAAATCCACTTAATTTAGCTATAAAAACTTTTAAACTTTATCTATACCATAACAACCTGCATTTAGTCTTTCATAGTAAAATAAATAATTATATTTATTCTAGACCTAAGAGCGTGTATCTAAATAACTTTTTATACAGCCTATTTCTCTTAAGATTTCAATAAAAACATCTTTAATTAGACTTTATTTATCAAATAAGCCTCCACCATTGTTGCTCTTTCTTCCCCCTTGAGCAAATCCAATAGTTTTTTGAGCTCTAACATTAGATTTAGTATTCTTCCCTTTATTCTTTTTTTCTTCTATTAGTTTTTTCATCATTTCCATGTTCTTGTTCATTATATATTTCTCCTTTTAATTTCATAATATATAATAAATTTTAATATATTCTTTAAAATAAATCATCCTAGTTTAAATAGATATGTTGCATATTTTAAACAAAACTTAATTTTTAAATTATCTATTATTTAATTTTAACATTCACTATTTCAGGTCTATTAAATAATCTTGTTATTTTAGTACTGTTTCCAAGACCTCTACTAATAATAAGTTTATTTTTATTTCCGTGCATTCCTTCAGTGTATTTAGGAAAGAACCCTTGTCCTGGTGCAATTAATCCTCTTTTAATTATAGGAATTCTAAATTGCCCTCCATGTGCATGACCAGAAAACATTATATGAAAATCATATTTTGAATATTCAGCCTCAAAGAGTTCTGGATAATGACTTAAAACAATTTTTAATCCCTCTAAGCTTTCTAATCTTTTAAAAAGTTTATAGGAATCCTCATATGCATAGCTTCCATTAATTTTTTTAAGTGAGGAATGTAAATCTCCCTTTGGCTTTTCAAACATACCTAAAATATTTACTTTCACTGCACTTAAACTTAAAGTTATAATTTCATTTCTTAAAACTATAACTCCCTTTGACTTTAGACTTTCAAAAATATATTCAGCTTTTTTGCACCTTTGTTCATTGTTTCCTGAGATATAAACAACTTTAACACACTTACTTAAGTCACTTAAAAAATCTATTACCCCCTCCATATTTTTAAGACTTGAATCTATCATATCTCCAGTGGCAACAACTAAGTCTGGCTTTTCTTTTAATATTAACCTTTTAAGTTTTTCATTATTTTTTCCAAACTCTTTTCCATGAAGATCTGATAAATGAATCACATTTATGTCTTTTCCAATTCCACAATTAACTTCATAATTGGTTGTACTTATTCCATTGTTTTCATAATAAAAAAATCCTGCTATTGCAGTTATACCTAATGCGCCTAGTAAAATCTCCATAATATCACACCTATACTCTTAATTAATTTCAGAATAATATTTTTTATTTATCTTATAAATTTTTATTAAATTTGGCTCTTTATTATTTTTAATTTATAAAATTCTAAGATTTTATATACTTATAATCTTATAAAATATTTTTATTCTATCACAAATAATTACTTAAGTCTTCAAATATATTTTAGTTAAAATAAGCATAAAATTTTTTCATATAAATACAAATAAATTTATAAACCTTGTATACATTAAATTCATTATTTGTTAATATTTTAAAGTTTAACTCACTTTTATACACAACTAAAAAAATTTCATATGAAAACTTTTAAATACTATAAATGTTAAATTTGTAACAAATATTTAAAGTGCTATAATTTTACATAATGAAAGGTAAATTATTATTTGGCCAAATAATATATTTTTATTCTAAAAATTTAATAGTTAAACTTATATTGTTTAGGAGTGATTTAAATGAATAAAAATCTTGAAGCAAACAGAAACAGGACTCTTTCTGAAGGAATACATAAAAATATAAAGGTAAGAGCACCTAAAATTGATAAAACAGCTATAAGTCCTTATGATCGTTATTGTGATGGCTACGGAATGCCAGGGGCTTATGGTAATGGATATGTATCAGTTCTTAAGGTTTCCGTTGGTACAGTTAAAAAGACTGACGATATTTTATTAGATGGTATAGTTTCTTATGATAGAGCTGAAATAAATGATGCTTATGTTGGACAAATTAATATGCTTACAGCTTCATCATTCTGTGGGGTTGCAGGTCAAGTTTGGGGACATGATTTAGCAGCACATGATTCAATTGCTAATGATGAAATCAAACCTTTATATGAATTAAAACAATTTGATGGAACTCCACTTAAAGTTTATGATGCTAAACCTTTATTAGACGCTGGTATAGAACTTTTCGGTACAGAAAAGAATAGACGTTTTACCACTGCTCCAGGTGCCCATGTAATATGTGCAAATAAGAGTGCTACAGCTTATAGACCAAAGGAAAATAGACCTTTAAAAGAAGGAGAAGCTTATGGTGTATGGTCATTTATAGCTCTATCATTATCAAATGATAGAGATCACTGTGCTGACTTATTTATAGAAGATGCAGGACTTTGGACAAAAAATGATAATCCAGAAGATTTAAAGAAATTCTTAGAAGATCATAGAAAAGCTGTAACTTGGTCAGTAGTTGAATGTGGTAGAGATTCTCACGTTGTTTTTGAAAGAACTTACATAGGTTTTGCTTATGTAATAATGAAACCTGGTGAAATTGGAAACGCTTTAACTTGCGCTCCTTATGTAACCTTAGCAAGAGATGCTGTTCCTTCTGAAGGTTTCCCAAGTTTAAATAGAATTTCTCTTTCTCAATGGTTAGATGATATGAATTTTGATTCTTTAGTTAATCCTAGTAAAAAATAATAAATAATAATTTCTTAAAACAAAATTATTCTAGGAGGAGTTATTATGAATGATAATAAAAAATTAGGTGTAATTGCTCTTGCTGGGGTAGTAATTAGTGCTATGCTGGGTGGAGGTGTTTATAACCTTCCCCAAAACATGGCCCAATCCGCTTCTGCAGGTGCAATATTAATATCTTGGATAATAACTGGGATAGGAATTTGGTTCATAGCTAACACCTTTAGAATCCTTGCTGCTGCAAGACCTGATGCTACAACAGGTATATATACCTATGGTGAACTTGGTTTTGGGAAATTTACAGGATTTTTAATGGCCTGGGGATATTGGATATGTAACTCTTTTGCAAATGTTGGCTATGCCGTACTTTTAATGGATTCACTAAACTACTTTTTCCCACCTTACTTTAAAGGCGGTAATAACTGGCTTTCAATAGCATGTGGATCTCTTGTCCTTTGGATTATATTCTTTATAGTATTGGCTGGTGTTAAACAAGCAAGTGCTTTAAATGTAATAGGAACAATAGGAAAATTATTACCTTTAGCAATTTTCTTACTAGTTTTATTATTCTCATTTAGATTTTCTACATTCTTTACTGACTTCTGGGGATTAAAAACAGTTGCAAAAGTTCATGATACAAACTTAGGAGGAATATTGCCTCAAGTAAAAAGCACAATGCTTGTAACCTTATGGGTATTTACTGGTATTGAAGGTGCCGTTGTTGTTTCTGGAAGAGCTAAATCTCAAAAAGATGTTAGTAAAGCAACATTTTTAGGATTTATTACTTGTCTTTTAATTTATACACTACTTTCATTATTACCACTTGGTGTATATTCACAAGGAGAAATTTCTAAAATGGCTCCACCATCAACAGCTGCAGTATTAATGGATTTAATAGGAAACTGGGGAAGTGTAATAATGAACCTTGGTGTAATTATAGCAATATTAAGTTCTTGGCTTATTTGGACTGTAATGCTTTCAGAATTACCTTTTGCAGCAGCCCAAAGCGGAACATTTCCAAAAATATTTGCTAAAGAAAATAAAAATGAATCACCTTCATTTTCTTTATTAGCATCAACAATCATTATGCAAATAATATTAATACTTGTTCATTTTGCAGGTAATGCATGGAATATGATGCTTAGTATAACAAGTGTTATGGCACTTCCTTGTTATCTTGTTTCTACCTTATATTTATTTAAGATAACATATAAAAACGAAAACTATCCAACAGATATCTTTGCCAAAAGAAAATATGCAATGATTACTGCAATATTGGGATCAATTTATGGTGTTTGGCTAATTTACGCTGCTGGAATCAACTATATGCTTATAGCTATAGTTATATATGCTTTAGGAATTCCTGTATTCATAAAAGCTAGACGTGAAACTAGTCCTAATGAAAAAGAATTTACTAAAGTTGAACGTTACTTTGCAATAGTTTTGATAATACTTGCCTTAATAGGCTTAGTATATTTATTTAAATTTATGTAAACTACTCACATATCAAAACCCTATCCAAAATTTAAAAGACTTTGGTCCATTTTGAGATATTGATTTATTAATCAAGCTTCAAAATTCACCAAAGTCTTTTTTTTAGCCTTCTTACATTTATAAAAAGTGTTGTATAAAAATAACTTTTAATAAAACTTACAAACATATTTAGAGAATTACTAGATTTTAAGTGAAAGTCCAAATTTTAATTTGGAACCTTGAACTTATCCAATGGAACTTTAGTTACATTGGAGTCATTTGAATAATTATTACTCCAAAGATATTACTAAAGCTTCGAAACTTAAGTGAAAGCCCAAATTTTTAATTTGGAATCTTGAACTTATGCAATCGAACTTTGTGAGATTGTATTCCAAAGAAATTAACAGTCTCAGCTTTTTAACGTAATATCTTCTCCATAATAATTTAAATTCTAAAGCTCATCTAGATATTCTCTTCATATTATTTGTAAGGTTTATTATCTTTATAAGAAAAGCTATATCAAATATAAAATTTGATATAGCTTTCATATATTGTTACAAATTATTAAACTAATTTATTTAGAACTGATTCACCAATTGTTCCTTCTGGCATTTTTAATCCAAAGTTATCAGCAATTGTTGCTCCAATAGTTGCAAATGTTTTTGGAGTTTCTAATTGTCCATGACCTTTCATTGATGGTGAATAAGCTAAGAATGGTACATACTCACGAGTGTGGTCTGTTCCTGTGTATGTTGGGTCATTACCATGGTCAGCTGTTATTATTAATAAATCATCTTCATGTAACTTTTCTAATACTTTTCCTAAGTTAACATCGAATTTTTCTAATTCTTCTGCATAACCTTGTGGATTTCTTCTATGTCCCCATAAAGCATCAAAGTCAACTAAGTTAACAAAGCAGAATCCAGTAAAGTCTCTATCCATTATTTCTAATGTTTGTTCCATACCATGAACTGAACTCTTAGATTTATTTCCTTCTGTTATTCCTTCTCCATCAAATATATCTTTTATTTTACCAACTGAAATAACATCAAAGTTGTTATCTTTTAATTCATTAAGAACTGTTCTTCCATATGGTTTAAGAGCATAGTCATGTCTATTGCTTGTTCTTTTGAATTCACCTTTTTTAGTTCCTAAGTAAGGTCTTGCTATGATTCTTCCAACTTTCCATTCATCTTTAAGAGTTAATTCTCTTGCGATTTCACAGCATCTATATAATTCTTCTAAGCCGAAAGTTTCTTCTTGACCACAAATTTGTAAAACTGAATCTGCTGATGTATAAACTATCATATCTCCAGTTGCAATTTGGTGTTCTCCTAATTCATCTAGGATTTCTGTTCCACTAGCACTCTTGTTTCCTACTATTTTATGACCAGTTCTTGCTGTTAACTCATCTAATAATTCTTGTGGGAATCCAGTATCTGTGAAAGTTTTAAATGGCTTAGTTATGTGTAAGCCCATCATTTCCCAGTGTCCTGTCATTGTATCTTTACCAACACTTGCTTCAGCCATTTTAGCTTGGTATCCTATTGGATTCTCAACTGGAGCTACGTGTTTTATTGGGTGTAAGTTTGCTATACCCATTTTTTGAAGATTAGGTATATTAAATGTGTCTACTGATTCAGCAATGTGTCCTAATGTATCAACATTAACATCTCCATATTTTTCTGAATCATTCATTGCACCTATTCCTAATGAATCTATTACTATTGTAAAAATTCTTTTATATTTGCTCATTGTTAAAACCCCCTAAGTGTATTTCCGTATCTATTATAATTTTTAAGATTTTATCTTATGCATTAAGCTTTAATTTCCCTAATAGCTAGCAATTCTAAAGCTAAATCAAAAAGATTTTACTAAGAATTACTAAACTATTAGATAAATTTAACTAAAATTTATAGGTCACTTAATATCCTATGCATTATTTTTCATTTTATCTTCTTTAATTAAGTTTCTTATTCCTTCTATTCCTGCTTTTATTGCAAGTTCTGTATCATGTACTTGAGGATTATCAAGTCCTTCTTTTTGTCTTTCTTGGTTAGCTATAGTTAGGAAAACAGCTCCAACTCTTACTCTTAAATAGCTTCCTACTATAAATAATGCTGCACCTTCCATTTCTGATCCTAAACATCCACATCTTTTCCATGCTTCCCATTTGTTTAATAAATCATAGCTTACAGGTTTAGTTTCTGGTGAGTGTTGTCCATAAAAAGAGTCCTTTGATTGAACTACACCAGTGTGGTAAGGAACTTTTAATTCTTTTGCTCCTTTAACTAAAGCATTTATTACATCTAAGTTTGCTACTGCTGGGAATTCTATTGGAGCATATTCTCTTGAAGTACCTTCTGCTCTTATAGATCCAGTTGCTATTATAAGATCTCCACCTTTAACGTTTAAATCTATTCCTCCACAAGTCCCTACTCTGATGAAAGTGTCTGCTCCACATTTAACTAATTCTTCTAATGCTATTGCAGCTGATGGGCCACCAATTCCAGTTGAGGTAACGCTTACTTTTTCTCCATCTAAATATCCAGTATATGTAACATATTCTCTTTTATCTGCTACTAACTTAGCATTGTCTAAGTATTTTGCTATTTTAGCACATCTTTTTGGATCTCCAGGCATTATTACGTATTTTCCAACTTCTCCTGGTGCTACGTCTATATGAAATTGTTTGTCTGAACCTTGTGTATAAATCATTTACATTTCCTCCTAAATCCTTGTTTCCTTATAACAATTTTAAACTTGTCTACTTAGTTGTCTATTTTATATTTATATAATACTACACTTTCTAGAAATTATCAAACGTTTACAGAAAATTTTTTAAATTATTTGTTGGTTATTAATATAAAATATTTTATAATTTAAGTAAATAATACTTTGTCCTACCCCAACTTGTTTGTAACTTGTCTATTTTTAGGAAGGTGATTATAAATGGAAATATTAACTGTAAATAAACATAAAGAACTATTATATGTTACCGTATACGATAAACTTTTTAAGATGATTAACGAAGGAACTTTCCCTGAAAATAGCAGACTTCCTTCTGAACCGGAACTAGCTAAAAGATTAGGTGTTAGTAGAAGTACACTTAGACAAGCTTTAGCCCTGCTTCAAGATGATGGATTAATAAAAAACATTAGAGGTAAAGGAAATTACATAATTAAAGAAAATAAAACTGATACAACAGGTTTAGAAAAAATAGGACATCCAGTCTATAAGTGTTTAGATGTAGCGACAAATAATATTGAATTGGATTTTAAAATAGATCCCCCCTCAGATTATTATAAAAAGATATTAGGAGATAATTCTGTTGCAACGGTTTGTATTGATAGATGGTACTTAGATGATAATTTAGCCCTAGCTTATTCTTACACAATAATATCTATTGAGGCAATTTCAAAATTTAATATAGATCTATCAGATAAAAATAATTTATTGAAATTCATTGAAGAAGAATCTTATAAAGAATGCTCAAAGATAAAAAGTACTATTAAATTCACTACATCTGGTAACTTCGTAACTAAGCGTCATCCAATTCCAGATGAAAGTCAATTTTATTTAATTGAGGAAGCTATATATTCTAATTCAGAACTTCCAGTTATTTTTAATAAGCATTATCTCCCAATGAAACACAGCACCATAAAAGTAAATCCTATGAAATAATATTATCTAAATAAAAAAATAATTTTTTAAAATTAATTTTTATAAAAATAGTATTTAAACAAAAAAATAAAGAATCTTGTAAAAGATTCTTTATTTTTATTTTAACAATTAAAACAGAAACATATTAATTTTCTATACAATTATCACTTGCAATAATTTTCTTTCTATTCCATAACATTAATAAAACTGTAAATATACTTAATATACCTAATCCAATATACTTAAATTCTGCAGCCTTAACTAATAACCAAGGTAATGGACTTGAACCATAGTCTATACTAGATATAAGTTCTACTCCACTTGGTATTGAAAAGTTTGCAGCAGCTGCTGCTTTAGTAAATAATGGTGCTAAATTAGTACCAATTAAAAGTCCAATACTTATAATTATTATACCTATTATAAATGTTCTAAAAAAGTCTCCTCTAGCAATAGGAACTATAAGTACAAACATAAATGGTAAACCTGCTAAACTAGCAAATGGTAAAAATTGATTACCAGGTATTATAACAGCTAATATTAAAGTTACTGGTATTAAAACTAATGAAACAGCTAGTGTTACAGGATTTCCAACACCTATTGCTGAATCTAATCCTATGTATAATTTACCTTTTCCTTGGAATTTACGTTGAATCAATTCTTGAACTGCTTCTGAAACAACCATTAATCCTTCCATTAATATTGCTGCCATTTTAGGAGTTAAAACTAATACAGCACCCATTATAACAGCTAAATTTAATATATCTTTAACATTATATTTAGCAAGAACTCCTAGTATTATTCCAATTGAAGTTCCTAATATTGCTGGATCACCAAATAACCCAAATTTCTTTTGTATATCATTTGCATCTAATTTTATCTTATTTATACCTGGAATTCTATCTAATACCCAATTGATACCATAAGCAAAAGGAACATAAGAACCTGTAAACCCATGAGGAATTGATATTCCAGGAAGTCCTAAAAACTTTTCAACTAATGGAGCTGTTCTATCTGCAATTATCATGATTATTATCATATTTATAGCTGATAATGCTAAACTAAAAATCAAATCATTTGTTAACATGTAAACTAATGAACCAGTAAATGCAAAATGCCAAAAATTCCATATATCTACATCTATTGTTCTAGTTATTTTTGTAAGTAACATTACTATATTAACTACTAAGCATAAAGGAATTATCAAAATCCCTACAGTAGATCCAAAAGCTATTGCTGACGCAGCTGGCCATCCAACATCTAGTACATTCAAGTGTAATCCAAAATTTTCGACCATTTTTTCAGCTGCTGGCCCTAAATTATCAGTTAATAAAGTTATAATAGTACTAAGACCTATAAACCCAATTCCCACCAAAAGACCTGACCTTATAGCTTTTCCCAATTTAACTTTTAAACATAAAGCAAATACTGTAAAAATAATAGGCATCATAACTGCCGGTCCTAGGCTAACTAAGTATTCTAAAACTATCATTTAAAAGTTCCCCCTCACCTTTTTATAATGTATTAATTTAAATAAACATAACTTTTTCAACATTCAATAATATAATTATTGAGGCTGTATCAAAATAAATTTTATTATTAGTTTTTGATACATCCTCAACTAAAAAATACTTTGTAAATTTTCAAATTATAAACCAAGCTTTGAAATTATATCATTCATTACTGAATCAATTCCCATTCCTGCTATAAATGGTATTCCTGATATTACTGGAATATTAAAATCTTGTGACACAGAGGCTGTTGTTACAATTAAATCATGTCCACTTGCTTTCATTGGTAATTCAGCTACAGTACATTGAGTAAATTGAACTTTATCTAATAATCCCCTTGACTCTAATTGACTTTTTATTTTTTGAATTGCTATTGTTGATGTTGCTATTCCAGCTCCACATGCTACTATTATTTTTTTCATTATAATTCCTCCTCTAAAATTCTTATAATATTTTCATTTTTATCTATTTTTAAATTATTCATCACTTCATTATTTACAACTAGTCCCATAAGTTTTTGTAATAATGGAACTTGTTTATTTTTGTCTGTTACAAGTAATACAAAGGCCATCTCAACATTTACTGTTCCATTACCATCCATACTCTTAAAGACTATTGGTTTATCAAATCTAACAAATACTATACCTGGTTTGTTTACGTGTAAACTATCTGTATGAGGAATAGCTATCCCTAAACTTTCTACTTGCAATCCTGTTGGGAATTCCTCTTCTCTTTTTTTAATTGCATTCTTAAAAGTTTCTTTTACATATCCTTTTTCATGAAGAATATCTGATATTTTATCAAAAAAATCATTATAATCATTGGCAAAGAAATCTAAAAAGATTAATTCTTTTTCAATCATAAAACTCCCCCCTAACTTTATAAACAATATGTTGAGCTAAATGAATTTATATTTAATAATTCATCAAGAGAACTACTTTGTATAATATTCATAACCTTTTCTTTGCTATTTAAATTTTTATAAATATTTAAAAATAACTTCTCATTTCTCTTAATATCATTATTTCTTATGCACAACATAACTATTAATTGAACTTGTCCACAATTCCATTTCATAGGGTCTTTTAATATTCCTAAGGCTACCCCTTCTTTATAAACCTCACCTTGCATTCCATGAGGAATAGCTACTAAATTGCCAATTTCTGTTGTACCTATATTTTCTCTTTCAATATATGAATCCTTCATTGTTTTATCAATGTATCCAAGCTCTAAAAGTTTTGAAGATAAAAAATTTATTGCTTCTATATTATTTTTAAACTCTAAGTCTTTAAATATTAAATCTTCTTTAAACAAAGAACTCTGCTCATTGATATTATAATTTTTATATCTTAAAAAACTATTTATCTTATTGCAATCCTCATCAAGCAAAATAGGAGATACCTGTATAACCTTAGTGTTATTTATTTCTAATGGAATTGTTGAAATTATAAAATCAACTTTTGATAAATCTATAGCCTTTAACTTAAATGCAGGATAAAATCCCACAATCTCTAATATATCGTTAAATTTGCTTTCAAGTTTGGACTTAAGCAATATAGATGTACCTACTCCAGTGGCACATACCACTATAGTCTTATATCTTTTTAATCTCTTTTCTACCTTAAGTCTCTCAATAGCTCCACCAAAATGCATAGCAATAAATCCTATTTCATTTTCATCTATATCCTTTTTATATAGATCACTTAAAGTTTTAGAAAAATAAGTTGCTATTTCAAAGGCAAATGGATAATTGATCTTAATATCATTTAGCATAAAATTTTTTATTTTCATTCCACTATCTATCCTATTGAAAGCACTTCTTAAATGCGTTAGTAACCCTTTACACAAAGTTTCATCCATATTAAAGTCAATTCCTGTATAATTGTTTATATTTTCATTGCACTCTTTAATCCATTCTAAAATTTTATTATCTTCTTTAGACATAGAAACATGCTTATCAATATAAACTCTTTTTTGTGCTATAAGATGTTGGTATAAATATATGATTTCACTTTTTGGGAATTTAACATTAAAACTATTTTCAACAAGATTTTTTAAATATATTGCTGCATTATATTCTTCCTCTTTAAAATCAATATCACTTACATCAAAGCCAACAATCTTATTACTCCTTATTCTGTAAATTGTTATTAGAATATGAGTACACAGATTATTGAATCCTAAATCTGTAATATCTAAACTAAATTTTTCTAAAGTATTTAAAACATTCTCTGCAACCAAAGTAAAATAATCATTTTCATATCCAAATAGCATATTTATTTCATTAGAATAATTATTATTGTACCTTTTAACTAAAAACTCTGAGATAAATCCTCTTATTTTTCTTTCAGTTCCAATCAAATTTATTCCACTATTTCCACTTCTAGATATATTCAAATCATATTTTTTCAAAATACTTTTAGCCTCTTTTATATCATTCTTTATTGTAGAAGAACTTACATAAAGCTTATCTGATAATTCTTCAATCTTTACGCTTCCTTTTCCATAACAAACACTTGAAAAAGCTAAAATACTTAATATACTATTAATTCTTGATTCCTTTTCTTCAATTAAAGTGTCCTCTTTTTTTAGTTTGTCACTTAATAACTTAAATGATTTATTATTTTTACATTCAAATTTATATCCTATCCCCCTTGCTGATACAATTGAACAACCATATTCTATAAGAAAATCATTTAATATAGGTATTTCTTTTTGAAGTGTTTTTTTTGATATTTCTATTAATTTTGATAAATTATCTCCATTAATATATCCACTATTATTTATTAATGCCTTTAATATTTTATCTTGTCTACTATTTAAAGAATTATAAATCATATTATCACCACCTTCATTGTAATCTTTATCATAAATATATAATAGCTAAATATTTACTCTTATTAAGAGTATCTTTATATACCACATTTATATATTTTAGAAATATTAAGTAAAAATCTCACTTAATCTATAATATCAATAAAGTTCATATACTTAGTATTTTTCAAAAAATTAAAAATATATGAAAATATTTAAAAATAAGTATTTTATTATTTATCAAAATTTTTATAAGTGAATATTTCTAATAATTAGACCAATAATAAACTTTAAAATATTTAATTATAAATTTATTAAAATGATGATTTTTTTCAATTATTTGAGAAATACCTAGAGGTTATCGTAATAATAAAGTAACCTAAATTTTACTTTTTTTATGATATACTAAATTATTGTAAACAAAATTTATTAGTAAGGAGATTTAAAAGATGAAAAAAATAAAACACAAAGGATTTCTAATAGCTCTAGTTTCTGCACTAATTATAAGTTCATCTTTCATTGCTTGTGACATGAAAGGTAACAAAAGCAATGTGGAAAGTGAAAAAGCTAATTTAGAAAATAATACTCAAAAAGATGAAGCTTCTAGCAATAAGGAAAATCCTACAGATAATACTAGTGAAAAATCAAATTCAAATGCTGAAGCTACTAAGAATAGATTTGAAGGGTTAAAAACTACTTCTGAAGATATGAATATTCCTGTTTTATGTTACCATGATGTAACTCCAAACAATCCAAATAATAATGAACTTTTAGTAAACCCTGAAAAATTCAAAGAACAACTTCAATATTTAAAGGATAATAATTATACACCTATAACTTTAGATGAACTTTATGATTATCTAAGAAATAATAAACCTATTCCTGAAAAATCTGTTGTTATAACTCTTGATGATGGATATAAAGGAAACTATGAATATGCTTATCCTTTACTAAAGGAATTTAAATTTCCTGCTACAATATTTGTGATTTCAAATTATGTTGGAGCACAGGATTATATGACTGCAGATCAATTAAAAGAAATGTCTAATAACGGTATAGAAATAGAAAGCCATACTTTTAAACATGATGACTTATCTACATTAGATGAAGCTAAACAACTTGAAACTCTAAAAGATTCTAAAGTAGCTTTAGAAAAAATCATTGGAAAACCTGTAGATTTTGTTGCTTATCCTTTTGGAAGATATAACTCTAGTACTAGAGTTGCAGCAGAAAAAGCTGGATATAAATTAGGTTTTAATTTAAATGGAAACTTTACTGACAGAAAAGACAATAATTTTAACATGGATAGAATTTATGTTAGTAATAATGATTCCTTACAAAAATTTGAAAGTAGATTAACTGGTAGATAATTTTTTAAAGCTGTAACAAAATAACTTAAATATAAAATTTATAAATAATCTAAAATAGTATATTTATAAATTTTATTATTTAAACTTTGTTACAGCTTTTTTATATCCAAATCATTAATTACTTTATATCGAAAAACAATAAATATTTATTGATTATTTTTATTTTTGATGATATACTATGCTAAATTTAATAAGTAATTATTTCTTAAAACAAAAAAATTATTGTTAAATTATATATAATGAAAAGGAAGGAAAATTTTATGAATTCCATGTATGATGTTGCTATTATAGGACTTGGCCCTGCAGGCTCTACATTAGCACGATTACTTTCTAAAGAATTTAAGATTATTGCTATAGATAAAAAATATACTATTAACAATGGTTTTCAAAAGCCTTGTGGTGGATTACTTTCCTCCCATGCTCAAGAAGCCTTTGCAAAATTTGATATGACTATCCCTAAAGATATTTTAGTAGATCCTCAAATTTTTGCTGTTAAAACTATAGATTTAGATAGTAACTTAATTCGTCACTATCAAAGATTTTATTTAAATCTTAATCGTCATAAATTTGACTTATGGTTAAAATCCTTAATTCCTAGCAATGTTGAAATCCATAATAATTCTACTTGTTCAAAAATAGAAAAAGTTACTGATGGCTATAAAATTACTTTTTTTGAAGATGGAGCTGAACACATAATAAAAGCTAAATATTTAGTTGGAGCTGATGGTGCTAACTCTATAGTTCGCCGTACTATTTATCCAACTAAGAAAATTCGAACTTATATGTCTATCCAACAATGGTTTGCAGAAGAACATGAAAATCCTTTCTACTCCTGTATATTTGATGAAGAAAATACTGATTGTTGTTCTTGGTCAATTTCTAAGGATAATCAATTTATTTTTGGTGGTGCCTATCCTTTAAATAATCCTAGGGAGAAATTTGAAAACCAAAAGAAAAAGTTAGAAAAGCTTGGTTTCAAATTTGGTGAACCATTAAAAACAGAAGCTTGTTTAGTTTTAAGACCTTCTAAATATTCTGATTTCTGTTGTGGAAAAGATAACGCCTTCTTAATTGGTGAATCTGCTGGTTTTATTAGTCCAAGTTCCTTAGAAGGAATAAGTTCAGCAATAAATAGCGCAAATTACCTAAGTGAAATTTTAAATTCCAATAGTAAAAACCCTAATAAAAAATATAGATTTAAAACTTTTAAAATTAGGCTTAAAATATTTTCAAAGTTATTTAAATGTCCTTTTATGTACAATAGATTTTTGCGTAAGATTGTTCTAAAAAGTAGATTGCAAAGTATAAGTATAATTTCAAGTAAAAAGTAAAGAAGCTGTATTTATACAGCTTCTAAAAAATAATTTATTTAATATCATTTTTTATTATTTAACTGTTTCAACGCTTGTTTTAATTTTTCAGGTATAGGTACTCCTAAGGCTGCACAATTTTCTAATATACTTATACCCTCATTTGTTATATAGAAATAAGCTATCATTGTTCTAAACATCCAAGTTCCATTACCTAATAACCTATCTAGCATAACAGCAACTAAAAGAACAACTAATATAAGACCCTTCTTAGTTATTCCCCTTAATCCTATATTCGAACATAATTCCTTACTTTTACACCCCTTAATTACCCCAGTTAAATAATCTAAAAAAATAAATACTAATAAGGTTACTATTGGCATATCCCATGCCCCAAATATCCAAGTGAATAAGGTTCCTAAGAATACAACCCCTAACTTAATACAAATTATTATACCCTCCATAAGAACAATACTCCTTAAATCAATTTAATTTCTATTACCTATTTAAATATATAATATTTATAAGAGGCTCTAATTATACTTATTTTCAAAATATAATCTGACTAATAATTTTTAATTCATAAATTGCATTATAAATATCATCAATAATTTTTGGTGCATAATCTAACTAATAATATTTAATTCATAATCACATTTTAAAATTTTTAAAAGAGTTTAATTAATTCTCACCTTAATAGAACTTATACAAAAAGAATACATGAAATTTATATCAAATTACCTAAATATTTATTGATTCATCTTCTCTTAATATAAGAACTATAACTAAATCTTTTTAACAAAGTCAGCCTTAACAAAACCGTTTTTACCATACTTAGTTGTTATTCTATACCATCCAATATAATCTGAGTCTACCCAATCAATTCTAAATATTTCTCCATCATCTATAATTGCAACTACTTTTGAATCTGTAGTTCCTCTCTCCCTTACATTTAAGAAATCACTTACATTGTAGGTAGTAGCCATTTGAAATTTTTCTACATATTTAGAACTTACATAGCCAGTAATATTTTTGTATTCAATAAGGTACCATCCTAAATAATTAGAATCTACCCACTTTATCATAAATTTCTCTCCGGCTGGTATTTTCCCTATAATCTTAGAGTCTATCTCACCTTTTTCTCTTATATTAAGATAAGTTGATATATTCTTAGTGGTGGCATTGTACAATTTAAAATTATTTTTTACATCTAATATTTCTTCTTTAAATTCATTCATATCACAATTTCCTGATACACCAGCTACATTTCCTTTATCTGAATATTGAAACCCAATCCAACTACTCCAAACTCTATTATCCTTTGGTGCTTTTACTCCATATTCAGCTATCCAAAGGGGATAAACTCCTAATCTATTATCTAAATTATTATTTGCAAAGCTTGTATAAGTGTAAACAACAACCTCTCTATTTGTTATCTTTCTTACTTCTTCTAAGAATTCTATACACATAGTGGTTAGTTCATATGCACTTCTACCCTCTGTTGTTTCAACATCTAAGGCTAATTTACAATCATAATCAGTAGCCCCTATCTCATTTAAATAATCAATAAAATAGTTAGCTTGTCTTTTTGCATTTTTATTAGGCTTAAAGAAATGATAAAAACCAACCTTTAAGCCCTCAGCTTTTGCTCTTTCATAATTTTGTTTTGCATATGAATCCTTAAAATAGTCTCCCTCTGTTGCCTTAATATAAACTACTTCAATCCCCTCATTTTTTACACTTTTAAAATTTATATTACCTTGCCAATTTGACACATCAATTCCCTTTAAATTATTACTATTTCTTCCTTCCATAAATTACTCCTTCTTTTGTATATTTTTTTATATTACATTCTATGATTTTCTTTACTAAAGCTACATAACTTTAATTATTCTTTATAAGTTTTTATTTATTAAACTTTATCTTCATAATATAAAAAGTAAGTTACTTAAAATTTGTAAACTTATATTTTATTTTTAAAAATTATTTGACAGAAGATTATAAAAGATATAAAATTAACTCATACAATTTAATTGTATTAAATTAAATTTAACAAAATAAATTTAGGAGGATTTTATTATGAAACAAAACGGAAATGAAGTGTTATTAAAATTACAACAAGGAGAATTAGATGCAGTTCTTGTTTATAGAAAACTTGCTGAACTTGCTAGTTCTGAAGAAGAAAAAAATGTTTTATTAAGCATAGCAGCAGATGAAGGAAGACATGCCTCAATAATAAGAGAATATTCAAAAGAGATTTTAAAACCTTGCAATAAATCATCTGAAGAAATAGAAGCTGCTTATAAAAACTTAGGTAAAGAAAAAGTTTTTGAAATGCTTATAAATGCTGAAATTAATGGTGGCCCAGTATATGAAAAGCTTGGAGAAGAATTCCCTAGACTTAAAGAAATAGCTAAGGATGAAATAAAACATGGTAATTTATTAAAAGGATTAATAGGAAAAAGCAATCTAAACTAATTTAGATTGCTTTTTCTATAGTGTTAAATATATATCTAGGAATCCATATTCCTCTAAAATATATCATAGTATTTAAAGTTTATTTAATTTGCTTCTTTACTAGCAAATTGACTATTATAAAGACTTTCGTAATAACCACCTTGCTTCATTAACTCTTCATGGGTTCCCTGTTCAATTATATTACCATCATTCATTACTAATATTAAATCTGCACTCCTTATAGTTGAAAGTCTGTGAGCTATAACAAAGCTGGTTCTATCCTTCATTATATTTCTCATGGCCTTTTGAAGTAATAATTCTAATCTAGTATCAACTGAACTTGTGGCCTCATCTAGTATTAATATAGCTGGATCTTTTAAAATTGCTCTAGCTATGGTTAAAAGTTGTTTTTCTCCCTGAGATACATTTGAAGCCTCTTCATTTAATAACATATTATATCCACCAGGTAATGTTTTTATAAAATGATGAACATTTGCAACCTTTGCTGCCTCTATTATTTCCTCTTTAGTGGCATCAAATCTACCATACCTAATATTATCATAAATAGTTCCATTAAATAGCCAAGTGTCTTGAAGAACCATACCAAACATAGATCTTAAATCTTCACGTTTCATATCTCTAATATCAACACCGTCTATTTTAATTGAACCCCCTTGAACATCGTAAAATCTCATTAAAAGATTAATAAGAGTAGTTTTACCTGCTCCAGTTTTTCCAACAATGGCAACCATCTGACCACTTTTAACATTTACGCTTAAATCTTTTATAAGTGGCTTATCTTCCTTATATCCAAATTTAACATGGTCAAAAGTTACATCTCCTTTTGGCTTCTCAATTTTTATAGCACTATTAGGATCTTTAACCTCTTCTTCTTCCTCTAAGAATTCAAAAACCCTATTAGCGGCAGCCACCGCTGATTGTATTGCTGATGATAATTGAGTTACTTGAGATAAAGGCTGATTTATTTGCCAAATATAACGTATAAAGGCTTGAAGATTACCAACGGTAATTCCACCACCTATAGCTATTATAGAACCTACTACCCCTACTACAGCTATTCCTAAATAAGTAACAAGACTTATTAAAGGTGACATTATACCTGATATAAATTGAGCTTTAAAACCTGTTTCTCTTAACTCTTCATTTACCTTTACAAATTCATTTAAAGCATCATCTTCTTTTCCATATAACTTTAATTCATTAAAGCCTGTGTACATTTCTTGTACTTTTCCATTAAGATTTCCTAAAGCCTTTTGTTGACTATTAAATAATTTCTGAGATTTAGAAACTATTATCTTTGTAATTAAAATACTTAAAGGTATTATTAAGGTTGCAATTAATGCTAGCTTAATATTTATGGAATACATCATTATTAAAGCTAATCCTACAGATAAAAACGCATTTATTACCTGTACAAAACTTTGCTGCAATGCATTAGAAATGGTATCTACATCATTAGTGATTCTACTTAATACATCTCCATAACTATTACCATCAAAATATCTTATTGGAAGTCTATTTATTTTTTTCTCAACTTCATTTCTAATATTTTTCATGGTATTTTGAATTGCATTAGTTAATAAGAAACTTGCTATAAGAGTTGATCCTGTACCACCTGCATAAACTAAAAATAATAAGATTAATACCTTAAAAATATAATTAAAGTTAACTGAAGCTCCAGAAACTCCTCTTATAATTCCCTCAAAATCCTTAGTTAATTGAGTTATTATTAATCCCTCTGTTCTTGGTGCTATAGCAGTGAAAACAGCTGCTGAAATTATAAATAAAATAGCTCCTAAAAAAGCCCACTTATACTTACCAACAAAAGGAGAAATCTTTTTTACTACTGATTTAAACTTATTCATTTTCTAACTCCTCCTCTGTAAGTTGTGATGTTGCTATTTCATGATAAATAGGACAAGTTTTTATTAATTCCTTGTGAGTTCCTATTCCAACTACTTCCCCTTCATTTAGAACTATAATCTTATCTGCATCCATTATAGAACCTATTCTTTGAGCAACTATTAACACAATAGCATCCTTTGTTTCAGCTCTAAGTTCTTTTCTTAAGATTGCATCTGTTTTGAAGTCTAAAGCTGAGAAACTATCATCAAAAATGTATATATCAGGCTTTCTAACTATTGCTCTAGCTATGGAAAGTCTTTGCTTTTGTCCACCAGACACGTTAGAACCACCCTCTGTTATTAACTCTTCAAATTTATTAGGCTTATTTGAAATAAATTCATAGGCCTGTGCAATTTTAGCTGAATCCTCAACCTCTTTATACTCTGCATCTTTCTTACCAAACTTTATATTATTTGCTATGCTACCTGTAAATAAAAGAGTTTTTTGAGGAATGAACCCTATTTTTTTACGTAGATATTTTAAATCATAATCTCTTACATCTACTCCATCTATTTTTATACTTCCCTTAGTAACATCATAAAACCTTGGGATTAAGTTTATAAGTGTACTCTTACCACTGCCTGTACTTCCTATAAAGGCAATAACTTCTCCCTTTTTACCACTAAAGGATACATCTTTAATTACAGGCTCCTCTCCATTTGGATAAGTAAAAGATACATTTTCAAACTCTATTGTTCCCTTGTTTTCTGTATCCTTTATTCCATTTTTAGGACTTTTTATTATTGGTTCTGTATTTAAAACTTCCATAATTCTATTAGCAGAAACCTGTGCTTTTGGATACATTACAAAAACCATAGAAAATAGCATTATTGAAAACATTGCATGGAATAGATATTCAATAAAGGCAACTAATTGACCAACTTGAAGTGTTCCTACATTTATCATCTTACTAGATATCCAAAAGATAACTATAATAGCGATATTAAGTAAGAAAAAGAAAAGTGGTTGAGATATTGCCATAAGTTTATTTAACTTTTTAGCCACCTCTGCATAGGATTCATTTGTTTCATCAAATCTCTTCTCCTCATACTTTTCATTTCCAAAGGCTCTTATTACCCTTATACCAGTTAAATTTTCTCTAGATATTCTATTTAACTTATCTAACCTTTTTTGTAACTTTTCTGATAAAGGTTCAGAAGTTTTAGCTATTAATATAACCCCTAAAATTATTATAGGAATTACCACTGCTAAAACTAAAGATAAGGAAAGGCTTGTTTTAAGTATCATTACTAAACTTATAGTAAACATAACTGGTGTGATTAAAGCCATTTTTAGAAGTGTGTTTGTAAATTGTAAAATAACAAAAGGATCGTTTGTAGTTCTTGTTATCATAGAAGAAACTCCAAACTCATCATACTCTGTATGGGAAAACTCTTGAGCTTTTTTAAATATATCATTTCTAATATCCTTAGTTATTCCCGTTGAAATCTTAGATGAACAATATCCAAGTAATATTGTTCCCATAACACCAACTATAGAAATAACTACTATTACTAGGCCCATTTTTTTGATATAAGAAATATCATTATTTATTATTCCAATATCTATAACTTTTGCCATAATAGTTGGAATTCCAAGCTCAACTAAAGCAAACCCAAATACTGATATAACATTTAAGATAAAAATTGATTTGTAGTTCTTTAAATATTTTAGTATTAGTTTCATTGCTATATACCCCTCCCTTTCTCAAAATTTTTTATAATGTAATTATTAATTATACCAAAACTAACTCTTTCTCATAAGTGTATTTTTAGTTATTTATATGTTAATTTTTTTCATATTCTTTAATTAATATATTTAATCTTCAATTTATAAGTTCTATTAAATATTATTATACTAAAAATATATTTTTAATATTTATATATAATATTTTAAATTTTATCCATATTGATTTATATTATATTTTAAAAATATTTGAAATACCAAAATAAAAAATAGACCATAATAACTGCCCCCAATTTTTAAGAGGTTGCTATTTATCATGGTCTATTAAATATACTTACTATATTTTTATTTTAATCTAAGATTATTATGCTTTTAATCATAAGCACTTTTTACTTAGATAATTCCATATTCTTTTAATAATTTTTCTATGTCAGTTCCTGCTATTTGTTTCATTACTTTTCTCTTTGCTAAAGGTGGTAAATCAAGTTTTGGTTTTTCACCATCTAATAAACATACTCCAGCATTTAATAAGTAACGAATGTCATATCTTGATGCATATACCTCAGGTACTCCCTTTTCAACTCCAGTTAATACATATACTGCTTCCATAGCTGTACGTCCTGAGTATTCAATAGTAAATACTGTATCTCTTCCTGGATCATCTAAAGTTTCTGCAAATTGTCCAAGGAAAGCAAAGTTAACTGCATTCTTAGGAACAACATAAGGTCTGTCTCCAAATTCACGAGGCATAAATTGTGAAGTTATAAATGGCATCATTACAGGAATTGCTGTACAAGACTCAGCAAGTTCTTCAATTTCATCAACTGGAACGCCTATATGGAATAACCATTCCTTTGTAATTTCCTTACCAGTACAATCTCTCATAGGTTTCTTAATATAATCACCCTCAACATCTGAGAATAATCCATATACCCAAACTACTACATCTTTTTCTGGTTGGCCATAATATTGTTCTTGACGGTTTATAGTCCAACTCATTAGCCATGAAGAGTCCACAGCTGTAACTATTCCTCCTGTTACAGTCTTTCCTCCATATGGTGAACGTTTAGTTATCTTTTCAATGTATTTTGGTACACGTTCATCATGGCAAGTTACTGTACAAGATTCCCAGTTTGATTTTTCAGTGTCAGTACAGAATTTATCTGGATGTCCAAATTCATCTGATTGTTTAGCAATATTTCTCCATAATTCCCAGCATCCTTGTGGTTCTTTATTAAATGGAGCAGGAGTATTGTCATCACCATATCCTGAACCTTCTGTCATTGAACCATTAGTTATGAATACTAAGTCATTTTCAGTTAAGTTTACAGAAATATCTTTTCCCTTTTTATCCTTAGCAACTATTTTTTTAGCCACCTTTTTATCATTGCTTATGTCGAATTCTACATTTTCAACATGTACCCCATATTCAAACCTAGCCCCATTTTCTTTTAAGAATTTAACCATTGGTTTTACAAAAGATGTATATTGATCATGTCTTGAGAATTGCAGAGCTGAAAGTGTTGGTAATCCACCAACATGGTGTATAAATCTATTCATATATAATTTCATTTCTAAAGCACTATGCCAGTTTTCAAAGGCAAACATAGTTCTCCATAATGTCCAAAAGTCTGTATTTAAAAGTTCTTCAGAGAATATTTCATCAATTGATTTATCTTGAAGTTCTTCATCTGGTATAAGAACAAACTCTGCTAATTCCTTAGCTAAATCTTGTCCTAAATTAAATTTAGCATTGTCATATCTTTCTCCATTTTTATGAGTTATACGGCAATTACTATAGTTTGGATCATCATAATTTGTGTAGAAGAAATGATCTAATACTGTCATATTTGGATCTTCAGTAGATGGAAGTGAACTAAATAAACCCCATAAAACTTCAAAGTGATGTCCCATTTCACGTCCACCACGAGCTACATAGCCTAGATTTTGAAGTACTTCTCCATCTAAAGAGCCTCCTGGAAGATCTAATTGTTCAAAAAATGTTATTTTGCTACCATCCATATGTGCATCTCTAATTAAAAAACATCCTGCTGCTAATGCACCTATTCCAGTACCAATTAAATATGCACTTTTATTTTCAATTCCTTTAGGTTTTCTAGCATGTACTAATGCATGATAGCTTCCATTTGTTAAAGTAAGTCTGTCATCATGTGTTTTAAGTTTCATAAAATCCCCTTCTTTCTTAAAACTAGCTATAAGTTTTCAAAACAAATCTTAGCCCTTTTTAAATCAATCCTTCATTAATAAGTTATAATCTTATAAATATAAGATTTTATTTACTAAGTGTAAGTTTTAAAAATAACTCTAACTTCCTTTAAATCTATAATATAACCTTTTACCATATATTTCATTAGATAAATAAGGGGAGTGTTCAAAATTCAAACACTTAAACACATTTGACTAAAAATTAGGCATAACTCTCTTTGTGCCTAAATTTCTAAAGATTTTTTAAAAGAGTCAAAAGATTTTTATTAATCATTAGGTTATTTCATGATTAATTTATTAATCCTATAAATTATTTCTCACCAATTTTATTAAACTCTTCACTACGCTGAAGTGATAATTTTATATTTCCATCAAATAATTTTCCTATTCTTCTTATAATGGCATCTGGATCTTCCTTCATTCCAGAGGAAATCCATTGAATTACCATTTCTGTAAGTGCACATTGATAGAAGGTTGCTATTAGTTTCATATCATATTCAGAAGCATTTATTCCATGGCTTAACTTCTTAACATACCTCTCCATCATGTTTCCCGAAACATTGTAAATATAATTAACTAATTCTTCCCTCTGCATTGAATTATATACATGATAAATTACCTTCTTATTTCCTAAGGCAAACCTTGTTGCTAATACAAAGCTTTCCTCCCAGGACATAGTATCATTATATTCATCTATAACATTTTGAAGCTCAGTTTGAAAAAGTTCAGATAAAAGCTCATACATATCTGAATAATAATAGTAGAAAGTATTTCGATTAATTCCACAAGCTAATGCTATATCTTTTACAGTAATCTTATTTAGCGGTCTTTCATTTAATAACTCTATAAATACGCTACGAATCATTTTTTTAGTATATTGCTGAGCCAAAAGAATCTCCCCCTTTTGATTTCTATTAATAAATTATAACATTAACTTTATATTTTTTCATAAAATGGATATTAAAAAAGTACATATCAATTAAGACATGTACTTACTATAAAATTAATTATTTTCTTTTATAAATAATAGGGTCATCATATCCAAAGGTTCTTTTTCCATTGACCTCTATAGTTTCAGATACCTCTAATTGTTTTTCTGAAAAACGTTCAAATAAAGTAAATTTCATAATAGGAGAGAAGTTACTAACACTTCCACCTTCCCAGAAATTTTCTTTAAACACATAAAAAGCAGGAGTAAATTTTTCAGATATTTTAAGATCTGAATAATCTATTAAATTCATATTTTCATAATTAAAAGATTTTTTATCATAACCTTCTGGAATTTCATAAGAAGTAAGCTTTATTCCTTTTGTTTCTTCTGTAAACAAAAATAGATGTGGTGATGCATGTGTTTTACCATTAGAAGTATAATAGCTTTCTTCTAAAAGAAATTTCCCTTTAAAATTTTCCGGCAAATTTTTTATCTTATTATTACAAACTGTATTAACATGTTCTGCAAATGGGAAATCCTTAACTCCATTATTTTCAAAATCCTTGAATTGTTCAGAGTTATCAAAATTTCCAATTAATAAGCTTAAAAAACAATCTAAATTACTCATATTTTACCCTCCATACAATTTAATAATTTTAAATAACCAATTTAATTAAGTATACTATCTTTTTTACTTACTGTCATTTACTTATAATAACTCTAAACTCCTTTTATAAACTGATCTTAAAACATTATAATATTAATCATATGGTCTTATAATGAATAACTTCACTCAAAATTATCAAATAAAATTTTGAGTGAAGTTATTTTATTTATTTTGTAAAAAAGTTACTTTAGCTAATTGAATATCAGTATTTTTCACATCTTTTATAGCCCCACTATTTAATCTATATTTTACATTTTTATATTGTGGAAATTCAATTTTTATAAATTGAGTATTCTTTGGTAAATTATAAGCATCAAATGTTGTTCTGGCATATCCTGGATGTTTTTCTACAAAATTATCTACTATTTTTACATTTCTAACTTCATTCCAAATTTCTCCGTCATCTGATGTAAATAATTTAAAATCTATATTACCACTTATTAATGATGATCTAATTGAATATCCTTCATATGCACCTGCACTTCTATTCCATGTGATTTTATCTTCAATAGTTTGATAGTAAGTAGTTAAATGTATATCTTTAACATTAGTAACATTATAAATTATAGATTCTCTACCTCCATTTTCTCCAACAGCTATACGATTATTTTCTAATCTAGGTTGACCCCCATAGTAAAAATTATCCTTGTTTTCTTCATTTAAATCTCCATCTGATAATTTTATTAAATTATTTGTATGAGAATAAGGAGTTACTTCATATCCTTTATTTTCTTTCTTATCAAGACTTCTTAAATCATCAAATTTTACATTTGCTTGATTAGGCATTTGATATACTCTTATCCAATCAATTAAATAATCTGAATTTTGCTTTGTATTTTGCTTATTATAATCAACATCACCAACCCAACCATCTCCAACTTGTGTCTCTAATATTGGGAACATAGGTCTAGTATGCATACCATCTCTGCCATCATCTCTTCCTTGAGTACTTTGAAATACTTCCTTTCCATCTATATACCATTTTATAAATTCTGGATCCCATTCAACTTCAAAGACATGAAAATCTTGACTCCAAGCCTCATAATTACTATTTCTAATTCCATTAGAAGCTTTGTTTTTTCCTAATATTCCAAAGTGATTAGTTGTCCATGCACCCCAAGGATCTTGTCCTAAATATTCTAAAACATCTATTTCATCATGGCCTGTTTCATCTTGAGATAACATCCATATTGCTGGCCAAATTCCTTGAGAATCATTTACTTTTGCCCTTACTGCCATACGTCCAAATTGAAAAGAATATTTATTTTTTGATTCAATTCTTCCAGATGACCAAGTAACTTTTTGTTTATTTATACTTTGTCCTAAATAATTATCTACTCCAACAGCCTTAATTAATTCTTCTGTGCTATTAAAGTTTTTAGTGTTTATTGCTAAATAGCTATTATTGCCATCCTTTTTTATGCTTACTGCTCCCCTATTATAGATTGCACCATGGTTAACCATTCCATCTATAATAGTCCATTTATTCTCATCTATTTTTTCACCATTAAACTCGTCACTCCAAACAAGTTCATTATATTTGGATTGTGGTTCAACGTACTCATCTTTACTTTCATCATAATTATTTCCTGTTCCCCATATTTCAATCTCAGAATATTTTGTTTTACTCTTTCCATCTTTATCAATTGTAAAACGAATATATCTGCCTTTAGTATTAGAAGGTAAATTTATTACTTCTAAATCATTATTTTGTGTCCAATTTATTTTACTAAAAACCTCTTTAAATCCATTGTTTGGAGAATTAGAAATAGCTACTTTAACAGATTTATAGTTCCCTGGTTCTAATTTAAACTTTATACTATTAAATTTATAAGTATTTTTATATTCAAATTGAAGCCAGTTATTTCCCATACTATTGTGTACAGCATAATTATCATCTATTTTTCCATCTGTAATTGCTTCTATATTACTTGGCTCTAATCCATAAACATACGGAAGCTTTCCACTTGCTAGATTTCTAGGCTGAATATTGTCTGGCTGACTTGGTACTTCAGACTTTGGAACATTAGCCATAACTTCTATTTCATTATAAAGATTTCCATTGCTATATCCTTTCCATGAACTATTAGTATTTTCAATATAATGTCCCTTTCCCCAAATTCTGATATATTGAGCATCAATAGCTTTATCTAAACTTATAATTTGAGGATTACCTTTACTTTCTCTACTTTCAATAATATCTTGCTTTTCAAACACAACAGATGTATTATCTTTTTCAAAATTTGGACTAGTTGATAATTCTACTTTTACATCTTTGAATGTTGATATTGCATTATCATAAGTATTTCTATAAATTTTGATTTCTTTTACTGGACGAATTTTTTTAAAATCATATTGTAGAAAAACAGGTTCCCATTTACTATATCCATTATCTAATCCTCCTGTTTCTTCTCCAACTATAACTTTAGTATTTAAACTATCATCATTACTAGATGAATTATCTCCATCAGTTGCTGAGTCTGGATGTAATATTGATACTTGTGGTACAGTAGAATCCCCACTAATAATCATATGTTTACTATTAGTAGTAGGTATTAAGCCATTTAATACATTTGTAAGTACATATTTATTCTCATCAGCTAAAACTAATTTACTAAAACTACTCAAGAAAATTGTACCTATAAAAGCAAATAAAATAAGAAATACGTTTACCTTTTTGAATTTCGAGAAAAATTTCATATACAGATTCCTCCTTTAATTATTAAAATATATTAAATTTATATTTTTCTTAATAAATAAAGTACTGATGAAAAATCATTTCCGCTATTACAAAAATAATCATCATTCATTGAAATTCCAACATTCATAAGTTCATCACCCTTAAATTCTTTTTCATAAGGATAACTCAACTTATAATCCCCATCTTTGTCTAATCCAAATAACTTTACTCTTTCCTTTCCTTCATTGGCATGATTTAAAAGCTTATAACATCCAAGAATAATAGTCTTCTCATCATTTGATTTAACCATCCAAGCAGAAATATTATTGTTATACGGATTCTTTATTCTATAAAATTCACCAAATTGAAAAACTTCTCTATTTTCTTTATAAAACTGTATTTGCTTCTTTATTTCTTCTTTCTCAACATCCCATAACCTATTAACGTCAAGCTCATATCCTAAGTTACCAAAATATGCTACATTTGCTCTTGTTTCTAATGCAGTTTCTCTAAATACTTGTTGATTTGGAGATTCTGATACATGACTTCCCATAGATATTAAGGGATAAACTAAGGAGCTTCCATATTGGATTTTTATACGTTCCATAGCATCAGTATTATCACTAGTCCAAGTTTGAGGTGCATAGTATAACATACCTGGATCAAACCTAGCCCCTCCACTAGAACATGATTCAAAAAGTATATTAGGGAATCTTGTTGTCAATTTATCATATAACTTATAAACATTTAATATATACTTGTGATATACAGTACCTTGTAAATTTGCTCCTTTATCCTTGCTATAACATTCAGTTATATATCTATTCATATCCCATTTTACGTAGGAAATATTATAATCAGAAAGTAACTTTTCTATCTGGTTATATATATGGTCAACTACTTCATCCCTAGAAAAATCTAATGTATATTGATTTCTTGTATGGGAAGGTTTTCTATTAGGATCATGAATAATCCAATCTGGATGAGATCTATAAAGTTCACTCTCCTTATTAACCATTTCTGGTTCAATCCAGATACCAAAGTCCATACCAAGTTTATTTATATACTCTATTATTTCATTTAATCCATTAGGAAACTTTTCCTTATTTACAGTCCAATCTCCTAGGCCAGCATTATCATTATTTCTTTTTCCAAACCATCCATCATCTAAAACAAAAAGTTCTACTCCAAGCTTTGAAGCATTTGTAGCTAACTCTTTTATTTTTTCTTCATCAATAGAAAAGCTAAGTGCTTCCCAACTATTTAAAAGAATAGGCCTTACGCTATTTTTCCATTTTCCTCTCATTAAGCACTCTCTATACAGACTATGATATACTTGACTCATGTAATTTAGTCCCTTATCAGAATAAACTATAACTACTTCTGGAGTATAAAATTCTTCATTTAAATTTAAAGGCCAGCTAAATCTATCAGGATGAATTCCCATCATAATTCTAGTTTGATTATAAGTATCTACATCAATTTCTGCCATAAAGTTTCCACTGTAAACTAATGAAAATCCTATAACTTCTCCTGAAAACTCATCTGTATTTGATCTCCTAAGAGCTAAAAAAGGATTAAACTCTGCACTGCTAGCTCCTTTTAAACTATAAAACCCTTGAGTCCCTTCTTTAATACTTCTATCATAAACATGTCTTTCTCTTCCCCATGCCCCATTAAGCTGAATCATATTATAATTAGAATCAGGTAAATCTAAATTAAAACTCATTGCCTTTTCTATATTTATTGACTTATTACTAAGATTTAAAAAACTAGCACTTCTTGTAATAACTGCTCTATCTTCAAATATAGTAAAATAGAGCTTTAATTTACTTTTTATTACCTCATCTAATAATGTGATTTCTAATGTTGTTGCATCTTCTTTGTTTTCAACATAGGTTTGTGGTAGCCCTTTTAATTTTAATTTTCCTTCAATTATTTTATGACTTTCATATTTAAAGTCTGAAATTTCACTACCATTTTCTTGTTTTATTAAAAATGCTCCCTTCCTAAAATCAGAAAGACCAAAGGTTGGATATTCTTGCCTAGTATTCTGTAAAGAAAATTTGTTATCCCCTTCATATACATAAGCAGCTAAAGGTCTATAAATACCTTCAAACAAATGATTATATGTTTTATAGGGATCTATTTTTTTACCAAAATATAAATTTCCAACATGTCCATTAGGTAGAATATGAATAATATAGCTAATTTCTTTATTATATAAATGAAATTCCTTCAATTCTTTATGAAAAATAATCGGCATTTTAATTCTCCTATCTAAAAAGTATTTTTAAAGTTTTCCTCCTGAAGTTGCTATACCCTCAATAAATTGTTTTTGGAAAATAATATAAACAACTAACATAGGCCATATTGCTAATACTGATGCTGCCATAAGTTGAGGATAATTTACAGAATAAGCACTTTGAATTTTTGATAATGCAGATGATAAAGTAGCCGCATCTGTATTGGAGTTAACAATTAATGGCCACATTAAATCTTTAAATGCAAATAATGCTGTAAATATGCTTAAAGCAACTAATCCTGATCTTGCTAAAGGTAACATAACTTTAAAAAATGTTTGTCCTATATTACATCCATCTAAATATGCGGCTTCCTCTAATTCCTTTGGTAATCCCATAAAAAATTGTCTTAAAAGGAAGGTTCCAAAGGCACTAACTAATCCTGGAAAAACAAGGGCAAAAATAGTATTTCTCATGTTAATCTGGTCTATCATTAAATATTGTGGAATTATAAAAACTTGCGCTGGAATCATCATTTGGAATAAAACCAATCCAAACAGAAAATTTCTTCCTGGAAATTCTAATCTTGCAAAGGCATAGGCTGCCATTGCACTAAATAAAACTGAGCAAATCACTCTAAAAATCATCATTAAAAATGTATTTATATATAATGCTAAAAAGTCATTTCCCTTTATAACTTCTATATAATTCTCTATTCTCCACTGACTTGGAAAAATAACAAAAGGATTCATCTGAGTAGATTCTGTTACTGATTTAAATGATGTTAATACCATCCATACAAAGGGTAATATCATGATTATTGCTATAATAATTAAAAATAAATGCATAAATATTCTAGATATTTTCTTTCCTTCCATTTAACTCACTCCTTATCTACATGTAATTTACCCATTTCTTCTGCAACTTCATTTGGATAAATGTAAATATTAAAATAATAATTAATAATAATATAATGATTGTTGATCCATACCCTTTATCTGAATACTTAAATGCATTATTATAGAATAAATAAACAAGTGATACTGTTTTATCATAAGCAGGGCTTGTTATATCTATCATCATATAAATAACATCAAACACTTGCATAGACTGAATTATATTTGTAACAATTACAAAAAATAATGTTGGTGAAACTAAAGGAAGTGTTATATTGAAAAATTGATTTACAGAGTTAGCTCCATCAATAGTAGCTGCCTCATAATAATCTTTTGGTATTTCTTGAAGTCCTGCTAACATAAGTACCATACTATATCCAATAGTACTCCAAACCCCAATAATTATTATTGAGTATATAGCTATTTTAGGGTCGTTTATCCAATCTATCTTAGGAATTCCTATCTTTCCAAGCAAATGATTTATTAATCCAAATTGTGTATTATATAACCATTTCCAAACCATTGTTATAGCAGCTGGTGTGGCTACCATTGGAATAAAATAAATAGTTCTATAAATATCTCTTCCCTTTATCTTTTTATTTAATATTGTAGCTAAAATAAGTGCAATAATTACGTTTAATGGAACAACAAAGAATGTATATTTTAAAGTATTAATAGTTGCTTGCCATACTTGCTCATCACCTAGTAATCTTATATAATTTTCAAATCCTATAAAAATATCATTTCTACCAAAATCACCACTTTTGTAAAAACTCATTTTTAACACTTGAAATATTGGTATAATATTTAGAATAATTAACCCTATAATAGTGGGAGCTACTAAAAAATATCCCCAAATCCATTCCTTTCTCTTTCTATTAGGAACAAAAAGTCTTTTAAATAAATTGTTTTTTCTAAGTTCCATAATTATTTCTCCTTATATTTAATAAAAAAACAATAGCTACTTTTTATTTTCACTATTGTTTTTTCATTTTGATTTACTTTTCTTGATTCAAATAGTCATTCATCATTTTAGCAGTCTCTTTACAAGCTTCTTCAGCTGACATATCTTGAAGATATGCTTTCTTTAAAATTTCAGTAGCCTTATCTTCCCATTTAGCTGTAGAATTAGAATATGGTCTTATTTGAGCATAATCTAACATATCTACAAATGCTTTTGTATTAAAAGTAGTATTGTTCTTTGCCCATATATCAGCAGCTCCATTATATGCTGGAATTGCTATACCTAATTCACCTTGTTTTTCTTGTCCTTCTTTTGAGCTTAAATATTCTACCCATTTCCAAGCTTCCTCTGGATGCTCTGTTTTAGCTGAAATAGCATTACCTAAACCATTGAATATTGTTGCTCTTTTTCCATCATTTGATGAAGGTAAAACAGTAACATCAAAATTTTTAGCCATATATTCATTATCAGCAAAAGAACCTAAATTCCAAGAACCAAAGAATCCCATAGCTGCTTGTCCATTTTGTAATGCCTCTGCTCTTTCTTTGTCATTAAAAATTTTAGGAGATAATCCTTCTTTAGAAAGATTAAAATAATAATTCATAGCCTCTATAGTTTTAGGGTTATCATATCCTGATTTCTTGTCATCAGTTATAATATCTCCACCATTTTGATATACAAAATTATAATATCCCTCTTGATTATGCAATGGTGCTAATACTCCAAATTGGCTTCCATCTGCCTTTGTTAATTTCTTTGAAACCTCATATAATTTATCCCAATTCCAAGTTTCATCAGGATAAGGTATTTGAGCTTCATCAAACATTTTCTTGTTATACCATAATCCAATAGTATCAAAATCCTTTGGAATTGCGTATTGATTATCATTTATGTTGTAAATTTCATTTAACCCCTCTGGGAAGTTTTTCAAATCAACTACTTCACTATTTTTAATATAATCATTTAGACTAAGTAACATTCCATTTGATCCATAACGATGAATTTCATTAGAGTGCATCCAAAATGTATCTGGTAATGATCCCCCAGTTGCAGCTGCTTCTAACATTGTCCAATAATCATTCCATCCTATTACCTGTATATTAATCTTTGTGTTTGGATTTTTACTTTCAAATTCATCAGCTAACTTACGTAAGCCTTTTTCTTGTCCTGAATCCCATATTGCATAGGAAAGTGTTACAGTTCCATCATTAGTTTTACCAACTTTCTCCTGACCTTTACTACCACACCCAGCTAAAAATAAAGTACATAAGCTAAGAGCTACTAGTTTAAACCTCTTTCTCATTTTTGTTCCCCCTTAAAACTTTTATAATTTAAGTTTATTAATTTTTAATAATTTGTAACTATACTTAAATTTTACCATTGAAAACGTTATTAAAGAATGTTATTATTGTTCTTAAATATATTAATATCTGTACTTTTGTAAAATCATCATATATTTCATATTTTTATAATATATTTTGGAGGTTACTTATGTCTAAGTTTGAAACTTATGTATTTAATAATGAAAATTATATAGATTTAAAACCAATTCAATTTGGTTCTGAAAAATGCGATCCATTACACTCAGTAGGCCCAACAGTAAAAAATAATTATTTATTTCATTATGTTATATCTGGTAAAGGGAAATTTTTCTCTGTCGATCCCAAAACATTTGAAAAAAAATATTATGAGGTCTCTCCTGGTGAAGGATTTTTAATCTGCCCAAATGAAATATGCTCATATCAATCTGATGAAAATGATCCATGGCATTATATGTGGATTGAATTTAATGGAATAAAAGCAAAACTTTATATGGAAGAAGCTGGTCTAACTCCTGCTAATCCTATATTTAAACTTAAAGAAAGCATAAACGCTCTTAAAATCATTGAAGAAATGAAATCTATTATCAGTAATAACAAAAAAAATCCTAGCTTTCTAATAGGACATCTATATCTCTTTATTAATTCTCTAATAGAATTCTCATTAAATAGTACCTTAAATGAACTTGATACTCTAAATGAACTATATATCCGCGAAGCATTAAATTTTATTGAAGAAAACTATAATCGCAATATTTCAGTTGAAGACGTATCAAATAGATGTAATCTAAGTAAATCATATTTTACTCGTATATTTAAAAAACATATGAATACAACCCCTCAAGAATTTTTAATTCAGTATAAAATGTTACAAGCTTGCAATTTATTAAAAGATAAAAGTTTATCTATTTCTCAAGTTGCTGAATTATTAGGTTATTCTAATCAATTTAATTTCTCAGTGGCCTTCAAGAAAAAATTCAATTTATCTCCATCTAAATGGAGAACAACTTTTATTAATAATATTTCTTAAAAATAATAATTCTCTTACTTTTCCTATTGTCTTAATTGAATTTTTCAATGTCTTTTATAAAACAAAAACCCTCCAAAGGCTCTTTTTACTGCCTTTAGAGGGTACTATTTTTTTGATTTTTTATTAAGTTTTTTGACTTTTTGTAAATTCAAGCAGTTTTGTGACTGGTTTTAAAAAAGTCCGTCAACTCCAGAACCATTGGTATCACTGACTTGCGACGAACCTTGACAGACTTTATATATTTTCTACTCACTATATATATGTAATTAAATAAATTTCATTTTTTTATACTATTTTTTTAATTTCCTATATATAAAGAGTAAAAAAAGTACGTCAATTCTAGCACACCCATTGATATCACTAAAAAAGCTCTGGTTTCAACTCTGTCATTAGTCCGTCACAACTCAGTCACACTAATAAGTTTAAACTTTACAATTATTGTACTCCCCCCAAAAAGTCACACCAAAACATCCCCCTCAAACTCGATTGTCTTGGTACACTCCCAAAATTATCGAACTACTTTTCTCCCCTTTTTCTCATGGTTTTCATTACCATTTTTCTTTTTCGACTTTTAGAGATTTCCGTAATTGTCTAAATGGATTTAGCACTATTTTTCTTAATTTTGCCCCCATTTTTTCACGCAAAAAACCCTCTAAAGGCTCTTTTCTTTTGCCTTCAAAGGGTATTGTTTTTTCTTTTTTTATTCTTTTTATTTCCTTTTAACGAATCCTTTTCGAACCTCTTTTATTTAGGCTTTCTTGGTTCCGGGTAATCTTTCAAGGTATTTTTTCGAGTTTAATGTATCTTTACAATTATTTTTTTATTAACTTAGCTACATTTTCTACGTGAGATGTATTAGGAAACATATCCACTGGTTGAACTTCTAAAGTTTTATAGCCATTCTCTTCTAATACTTTTAAGTCTCTTCCTAATGTACTTGGATCACAGCTTACATATACTATTTTTTTAGCATCTATATCTGTTATGGCATCTAGTAATTTTTTATCGCACCCTTTTCTTGGTGGGTCTACTACTACCACATCAGCTTTTACTCCCTTATTTATTAAGTCTGGAATCGCCACTTCTGATTCTCCAACAAAGAATTCTACATTCTCTACTTTATTTTCCTTTGCATTTATCCAAGCATTATCTATAGCCTGTGGAATTATTTCTACTCCATAAACTTTTTTAGCCTTTTGTGATAGGAATAATGTTATTGTTCCTGTTCCACAATATGCATCAAACACCTCTTCATTTCCTGTAAGATTTGCATATTCTAAAGCCTTACCATATAAAACCTCTGTTTGAGTAGGATTTACTTGGAAGAATGATAATGGAGATATGTTGAATCTAAAGTCTCCTATGTAATCTGATATTGTATCTTCTCCCCATAGAGTTTTACTTTCTAAGCCTAATATTACATTAGTTTTCTTTGAGTTTATATTTTGTATAATACTCTTTATTCCAGGAATATTTTTAACCATTAAGTCTACAAACTCTTCTTTATGAGGAAGTTTTTCTCCATTTGTAACTAAGACAACCATAACCTCATTAGTTGTAAAACCTCTTCTTATCATTATGTGTCTTACTATTCCCTTTTCATCATACTCACCATCTACATTATATGGTCTTATATTAAATTTCTCTATCCACTCTCTAGTAAGTTTAACAACCTTATCTCCTATTTCATCTTGAATTAAGCAAGATTCCATGTCGATAATATCATGACTTCTTGGAGCAAAGAATCCTATTTTAACCTCTCCATTAATTAACCCTATTGGTAACTGAACCTTATTTCTATATCTCCAAGGCTCTTCCATTCCTAAAGGATATTTAACTATGCTAGGATCTAACTTTCCAATCTTGCTAACACAGTCCTTAACTCTATCCCATTTAAAATCTAATTGTGCCTTGTAAGAAGCGTGCTGAAGTTTACATCCACCACATCTTTTATAAATAGCACAAGGTGGATTAACTCTTTCCTCTGAAGCTTCTAATACTTCCATAAGTTTTCCATAGGCAAAATTTTTATTAACCTTAACTATTCTTACTTTAACCTTTTCGCCCTTTAAAGCTCCCTCAATGAAAATTGGGTATTTATTATCAATTTTAGCTATTCCTTCACCCTCATATCCTTGAGAGATTATATCAAAAATATATTCTTTATTCTTTTCAACCATCCACTAAAACTCCCTTATGTATATTTAATCATCTATTCTCTATAGTTTATTTAAAAACCTAAATTTCATTTATATTAGAATAAATCACTTTAAATTTCTCTTAATATAAAAGCTATTTTTTAATACTATCCTAAATTCAGTATTTTTACTAATTATTATTTTAGTTAATTACACTAAAACACAAAATGAACTAAATCATCATATTAAGTTATTATATAAACTTAACTAATAACTAACTTTTAAAGTTTATCATATGGAATAAGCTTTTACAACGCACTATTAATAAGCTTTCTCTACTAGATTAAGTTAGAATACTCTTAACTTCCTCACCAATTATCTTTATACCCTTTTCTATCTCTTCCTCAGAAAGCCTTGTAAAGCCAATCCTTAAGGTATCTCTCTTCTCTCGCCCTTTAATATTATGTCCCTCTAAAGAAAACACTCTATTTTCTTTTTCTAGGTAAAGGTCCTTATCTATATAAAATAAATCTCCAGGCATAAAAAGAACTCCTCTATCATAGCACCTTTTTAAAAGCTCTCTTGTATCAACGCCTTTTATTTTTAAGAACATATAGAGTCCACCTTCACCCCAAATTTCTGCCTCTTTAATATATTTTTCTATAATCCTCTTAGTAAATTTATATTTTTCCTTATAAACTTTTCTAACTTTCTTAATATACTTTTCAAAGGCTCCACTTATCATGAAATCATAAAGAATTCCTTGATCTAAGAAGGAGGTGTGGATATTTCTACATCTTTTTACGCTTTCTAATACCCCTATTATTTTCTTATCTCCATATACCCATCCTATTCTTAAACCTGGAAATAATATTTTAGAAAAACTTCCTATGTATATTACTCCATTGCTTTCTCTATCTAAGGATGCTAAAGGAATAGTTGGAGAACTTTCATATAAAAGCTCCTCATTAAAACCATCCTCTATAATAGGAATACCCGAATCTTTTAAAACATTATAGACCTCTTCTCTCTTTTTAATAGATGCCACAACGCCTGTTGGGTTATGATATGAGGGAATTAAGTAAGAAAATTTAATCTTTCCCCCAAATTTTTTAATTTTTTTATTTAAATCCTCTATGTCCATGCCATCTTTGGTCATTTTAACTCCAATAATATTTAGTTTGTGAGTTTTCATTATTTTTAAAGCTGTGTTATGGGTTGGATTTTCACAAAGTATATAATCTCCCTCTTTTGTAAATGCAGAAAGCATCATATCTAGTCCTTCTGTAAATCCATTGGTTACTATTATTTCTTTTTCCTCTGAATAAGCACCCTTTTCTTTCATATAATCCTTTAAATAATCTATAAAAGGTTTATATCCCACAGCATAACCATAATTAACTATTTTATGTTTTTCTAAGGCAATTCTATTAGAAAAGGATCTCTTTAACTCCTCAATATTAAAAAGATTTCCTGGAGGAGCTATACTTTTAAAAGAAATCATTCCCTTTTCCCACTTCTCTTCACTTTTTATAATATCTAAACTTTCAGCTAAGACCCCATATTCATTAGTTTTATACTGCCAATCAATATTCCACTTATTATCCTCTTTAATTTCAGAGTTTTCTTTCTTCATTGATGAAACTTTATTAGACTTCTCATTATAAAATTCTTTTTTTACAAAAGTTCCTTTGCCTTTTATGGTTTCAACCAATCCTTCACTTTCTAAAATTTCATAAGCAGACATAACCGTATTTCTTCCTATTGATAAAATACTGCTAATTTCCCTTGAGGAAGGCAGTTTACTTCCTTCTATTAAAACGCCCCTATTAATAAGCTCTCTAATATACCTTGCTATTTGTATATATTTCTTCTCATTTTCATTAAAAGTTAAATTTTTAAACATAACTTCCTCCAAAGTAAATTCATAAAAAACCTTTCTTTTAAGATAAAACTTATTTTTAATTACATAATTTTAAAAATAAAATAAAATCTCTTTTTGCTCCACGCTTTCAACATTAAACTAAATAAATTCTATCATATATGTTTTTATTCAAACAACTATATCCATTCATAGATTCAACTTCCAGTATAAATAAAAGCATTTTTACACATTATATATACTGTTGGTAGTTCCAACAAAGAGGTTCTTAATTTAAGGAGGAATTTATTATGAAACACAATTCAAGTATCGGATGTACAGTTCATGAATGTAAGTACCATTGTAATGAGGACAATTATTGTACTCTAAACAAAATCGAAGTTGTAAAGCACACTGCTGAAGCATCTTCTACAGAATGTACTGATTGTGGAAGTTTCGAAAGAAAATAATAAATTTTCACTCTAACACCAAAAAGGAGGCTATATTTTAGCCTCCTTTTCCAAATTTTTATGTTGAATCATATTATTTTAAGCCTTAATTCATTAAATCTCTTACCCAAATTTTACAACTTAATTTTTTCTATTTTAATTACATAAATGAAGAAAATAAGCTTTAAATTCTTCTAGAACTTTTTAATTACTATTACTATTTTAATTACATAAGTGGAGCAAATACTCTTATTATAGATCTTAAAATTCTAGTAGGAACTTTAACCTTAGCACAATCTTCTAAAGTTATTCTTTGACATTTTTCTAAAGTTTTTAAGAAATCATCCTTTATCTGTCCTACTGATTTAGTTTTATATAACCAAACTCCACATTCAAAGTGAAGGTATAAACTTCTATAATCCATATTTATAGTACCTACTATTCCTATTTCATCATCAGAGACAAAGGTCTTTGAGTGAATAAATCCTGGAGTATATTCATATATCTTAACACCAGATTCTATAAGCTGAGGATAATAAGCCCTTGTAACTATATGAGCATACCATTTGTCTTCAATATGAGGAGTAACTATTCTAACATCTATTCCACTTTTAGCAGCAAGAGTAAGTGCTGTAACAAGCTCATTATCAATAATAAGGTATGGAGTATTTATATAAACATAGTCCTTTGCCTTATTTATAATATTTAAATATACATTTTCCCCTACTATTTCATCATCTAAAGGACTATCTCCATAGGGCTGAACATATCCATCACTTTCAAATTCATCTTCATGATGAAAATATGGGTAATATTTTTCATACTGCTCTTTTCTTTCACTATAGAAATTCCATATTTGAAGAAACATAACTGTTAAATTCCAAACAGCATCCCCCTTTATCATTATGGAGGCATCCTTCCAATGTCCAAATCTAACAATTTCATTTATGTATTCATCAGCTAAGTTTATTCCACCAGTAAATCCAGTATGCCCATCTATAACAGTTATTTTTCTATGATCACGATTATTCATCCTTAAGGATAAAAGGGGTACAAAAGGATTAAACACCATACATTTAATTCCCTTAGCCTCTAAAACTTCATTATACTTATATGGTAAAGTGCCTAAGCATCCCATATCATCATAAACGAATCTAACCTCTACCCCTTCTTTAACCTTTTCCTCTAATATTTCTAAAATAGAGTTCCACATAACTCCTTCATGTACTATGAAATATTCCATAAATATGTAGTGTTTTGCCTTTTTTAACTCTTCCTTTAACCTTTCAAAAAATACCTCTCCAGGAGATAAATACTCAGTTGTAGTATTTTTATATACTGGAAACTGAGAGTAATCAGCTATGTACCTTGATTGATTAGCTATGCTTTTATCTAAGTTTTCTAGCTCCTCTAAAACTGTTCTATCATCATATAATAAATGTGCCGTTTCATCATAAGAAGCTTTTATTTGTTTTCTAAACTTTTTGCTTGTCTTATTTCCCCCAAATATTAAATAAAATAATCCTCCAAAGACAGGAACTAATAATACAGGAACTGCCCATGCTAATTTATAAGATGGATTATCTTTTCTACTAACAATATAAATAAATACTACTATACTAATAAAGATAAACAGAAAATACACATATATGAAATCTTCGCTTACTTTCCATATTGCCCCCATAAGTATAACAAACTGTATGAATATAAGAAATCCAACTATAAATGCTCTACTTAGTAGTTTTTTCAGAAACTTTTCCATTTAATCCTCCTTAAACTTATGAATCCAATTTACCTCTTTAATTTTTTATATTAAAAACTCTTCTTAACTCTTTTAAGAAATGAGATACTAAATAAATTAATGTGTAATATTAATCAATCTACCTTAGATTTAATTCTAATAGTAAAACTATTATTTCTAAGCTCCTATATAATATTAGTCCATTAACTCCCATCCCTTTATAGCTACCTTATAATAGAGCCATCTAGGTGTAAACTTACTAACAAAATATAAAAATTTATTACAAAATCCAGGAATAACTATTACCTTTAATTTCTTATTTATATTTTTTAAGCTTATTTCCACCACTTCTCTTGTACTCATCCATCTTACAAAGCCTTTATTTTGCAATTTACTCTCTTCCATGTTTAATTTGCTATGAAAATCTGTTCTAGTAAATCCAGGACAAAGGCATTGAACCTTTATATTATTCTCTAAAAGTTCCATAGCTAAACATTGAGTAAAACTTATTAAGAAAGCTTTTGTAGAACAATACATTGCGGAACTTGGAAATACGTTAAATCCAGCCATAGAGCTAACATTTATTATGTATCCCTTATTATTTTCTTTCATCTTCTTGCTTAAGCTATGACAAAGTTTCATAGTAACTAACATATGTACCTTTGCCATATCATATTGCTTACTATATTCATCCCTTGTAAAGGAGTCATCAGCTCCATATCCTGCATTATTCACTAAAAATTCTATGTTACCTTTTTTCTCTAATCTTTTTATAAAATCATCAAGTTTATTATCATCAGTTAAATCTAAAATTTCTACATGTGTCTTAACCTTAAAATTATTCTCTATCTCTTCTGCAACAGCTTTAATTTTTTCAACTCTTCTACCTACTAATATTAAATCATATCCTTTTTTAGCTAGTTGAAAAGCATATTCCTTCCCTATTCCACTAGTTGCTCCAGTAATTACAGCAATCTTACCTAACTCATTCATTTTACTCCCCCTTATATTCCACAAATAATTAAACTATTTTTTAATAACCGCCTAACAAATTCTAAATATCAAATTTAAAATAATAATTTATTTTAAATATTTATTTTCTTATACCTTTTTACTTAACACAAGATTTTTATCATCATACTAATAAATATATATAATAGTTCCTTTAAGTACTTACTATAAAATATCATTTATTTAATTAATTTTGAAGTGATTTATATTAATTTCTTAAGAATATATTTTACCATATAATTAAAAAGCTAGAACCTAAAATTTAATATTTTAGTTCTAGCTTTTAATAATTATTTTTTATAAAAAGTTTCACATTCAGTTGAAGTAGATGTTGTAGCTTCTGGTCCAAAAACTTGTATATCAGTAGAAGTACAAGTCATTCCAACATTATATGTACAATTTATAGCATAGCATTTTATTTTATGATCTACATCTTCCTGACTATCTAGTGCTTGCATTATTGTTCCAGCATAATTAGTATTAAATGCACTTTTAATTGCATTAACAAAGGTTCTTGGTGCAAAGGTATTGCAACAGGTTTCTTGTTTATTCTCTGCACTCTCTCCATCAACTTCAATAGTCAAAGCTGAACACATTCCATTAACATAGTTAACACAATTATGAGCTGAACATGCTAATCTTGTCATATTCAAATCCTCCTCAAAATATTATTTGAGGTTATTTTTTGTATTTATATTAAATTTATACTATAAAACTATATTAATCTAATAATTTTAAATAAAAAAAGAAGCACTCGATGGTATCAGTCATCAAGTACTTTTTCATCTTGGAATCAGTTGCCATTTGATTCTACTTATATTATTTCATAAGCACTATCTAATATACACTATTTTCTTTTACTTGTCATAAAAATATTGTTAACTTTTTGTTAACTATATATTTTTGTAGATTTTATTTAATATAATTTATTTTTATCTTCATTTTATTTTAAAATATTTACATTTTTAAACTTTCAATCTTTTATTAACATTTTATTAACAATTAATTTTCTTTAAAATCTACTCATTTTTCCATTTAAGATTATAATATTTTATCTAACTTTATAACCTTTCAAAATTTATATTTTTAATTAATAAAAATATAAACCAAAAAATTTTTATATTAAACAACAAAAACATACTCTCATAAATATTTAAATAATGAGAGTATGTTTTCATAAAAAAAATAGGTAGACTACTCTACCTATTTTTATAATCAGTTATAAAATTATTTTACAACTTCAACTTTTACTATGTTAGTGTTTCCTTCGTTAGCTGGTACACCTGCAACAACTACAGCAGTGTCATTAGCTTTAACGAATCCAGCATTTTTAGCTATTTCAACAGCGTTTTCCATTGTAGCATTTTCAGCAACAACTGGGTAAACTCCGAAGCATAAAGCAACTTTCTTAGCAACTCTTTCGTTTGGAGTTACAGTAACGATTGGTGCATCTGGTCTGCATTGAGATATTCTCTTAGCAGTAGCTCCTGATTGAGTTAATGAAACTATAGCAGCTGATTTTAACTCGTGTGCAGCATTACAAGCAGCTCTTGAGATAACTCCTGGTACAGCTGGTATATGTTTTTTAGCTTTTGATGAAGCTAATTCGTAGCTTAACATTTCTTCTGATTTAGTAGCTATTTTAACCATAGTTTCAACAGCTTCTACTGGCCAGCTTCCGTTAGCTGACTCACCACTTAACATGATAGCATCAGTACCATCTAAGATAGCGTTAGTTACGTCTGAAACCTCAGCTCTTGTTGGTCTTGGGTTTCTCATCATTGAGTCTAACATTTGAGTAGCAGTTATAACTGGTTTTCCAGCATTGTTACATTTTTCGATGATCATTTTTTGAACTGAAGGAACGTCTTCCATTGGTATTTCAACACCAAGGTCTCCTCTAGCTACCATGATACCGTCTGAAGCTTCGATGATAGCATCTATGTTATCAACACCTTCTTGGTTTTCGATTTTTGAGAATATTTGTATATCAGCTCCACCGTTAGCAACTAATACTTCTCTTATAGCTTTAACGTCTTCTGCTTTTCTTATGAATGAAGCAGCAACCATGTTAACGCCCATTTCACAACCGAATATTAAGTCAGCTCTATCTTTATCAGTCATAGCTGGTAATTTTATTGATACTCCAGGAACGTTAACTCCTTTGTGAGTTCCAACTAATCCAGTGTTTCTTACTACACATTTAACAGCGTTTCCTTCTACAGATACAACTTCTAATCCAACTAAACCGTCGTCTATTAAGATAGTATCTCCAGCTTTAACGTCTTTAGCTAATCCAGCATATGTAACTGAACACTTAGTAGTGTCTCCTATTACGTCTTCTGCTCCAGCATATATAGTAAATTCAGTTCCAGCAGTTAATTCAACTTTGCTTGGCTCGAATTTTCCAGTTCTTATTTCAGGTCCTTTAGTATCTAATAATATAGCTACTTCTTTACCTAATTTTTTTGATATTTCTCTTACTTTAACCATTCTTCCTTTATGTTCTTCATGGTCACCATGTGAGAAATTGTGTCTTGAAGCGTTCATACCTGCTTCGATTATTTTTGTTAAGATTTCTTCGTTTTCACTAGCTGGTCCGATAGTGCATACTAATTTTGTTCTTCTCATTTAAAAAACACTCCCTCGTAAAAAAATTAACCCTAAGTTTAAAATATATAATAAATAATAAATTTAAAAAATTTATTATGTCATTAACTCAAATTATTTGTTTATAGCGTTAGCCATTTCGTAAAGACTTTCGTCAAAGCTTCTTTCTATATCTAAAGCTTCATCTATATCCATATCGAATATTCTATTTTCTTTAATTCCTATAACTTTTGAAGTTTTTCCTTCTAATAAAACTTCTACAGCTTTAGCTCCCATTCTTGATGCTAATACTATATCATCAGCAGTTGGTGATCCACCTCTTTGGATGTGACCTAAAATTGTAGCTCTAGTTTCTATACCAGTTACAGATTCTATTTCTTTAGCTAATTCAGCTGATCCTCCAACTCCTTCAGCAACAACTATTATGCTGTGAGTTTTTCCATTTGTTCTACCTTCTAAGATAGTTTTGATTAATTCATCTTTATCAAATGGCATTTCTGGAACTATTATAGCTTCTGCTCCACCTGCGATACCAGCATATAAAGCAAGGTCTCCACAGTTTCTTCCCATAACTTCTACGATAGATACTCTTTCGTGTGAAGTTGATGTATCTCTTAATTTGTTTATAGCATCTACTACTGTGTTTAATGCAGTATCAAATCCTATAGTGTAATCTGTGTAAGATAAGTCGTTATCGATTGTTCCTGGTAATCCAACAGTCTTAACTCCTAATTTTGAAAGAAGTTTAGCTCCCATGAATGATCCATCTCCACCTATAACTACTAAAGCTTCAACACCGTAAGCTTTTAATATTTGTGCAGCTTTTTCTCTTACTTCTTCTTGTTTGAATTCTAAACATCTAGCAGTTCTTAAGATTGTACCACCTCTGTTTATGATTTCTGAAACAGATTTTCTATCCATTTTGAATAGTTCTCCATTTATTAATCCAGCGTATCCTCTTTGAACTCCCATTACTTCAAGTCCATGGTGTAAAGCCATTCTTGTAACTGCTCTTAGGGCAGCGTTCATTCCTGGTGCATCTCCACCACTTGTTAAAACAGCAATCTTTTTCATAATATTTTCCTCCTCTACACCACTTGGGACAAACTAAGTCCCAACAGTGTCAAATATTACCCACATTTTTAAGATATTATTTATATATGTTAAATGTTTATCAATTTTAAACTATTTTAAATTTTATTCTAATTTAAATTTTATCAAAAATTTAAATACCCTATGCAACTTTATTAATACTATTCTACCACAATTAATTGTACTTAAAGTAGTGCTTATTTTCAACCTTTTTGTGTAGAATTAAAGAAAAAAAACTCGATATATGATAATTTTTTCAATTATTATTATGCTCTAAAATCTTTTTAATATTTAATTAAATATAAAAAATTCTAAGTTAAATTTCACTATATCTCATCCTTAAAACAAATCATAAATTTTAATATAATAAATTTATGCACTTATTTTAAAAAAATTTTATTTTTTTAATTTTAAGAAAATTTACAAATTAATTTTAGCACTTTTTAAAAAAAAGTCCACTTTTAAAAAGACTGTTACTAGTGCTTCATTTAAAATATCTCCCTCAAACTCAATAAGTAATCGTTAATACCCATTCTATTAAAAAAATATTTTATACTCTAGTTTTCCTTCTAAAGTGGACATTCATTTCCTATTTTATTTAGTTTTAACAAATTTTAAGTTTAATATTATAAGATTAATTTTTAAATTTCACTCTTTATAAAAACACTTAAACTTTTCTTTCATCTCTGAATTATAATATTAACCTTCAACTACTTTTACATTTCCTTCTCCAAATTTGCTAATTAAAAAGTCTATTACATCTGTATCTAAATCAACCCACATATCTCTGTTTAATCTAAAAGATGCTTTTTCCTTTGCTGCAAATATATAAACTGGAGAATCACCTTTATATTGTGATAATAAAACTCTTAAAGGCTTAACTATCATATTAGCTTTTTCTCTATCTTCAACCTTTATATACACCTTTGAAGAATTTATTAATTCTAGTGGTTGTATATCTTCACAAAGTATTTTTGGCTCCTCATCTTCCTTTAGAGAAACTCTTCCCCTTATTAAAACAAAGGAGTCCTCATTTACTAGTGCATTACATTTTTCTAAGGTTTTAGGGAATATAACACATTCTAAATAACCAGTTAAGTCCTCTACCTTTGCAAACGCCATAAGAGTATTATTTCTAGTTACCTTTCTAGAAACATTAGTAAGAATTCCCCCTATAATCACTCTAGTTCCATCAGTTAAAGAACTGTCTAAGACTAAATCTTCTAATTCAACATTTTTTTGCTCATTTAAATTCTTTTGAGCTTCTATTATTTTTTCTATAGTTATTGATGTTTGCTCCTTTAAAGGCTTTTCATAATCATCTAGTGGATGACCACTCATATAAAGTCCTGTCATTTCCTTTTCCATAGCAAGCATATATTTCTTGTTGAATTCCTTTATGTTTGGGTATCTTATTTCTAAGTTTGATTCACTCTCTTCTTGAAGTGCTCCAAACAATGACATTTGCCCATCTATGTTTTTCTTTCTCTGAGAATATACTCCATCCATTATTTTTTCAAAAACAGATAGTAATTGTGATCTATAAACCTTTAAGCTATCAAATGTACCAGCTTTTATTAAACTTTCTACTGATCTTTTATTTACAATACTTAAGTCTATCTTGTTGCAAAAATCCATAAGGGAAGTGAATCTACCCTTTTCATCCCTTGATTTAGCTATGTTTTCTACAACATTTACCCCTACATTTTTTATAGCTCCCATACCAAATCTTATAGTATCACCCTTAACTGTAAACTTAGTATAACTCTCGTTTATATCTGGTGGTAATACCTGAATTCCAAGCTTTTCTGCACTTCTTATATATTCAGATACCTTATCACTGTTACCCATAACAGAGTTAAGCATAGCAGCTAAAAACTCTACTGGATAATATCTCATAAGATAAGCTGTCTGGAATCCTATTACGGCATAGGCAGCAGCATGACTTTTGTTAAATGCATAGGATGCAAAGTCCATCATAGAGTCAAATATTTTATTAGCTGCCTCAGCTGAAATGCCATTTCTTAAGCAACCTGGAACCTCTATATTTCCATTTTCATCTTCAATTCCATAAATGAAGTTCTTTCTCTCTTCTTCCATGACCTTATGCTTTTTCTTAGACATAGCTCTTCTAACAAGGTCACTTCTTCCCATGGAATATCCTGCTAATTTTCTAACAATCTCCATAACCTGCTCTTGGTAAACCATAACCCCATAGGTTACATTTAATATATTTTCAAGTTCAGGAACTATATATTCTACTGACTTTGGATCTCTTTTACCACTTATATATCTTGGTATTTCCGCCATAGGACCTGGTCTATATAATGATATTCCCGCTATGATATCCTCTAAACAGTCTGGCTTAAGTTCTTTCATGAAAGATGTCATTCCTGCTGACTCTAACTGGAATACCCCTACTGTATTTCCTTCACCAATCATTTTATAAACTTCTTTATCATCAAAGTCTAAATTATCTAAATCTATTTCTACTCCTCTGTTATACTTGATCATATCCACAGCATCACGCATAACAGTTAAGGTTCTAAGACCTAAGAAGTCCATTTTTAATAAACCAAGTTCCTCAAGGGTTGTCATATCAAATTGAGTTACAATGGATTCATCATTTTTTTGAAGTGGAACATACTCAACCAAGGGCTGAGAAGCTATAACTACTCCCGCAGCGTGAGTTGATGAATGTCTTGGAAGCCCTTCTAGCCTTCTACTTACATCAATAAGTTCTTTTACTCTCTCTTCAGTATCATATATTGTTTTAAGCTCTGGATTTAAATCTAAAGCCTTATCTATTGTTACCCCAAGAACTGTAGGTATTTGTTTGGCTATTCTATCAACCTCTGCATAAGTGTAATTCATAGCTCTACCTACGTCCCTAATACAAGCTCTTGCTGCCATTGTTCCAAAAGTTATAATCTGTGATACATTATCGTGACCATACTTTTCAACAACATAGTCTATAACCCTTTGTCTTCCCTCATAACAGAAGTCAGAGTCTATATCTGGCATACTTACTCTCTCCGGATTTAAGAACAATTAGTGTTTATCTACAAGCTCTTTATCTTGTACTCTGGAAGTTTCCTTCATTTTAATCAAGTAGTCATTTCTACTTCAGTTTGGACTATATCATCATATTGAATACATTCTTTTTCCTATGCATATATAATTTAGCATCGGTATACATTAACTTATATAAATTCAAAATCGAATTCTTTTCGTATATTTTAACATACCAACACTCATGAAACTTTCTAGAATCTTTAACTATTTTTGCTTTTATACTTTTTTGATTTAATAAATTTGATAATTGCTTAGCCATGTTTATTGATCCTGTAGATATACTAACATTTAAATATTTATACTCCTTAATATCTCCATTAGACAGTTTATTCTTTGTTGTATTTATATACACACTTCCATCACCATCAAATATTCCTCGTATAAAATCACCAATAAAGCTTTCTTCTACATTCAACAAAAATACATCTTTACTTTTTCTTTCAGTAATACCTATTTTCTGTATAAACTCAACATCATATTTATTTGTGGTTATAAAACTATAGCTTATTTTTGCATCTTTGAATTTTTTACTCTTATATTCATATATCTTTTTATTTAAGCAATAGCTCTTATTTAAAAACTTAATTATCTCTAAGTCTGTTGATGTTATTGTTATTTTGAATCTTTTACAATGTTTATCATAACTTAAACATCCATCTGAAATTATTAAGCCTAATATATAAGCACTAATTTCATTTATACCTTTATCAAATATACTTAAATCTTCAATTTTTCTTAAAGTTGTATTGTGTGAATTTGCACAACTTTTTGAACAAAACCTTTGCCCTTTTTTTCTAGTTAAAAATTCTTTTGAACACTTTTCACATATATACTTATGCATAGATTCCTCCAAAATAAAAGTCTTACTTATATTTTGGTTTGCTAAATATATTTATATTCAATATGTCGGGCACTCGTGGAAAAGATTATTGCTTAGCTACTCACTTTTCTAGTCTCTGAACCTTTCTAGTACTTTTCTGCTATTCCTAGACTTGGCTGCTGATTGGCATATCTTTCGACTTAGCTTCCCAGCAATTCACCCGATTTAAACAGCGCATCTTAATTTACGCTCGAAGAGTAAGCTGTATTTCATAGGGTCTATTTTTGTTATTCCTAAGGTATAGGCAACTAATGCTCCAGCTGCTGATCCTCTTCCTGGGCCAGTTGGTATTCCATTATCATTGGCATACTTAATGAAATCCCAAACTATTAGGAAGTAATCAACATATCCCATTTGCTTGATTACTCCAAGCTCATATTCAAGCCTTTCTATATCCTCTTTTACTTTTTCATTATTCTCACCAATTTCATAAACCTTATCTATATCATATATTCCCTTTTCCTTAAGAGGCCTAAGTTCTTCTAATCTATCTATAAGACCATCAAAGCAAGTCTTTCTTAGATATTCAAATGGCTCTACCCCTTCTGGAAGTGGGAACTTTGGAAGCTTTGAAACATGGAATTCATAATCAAAATTACATTCTTCTGCAATCTTTAATGTGTTTTCTAAAGCTTCTGGAATGTAATCAAACATATCCCACATTTCCTCTGGTGATTTTAAATAGAATTGGTCAGAGGGGTATCTTCTTCTATTTGGATCATCCACAGTTTTTCCAGTTTGTATGCACATAAGTATGTCATGCGCCTTTGAATCTTCCTGATTTATATAGTGAACATCATTAGTTGCAACTAAAGGAATATTAAGCTCTTTAGCTAACTGTATATTTACCTCATTAACCTTTTTTTGCTCTTCTATTCCATGATTTTGAAGTTCTAAATAAAATCCATCCTTAAATGTATCTCTATAGAATATTGCAGCTTCCCTAGCCTTATCTATATTTCCATTTAAAATAGCTTTTTGAACTTCTCCTCCAAGACAAGCACTTAGGGCTATTATTCCCTCTGAATGTTCTTTTAAATATTCTCTATCAATTCTTGGTTTATAATAAAAGCCTTCAATAGATGCTACAGAAACAATTTTCATAAGGTTCTCATATCCTTTTTCATTCTTAACAAGAAGAACTAAGTGATATGTTTTATTATCTTCATCATTGCTCTTTATCTTTCTAGACTTAGGCACAACATAAACTTCACATCCTAGGATAGGTTTTATGCCTTCTGCCTTAGCTTCTTTATATAAGTCAACACATCCATACATAACACCATGGTCAGTTAATGCTATACTTTCCATTCCAAGTTCCTTTGCCCTTTTAATAAGTGGCTTTATTTTTCCAGAACCATCAAGCAAACTATACCCAGAGTGTAGATGCAAGTGACAAAACTTCTTATCCCCCATTTCCTTCACATCCTTTCATCTAATATTGTTTCTATAAAATATTTTTAATCATATATAAAATGCTATTTTTTAAGTTTAAATCTTAAAAATAATCTCTATTTTTTTATTAAAGTAAACACTTAAAAATTATGTTTTAAATTAAGTGTAATATATTAATTTTACCATATTAAAGAGAAATACACTAAGAAAACTTTATTGTATTAATTCTAATTATTAACCTCTTAAGGAAAAATAATCTTTTTATACAAACATATATAATTCACCATACTAATTTCAATTATTTTATTCAATAATCAATTTATAAAGTCAAAATTTTAAGCCTATATTAAAAATTTATTTTTAATATAGGCTTAAATTCTTATTTAAAACTATTTCTTGCTGCCTCTATAGATTCTTGAACTTTAACTCTAGCATCATATGCAGATTTTTCAATGTCTTTCATTGCACCAATAAACTCATCTTTAGGCATTGCTAATATTTTATTTCTGTTAGCGTCTAAATCGCTTTTAACAGTGCTTATAGACATTTTTAAATTATCTATGCTTTCAACTATCTTTCTGTTGGCATCATTAACTTTTCCATCTGATGGAGAAACTTTGCTGTTAAGTTCATTTTTTAGATTTGTAAGTTCAGTATCTAGATTTTTATAATATTTTTCATATTCTTCATAAGTTGCTTGCTTAGTATCCTCTGTTACCTTTGAAAAATCATATTCTGTACCTAAATTTACATCACCAATATAAGTTTTTATTTTTTCTTCTAGCATTGTTTTATATTCTGCTGGAGTAGTTGCTGATAGTCCTGAGTTCTCTGTCATTTCATTAGTCTTCTTTGTACATCCAACCATACCTATAATTCCAAAGATCATTACTCCTACTAAAAGCCAAATTGTCTTTTTAAAATTTCTTGCCATATTAATACCTCCACTTAAAATAATATTTTTTCAAAATTATCTTCCCCATAAAAACAAATTAATATTATTCAATTTGGTAGGTATTTTTTTGCATAAAAAAACTTTTAAGTTTTTTAACAGCAAATTTAATATTCGCTGTTAAAATAATTACTTAAAAGATTTTAAAAACTCTGCTAGAAGTTGCCTGTTCTAAGCTCTTCAGCTATTTTTTCAATTTTTCTTAATCTATGATTTACTCCTGATTTTCCAACTGGTGGTTCAAGCATTTCACCAAGCTCCTTTAAGGATTCCTCAGGATAAGTTAATCTAAGCTCTGCAACTTCTCTTAAATTCTTAGGAAGTCTTGCAAGACCTATTTCTCTCTCTATAAGCTTTATACTCTCAACCTGTCTAACCGCTGCATTTACAGTCTTACTAAGGTTTGCAGTTTCACAGTTTACAAGTCTATTTACATTATTCCTCATCTCTTTCATGATTCTAATGTTTTCAAGTTCTAAAAGGGCAGTGTGAGCTCCTATTATATTTAATAAATCTACTATTTGCTCTCCCTCTTTTATATAAACTATATAACTATTTTTTCTTTGTATTACCTTAGCTTTTAACCCAAAAGTATTAATTAGCTTTCCTAGATCCTCTGCATATTCTTGAGAGTGAGTAACAAACTCTAAATGGTAAGTTTTTTCTGGATTACTTATACTTCCTCCACCAATGAAGGCTCCTCTAATATAAGCTTTTTTCTTTTCTTCTGTATCAACTAAATTCTCATCTATATGATAGTCTAGTGACATTATTCCATCTATCTCTCTTAATATACCTGTTATTTCAAGTAATTTTTTTACTCCCATTTCTTCGGTTACAACAACCATATAAATATTATTTTTCTTTAAGGAATTACTTTTTTTAACCATAAGCTTTGCATGTATGTCGAAGTAATCCTTTAATATAGTAAACATTAATCTTGCAGATGCAGGATTTTCTGTTGTCATTTTGAAGCTTATTTGTCTACCACTAAAAGCAAGTGTACCGCATACTTTCATGATAGCTGATATTTGAGCAAGAGCTTCCTCTTTTGATATATCAATATATCTACATATTTCTCCCTTTACTTTTGCTGAAAATGACATGGCTACTCCTTCCTATTTGAACCTTCTCTTTTCTTAATTCTTTGTGATAAATATATATACTCTAAAATTTTCTTTCTATCATATAATAAATGCTTTTCCATTACTGTTTCAATGAGAAGTTGTGCTAAATAATCCGAATTATGTCTTATATAATCCCCTTTAACCTTAGTTAAATCTCCATCAACAACACATAGTCCCATCTTTTTAAGCTTATTAATATCAAGTTCTACAAGCTCAGAATTTTTATCTAAATACTTTTCTTTTAATTCTTCTGAAATATCTTTAGAGTTTGCAATTATACAGTCTACCATATCTTTTCCACAATGATCTAATATAACTTGAACATGGTCAGATACCTTAAATCCATCAGTCTCACCTGGTTGAGTCATTATATTGCAATTATATATTTTAAATGCTTTACTTTTCTTTATAGCTTTACTTATATCTTTTACCAAAAGATTAGGTAATACACTAGTATATAAACTTCCTGGTCCTAAAACTATAGCATCAGCATCTTCTATAGCCTCTAAAGCCCTATCTAAGGCCTTAGCATCCTCTGGTATTATCTTTAATTTTTTTATTGGACTACTTTGGTCTATTACTTCCTCTCCTATTAGAGATTCCCCTCTTACCCTATGTCCATTCATAAGTTCTGCTTCTAAAACCATATTTTCTAAAGTTACAGGTAAAACTTCACCCTTAACGGCAAGTACAGAACTCATTTTTTGGACAGCATCCTCAAAATTTTCAGATATTCCATCCATAGCCGCTAAAAATAAATTACCAAAACTTTGGCCCTTTAGTCTACCATCATTAAATCTATATTGCAATAATTCGTTCATCAAAGGCTCAGTATTAGCTAAAGCTAAAATACAGTTTCTTATATCTCCAGGTGGTAGTATTCCTAAATCTTCTCTTAAAATACCAGATCCGCCCCCATCATCTCCAACTGTTACTATAGCCGTTACATTAGATGTATAGTGTTTTAATCCTCTAAGCATGGTGGAAAGGCCTGTCCCCCCACCTATAACAACAATCTTTGGCCCTTTAATTAAAAGTCTATCATCTTCTATTAGGTCTTCTAAATCATCTTCTTCAATAGATAAATTTATATATCCTTTATTAACTAATGAAACCACTGACTTCACGCACCAAACTATTGATTTATATCCTACTAACCCAGAAAAAATTATTAGTATTATAAATACAGCTTTATCATGAATGGTGGTTAAATGCCTCTCATCAATTAACTTTGCAATGGCAACAGCCATTGTGATTATAGATGCTAAAGCCAAAAAAATGTATCTTTTAACTCTGATACCAGGCTTAAGCATTTTTTTCATCATCATAGTTTTCTATCTCCCCTATTTATATCCTCATTAATATCTCTATGCTCTAAGGTAACGTGGAAGTTCTTACATAGAAGGTCTTTATATAAAGCATTAGCTATGGCTACTGATCTATGTCTTCCCCCTGTACATCCAATAGAGATAATAAGTTGTCTCTTTCCTTCTTTTATATAATTAGGGATTAAGAATTCTGCCATATCTGAAAGTCTTGATAAAAATCCTTTTGTTTCTTCTTGAGCAAGAACATAATTTTTAACTGGTTCATCTTCCCCTGAAAATGGCTTTAATTCTGGAATATAAAATGGATTTGGTATAAATCTAACATCAAAAACTAAATCTGAATCTGATGGAATACCATACTTAAATCCAAAGGATAAAACAGTTATTGAAAGGTTTTGCTCAACTGGCTTACCATCTCCATATAAAAGATTTATTTTTTCTCTTAAATTTCTTATAGGATAATTTGAAGTGTCTATTATATTATCAGCTCTATCCTTAAGTTCTCTAAGTCTCATTCTTTCTTCACTTATACCAGTTATTATTCTTCCATCTGGTGAAAGCGGATGACTTCTTCTTGTTTCTTTAAATCTCTTAACTAAAACCTCATCAGAAGCCTCTAAGAATAAAATTTCGTAATTAAAATCATTAGCCTTTAAATACTCTATGCTTTCAAATAAATCATCAAAGAATATTCCGCCTCTTATATCTATTACTAATGCTATTTTATCTATTTTACCTTCACTTTGAACACAGGCCTCTGCAAACTTAGGTATTAACTTTGGAGGTAAGTTATCTACACAAAAGTATCCTAAATCTTCTAAACTTCTTGTTGCTTCTGTTTTTCCAGCCCCTGAAAGTCCAGTAACTATTACAAATCTCATATTATCATCTCCTATAAATCTATAATCTGTTTAATAACTTCAAAACATAAGAAATGCTTTAATCACTTAGTAATTAAAGCAAACAAACTAATTTCTTAAATAGATTATAACATAAAATAAGTCAATTATTACTTATTTTATAAACCTCTAATTTTATATATTTTTCTATTTTCTAAGTAAAGAATTTTTATATTATGATACGTCTAAAAAAGAGTATGCACATGCATACTCCTTCTTACTAATCTCTACCAATTATTCTAACTTCAGTATGAAGTTCAACATCAAAATTTTCTTTAACTGTTTTTTGAACATGAGCTATAACATCTAAGACATCCTTAGCTGTAGCTCCACCTTTGTTTATTACAAAACCTGAATGCTTTTCTGAAACAGCAGCTCCTCCAATTGAGAAACCTTTTAATCCTGAATCTTGAATAAGTTTTCCAGCAAAATATCCTTCTGGTCTCTTAAATGTACTACCTGCTGATGGATATTCTAAAGGTTGCTTACTCTCTCTTCTGTTTGTAAGATCATCAATCTTATCTTTTATACTAGCATACTCTCCGCTTTCTAGTTCAACTGTAGCCTCTATAACTACATATCCCTTTTTCATAACTATTGAACTTCTGTAACCAAGTTCTAATTCCTCTTTAGTTAAATTTTTAATATTGCAATTTTCATCAATTACTCTAGCTGATTTTATTACATGTGCCATTTCTCCATCATAAGCTCCAGCATTCATAAATACTGCGCCTCCTATGCTTCCTGGTATTCCACATGCAAATTCAAAGCCTCTTAAGTTATTTTCTAAAGCAGCCTTTGATACATCTTTTAATAAAGCTCCACTCTGAGCTGTTACGCAATTTCCCTCTGTTGTGATCTTGTTTAACTTGTTAAATTTAATTACAACTCCAGAAATGCCACCATCTTTAACTAAAATATTAGAACCGTTACCTAATATAAAATAAGGTACATTATATTCCCTACAAAGTTTTAAAGTATTAACTACTTGTTCTTCATTAACAGGAGTTACTAGTATATCTGCTGGTCCTCCTACTCTAAAATAAATATGTTCGCTCATTGGAGAATCCACAGTAATATCTTCTTCATTATAAAATTCACCTAATAATTTATAAAACTCCATGTATTGATTCATACCCAAACTCCTCAATTTTAAATTTAATATCCTAATTTAATAGTATAAATTAATTCTTGACATATTTTCAATATTTAGTACAAATTTTTTTATTTTCCTATGCCATAATATTATATATATTATCCTAAGTCAATTTCTGTTAATAAAATTAACTTGAAAAATATTGTTTTATACTCTCTGCTGCTCTTTTGTCTATCCCTGGTGTATCTAATAATTCTTCCATAGATGCCTTTTTAATATTATCTATACTTCCAAACTTCATAAGAAGATTTCTTCTTCTCTTTTCCCCAATTCTAGGTATATCTTCTAATATAGAATGTAATGTTCTTTTATCTCTTAAACTCCTATGATATGTTATGGCATATCTATGAACCTCATCCTGAACTCTAGTTATTAGATTCATAAGCCCTGAACCCCTTCTAATGAGGATTTCCTCGTTATTGAATATAATTCCTCTAGTTCTATGCTTATCGTCTTTAACAAGGCCACAGACAGGAATTTCTATACCAAAGTCCTTTAGAACCTCTAAGGCTATATTTACTTGCCCTTTCCCCCCATCCATCATTATCAAGTCTGGGAAAATACAAAACTTTCCCTTTGAGTATTCTAAATTTCTCTCTTTTATTTTATTTACTTCCTCTAATCCATGAGAAAATCTTCTGCTTAATATTTCTCTCATACTTTCATAATCATTAGGACCTTTAACACTTTTTATCTTAAATCTTCTATAATCTGAATTTTTAGCTTTTCCGTTTTCAAAGACCACCATGGTTCCTACTGAGTCTACACCCTGTATATTAGATATATCATAAGCCTCTATTCTAGCAGGAAGTGAATCTAATCCTAAAACATCTGCAAGTTCAGTTAAGGCAGACTTATTTAACTCTTTTTCCTCAACCATTTTTTCTTTAAATTGATCAAGCATTATCTTAGCATTATTTCTAACCATATCTAAAAGATTCTTTTTATCCCCCTTCTTAGGGACCTTTATCCAAACCTTAGATCCTCTTTTTTCTGTAAGAAACTTTTCTATAAGCTCTTGATCCTCTATTTCCTCTGGCACATAGATTGTTTTAGGTATTTGTGCAGTTCCTCCATAAAATGATGCTATAAAGGAACTTATTACCTCTTTAACTGGATCATCACCAATATTTTCAATCATAAAGTGCTCTCTGCCTGTAACTTTTCCCTCTCTAACAAAGAAAACTTGAGCGCATCCATCTTTTTCATCAGTATATAAGTCTATAAAATCTTCATCGCCTTCTTTTACAGTGAACATTTTTTGTTTTTCGCTAATCAATTCTATGGCCAAAATTCTATCTCTAATTTTAGCTGCTTTTTCAAACTCTAATTCTTCTGCAGCTTTTTCCATTTCTAATTTTAATTTTTTTATTATGGATGTATCTGTACCATTTAAAATGTTTATAATTTCATCTATCATTTCCCAGTACTCAGCCTTAGATATATAACCAGCACAAGGAGCTTTACAAAGGTTAATATGATAATTTAAACATGCTCTCGTAGGCTCTCCACCTTCCACAATAGCCTTTTTACAGGTTCTTAAGGGGAATAACTTTTTAATAAGCCCCATAACCTCATAAACGGCTGTACCATTAGTATATGGTCCAAAATATCTATTCCCATCCTTAGCAAAATTCCTTGTAACATAAACCCTTGGAAAATCCTCATTAGTGGTTATTTTTATAAAGGGATAAAACTTATCATCCTTTAAGGCTATGTTATATCTTGGACTGTATTTCTTAATAAGATTACATTCTAAAATTAATGCTTCCATTTCAGAATCTGTAACTATGTACTCAAATTCAGCTATATTCTTAACCATAGCTCTAACTTTTTCAGAGTGATTCTTAGAGTTTTGAAAATATTGCCTTACTCTATTTTTCAATACCTTTGCTTTTCCTACATAAATAACTTCTCCAAGAGAATTTTTCATTATATAAACTCCTGGTTTATCAGGCAATATCTTTAATTGGTGTTGAAAATCAAACATCATTATCACCTCGCATCTTTTATTATAAAACTTATTTTTATAAATTAAATAACATTTATGTAAAATCACTATAAATTAATACGCCCTAACATACTATTTTTCATAGTAATATTAGGGCGATTATTTTTTTATTAAGTATTTAGTTATATTCTATAATTATTTATTAAAATATGCTTGCATTACCCTAGCTGTAACAGGGGCTGCCACCTTTGAACCTGAGCCACCATTTTCAACTATTGTTGCAACTGCTATTTTAGGATCATCAGCTGGAGCAAAAGCTATTAACCATGCATGAGAATTTCCATCAGGAACCTGTGCTGTACCAGTCTTAGCTGCCACATTCATTCCTTTAAAATATCCCCAGTTATCATTTATTCTATCTTTTGCAACGCCTTGCATATATTCATTTATGATTTGAGCTTGTTCTTTGCTCATAACTGTATCTTTTTTAGTTGAGCTAAACTCTTTTACAGTATCCCCATCTTTATCCACAACTTTACTAACTATATAAGGTTCCATTCTAACCCCATTATTAGCTACTGTTGCTGCAACCATTGCCATTTCAATAGGACTTGATAAAACTTCCCCTTGACCTATAGCATCATAAGCTATAAGCCCTTTGTCAACAGTTTTTCTATCTGGGAAACTTCCAGAATAAGCTTTAAGATTTCCTAAATATAAATCTTTATTAAATCCATACTTTTCTGCTGTCTCTCTTAGTTTTTTGTTTCCAAGCTCTTCTCCAAGAATTCCTCCAAATATTACGTTACTTGAAACTGATAAAGCTTTTCTTAAGCTTATATTTCCATAAGCATTTCCATTTTCATTTGGTAAATCTTTTGTACCAACATTTATAGAACCAGTATCATTGAAGGTTCTTTCAGTTACCCCTGGAAGATTTTCTAAAGCAGATGTTAAAGTTACAACCTTAAATGTAGATCCTGGAGGATATTGACCATTTAAAGCTCTATCAACTAATATAGCATCCTTAGGATTTCCATTAGGGTTATTAGCAATTTCATATGTTTCTTTCATGTTATTAGGATTAAATCCTGGCTTTGAAACACTGGCTAACACCGCTCCAGTTTTAGGATCTAAGGCAACTACAGCCCCTCTATTAGCTCCTAAGGCTGCATAGGCTGCCTTCTGTAAATCAGTATCTAAAGTTGTTACAATACTATTTCCTACTTTTTTATCACTTTCATTTCTTTCTTTAAAATCTTTTTTCAAGTTAAATGATTTTAAGAAGGCTTTTAATGATACATTTTCATAAGTAGTTAACTCTTTTGAATATGCTCCTTCTAATCCTGCATTTCCATATATTCCACTAGCATATCCAATTGGATGAGAATATATTTCCCCATAAGGATATTCTCTTTTTTGAGTTAAATCACCACTTTTAGTACTTTTAGCTAGAACATTTCCATCTCTATCTTTTATTTCTCCTCTTATGACCTCGTTCTGAGCAGCCATAACAGCAGAGTTGCTATCCATCTCAGCTATCTTTGGAACTTGTATTAATTGGAAGTAAGCTATATAACTTATAAGCCCTACTAATAGCACTAAATAGACAAACATAACTTTTTTTATACTTCCTGATAAATCTTTTTTCTTTGCCATCTATCTTAGTCCCTCCTCTGAAATTTTCTGAAGTATTCCTAAGGCGATGAACACTGTAAGCATAGATGTTCCACCATAACTAACTAAAGGTAAAGTTATACCTGTTAATGGAATTACTGCAAATACTCCTCCTATAATTACTAAAACTTGAGCAACTATAAGTGTACTAAATCCAACAGCATTTAATTGTGAAAATGGATCATCTGTATTTAATGCCGCTCTTATTCCTCTATAGAATAATAAGAAATATAATAATAGTAATCCTATACCAAAAACAAGACCTAACTCTTGTGCTATTAATGTAAATATGAAATCCGTAGATGCAAAAGGTACTAATTTAGGATAACCATTATAAAGCCCTGTCCCAAACATTCCACCTAAAGACATGGCATAAAATCCTTGAACTATCTGATAACTTTCATTGCTAGCATATTTCCAAACATCTTTCCAAATCATTACTCTTTTTTTAACATGGCTAAACAAGAAATAACTTACTGTTCCACCTAGTGAAAATAATACTAATCCAGTACCAACATACTTCCAATTACAAGTAGCTATGTAAAGCATAGTTATAGATACAAAGAAGAACATAAGAGCTGATCCTAAGTCTTTTTGTAAAACCATAAATCCTAAAGAGTACATTACAACTAATGCAGGCTCTAAAAGTTGTTTAAATTCATATTTTATATTATCTTTCTTTTCATACTTCATTAAAGCAGATGCTAAATAAAGTATTAAAAATATTTTACCTATTTCAGAAGGTTGAAAACCAAAGCTACCTATATAAACCCAGTTTTTTGAACCATTTACAGTTTTACCAATAATCATAGCCATAGCCATAAAAATTAAAGTACCACCCATATAAATATACTTATACTTAGCAAAACTTTTTAAATCTGGCATAACTATTACAATTCCCATATAAAGGGCTATTCCTAAACTAAACCAAACTAATTGCTTAATTGCTAATTTAGGATCTAATCTATAAAGAACTGCTATTCCAACTACAGCTAAAACCGATGCAAAAATAAGCATATATTTATCCCCATCAGGATAAAACTTTCTTATTATAAAATGTGAAAACCCAATAATAATTATTAATATACCTGCTATTATAAAAGCCATTTTGTCTATAGGAGTTTGCTTAACAGCTATATTAGTAAATAAGGCTAAGCATAAAAGATAGACTAATAGCAACATCCTTTTTTCATACTTTAAAGTAGTATTCATATTATCACCTCTTTTATCCTATAACCTTAAATACGGTGCTTCCCATTCTTATTTGATCATTTACTTTTAATCTCACTCTTCCCTCTACTTTTGAGTCATTTATAAATGTACCATTTGTACTTGCTAAATCTTCTAAATAAAAATCATTGTTTTTAACATAAATTTTAGCATGATATGATGATACAAACTGATCATTTAGCACAATTGAATTATCTTCTCTTCGCCCAATAGATATAGTACTCGTCACTGGTATAACCGAGCCAATGCCTAGAGTTCCATTAGAGATTGTCTTTAAGACTTCTAATCCATGTGCTTTCTTTCCAGGGGCTTTCTTCTTTTTCCCGCCTTTAACATCTTTATACATTATTTTTAATGCATAATAAATTATGGAATATAGTATTACTATAAATATTATTCCAAAAACCCATGTCATTAGTTTCGAAAACATCACTTCACCTCTACATATTTTATATTTCTTTTATATTTTACTTTATTTAATAACTTGATTATACAATAAAAGATTACAATTTCATAATCATAATTAAAATCCCTAATTATTATATCATCTAAAAAAGGGAAAATTATGATATTTATATTTTTATTTTACTTCTTTTTATATTTTTCTAACATTATTTTAATTTTATAACCATTAACTTACTAAATTAATATAATATCTATGAATAAAATATAGCTATCAGAATTTATAGCCATAAATTCTGGTAGCTATTTAAATTAATCTATTCTTAAATAATATATTTACTTTTTCAAATTATATTCCTTATTAAAGATATTTCTTTAAATATTTGCCTGTATAGGATTCCTTAGTCTCGGCTATTTTCTCAGGAGTTCCTGTGGCAATAATAGTTCCACCCTTGTCTCCACCTTCTGGACCTAAATCAACTATATAATCTGCACATTTAATCATATCTAAATTATGCTCTATTACTATTACTGTATTTCCTCCATCAACTAATCTTTGAAGTATTTTTACAAGTCTATTTACATCGTGTATATGAAGACCTGTTGTAGGTTCATCTAAGATATATAAGGTTTTTCCTGTACTTCTCTTAGATAATTCATAGGCTAATTTAATTCTTTGAGCTTCTCCACCTGATAATTGAGTTGAAGGTTGACCCAATCTTATATATCCTAAACCAACATCCATTAAGGTTTGAAGCTTATTTTTTATTCTTGGAATATTTTCAAAGAACTCTAAAGCTTCCTCAACAGTCATGTTTAATACATCAGCTATATTTTTACCTTTGTACTTAACTTCTAAGGTCTCTCTATTATATCTTTTTCCCTTACAAACTTCACATGGAACATAAACATCAGATAAAAACTGCATTTCTATCTTTATTATTCCATCTCCACTACAAGCTTCACATCTTCCACCTTTTACATTGAAAGAAAATCTTCCTGGTTTATATCCTCTCATTTTAGCTTCTTGAGTTTGGGAGAAAAGCTCTCTTATTATATCAAAGGTTCCAGTATAGGTAGCTGGATTACTTCTTGGAGTTCTTCCTATAGGACTTTGATCTATATCAATAATCTTATCAATATTTTCATAGCCTGTTATTTCTTTAAACTTTCCTGGTAAATCCTTAGCTTTATTTACGATTTTATTTAATCCTTTATAAAGAATTTCATTAACTAAGGTACTCTTTCCAGATCCTGAGACTCCAGTAACCATAGTTAAAGTTCCTAAAGGAAATTTAGCAGTAACATTTTTTAAGTTATTTTCCTTAGCACCCTTAACTGTTATGAAATTTCCATTGCCTTTTCTTCTTTCCTCTGGAAGCTCAACCTTTTTAGCCCCAGTTAAATACTTACCAGTTAAGGAATTTTCATTTGACATTATTTCATCTAAAGTTCCTGAGGCAACTATCTTTCCACCATGTTCTCCAGCTCCTGGACCTATATCAACTATGTAATCTGCTTCTCTCATAGTATCTTCATCATGTTCTACTACTATAAGGGTATTTCCCACATCTCTAAGTTGTTTTAATGTGGATATAAGTCTATCATTATCTCTTTGATGTAATCCTATTGAAGGCTCATCTAAGATATATAATACTCCCATAAGTTGAGATCCTATTTGAGTAGCTAGTCTTATTCTCTGAGCTTCTCCCCCAGATAAAGTTCCTGCTTTTCTAGCTAAGTCTAAGTAATCTAAGCCAACATTTATTAAGAAACTTAATCTTGATTGAATTTCTTTTATAATTTGACTACTTATTATCTTATCCTTTTCTGAGAAATCTATGGAGTTTATAAAATCTAACTCTTCTCTTATAGCCATGCTTGTGAATTCAAATATATTTTTTCCTCCCACTGTAACTGCTAGGGCTTCTGGTTTAAGCCTTGCACCCTTACATTTAGGACAAGGATTATCACTCATATATTTTTCTATTTCAGCCTTCATGGTATCTGAGTTAGTTTCCATATATCTTCTTCTTAAATTGTTTATTTCCCCCTCAAAGGAATGATTATATACAGCCGTTACATTTTCTTTTGTATATGTAACCTTTAATTTTTCTGGCTCTCCATACATTAAAACCTCTTGAACCTTCTTAGGTAAATCCTTATATGGAGTGTCTAAATCAAAGTTATACTTTTCCATTAAAGCTTTAAGAACGCAATAAGTCCAAGATTCTTCCTTCATTCTTGAGTCTCCCCAAGTAGAAATAGCCCCTCCTCTTATGCTTAAATCCTTATTAGGAACTACTAAATCCTCATCAATCTCCATTAAAGTTCCTAATCCATCACATCTTTCACATTTTCCAAAGGGTGAGTTAAATGAGAACATTCTTGGTGCAAGTTCATCTATACTTATACCACAGTCAGCACAAGCAAAATGCTCACTATAAAGTCTATCTTCCTCCCCTATTATATTAACTAAAACTAACCCTTCAGCCATTTTAAGAGATGTTTCTATAGAATCTGTTAATCTTCCTTCTATTCCGTCCTTAACAATTATTCTGTCAACTACAGCTTCTATATTATGCTTTATATTCTTTTCAAGTTTTATCTCATCTTCTGTTAAATCATAAATTTCTCCATCTATTCTAGCCCTAACAAAACCTTGCTTCTTTATATTTTCAAGAACTTTTTCATGAGTCCCTTTTCTTCCTCTTATTATTGGAGCCAAGATCATTATTTTACTTCTCTCTGGTAATTCCATAATTTGATCTACTATTTGATCCACAGATTGCTGAGTGATTTCTTTTCCACACTTAGGACAATGTGGCACTCCCACTCTTGCATATAATAATCTTAAATAGTCATATATTTCTGTTACTGTACCTACAGTTGATCTTGGATTCCTAGAAGTTGTCTTTTGGTCAATAGATATAGCAGGTGAAAGTCCTTCTATGGACTCAACATCTGGTTTATCCATCTGTCCTAAGAATTGTCTTGCATAAGATGATAAAGATTCTACATATCTTCTTTGTCCTTCTGCATAAATTGTATCGAAAGCTAGAGAACTTTTACCTGACCCTGAAAGTCCAGTAAAAACAATAAGCTTATCTCTAGGAATTTCTAAACTTACATTTTTTAAATTATGTACTTTTGCACCTTTTACTATTATCTTATCCTTCATAAAACTCTGCTACTTTAACTCTATCTCAAAATATCCATATTAAGAAATCATATTCTCCATATAATAACTTATTATATGAATCTCTCTTTAATAAAAAGTTATATTTTCACTACTTCAAACATTATGTTTTAACTTCTTACTTTTAAATATTTTGAGTAGTAGCTTCTCCCTTCTTTTATATTTTTAAAATTTATATTTCCTTTAAAATCTGTCTATCCCACTTAATATCTCTCTATAATTTGTGCTTAATATATAGATTATAAATATTTAGTAATATATCTCTTGTACTTTATATTACTATACCTCTTATAAATATTGAGTTTTATATTTCTTTACATAACTCATTATTCTTAAAACTCCCTTTATATCTTATAAACCTTTGGTTTATAGTAATAAGATTACGAAAATCTAAATAACTTCATATATTATTATGTCTCTAAAATTCGTGTATTATCTAAGGAAGTACACTAAGATTTCTCCAAAGTTATTTAAGTAAATTCAACATATTACCCCCTCAAACCAAACATAAGTTCGCATAATAATATTTTAATTCTCTCTCATTTATATGTCAAATTCTTTTTTTATAATAATTATTATCCTTAATTATTTTCTTAATTTTCAGATAATTCAGAATAATTCTCCGTATTTTTCATATTATTATAGTAAGAAAACTTTTAAAAGCCATCTCATTTAAACATTAATATTAATTTTTTACTTTTAATAAATACTCCTCCAAAACAAAATCTATTATAAAAAAATAAAGAGTGGTTAGCATGAATTTGCTCACCACTCTTTTATAGAATTTAAAGTATTAAGGCAATTTTATTGTTAATTCAGTAAACATTTTACATATACATCTATTAACAAATTCATTTTATCATGTATACTATAGGTATAGTTATGACATATGTCTTATAATATTTGCTTTTATAGGAGGTAAGCCATTGTTATTAGTAAAAAATGAAGAAAAGCTACTTGAAGTAATAAATAAATACGAACTTAATTCCATATTTTCACAAGAAATTATGCCCTTTTTAGAACTTCATATGTTTAAAAAAAATGAGCATATATGCTTTATGAATGAAGAACTTAATTACCTTTACTTTTTTGTTCATGGCAAAGCAAAAGTATACAAAACCTTACCTAATGGGAAGTCTTTACTTTTGGAATTTTATGAACCTGTTCAATTAATAGGCGATTTAGAATTAATATCTAAGATAAAGGCAAACTGTAATGTTAAAGCATTAAAATCTAGTCTTTGTATAGCTATTCCTATACAAGCTGTAAATTCAATAGCTCTTAAAGACCTTAATTTTCTTATGTACATAACTAAAAACCTTTCAAACAAACTTGCAAAATGCTCTGTAACAAGTTCCATAACTATTACCTATCCACTTGAAACCAAACTTGCTAGTTATCTTTTAGCAATGAATAGTAATAATATAATTATGATTGATAATTATTCAAACTTAGCTGATTTATTAGGTACAAGCTATCGTCACTTAAACAGAGTTTTAAATAAATTAGTTGAAAAGGGAATAATTTTAAAAGATAAAAATGAAATAAAAATTCTTAATAAAGAAGAATTAGAAAATATTTGTGTAGACTTAAATTAACCATAATAAAGTAAAAGAACCCATTTATATTTAGATAATAACTATTTATCAAAATATAAATGGGTTCTTCTTTTTTATACTGTTTTATTAATTTTTTCAATTTTAATTTTTAATCTATACTTATTAACTATAAAACTTACTATAAATAATACTATTGACACTATTAGATTATTTAAAAATCCAGATATATTAAATCCAATAGTAAATATATCAGCTATATATACTATAAATTCATTTACTAGAAAAAGAAATATTCCAAAAGTAAGAACTGTAATTGGCAAAGATATAATTTGAAGAATCGGTCTTAAAGTAAACCCTAGTATAGTAAAAATTACTGAAAATAGAACTATATTTAGCACACTTTTTGCTTCTCCAAGATTAAAAAGGTAAATTAATATCAATACCACCACTAGATTAATAAAAAAATTACTAATTATCCTCTTCATTTTTCCTCCTATACTAGTTTAATCTTTATACTTATATTTTCTTTTCCTAAACTTAAATCAAGAATTTCACTTTCTTCACACGCTCTAAATTCCTTTAATGCTTCTAAACCACCATATAGATAATTAATATAATTTTCTAATTTTCTTAATCTAAATATCCACTTTAGAAAACTCAATAAATCTATAATATCATTTAAGATAAGATTAATCACAGCAATAGGAAGGCTAATTCTTAACCAGTTAATACTAGGTAAAGTTATTTTTATATAAACAAAATTTTTCTTAGTCAACATAAATTTTTACTATAACTTTTCCATCATCTTTATTGTTTATATCAACATCACAGATAGTTGGATCATCTAATTCACCATTTTCAATTTCTTCAATTACTTTTTTAAAGTCAATATCCTTTAAATTAACTCCACCTTTTTCAATATTATTCATAGCATCTTCTGGTATAAATTTAGTAAATCCACTAGCAACCTTTATTAAACTTAGAGGAATACTTAAATTAACTTTTACTTCCTCATTTTCAACTTCAACTTTAACTTTAAGTGTTTTGTATATCTTTTTCTTTATAACAAACTCTTCTTTATTTTCCCCTAAGGCATTTAATAATTTCATTCCCTCTTCTGGACTAATCTTACCTTCACTTATCATCTCTAATATTTTTTTCTTTTCATCCATAAAAATTCTCCCCCTTTATTTTAATTTCTCTAATTCCTTTAAAGCTTCACTAGATGTTATTTCTCCTCTATCTAGCTTTCCAAGTATAATCTCTCTCTCCCTTTTTTTATCCTTTTTTTCATCTTCTAATTCTTTATCTTCAAACCCTAAAGCTGTTATTAATTGATTTAATCTACTCTTTACAGTTGGATAGGATATATCTAGTTCTTTTTCTATTTCTTTTATACTTCCTTTGCACTTAACAAATATCTTTAGAAAATATTGCTCTTCTGGAGTTAAATTACAAAAATCACAGCCCTTAAATTCACCTTCAATTTTAGTTTTGCATTTTTCACATTCTAATTTAACTATTTTTAGTTCACTATTACACACTGGACATTTGCTTGGTCTTACGTATCTCAAAAAAACACCTCCTTTTATATACATTATACTATCTTAAATTAATAAAAATCAATATATAAATTAATTTTATTAATTTATATATTGATTTATTTAATATAAATATTAATTATTTTAAGTTTTGTTTTTGTTTGTTTAAAATAAACATTAATTTTCATTGCAATAATAATTCATTGCCTCACTTAAAAAGTTAGTAAATCCTTCTCCATATTTATCTATATTCTTAGTAAACCTTTCATCATAAATATACATATCTGCAAGCCCTTTAAATATCTCAATACTACATTGGTAGAAATTTTTACTTATAAGCATTCTCCACTGATGAACTAAGCTCTGAACCTCTTCATCTGAAACCTCTCTATCCATGAGTTCTGCTAAATTTTTATATAAATCATCTATTTCTCCTATTATATTATTCCAGTCTTCTTTTGAATATTTACTTGTTTTTTCCTTTGACTCCTTATAAGCATCACTTTTCCCATACTTATTTTCTACTTCTTCCTCATAAAGTTTATTGTGTTTTTCTATATCAAATCCTTCAAACATACCTTTTTTATTCATTATAAATTCCCCTTCCATATCTTTAATGGTGTTTTCTATGGTCTCAACTATTTTATTTAATCTATTTCTCTTATCTATTATTAACTGTTTTTGTATTCTTAATGTTTCCTTTAAGTCTAAATTTTCATTACTTAAAATCTCTTTTATTTCTTTTAAAGAAAAATCTAATTCACGGTAAATTAATATCTGTTGAATAAGCTTTAGATCATCGTCATTATATAATCTATATCCAGATTCACTTATAGCTGTAGGTCTTAAAAGTCCTATTTTATCATAATGATGTAGCATTCTAACTGATATTCCTGTTAATTCTGAAACTTCCTTAACTCTATACATATAACCACCTCCTGGAATTTATATTACTCCCTAACACAATGTTAGAGTCAAGGAGAAAATATTAATATTACTAATAAATATATCCTAAAATAAAAAGGTTACACTCACTTAATATGAATGTAACCTCTTAACTAAATTAATATACTTTCTATTTTTAAAATATTATTATCCACTTATTTCTATATCTTTAGTTAAATTAACCACCCAAACCTTTGATAAAACTCTAGGTAATCCAAAGATGGCTTTAACTATTTCTTCTGAATAAGTAAATAATACTAACATATATATTGGAAAGCCATTTATTGCTCCAAAGAATGTTAATGGTATTGATACAAGCCACATACACCCAAATTCTAGTGCAAAGGCATACTTTGTATCTCCTCCACTTCTTAATATTCCTACAATGACCAGAATATTAAATGATTTTAAGCCCATTAGAACTCCCATTATTACAAAAATTTTGCTTAAGTCTCCAGCCATAGTTGAAGATGTACTATAAACTTTAAGTAATATTGGAATACTTAATATTAACATTCCTCCTAAAATACTTCCTACAACAAAAACTATCTTAGAAAACTTATTAGAATAATCTATAGCCCTATCAGTATTATCTGCACCAAGCTCATTTCCAAGCATAATAGCTGCTCCAGTAGCAATACACATAGCTAACATTATAAATAAATTAGCTGTGCTAGTTGCAATCTGACTTGCCGCTATTGCTGATGTACCAACCATTGCATAAGCTACAGAGTATGAAACTGATCCAATAGCCCAAGCGAAGTCATTTATAAATATAGGCATTCCCTTAGACATATAAACTTTGAAAAAGTCTTTATTTATTCCTTTAATATCATTTATATTAAACTTAATTATATAATCTTTATCTTTTAAAATAACATATCCAACTAGTAATAAGCATTCTATTATTCTGGCAAATACAGTAGAGATAGCTGCTCCCTTAACACCTAACTCTGGGAATATACCTATTCCAAATATTAAGCAATAATTAAATATAATATTTATAATAAGAGAAGCTCCACTACAAAACATTCCTAGTTTAGGATTTCTCACAGCCCTAGCCCCTGCACTTATTACCATACTCAAAGCTGTTAAAGGATATGAAATCGCAATAACAACTAAATAATTTTTACAAAGTTCAACTACTTTTGGGTCAGTAGAAAATATTCCTATTATAAGCTCTGGAAAGAAAAATGCTAAAACAAAGAATATAAAACTAAATCCCACACATAAAATAGTACTTAGTCCCATAACTTTCTTTATACTTTTTCTATCATTACTCCCATAAAACTGAGATATGAAAAGTCCTGTAGCTCCTGTTAATCCTATTAATCCCATATTAAATAAGAAAAATACCTGATTAGCTACTCCAACAGCCGCTATAGATTCCTCCCCTAAACTACTTATCATAACTGTATCAATTACATTTACAGAAGTTGATATAAAGTTTTGAACTATTATTGGAATACATAAAACTAATAATACCTTGTAAAATTCTCTATCTTTACCTACTAGCTTCTTTTTTAGAAATAAAGTTACTCCTAATATAATCAAAGCTGTAACAAAGAAATAGACTCCAAAATACATTGGTGAAAGTCCAAACAAAAAATCTCCCCCTAATTCATATATTTTATTTTAAAAAAATTTATCTAATGACTAAAGAATTCATCAGATAAAAAACACTATATCATAATAACATGATTCTTAATTAGAAATAAATCTCAGTAAAAATTATTCAATATAAAAATATAAAGTACTACATGTAAATCCTCCACCAGCTTTTAAAATCTCTGAATAATCCAAATAAAACACTTCAAAATCAGCCTTTTTTAATATATCAAACACTGTTTTATTTGAAGTGACTATTCTCCCATCACCTAAGGCTACTATATTAGCTCCTAGTTCTTCAGATGTCTTTTTATCAATGTTATAACAAGTTTTTATTCTCTTTTTAATTTTATCTTTATCATATAAATAATCACTAATTATGCATTTATCCTTACCTAATATATTAAAAACACAATCTAGATGAAGCATCTTTTCCTTATTAAAATTTATTTCTATAATTTCATATCCCATATTATATTCATTTATATATTCTTTTAGTTCCTTAATCGCTTCTAAAGTAGTTCTTTTGCTTAATCCTATAAAGATGTAATTTTCATATACTATTACATCTCCACCTTCTATTTTATTCTCCATTCTATATACTTTTAAGTTATGATTTTTTATGTACTTTTCTAAGGCTTTAGTTTCTTCTATTCTCTCTTTATTGCTCATCTTAGAAATGAACAATATATCACCTATAACAAAACCTACATCCCTTGTAAAAACTTGATTCTCTCCATATATAGGTTCTAAAAGTTGAACTTTAACCCCTTCTCTGCTAATTAAATTTATAAAATTATTGTATTGTTCATACATTAAAGGATAATTTATTTGTACATTCCCCTTAACTTTAAAATTACAAGGATAACACACTATTACAGTTTTAAGTTTTCCATATCCCTTATTATTTCTTATTTTCATATTTTCACCTCATTTTATACAAAATACTTATTCCTTATTATTTGAAAATTATTATTCATATATCCTAGTAATTTATTCTTACTAAGATTAAATAAAAAAACTCCATGAAAAAGTCTTTGCACTCTTAGGTGGATATAAAAACATTATCATCATATTTTTTGCTAGATTTAAATAAGGACTATGTCACTCTTGACATAGTCCTCCTTACTTTTCATCACAAACCGCTATCAAAATTATTCTTTTCTTAAATTATTTATAGTTAATTTAGTCACTATAAATCTTATTTTTTCATAGGAAACATCCTCTTCTAGATTTTCCTTAATAGGTTTTAACTTGCTATACCCAACCTTATCTATGGCATCTAAAACCAATTTTTCTTCCCTTTTTGAAAATAAGGAATCAAAATCTATTTCAAAGTCTATTTTATTTCCTTCTTCTAAATATTGCTGAATATGAGAAAGCACTGTAGTAATAGAAAGCTCTCTTTCCTTTGCAATGGTATGGAACTTATCCCCTTCTCTAAGCATATCTATGGTAATTTCAAAGGACTTTTTCTTTCCATCCTTACTATTACTTTTTTTAAACTTTTCTTCTAGCTCGTCCTTATTAATTTTTAATCCAGATTCCCACTTAACCTCAATATTGTTCACTTTAACATATTCCTTTATTACATTTAAGAACAGTTCTCCATACTTAAGTATTTTCTTTTCACCAACACCACTTATCTCTGAAAGTTGACTCTCATTTACTGGTATTCTTACACTCATCTCTTTAAGTGTATTATCACCAAATACTATATATGGAGGTATCCCTTCTTCTGAAGCAATTTCTCTTCTTAAACTTCTTAATAAATCAAACAATTCATTATTTTTAGATACGCTCTTAGCTTTTATTTTTTCCTTAAACATAACTTTTTCATTACCCTTAAGAATATCTATGGAACTTTGATTAAGTCTAACTACAGGATACTCCCCTATATAATCTATATATCTATGCGAAATTAGAGTGTTTATAAAGTCCTTAAGCCCTTCTTTAGAATAATCCTTCATTATTCCATAGGTACTTAGCTGATCTAATCCTAATTCAATTATCTTTTTATTTTTTGAGGCTCTTAAAACATCTATTATTACTCCTATTCCAAAGGGTCTTTTCATCCTATAAACACAGGAAATAACTTTTTGAGCATCTATTGTTTTATCAACTAATTCCCCTTCCATTTCACAATTGCTACAATTATGACAATCTTCCTCTAGGTCTTCTCCAAAATAATTAAGTATAAATCTTCTATAACATCCATTAGAATAAACTAAATCCATCATTGTTTGTAACTTACTTAGTTCATTTACTTTTCTTTCAGGATTTAAAGTTCCAGTTTCTATTATATATTTCTGTGTCTGAACATCTCCTGGTGAAAAAATAAGGATACACTCTGATTTTTCTCCATCTCTTCCCGCTCTTCCTATTTCCTGATAATATCCTTCTATGTTTTTAGGCATATTATTGTGAATTACATATCTTATATTTGGCTTATCTATACCCATTCCAAAGGCATTAGTAGCAACCATTACACTTACCTTATCAAAAACAAAGTCCTCTTGATTTTTCTTTCTTTCCTCATCTGAAAGTCCAGCATGATATTTTGTGCATCCTATTCCTCTTGAATTTATAAGCTCACATAAGGAATCTACCTCTTTTCTAGTAGCACAATAAATAATTCCAGAAACATCCTTATTTTCTTTTAAATAATCTAATATATAGTGAGCCTTGTTAACTCCCTTTTCTATTATTATTTTTAAATTATCCCTATCAAATCCGGAAACAAAAACCTTTGGATTATTAAGCTCAAGTAACTTTACAATATCTTTTCTAACTTCCTCTGTTGCAGTTGCTGTAAAGGCTGAAACTACAGGTCTTTTTCTTAAAAGATTTATAAACCTTCCAATAAACTTATAACTACTTCTAAAATCATGTCCCCATTGAGAAACGCAATGAGCCTCATCAACAGCCACCTGTGAAATATCTATATTAGAAACTAAATTTAAAAACTCCATAGATTCAAGTCTTTCAGGTGCCACATATAATATTTTTATATGTCCATCTTTAACACTTTGAAATATATTATTTATCTCTTCATTACTAAGAGTAGAATTTATATATGCTGACTCTATTCCCATGCTATTTATGGCATCAACTTGGTCTTTCATAAGAGAAATAAGTGGTGAAATTACAACTGTAACCCCTTCTAAAATCAATGCAGGAATTTGATAACAAATTGATTTTCCTCCACCAGTTGGCATTATAGCTACAACATCATTTCCATTTATAATCTCATTTATTATTTCCTCTTGTCCTTTTCTAAACTCACTATATCCGTAAAAACTTTTTAAAATCTCTTTCGCTCTATTCAATATTTCTCTCCTTCCAATTTATAAACCAACAAAATTATTTGCTAAATACTACTTATTTTCATTCTCTAAATTAAGTAAACATTCCTTTTTACTTAATCCCCCACCATATCCTGTTAATGATCCATCTTTTCCTATAACTCTATGACAAGGAATTATTATAGGAATAGGATTTTTATTATTTGCTCCTCCTACTGCCCTAACAGCCTTTGGATTTCCTATTTTCTCAGCTATTTCTTTATATGAAACTGTCTCTCCATAGGGAATATCCCTTAAAGCATTCCATACCTTTTTTTGAAATTCAGTTCCCTTTGCTAAATCAACCTTTACTGAGAACTCACTTCTTCTACCACTAAAATACTCTTCTAATTCTATTTTACACTTTTCTATCTCTTCACTAATAAATTCTTCTAAACAATTATCATCTTCTACAAAATTAATCTCTACTATATATCCATCTGACTCTATTATCTCTAAAATTCCTATAGGAGAATTGTAATATCCCTTTTTTATTAAACTTTCCTTCATAAACATCATCTCCCTTTTAATTATTTACACATATTAAACTAAAATTAACACTATCAATATTTAAACATGTATTTATTATCTATAGATTAATAGTGTTAAGCTAAATATATAAATTAATTATACTATATATTTTTCATATAAAATTTTATATATTCTACTAATAATAATTGTTATAAACATAACTCTAATACTTTTAACTAAAACTTCTAAAATATAAAAATAAGACAAATAATATTTAATATTACTTGCCTTACTTTTATTATTTACCTACTATTAATTTTTAAACTTGCCTTTTTTTCTATATAACTTATTCTATACTAATTTTGTGATTTATATTGATTATAATATTCAGATAACAATTCTAAAACTTGTTTTGCTATCTTCTTATATGCCTCATCTGGCAAGTTAGCTTCAGAAACACGCAATATTCCTGGTGCTGCTCCAAAGCCTACCCCTTCCATTAAAACTACTCCATTTATCTCTGCTAAACGTAATAAGAAATCAATAGGTTCAAAATTTTCCTTTAGATATTCCTTAAACTTATGATCATATAAATCTCCAGCTAACTCATAAATATCTATTAATGAATAGTATTTAGCATTTTCTCTACTATCATCTTCTTTAATTCCTAGGGTATTGCATAAATCATGATATCTCTCTCTTACTAAATTTTTAGAGCTTTCTATATATGGATCTCTGCCCTTAGTAATCAATGAAGTTAAAGCAAATAAAGCCATTTGAATTTGTTGAGGTGTTGATAAGCCTGAAGTATGATAAAGGCCAACTGAACGGCTATCTGCAACAATCCTCTCAATAAATTTAAACTTTCTTGGTTCAAAAGTTACAAGGCCATATCTTTTATCTAAATCCTGTAATTTTTCCTCTGGTAATTTACTTATTAACTCATCAAAAACATTATTTTCATTAGCAGCTATTAATCCTAATCTCCACCCTGTTACACCATATAATTTAGAGAATGAATAAACTAATAAGGTATTATGAGGTGCTACGGAATATATAGTCTTAAAGTTTTCAACAAAGGTTCCATAAACATCATCAGTTATTATCATTAAATCCTTACGTTCTTTAACTATATCAGCTATGTGATTTAAAGCCTCTTCACTTAAAGCCTTAGAAGCTGGATTTGAAGGATTTACAAAAAATAAAGCTTTAATCTCCTTATTTCTTAACTTGTCTAATTCTGAATCCTCTATAACCCAATTATTTTCTTCCTTTGAAATTAAATCTACTTCAACCATCTCATAATCTTTTAATTCTGGTATTTGTAAGTAAGGTGTAAATATTGGAGTGTTTATAGCAATCTTATCTCCAGCTTTTATTAGTCCATTTTCTTTTAATGAATTAAATATATAGCATATAGCTGCTGTTCCCCCCTCTGTTGGGAATACATTAGTTTCCTTAGCTAATTTTACTCCTCCAAAAAGTTCTTTTTCTAAATACAATTTTAAAATCTTTTCTGTATTTACTAAACATCTATTTGGAACTGGATAATCATTCCCAATTGCTCCATCCACAAATTCCTTAACTAATTCATCTTTATTAACATTTAAAGTTTTAATGCTATAATCTATGGCATGACGTAAAAATTTATCTACTTCATGACCCCCATCTAAGAAATCCATTAATCTTTCATATATACCATCTAAATTGGTGTATCCAGCTAAATTACCCTCATGTATAGTTCTTCTTGATTCAAAAACACCAAATTCCACTATTCTACTTAAGGCTAGTCTTCCTTCAGTATTTATCCAGTTAGGATTTCCTCTTCCTGCATTCAAAAATTTATTGTGCTTTTCATTGTTTTTAGCTAACTTTAACATCTTGCTACTAATTTCAAAAGCTCCTAATCCTTCTAGCTTTTTTTCAAGATCTTTTGTTATCATGAATAACCACTCCTTATAGTAAATTATCCCCAAATGGTTTATACCTTTATTTTAACACTTTGTTAACTTTTATGGTTAAATTCCCACATTATTTAAGCATAATTTTCCTATAAAGATACAAAGTCAATCCCTTTAATAATTACTATATTCCACTAAGATTTTGGAACTATTACTCTAAACATCCTTATGAAAATTATATAGATATTCTCTTTATACTATTTGCAAGTTTTATAAAAAGTTGTTTTTATATAGAACCTTATCCTTTACTTTTGGTATAGCCCTATAGTATAAAACTATTAATAAAAAATATTATTCTCCAGCTACAGAAAGTTCATTAATAAGAATACTTGGACTACCGTATCCTGAAGTTACTCCACTTTCCTCTAAATCATTTCCTACTTCTTCAATATTATTTAGTAAATCAAAGAAGTTTCCTGCAATAGTTATATGTTTTATTGCCCTAGTTAAAACTCCATTTTCTATTTTTATCCCCTCAGCAGCTAAGGAAAAGTCTCCTGTTACTGCATTTGCACCTGAATGAAGACCTGCTAAGTCTATTATATAAAGTCCATTTTCCACAGAACTTAAAAGCTCTTCAAAGGACTTATCCCCTTCTTTTATATAAAGATTAGTAGGACTTGCCTTTACTGTAGATTTAAATCCTGCTTTAAAGCCATTTCCAGTTGGATTAACCTTTGACTTCTTCGCAGTTTTCAAACTGTGTAAAAATCCTTTAAAAACTCCATTTTCAATTATATTTTTAACTCTTGTAGGTACCCCCTCATCATCAAAGGAACAAGTTGAAATTCCTCCCTCTAAGAAAGGATCATCCACAAGGGTAACTTTACTAGAAGCAACCTTCTCTCCAATTTTATCCTTTAAAAGTGTTTTATTTTCTTGAGCTATATGACCTAAGAAATTATCTTCCATAGTTCTTATTAAGGAAGCCATAACCTCTCCATCTATAATAACTTTATATTTACCTGATTTTATGGAAGTAGCTCCTTTTTTTCTTAAAGTATTATTTATTGCTTTCTTCATTAATTCATCTATATTAACATCATTTAACTTAGTTGAAACCCTAGAAGCTCCATCTACAATCATATTTTCTCCATCTTTAGCTATAGGAGAAATTGTAGCTTGCACAATAGTTTTTTCTTCTTTTAAATCAATTCCCTCTGAATTAACTATTACTCTCTCTAACTTAGCTGTATTAAATTTAGTGTACTCACTTTTTATTATTTCAGAATTTATCTTTGATGGCTCAGTACTTAACTTTAAAGCCTTTTCTATTTGCTCCTTTGGAGTTAAACTAATAATATTTTCATCATAGGAATTCACTTCTACATACTTAGCTTTATCCCCAAATATAAACTCCTCATCTTCACTTTCTACAAGTTCAGCACATTCCATTGCTTTTAAAAGTAAGATTTCTATTGATTCCTCATCTAATTTCTCTGTATATGAGTATCCCATTTTTCCATTATATATACCTCTAAAAGAAACTCCTATAGATGTACTTAAGCCGTATCTTTCAACCTCTTCATTAGATGAAGTAATATTTAAAGCTTCACTTTTACCATAATATAATTCATATTTTTCAAAATTAAGTTCCTTAGCTCTATTAAATAATCTTTCTTTAAAATCCTTAAATTCCATAATAACAAATACCTCCTATCTTCCCCCAACTGTGATTTCTTTAACTCTTAAAAGTGGCTGACCTACGTTAGTTGGGACTGCTCCACTTAAGGAACCACAAACTCCTTGCCCATGGTCTAAGTTTTTTCCAACCATATCTATGTTCATTAAGATATCAGCACCATTTCCTATTAAACTAGCTCCTCTTACAGCCCTATCAATCACTCCATTTTTAACTAAGTATCCTTCAAGAACGTTAAAATTAAAATCGCCAGTTATAGGATTTACTGATCCTCCACCCATTTGCTTAGCATATAATCCATTTTCTATAGATTTTATGATTTTCTCATTATCATCTTCGCCATTTGCTATAAAGGTATTTGTCATTCTTGAAGTAGGAGCATATTTATAAGATTCTCTTCTTCCACTTCCTGTAGAAGGCATACCCATTCTTCTTCCATTAAACTTATCAATCATATATGATTTAAGTATTCCATTTTCTATTAAAACTTTTCTTCTAGTTGGCTCTCCCTCATCATCTATATTTAATGAACCCCATGCATTAGCTATAGTTCCATCATCTATTGCAGTAACCTTTTTAGAAGCTATTTGCATACCAAGTTTATCACAGAATATAGAATTTCCTTTAGCAACAGCAGTGGCCTCAAGGGAATGACCACAAGCTTCATGGAATATAACCCCACCAAAAGAATTTTCAATAGCCACAGTCATCTTACCTGCTGGGCAATAATCTGCATGAAGCATTGTTACTGCTGACTTAGAGGCTTCTTTTCCTAAATTACTTAAATCTATGGTATCAAAAAATTCAAATCCCATAGATGCCCCTGGAGATCTTGTTCCAGCTTGATTATCTATTCCATCTGAAGCTATGGAACTTATGGCTATTCTTGATCTTATTCTTCTATCTTCAGTAAATAATCCTTCACTATTAGCAATTAAAACCCTTTGATCCTCATCCTTCATAGTAACTGTAACTTGAGATATCTCATGACTATATCCCTTTGCTCCCTTGTAAGCTTCCTTCATTTTCTCAATTTTCTTAGCTGAACTTATAGATGAAGGAACATATAAAATAGGATGAATATTGGTATTTATTCTTTCAACTAAATTTAAATTAACTGTATTTCCATCTATAACGTCCCCTAAAGCTAAAGCCGCCTTTTTAGCAGTATTAACTAAACTCATAAGGGAATCATCATTGGTATATGCATATATGCACTTTAGTTCTTTAAAAATTCTTATACCAATTCCATAATCTTTTCCTGAAATAATATCCTTAACAGCCCCTGAAGTTAATACAATATTATTATTTAACTTTTCTTCTACAAAAACTTCTGCAAAGTCTCCTCCTGTACTAAGAGCTACAGAAAGTACTTTTTTAATAGTATCTTTACTTAACATAAAATCACTCCCCAAATTAATAAACAATTATCTTTAATAAGATTATGCCTTGTTTTAAATATTTAATTCTATTTTAATTGTATAAACATGAAAATTATATAATTAAAAGAAATATTATCATTATAAAAAATTTTAAATTAATTAGCTTTTTCAATCCATCTTAAAGTTATCATCTATTTACATAAGATTTGAAAAGTGACATACTATGCTAATTAGCTTAAAATATAGGTTATTGAACTTATTTTTAAATTAAAGGAAAAGAGGAATTAATGTGAGTATTACTAAGGAAAGATTCTTTAATGAATTTAAGAAAGATCAAGCTACATATGATGAAATTCATGAAAATATATTAGATGGGGTTAATATAGGTGGGGCTAATTTCATTATATTAATGTGTGCCATAATAATAGCCTCTGTTGGTTTAAATATGAATGCTACTGCTGTTATTATAGGTGCAATGCTTATTTCTCCACTTATGGGGCCAATAATAGCCATCGGATATTCAGTAGGAATTTACAATTTAAAACTTTTAAAAAAATCTGCAATTATACTAATAATAGAAATATTCATAAGTATAACTACTGCCACTATTTATTTTTCTTTAAGTCCAATATCCAGTGCAGGAAGTGAGATTTTATCTAGAACCGCCCCTAATATATGGGATGTAATAATAGCTTTTACTGGAGGAATTGCAGGAATAATAGGTATAACTCGTAAAAAATCAGGAAACATTTTACCTGGAGTTGCCATAGCAACTGCCTTAATGCCTCCACTTTGTACAAGCGGTTATGGTTTAGCAACTAAAAACATTCATATATTCTTAGGTGCAGGTTACTTATTTTTTATAAACTCATTTTTCATAGCACTTTCAACCTTACTTGTTGTGAAGTTTATGAAAATACCAACTAGAAATACTTTGTCAGAAGTAAAACAAAAGAAACTAAAAAAAATGATCATAGTTTCAACTATTTTAGTTACTATACCAAGTTTAATCTCAGCAGCCACTATGGTTAATAGCTTTTTAAACAATACTAATCTTAGTAACTTTATTGAAAATGAAATGCCTTCTGAATATATTCTTAACAAGGAAATAAACACAAAGAATAAAACAATAGACTTAGTTATAATAGGTAACACCATAGATAATTCAGAGGAAGAAAAATTACAAGAGGCATTAAAATATTATAATTTCAGCGGATATAAACTTATAATTCAACAATCAACTGATAATTTCCCTGAATTAAAAATGTATTTAGATAAAATTAAAGAGCAGGATTCTGGTTTTATAGGTGATTTAGAAATAAATAAAGGAAAAAATAACTCTAGTATCAATAATAATGTTACATCAGCATTAAACTCAGTTACTTCCTCCTTACCAGGAAAGTTTGATGACATAACTAAAGTTTACAGTGGAGTTTTAGATAATGAATTGCCTGTGTTTATTATAAATCACTCTAAAGATTACATTGATAAAGATGCTATTAATGCTTATATTCTATCTAATCCTGAATTAAAAAATGCTAAAATTTACTTTGAAAAAGAAGATCCAAATAAGGAAAATACAAAACCTCAATAGCTTTTACATTAAGAAACTTCTAAAAGGTAATTTTAAAAAAAACAATTTAAAAAATGATTCTAAAAGAAAATAGAAAATTTTAAACTTCATAATATAAAACACAAATAAAGAGCTACAAAAGATTTTAAAATAATTTATGAGTTCTAAAGGTTTATAAACCCTTTAAAAAACTTATAAATTTAAAATAACTTTTATAGCTCTTTTTATTTATATAACTTAAAAGACTTTATTTCATTTTAAATATAATCAAACTACAGAGTAATTTAAAACATACTTTTAATATAATAACTTTATAAATTTATAACTCTATTAATTTAATTAATTCTAAAATAAAATCCCTATATTAATTATCATTGTTTTTATTTATTAATGAATGCTTTCTTCCATAAATTAAGTAACTTATGATTAATAAAACTAAAACCACAATAAATATTTTCCATGTTTCTTCTGATAAATTGCCCATTAAAAATAAGCAACTAAATGCCCCTAATAAAGGAATAAATGGCACCAATGGAGTTTTAAATCCTCTTTTTACATGAGGATATTTTTTTCTAAAGGCTATTAAAGATATACAAACTAAAGTATATGTTAATAAAAAGGCTATATTAGCAAAGTTAGCTAACTGTCCTAGATTAAAAAATCCTGCTAATAAGGCACCTATTATACCAACAGTCCATAATGCTGTATATGGCACATCTTTTTTATCAACTTTACTAAAGAATTTTGGTAATAATCCATCTCTACTCATAGCTAAAAGTATGTGTGATGTTGTAAAGTTACCTGCAAATATTACGGCAAGGATTCCTATTACAGTTCCTAAGGATACTACAAAGGCAACTCCCCTTTGTCCTACTAATTTTAAAGCATAGGATAATGCATCACCAACATTTAAATTAGTATATGAGGTTACTCCCGTTAAGACTAAGGAAACAGCTATGTATATAATTGTGCATATTACTAAAGAACTTATAAGACCTAATGGTAAAGATTTTTGTGGATTTTTAACCTCTTCAGCAGCAGAGGCCGTTGCATCAAATCCACAATAAGCAAAGAATAAAGAAGCTGTTCCAGTTACTATACCCTTAACTCCAAAGGGAGCAAATGGATGCCAATTACTAGTATTTACATGAAAAGCTCCAACTCCTATGAATAAAGCAATAACTGCAATCTTTATAAATACCATAATATCATTAACCTTCTTACTTTCTTTAGTACCTAAAGATATTACAAAAACTATAAATAAAATTGATATCATTGCTGGTAGATTTACTATTCCCCCTTCACTTGGAATAGCTGTAAATGTCTTTGGTAATTTTATTCCTAGAATATCTAAAAGACTTAAAAGATAAGATCCCCATCCCGATGCTACTGTGGCTGTAGATAAGGTATATCCAATAACAATGCACAAACCTGCTATGTACGCAATAATCTCACCTAAGGAGACATAAGTAAATGAATAAGACCCTCCAGCACTTGGAATACTTGAACTAAATTCTGCATAGCATAAAACTATTATAGCCGCCGCAATTCCTCCTCCAATAAATGCTATGGAGGTAGCTGGTCCAGACTGTTTAGCTGCAACAATACCTGTTAAAACCATAACTCCAGTACCAATTACTGACCCAACACTCATTAGTGTTAAATCCAAAGCACTTAGGGTTCTTTCCTTATTTTCATTTGCTTCACTAAGTATTCTTTTTAAGCTTTGCTTTTTAAAAATCTCCATAAATTAATCACCCTTTTAAATTTAGTAAATTTTGCTTTATACATTATATGTTAACACTTTATTCATCATTAAGAAATATTTTATTGCATAAAAAAAGACTGCATCTAAATAGATACAGCCTAATCAATAATTTATAATATTCATTTTAAGTCAGGGATTTTTAAAATTTATATTATAACTTATTAGCTAATTAATTTTGATTTATAAATTTCAACTTAAATACATTATTTATTCTTTCTTTATCTAATTTCAACTCTAATATTATGGCAGCTATAATTATTAATATAGCACCAACTATTTGCTTACCATTTAATACTTCTCCAAAGATAAAGAAAGCAAATATACTTGATAGTACTGGTTCCATAGAAGCTAATATACTGGTAACACTAGCCTCTATGTATTCAGTTGATTTTATATAGAATGTATTAGATATAAATGTACTTAAAATACCTATAGATAATATATTTAATATGACCATCCCAATATTAGGTGCATTTGCAATTATATCAAATGATTCTTTAAAGTCTGTAAATAAACCTATAAATATACTTGCAAATATATAGCCATAAATAAGCAATGTGTCTTTTCTATAACCACTAAAAAATTTAGGAAATATTATTTGAAAAGCAAATAAAAATCCTGTTCCTAATCCAGCAGCTATTCCTATTGCACTCATATTAAAATGTCCTAAAGACATATTTGAAACCATTATGCACCCTACTAAAGTCAATAGGATAACAGATCCCTTTTTCATATTGAACTTTTCACCAAAGAATAATACCCCAAAGATTGTTACCCATATTGAGTTAGTAAACATCAATACTGTGGCTACAGATATAGGTATATATTCTACGGACAAGTTATATCCAATAAAACATAATGCAAAAGTTCCTATTCCATATAATGCTGAAATAGCTAAACCTCTTGGATCTATCTTTAAAATTTTTCTATCAGTTATCATTATCCAAATAAAAAAGCAAATAGAAGATAAAAAACTTCTACTAAAAGCTATAAACATTGTGCTTAATCCTGCTTCATATAGGATTCTACTGCTTATGCCCATTATGCCCCAAAAAACTGTCGCTATTAAAACTAGACTTATTCCCTTCTGCTTATTGTTCATTACAATTCCTCTTTTTCTAAGTTTTTAACACAAATTCTATTATATACTTATTAAGAAAATTTAAAAGCTCCAAAAATGACATTTTACTTTTATTAACTTTCATTTTCTGCCCTATTATATAATTTTAGTTGTTATATCTTAAAATTGCTCAAATTAGCTTATAATGTGGTTTTTGATTGTAATTAAAAACTTTTTATCTTCTTAAAAGTTGTCAGTTCCGCATCCTTTTTGAAGGAAAATTTTAATAATTATTCAACATTAAGTTTATAAAATTAATTTTTTTAACACTTTCATAAAATAAATCAAAGCTATATATTTTTTATAAAGAAAAAGAAGCTATATCAAAACTAACAAATAAAACTTATGAATATATAAAACTTCATATTATTTTTAAGCTTTATTTACATGTTATTTTGATACAACTTCTTTAAACAATATCTTTATATTTATTATGTAACTAACTTATGTGCTGAAAGTTTCTATGATTATTTAAAGTAAACTTTATTATCTTCTAATTTATCTATTATTGCAAGAGATTCAACTCTTACCCCTAAATCTTCTAAAACTTTTCTTCCGTCTTGGAATCCTTTTTCTATAACTATTCCTATTCCCACTAACTCAGCACCAGCTTGCTCAACTAAGTCTATCATTCCTTTGGTTGCACATCCTTGAGCTAAGAAATCATCAATTATTAAAACTCTTTCACCTTTATTTAAGAATTGCTTTCCAACTCTAACTTTGTAATCTTTTTTCTTTGTAAATGAATGTACATTTGATTCATAAACATCTTTATCTAAATTTAAACTTTCAGTCTTTTTAGCAAAAACTACTGGAACATAATCAAAGTATTGAGATGCTATCCCTGCAATAGCTATTCCTGAAGCTTCTATTGTAAGTATTTTATCTACTTTTTCACCTTCAAATCTTTTTCTAAATTCCTTACCAACTTCATTAAGGAATTTTATATCCATTTGGTGATTTAAGAAACAATCAACTTTAAGTATGTTTCCCTCTCTAACTTTTCCTTCTTTTAATATCTTTTCTTTTAATGCTTCCATCTTCCTTTTCCCCCTGCTATAAAAATTATTTCATTATAATAAATAACTCTGTTTATAATTTTCTCATTGAATCTATTAAAGCTCTATGTAGAGGCCTACTTTACTACAAAGATAATTTCTATAAAGCATATTAAAAAGAAAGCTTTATTAAAGCTTTTACATAGTAATTTTATATGAATTAAAAAAATTCCTAAGCCAAAAAGCCTAGGAATATATAATAATCTCACAAAAAAATATAGAAATCACCTATATATTCGTAGTTAGGATGTTTACGGCCTCCTAGTAGAAACACTCAACCCATATCGTCGAGCATATACGATATACTTATATAAGTACATATTAAGTTATTAAATAGTATTATAACTACTTATTCTTTCAATGTAAAGTTTTATCACTAAAAAAATTTTAATGAACATAAGAAACATTAAATAACCTATTTAGTTTATTATATCTTAGAAATGAAACATTACTAATTTTATATTTTCTAAAAATGAAAACTTTAAAACTTGCTCTGATAATTTTAAAATAGGTTATTATATATAATCTTATTTATAATCTAGTCTTGGAATAATCGTCCAAACTCTCCTAATACACTGCCTTCCCCCACATCTCTAGATCCTGGAACCTGAGGTGCAGATGAAACAACCTTAGATGCAAGTCTACTAAATGGTAAACTTTGAATCCAAACTTCTCCTGGTCCTACTAAACTTGCAAAGAAAATCCCTTCTCCTCCAAAGACAGCATTCTTTATTCCTTTAACATACTCTATATCATAATTTACATCCTTTGTCATAGCAACTAAGCATCCTGTATCCACTTTTAATTTTTGTCCTGGTAGAAGTCTCTTTCTAACAATAGTACCACCAGCATGAATAAAGGCCATACCATCCCCTTCAAGTTTTTGAAGTATAAAGCCTTCTCCACCAAAGAACCCAGTTCCTAATTTTCTTCTAAAATCAATTCCTATACTTACTCCTTTAGCTGCACATAAAAAAGCATCCTTTTGGCATATAAGTTTACCACCATAATTTCTTAAATCTACTGGAATTATCTTTCCTGGATATGGTGAAGCAAAGGCAACCTTTTCTCTTCCTACTCCCATATTGGTAAAGGCAGTCATAAATAAGCTTTCCCCTGTTAAAACTCTCTTAGCCGCTCCTCCTAACTTTCCAAAAAATCCACCTGATCCACTACTATTACTTCCATCACCAAAAATAGTTTCCATTTCTATGCTACTATCCATCATCATCATTGCTCCAGCCTCGGCAACAACAGTTTCTCTTGGATCTAATTCAATCTCTACAAATTGCATATCATCTCCAAAAAGTTCAAAGTCAATTTCATGTGAATTCATCATATACACATCCTCCAATAAATACATCTATTCCAACACTAAATCATAATTTTATTTTACATACTATCATAGAATATATAACTTCTACAATAAAAATATTCCAAGAAATAAAGCCCTTATTATTCTTTTCGTAATTACTAAAGCCTTTATTCACACATCTTTATATAAGCTCATAGTATTTATTAAGAGGGTTTTCAAAATCTTAATAAAATCATAGTATTTTCGTAATAAAAACTTATTGACAGACAACTCAAAGAGATATAATATGATATTAAACTTAATAATATTTAATATCTATTGTGTTAAGAGGGAGTAGTTGCAAGCTATAATATCAACATCGCGGTTAACGAAAAGTTACCTGGTATTATACACCAATTTGGTTACAAGACTTTTAATATAATCTAAGGAATTTAAGGTATTTTATGTACTATTCCTTAGATTATATTAGGAGTCTTATTTTTTTGCCTCCTATACATAGATATTATTTGTTAGAAATTATCCTTAATCAATAATTTATATTAAAGAAAGGAGACAATAATATGAAGAAAGTTTATTCAAAATCAAAAGAAGAACTTTTTAAAGAACTCGGTGTAAACAAGGACGGTTTAAATGACACTGAAGTTAAAAGCATGAAAGAAAAATATGGTAAAAACGAATTAGTTGAAGGTAAGAAAAAATCTACTTTCCAAGTATTTCTTGATCAATTTAAGGACATGCTAATAATAATTCTTATATGTGCTGCCGCTATTTCAATGTTTTTAGGAGATATTGAAAGTGCCGCTGTTATCATATTCGTATTAATAGTAAATGCTACTCTTGGAACTATTCAGCATCTTAAAGCTGAACAATCTTTAAGTAGCTTAAAGGCTCTCTCCTCTCCTTCTACTAAGGTGCTTAGAAATGGTGAAAGAATAGAAATAGACTCAAAGGATGTAGTTGTTGGAGATATTATCTTTCTTGAAGCTGGAGACTATGTTCCTGCTGATGGTAGAATTCTTGAAAACTATAGCTTACAAGTTAATGAAAGCTCATTAACAGGAGAATCTGAAAGCATAGTTAAAATGTCTGAAATAATAAAAGGAGAAGAAATCCCTATTGGTGATAGAAAAAATATGGTCTTCTCTGGAAGCTTAGTAACTTATGGTAGAGCTACTATTTTAGCAACAGCCGTTGGTATGGATACTGAAATAGGTAAAATAGCTCAGTTATTAAATGATACTAAGGAAAAGAAGACTCCTCTTCAAGCTAACTTAGATAACTTTGGTAAAAAGCTTGCAATTGGAATACTTGTTATCTGTGCAATAGTATTTGCTCTTAGTCTTTATAGAGGTGAAGCTATTATAGATGCATTCATGTTTGCAGTTGCCTTAGCCGTAGCTGCTATTCCAGAAGCTTTAAGTTCTATAGTAACAATAGTTCTTTCTTTAGGAACTCAAAAAATGGCTAAAGAAAATGCCATCATAAGAAAATTACAAGCAGTTGAAGGCTTAGGTAGTGTATCTATTATATGTTCAGATAAAACTGGTACATTAACTCAAAATAAAATGACTGTTAAAAAGATTTTTGTTGATGGAAAAGTAATAGATTCAACTGAATTAAACTTAGAAAAGAAAATAGATAATGATTTATTAACTATGAGTTTACTTTGTAATGATGCAATTACAGATTGTGAAAAAGAAATAGGTGATCCAACTGAGGTTGCCCTTGTAAACTTAGGTGATTTATACGGAGTAGATGAACTTGTTCAAAGGGATAAATTTAAGAGACTTGGTGAAATTCCTTTTGATTCAGATAGAAAACTTATGAGTGTTGTTTATAACATTCATGGTGAAAATATTATAGCTACTAAGGGAGCTGTTGATGTTCTTCTTAAAAGATCTACTAAGATTGAAACTTCTGAAGGGGTTAGACCTATAACTAAAGAAGATATAGCTAAAATAGAAGAAATTAACCAAGAATTCTCAAAAACAGGTCTTAGAGTTTTATCTTTTGCATATAGAAATATTGAAAGTAGAACAGATATAAAACTTGATGATGAAAATGACTTAACCTTCATAGGTCTTATATCAATGATGGACCCACCAAGAGAAGAATCTGCTGAAGCCGTAAGAGCTTGTATAGAAGCTGGAATTAAACCTGTAATGATAACTGGTGACCATAAAATAACAGCTTCTGCCATAGCAAAACAAATAGGTATATTAAAAGATGAAAGTGAAGCTATTGAAGGTTCTGCTTTAGATAAAGTTAGTGACGAAGAACTTAAGAATATGGTAGAACACATTTCAGTATATGCTAGGGTTTCTCCAGAGCATAAAATAAGAATAGTTAGAGCATGGCAAGAAAAAGGCAATGTAGTTGCCATGACTGGTGATGGTGTCAATGACGCCCCTGCTTTAAAACAAGCTGATATAGGTGTTGCAATGGGTATTACAGGATCTGAAGTTGCTAAAGATGCCGCTTCTATGGTCTTAACAGATGATAACTTTGCAACCATAGTAAAAGCTATTGAAAATGGTAGAAATATTTACTCAAATATTAAAAATGCTATTAAATTCTTATTATCTGGTAATACTGCTGGTATATTATCAGTATTATATGCTTCCATATTAGCATTACCAGTTCCATTTGCTGCGGTACACTTATTATTTATAAACCTTTTAACTGATAGTTTACCTGCAATTGCTTTAGGTCTTGAACCTCATAAAAAAGAAGTTATGAAAGAAAAACCAAGAAAAGCTAATGCTTCTATATTAACAAAAGACTTCGTTACAGATGTCTTATTTGAAGGTATAGTTATTACTATTGTTACTATGATAGCCTTCCATATTGGATTAAACCAAGGTGGACCTCTATTAGCAAGTACAATGGCCTTTGCTACTTTATGTTTATCAAGACTTGTTCACGGATTTAACAGTAAATCTAAAAAACATGTAGTATCAAAAGAATTATTCTCTAATAAATATTTATGGGCTGCATTTGGTGTAGGATTTGTACTATTAAACATTGTTCTTTTAGTACCTGCATTTGAAGGATTATTCCAAGTTGCTCCACTTACACTTAATAACTTATTAACTATATATGGATTATCATTATGTACTTTCATAGTTGTTCAATTTGTTAAATTTATAAGAGAAAAATTTACTGAAAATAAAACAAACACTGTTCAAGAATCAAATAAAGAAAATAGAGCAGCTTAATTATAGTTTTCTATAGACCATGCCAATTCGGTATTAGCATGGTCTATATTTATATCTAATAATACCAATTAAGAATAGACAGGAGGATTATTTTGCATGGAGTTTTTAGGATCTCTATTAACATTTTTAATTGATATTGTAGGTTCCTTTGGATACTTTGGAATCTTATTAATAGTTGGGTTAGAATATGCTTGTTTCCCATTACCTAGTGAAGTGGTTTTAACCTTCTTTGGTCTTAGTGCATCTCAAGGAGAATTTTCACTTATTGGAGTTATAATATTTAGTATTATAGGTGGATTATTAGGTTCATTAATCTGTTACGCCATTGGCTACTATGGTGGTGTCCCTCTTCAAGAATGGTTAGGACGTAAATTTCCAAGCAGTCAAAAAAGTATGTTAGCATTAAATAAATGGTTTAAAAAATATGGAAAGCCAGCTGTATTGCTAGCTAGGATAGTTCCACTTACTCGTACATATGTATCTTTATTAGCTGGCGCTGAGAAATTCAGCTTAAAATATTTCATCTTATACTCTTCTTTAGGTATAAGTATTTGGAACATTTTTTTAGTTTCCTTAGGATATTTTATAGGTGATAATCTACCACTTATAAATTCAATAATGGAGAAATACACCTTTGTCACTTTAGCTATTTTAATTATTGCTGTGATTATTTTCATTTATCTTAAATTTTTCAAAAAAGAAAAGAACACATCAAAATAATTATAATTAAAAAGACTATGCTAAAATCTTATTTCTTAGTTTTAGCACAGTCTTTTTTTAATTAAATAACAATCTCAACTTTTATTCTAAATTATCTATTTCACTACTTATTATTCATTTAATCTTTCTTTAATTAAATAATAGTTTTATCAATTATGATAAAATTTATTTTTATTCCTTTGTATATTTTTATTAAATAGTAGTGTTAGCACTTCTTATTCCTTTATAGAAAAGATAATAAGTTAACATCATATATGGTTGTAACCAAAGCATACCTATTCCAAAAGTAAGGAAAGATAATATCATCCATCCTATAAAGCTTAAGTTCATAACTATATACTTCCATCTATATCCCTTAGTTATATTAAAGCTCATTTCTATAGCTTCCATTACTCCAACGCCCTCATCTTCTGTTAATATCATAGGTACAGGGAATAATATTGCCTCTATAAAAAATCCTAAAGCAACTAAAATAATAAGAACTACAATAATTACTACGATGCTTTGACTAGCTATAAAAGCAACTGAAAATATCATTGTAAATATAATCCAACCTATTCCTACAACTAATCCAATTAAAATATCACATGCTAAAATTTTAAGAGTAGTCTTGAAACTTATTAAGCATTCTAAGTATTTTACTTTTCCCTCTGTTTCATTTAGCTTAATACAATACTTTATAAAACTTCCAGTTAAAAATGTTGAGATTAGTGCAATTATAATCCACCCGAATACAGGTATTGGAGATAATAAAAAACTTAATAAAAATGTTGAAACAAAAAATAACAAACATGCTCCTACAGCATTTTCCCATCTTCCTCTTAATAATTCCTTGGCTTTTAGTTTACATTCTACTCTATCAGTCACTAAATAGCGCCTCCTAAAAATTGATTGCTTAATTAAATACATCTAATTACTTTTATATTATTCATAACCTTTAAAAATTAACACAAAAACTTAAGGAATATATTAAAATATAAATTTCACTTTATTATCTGATATAATTTAAACAATAGGATTCCTATAAAACTATGATTTAGGTAATAAACCTTTTAAATCTATTACTAATTATAAAGTTTATCTCTTTACTAAACCAAGGTTTAAAAGAACCTAATTAAGCTAATCTTAATGAGGATTTCTATAAAGCTTTTTAATAAAATATAATTTAATGAAAGGTATAAATTTATGAGAAAAAAATATTTTATATTAACCATTTTAACCATGATTCTTGGTCTTTTATCTAGAAAATTCATGTCCTATGTTCCTAGTTTAATATCACCATACTTAGGTGATGTCCTTTGGGCAACTATGGTTTATTTTGGCTTTAGATTACTACTTCCCAAACTAAATACTAATACTTCTTTTTTAATCGCTATTCTTTTCTCCTTTGGAATAGAATTTAGCCAAATATATCAAGCAAAGTGGATTAATAATATTAGAGCTACAACCCTTGGCGGCTTAGTTCTTGGACATGGCTTCCTTTGGAGTGATTTACTTTGTTACACCATAGGGATATTAATTGGATCTTTTATAGACAGGCTTGCTTTTATTAAAAAAAAGCTCTAAGATAAGCAAAAAACCTTAGAGCACAGAAGAGGTATCTACAATAGCAACCACTATGTGATAAATAGCTTTAAGTTTCTATCTTTAAGCTATTTATTATCTTATATTCAAATCTTTCTTAAAATATTCCTATTTATATAATACCTCTCCATTTAACTTCAAAGTGCTTCCTTTAGTTACATACTTATCTTCTCCAACATCAACTTCTACTTTCATATCTGAAATCATCTCATGAATTTCAATATATCCACCATCTCCAATTCCATAATTATATGAAACAATAGAAATTATGTTTTTTCTAACAGATTCCATATATTCAAACTTTAAATCATTATCTAATTGTTCAAATTTATCATTACCTTTTGCTATAACAGTAGAGTTTCTAAATCCCGATAATTTATAACTTGATATATACTGATTTAATCTTGAATCTCTAATAAAAGTTTTTATTTCATATGTATTTTTTACTAAAGGAAATGTAATAATAATTACTATTATAGTAGTAATTAAAATTCCAATTAACCATCTAAAACTTCCCTTTGCCCCTAGTTTATTAATTAGAAATTCTCCTTTAAGCAGATCATAAATCCACCATATAATTAATATTAGAAGAAAGCAATCTATAAATAACCATGTACTCATAAAAACCCCCTTAATGTTATTCTTTAGTTAGCAAAGTTAAACCTATTTAAAGGCCATACTGTTATTTGAGCTTTTCCTAATATATCATCACCATCTATATATTTATCACTCCAATACCTTGCATCTTTGCTGTTATCTCTATTATCTCCTAATAAAAGATATTTGTCTTCTGGAACTTCAAAATTCATATTCACTTTCCCACCTGGGTATTTTATATAAGGCTCATCTAACTTTTCATTATTTACATTCACTGTTCCATCCTCTTTTATTTCCACCTTATCTCCTGGTAATCCTATTAGTCTTTTTATCATTCTTTCATCAAATTCCTTTGAATAAAAAACTATCATATCTCCTCTTTCCATCTTAGATAAATTATGTATTCTTGTAGCAAAAAGTTGATCTCCTGGTTCAATAGTTGGTGCCATGGATGGAGTTGGAACTACTATTTTAAAAAGTAAAAATTTATTTATAAGAAGTGTTAATACTATTGCTGTAAAAATAATAACTACGTACTCTTTTAAATTTTTAGACATTCTTATTCCCCTTTCTAAAGCTAATTTTTTATTATGATTAATTACATCTATTATATCATTAAATACATTTTTTTCTTTAATTTCTTTTAAAATACAAATTATTTCTCTAAAAATTAATTTTAATTAGATAAATATATTAAACTAAAAATAAATTTTATTTTTTTAACAAATTGTAAACAAAACTTTCTCATTAGGTCTATGAATTTTTTGTGAATATGTTATTATTAATATGAACCTAGTCCACAATGAAAATTAATTTTCACATATTAAAGTAAATCCAAACTTTAGATTTCTTTTAATATATGAAAACTTCAAATTAAGGACAGGCTATAAAATTTTATTCTAATTTAAGAAAGAAGGTTTTTTTATGCCTAAATTATTAATTCCAGCTATTATATTTATAACATTAGCACTAATATTTTATACAATTGGTGTTTGGAGCGAGCATAGAGCAGGTATATTAAAGAAAAAACATGTAATAATCTTTTGGTGTGGTTTAGTATGCGATACTCTTGGAACTTATACAATGAGTAGAATCGTTGCTGCAGGAACTGACAAAGGTATTACTCCAACTGATTTATTAATACATCAATCAACAGGTATGCTTGCTATTATTTTAATGCTTATACATGCTGTTTGGGCAACAATTGTTTTAAACAGAGGTAGTGAAAAAGCAAAAGCTATATTCCACAAATTCAGTTTAGTAGTTTGGTTCATATGGCTTATCCCATACTTTGTAGGTATGTATATCGGAATGACATCATAATAAAAAATACTCCTTTTAAACTAAGTTTAAAAGGAGTATTTTTATTGTTAAATTTTATATGCTAATTAAATTTTTAATTTATTTTATTCACAAACCTTACCTGGATTTAAAATATTATTTGGATCAAAGGCTAATTTTATTCCTCTCATAATATCCATTGTGGCCTTATTTAAGGATTCATTTAGATATAATCTCTTAGCTAAGCCTATTCCATGTTCTCCAGAGACTTGTCCATTAAGTTCTCTTTGTTTTCTATAAAGTATTTCCATGGCTTCATTAAGTTTTTTATGCCATTCATCCTCTGACAATTCATCCTTTAATATATAAATGTGTAAGTTTCCATCACCAGCATGTCCAAAACTTCTTATTCTAACATTAAGTTTTTTCTCTACTTCATTAGTGAATTTTACAAACTCTGCTACCTTATTTCTTGGTACAACAACGTCAACCTCATCTAAATCACTTGTTGATGCCTTTATGGCTTCTAAGAAAGCTCCCCTAGCTGACCATATTGATTCTTGTCTTTCTTCTGTATCTGATATAAATACATCTAAAGCTCCTTCTTTTAAACATATATCAGCTACTTTTTCATAATATCCTTCAACCTCTTCCTTTGAGTTTCCATCAAAGCTTAATATTAAATAAGCATTTGATGAATTATCAGGAAATTTCTTTCCTAAGAATTCCTCTGCTGAAATTATTAAATCTCTTTGCATAAATTCTATAGCTGTAGGAATATTCTTAGATTTTATTATTTTAGGCACTGTTTCTATGGCACTTTCTAAATCATTAAATGGAACTAAAAGGCTTATTACCTTCTTTGGAAGTGGTAATAGTTTTAATACTATTTTTGTTATTATTCCTAATGTTCCTTCTGATCCAATAATTAAATCTTTTAAGCTATATCCTGAACTATTTTTAACAACTTTTCCACCAAGCTCTAAGACTTCTCCACTAGGAAGAACTACTTCCATTCCTCTTACATAATCCCTTGTTACTCCATATTTAACAGCTCTCATTCCTCCTGCATTTGTACTAACATTACCACCTATGGTTGCTGTTTTTTCTCCTGGATCTGGTGGATAAAATAAATCATGTTCCTCAACAAATTTAGCTATTTCCATAATAAGAACTCCAGGTTCAACTGTAAGAGTTAAGTTATCTTCATCTAACTCTAATATTTTATTCATTCCACTTAAATCTAATAAAATTCCTCCTAGTATTGGAACTGCTGCTCCAACAAGCCCAGTACCAGCTCCCCTTACTGTTACAGGAATATTGTTATTATTTGCATATTTCATTATTTCTACAATTTCATCTCTATTAATAGCCTTAACAACAATATCAGGCATATGCTTTTCTGAACCTAACTCATCATGAGAATAGTCTTCACTTATTTCTTCTCCAATAAATACTCTTTCATTATCATTTATTATTCCTTTTATAAATTCAATTCCACTTTCATTTATTTTGTTATAACTCATATTAAAGCACCCCTTCCCCTTTTATTTTTTCAATAAGTTTAGGAACAATTTCATAAATATCACCAACTATTCCATAGTGAGCAACCTTGAATATAGGTGCTTTTTCATCTTTATTTATGGCAAATATATAATCTGCATTGTTCATTCCTGCTACAAATTGAATAGCTCCAGAAACTCCACAAGTTATTATAAGTTTTGGTCTTACTGTTCTTCCACTTAATCCAACTTGTCTATTAGCATCAGCCCATCCATTCTCTATAAGAGGTCTTGTAACTGCAAGCTCTCCACCTAATAAATCAGCAAGCTCTTTTATTATTTCTAAATCTTTTTCTGATTTAACTCCTCTACCAGCTACTACTATTACCTCAGCATCTGATATACTATGTTCTTTAGGTTTTTGTTTAATTTCTTTAACTTCTATATCTGATTTTAATTTATCCTTTTCTATTTCAAAGTACTTAATTTCTCCAGTACAGTCCTCATTTCTTTCAGGAGCAGACATAACTTTATATCTAACAGTTGCCATTTGAGGTCTTGAATTTGGAGTTACTATTTGTGCCATAATATTACCACCAAAAGCTGGTCTTATTTGAACTAAATCTGTATTTTCTTTTATATCAAGTATAGTGCAATCTGCTGTAAGCCCTGTTCTACATCTAGCAGCTACTCTTGGGGCTAATGATCTACCTAATGTAGTGGCTCCTACTAAAATTGAACAAGGTTTAATCTTGTTTATAAAGTCATAAAAGACAGCTGTATATGGCTCAATTCTAAAGTTTTCAAGCTCTTTATAATCATATACAATAACTTCGTCTACTCCATAATGTAAAAGCTCTCCAGCCTTATCTTTTATTCCATTCCCCATAAATAAACAATAAACTTTTTGATTAACCTTATCAGCTAATTCTCTAGCTTTTCCTATTAGTTCTAAGGTAACTGGATGAATTTCTCCATTTACATGGTCAACATAAACGGCTATACCTTTCCATTCATCCTTATTTACTAAGACCTTATTCTCATCTTCAACAAACTCAAAGGCTCCCTTAGGTCCTTTTCTAACACATACCTTACACATTCTACAACTTGCATTTATTTCAACTTTCCCATTAACTATTTCCATAGCTCCAAAGGGACAAATTTTTATTACACTATTTACATCCTCTATTTTATCTTGATGAACAACTAATCTTCCCATAACTCTTACCCCCTATATAAATTTAAGCTCTCTTAATTTATCTTCCATTCTTTCACTTAATTCAGATGAATCTCCTGTCCAAATTTCATGGTCATCATTATTGCTTGGTGGAAATATTCTTTCAACTTGAGTTGGTGACCCATTTAAACCATATTTTTTCTCATCTTTATCTTCAAAATCATTTAAAGATATTACATTTATTTCTCTTTCATCTGTTTCAAGTTTCTTTTTATAGGAAGGTAGTCTAGGTTGAAAAATATCTTTATCTACAGTTAAAAGACAAGGATATTTTACTTCTAGTACCTCTATTGTATTAGGCATATCCATTTCAACTTTAATAAAATCATCATTAACATCTAATATTCTTCTAACATTAGCAACATGAGGAATTCCTAAATATTCAGCCATTTCAGGTCCAACCTGTGCTGTATCTCCATCTGTAGTTTGTTTACCACAAAGAATAATATCAAAATCTCCACATTTTTTACCCCCTTGTGATAATGTATATGAAGTTGCTAAAACATCAGCCCCAGCAAACTTTCTATCTGAAACTAAGGTTCCTTCATCTGCTCCCATAGAGTAAGCTTCTTTTATTACTGCCTTAGCTTGTGGTGGCCCCATACTTATAACCTTTATATTTCCACCTTTCTTTTCTTTTATCCTCAATGCAGTTTCTAAAGCATATAAATCATAAGGGTTCATTTTAGAATCTACTCCATCTCTCTTTAAAACCCCTGTTTTTTCATCAACCTCAACCTTTGAAGTTCCTGGAACCTGTTTAATACAAACCATAATCTTCATAAAAATCACTCCATTCCCTTTATAAATCCTTTAATTTTTAATACTTTAATAATTGAGACTTTAATTAATAAACATCAATAAACGTTTTCAGAAATTACACAAAAATTAGGCTTCCTAAATAGCTTATTAAACCTAATAAGATTACATATACTATACATACTTTTAATGTTGAATTTAATATCTTTCCTTCTTTACCAGCTAGTCCTGTTGCCGCAGTGGCCACAGCTATGCTTTGAGGAGATATCATTTTACCTGCAGTTGCCCCACAAGTATTCGCTGCCCCTAGCCATGCTGGGCTTATTCCTAAGGAATTTGCCGCCTCAGCTTGAAGAGAACCAAATAATACATTGGCAGATGTATCACTTCCTGTTACAAAGGTTCCTAAAGCTCCAATAAAAGGTGCTATAAAAGCATAAAATGAACCTGTTATCATAACTAATACTGTTGCTATAGATGCAACCATTCCACTATAGCCCATTACCTTAGCTAGAGCTATTATTGCAAGTATGGTTATGGTAGATTTACTCATTTGTTTAATTGTCTTTAATAAAATTTCTACCATTTCTTTAAAAGAGGCTTTTTGTATAAATCCTCCAATAAAAGAAGCTATTAATATTAATATTCCAGGAGTTGTTAACCATACAAAAGTATATGGTTTAGCTCCCACACCAGTATATATATTAACTGATGTCCTTACTTCGCTTAATTTATTATATAAGCCTGGAAATAAAGGACTAATTCCTATTATTATGACTAATATTAATATAAATGGTGAAAAGGCTACTAATACACTTTTTAATTCAAACTTTTCTTCTCTTTTTGTTTCTTCATTATGTTTATAGAATTTTTTTGCTATAAAAATTGTAACTAATAAAGAAACTATTGATCCTAAAACTGCTGGTAATTCAGGTCCTAAAAATTTTGCTACAAGGACTTGAACTATACCAAAGGAAAGACCAGAGGCTAAAGTTATACCAAAGACTCCTTTTATCCCCTTCAGACTTTTTTCAGTTAAAGCTACCAAGGCAAATGGAATTAATAACACAAAGAGAAATAATTGTAGTACTACATAATAACTTAAGGATTCTATAGGAATTCCTGATACATTAGCTAAGGTTATAACAGGAAGACCAATTGCTCCAAAGGCTGTGGGAGTTGTATTAGCCACTAAGCATATAACAGAGGCAAAAAAAGGATTAAATCCTAAGGCTGCCATTATTCCAACTGGAATAGCAACGGCTGTTCCAAAGCCTGCCACTGCTTCTAAAAAGCCACCAAATCCCCATGCTAGTATAAGAACTAAAATTCTTTTGTCATCACTAACACTTATTAACATTGATTTGATTACTTCCATAGCCTTTGTGTGAACTACTAAGTTATAAGTAAATACTGCCGCTATAATAACTATCATTATTGGCCATATTCCTAAGGCAATACCTTCTAAGGCTGCTGTTAAGGAATCTATAGTAGGCATTTTCCAAATGAATATGGAAAGTAAAATGGTAATTATTAAAGCTATGGGACATATTTTATGAGCTGGAATTTTAAGAACTCCTAAACCTATAATTAGAATTATTATAGGTATAAGAGCAAGAAAAAACATAAGATACGTATTCAATTCTTTCACCCCTCATAATAACTTTTATACCATAAAAAAATTTTGGTATGACCAATTTTCTTTTATAAAATATAGCATATTATTTTAATATGCTATATTGATATTTATTACTAAAAGTCTCTTTTTATACCCTAATTTAACCTTATACCTTTTAGATATTTTAGTCAATTTTTACAGTTATTATATAGGCTTATAATAGGTTAAAATTCACTTTAATTTTAGATAAAGTTTCTATTACTAAATATTTTCCTTTATTAATTGGAAATGCTCTTGCATATGTTTATATGCAGAATAAGCATCTCTATTTTTTATAGCTAAATATATTTTTTCATGAAAATCTAATAGCTTTCCTCTATTTCTCTCATCACTTAAAATAGCTCTTCTTCCTTCACTTATAAACTTATCAACTAACTCAGATACCCCTTCTAACAAATTAGTTATAAGTACATTATTTGCACCTTTAACAATTATGCTGTGAAATTCGCTATCAATTTTAACATTCTCTTCTTCATCCCTAGATGTCTTAAACCTCTCCACAAGTTCACCAAGCTTTTTTAATTCTTCATCAGATATTCTCATTACAGATAAAAATATAGTAGACAATTCTAAAACTTCTCTTAATTCAAATATATCTTTATTTGTTCCATTTTGAAGCATAAATACTATTGAAAGCGGTTCTAATAATACATCATCAAACTCTTCTCTTATATAATTACCTGCTCCCTGTCTACTTTCTATTAATCCTACAACCTCTAAAGCTCTCATAGCTTCTCTTATAGAAGTTCTACTTACTTGAAGCTCTTCTGCCATAACTCTCTCTGTAGGAAGCTTATCTCCTTTTTTTATCTGTCCTACTCTAACCATTTCTTTTATTTGATCAACAACCTGCTCATAAACTTTCATGTTTTTAACTGGTTTAAACATCCTAACAATCCTTTCTAAATAAAGCCTTCTAGCTTTTCTGATCTTCTATATGACTTGTTTATTATATCTTTTGGATAACCTATATATTCTAGTAACTTTATAGCATTTCTAGTTTTAGATACTCCTCTTTTTAGCTTATAATCAAAGCTTAATCCATTCTTGCTATCAACATTTTCGCTAAAATAATAAAACTCATAACTTTCTTTTAATATGTCAACTAATTCTCTATCATGAGTTGCAACTATAGAAATACTGTTTTTATTATTGATATAAGTAAGAATTTCTGCTGAAGCTGATATTCTCTCTATTGGATTTGTCCCTCTAAAAATCTCATCAATTGCACAAAATACTGGTAACTCCTTATCTAAAGCTCTTATTATTCTTAAAATTGATTCTGCTTCTGCCATGTAAAAACTTTTACCAACACTTAAATCATCATTTGGACTAATTGAAGTAACTATATTAAATATTGGCCCCTCATATTTTTCTGCTAAAACAAAATTAAAGGCTTGAGCAAAAAGCATATTTACTCCTAGCATCCTTAAGAAAGTTGATTTACCTGACATATTAGTTCCAGTAAGAACAATTCCTCTTTTACTCATGTTTATGGAGTTAGCCACTGGATTTTCTATAATTGGGTGTATTCCATTTTTTATTTCTAATGTTGTTTCTCTTATGAATTTAGGTCTAGTTATATTATCCTTTTTTTCTTCTTCATAACTTCCAATAGATATTATTGCTTCCATTTCACCTAATGTTTTATAAAGGCTTAAAATTGAATCTTTATTTTTCTCTATTGAATCAGCAATTTTATAATATGCAGTTTCTTCTAGTAAAAATAATACGGATATAAATTCAAATACTCCACCCCACATATTAATAAAGCTAATCATTATAGTATTTCTATCTATTGATTTTAAATCTTTTAAGTTTTCTCTTATCTTTATATTAAAATCATCTAAATTTTTATCATTAATTTTAACTATCTGCTTAGATGCCTTTATTACTCTTCTTAAATACATAAGCCCATTAGCCTTAATTCTGTCTCTTTCCTTACTATTTATATAAATATTAACGAAGGTTACAGCCATTAAGCCAAGCATTGCACTTACGCTTACAAAGATTGCAGTAAGTATTAATATTAAAGGTAATATCTTTCCTGTAATTGTATAAAAATAATATTTAAACTTATTAGATTCTATTAGCTTTTCATTAATCATATCTAACAAGCTATTCTTTTTATCTCTTCCTAACTCAAAAAATATCCACATAATCTTAAATCTTACTTCTTCGTTTTCTTTAAAGTACTCTATTTCTTCTCTTCTCTTATTTAACTTTTTTTCATCATTTAGTGGATTTCTAAGCATTGAATAAAGGGAAGCTTCTCCTAAACTACTATAATTTCTATCTAATTTTGAATAAACCTTATCTAAATCTAAATCATTCCATGTTTGTTCATCTATATGGTATTCTTCTTTTTCGTTCATATCATATAGTGTTCTTATAGCTTTTAGGTTTCTCTTTTTATCCATTTCTACTGCATAGTCATGCTTTAATACTTTTAACAACCTCTTATCCATATAAAACTCCTTACCCTAAAAAAATTTGATGGTTTTATTATATCTTCTTTTACAATAAAAGTGAAATTTTAACCAATTATGATATAATTTATAAACTTTAATTTTAAAAAACTTATATGATAAGTAGTTATTAAAAAAAATATATATTTAGCTTTCTATTAAAACTTAGTATTAAAAAGTATAAAGTTTAAAACTTTAAACCCAAGTTCAAATACTTCATTTACATCAACTTGAGAAAAATCATGGCCACTATTTTCTAAGGTAAGTATTTGAATATCGTTACCCATATCCTTACTCTTATTATACAAGTTCATTGAATTACTGTATGGAACCAATTTATCCTGACGTCCATGAACTATTAAAGTCTTTGGTAAGTTAGGCTTAACATAATTTATTGGACTATATTTATCCATGTATTCTGTTATACTTTCTTCTCCTCTTAATTGCTTTTCAGTTTTCTCTATTGAATTATTTAAATCCCATGAAGCCATAGTCATGTCTAAGGCACTAAGTTCAGTTGGGCCAAAGAAATCTACAACATATTTAACCTTTGATGGATAGTTAGAGAGTTCCTTATCATCAACAAATTCATCTTCCACACTATATGTGGCTAACAAGGATAAATGTGCCCCAGCAGAAGCCCCTATAACTCCTATCTCATCAGTGTTAAATCCATAAGTTTCTTTATTTTTATAAACCCATCTTATGGCATCCTTAACATCTGAAGCTTGTTTCTTAAAATCAACCTTATCAGTAGCAAGTTCATACCCTACACTTATTATGGTATATCCTTCTTTTCTAAAGGAATCTAAAAGAGGTGCTATAAGATCTGGTATTTCTTTGTTTCCATAAATCCAACTTCCTCCATGAACATAAAGAATTACCGGTGACCCATGTCTTAACTTCTTTTCTGGTCCATAAATATCTAAAGTCTGAGCTTTTCCATTAGTATCTTTATAAACTACATCCTTAAAATCCATATCCTCACTCATTTTAATGTTCTTTAAATCCTCAATACTAGGTGGGTTTTCCTTAAACTCTAAATACTCTTTTCCTATGTTTATATAAAAACCTATTTGTCCTCTAAAATAATAAGCTAAAGCTCCCATTATAATTATTAAACTTAGTAATATAACTCCTACTACTTTTAAAAATTTTTTCATTCTCTCCCTCCTTATAATTTTAATTTTTCCTATACTTCATTTAAATAATAACCTTAAATCATGGTAAATACACAATTATACTTACATCTATTTTAAATTATTTATATATTTAAAAAGAACAAATTAAAACTTTTAAATTTTAATTTGTTCTTTACTAAAATAATATCAAATATACTTATTTTATTATTTATAAAAAGGTTACGTTTTTATAAATTATTATATTATAACCTTTTATAAGCCTCTAATCCTTTTTTCATAAGAATTTTATATAAAATTAAGCTTACTATTAACAGAATACTTATATCTATTAAAAATACTATTATTGGACTTTTGGTAACAATTAAACCTATATTAAATCCTCCTATTACTAAGCAAATTAACATTACTAATAAGGGCTTAAAATTTTTACTATATAAATTCTTTGTATCTGTCCATTCTAACTTAGGTGATAAATAATCTAGAATCATTCCCCATAAAGATATTGCGACTATTGTTCCAATTTGTACTAATAAACTCATTACGATAACCACTGGAGATGCCTTTAAATAAATTAATATAGCTATTCCCAATATAAGTGCTAATCCATTTACTATGAAAGAAACTATAAGCTTAGATTGAATCTGAACCTTATAATCTACTGGAATGTATTTTGATATAAGTATTTCTTTTCCTTCTCTACTTAAGGCTGTTGATGCAACTGAGTTACCTGCTATGGTTAAGGCTGTGACTATAAAAGTCGCTGCCATTATTATTGTATCCTTTGCTAACTGAGTATCCCCTGCTAAAATATTTCCTTTAATAAAGAAAATAAATATAAATATAGGCATATAAACAATCATAACAACACAGTTTATAAAGTTACTGGGATCTCTTAATATTGTTCTAAGCTCTCTTAATACCATTGCTTTTCTTACTGAACTCCTTACAACAACCTTATCCTTATTATTTTCTAGTATATTCTTTCTCTCACTATATACATTTAAATTTCTACTTAGTATCTTTTTATACATTGATTTTCCTAAGAAATATGCAATTATTAAAGCTACTATTGATATAAGAATTAAAAGGCCTAAATTTAATAATCCCTTTAAAGAATTGCTATAAAGTAATGCTTTTACACTAAAGGTAGTGGTTATGAATATTTTATTAGTTAAATCCACTAATGCTGTCTTATTTTTTAATGCCACTGAAACATTCTCTGAATTTAATCCTGTTGAATTTAAAGAATATACTCCTAAAATTAAGATTATTCCCAATGTACCAAATATTATTTTAAAAGCATTTTGATATTTAGATACATTTATGAAACTCATTAAAATCATAGTTATTAATATACAAAATATTACTATTATAATTGGAGCGAATAAATAAACTGGAATAATCATAAGAAAATAAGAAAATCCCATTTTAGCATTTAGCCCAAAAGATATTAAGGGAATTATTGTAATACTTAAATAGATATACATATCCACTAAACATGTTATGAATTTTCCTATCATTATTTCACCACTTTTAAATGGTAATGGCATTAAGGGTTCTATATCCTGAGAAAAGAAAAATGAATCTAAAATATCATAAACTCCTAAAACCAATAAAGTTAGTGATCCAATTAAAAATATAATTGAAAGAAGATATCCTTCTTGTCCAATACTAGCAAAGTTAGGGTACATAGAATCTATCATATTAGCTATAGGTGTAGATATTCCTATTATTATTAAGATATACATAACTATAGCTAGATTTCTAGATTTTATGTTACTAGAAGCATTATTAAAAGAGTTTCCTATAAAATATTTTAATAATAATTTAATTCTATTCATTTTCAGTAATCTCCAAGAACATTTTTTCTAGTGATTCATCACCTTTAAATTCTTCCTTTAACTCTTCTAATGTACCTACAAAAATAAGCTCCCCTTTTTTTATTATGCCTACCCTATCACATAACTTTTCTGCAACCTCTAAGACATGTGTAGAAAATAATACAGTATTTCCTTCACTTGCATGTTCTCTCATCATCTCTTTTAATATGTATGAGGATTTTGGATCTAATCCAGTTAAAGGTTCATCTAATATCCAAATACTAGGCTTATGAATTAAAACACCCATTATTATTATTTTTTGTCTCATTCCATGAGAATAACTTTGAATTTTATCTCCCAAAGCATTAGTCATTTCAAACCTCTTAGCTAAGTCTTTAATCCTTTCTTCTCTATCTGATTCACTAACATTATAAACGTCTCCCATAAAATTAAGATACTCTATGCCTTTATATCTTAAAAACATATCTGGACTATCAGGAACATATCCAAATTGCATTTTAGCTTCTACAGGATTTTTACTTATATCAATATTATTTATTTTTATTTCTCCCATAGTAGGCTCTGTTATTCCTGTAATCATACTTATTGTAGTAGTCTTTCCAGCTCCGTTTGGTCCTAATATACCAAATATCTCACCATCTTTAATTTCTAGATTTAAATTATCTACAGCTTTTATTCCCTGTGTGTACTCCTTATTAATCCCTTTTAAACTAATCAATATTCCAATCCTCCTTAACCTTTTAGTAACATTATTTTAACATAATATATATACATATTATAGTTCCAAATACAATTTTAACCATAAAAACCTTAATGCTTAATAAAGTCTTTAATTTTGATTTATCTTTAGACAAAAACTTCTTTCATAAATATATGCTCTATTTATGTAAAATAATAAAAAGAAGCTTGATAAACTTATATAAATTTATCAAGCTTCTTTTTAAATTATATTTAATTAAGATTCTCTAGCGTAAGCTATACCTACACTCTTAACTCCTACATGTACACCTATAACTGCACTTATTTCACCAATCATAGAGTCTAAATCTAATTCTTCTTTAAGTCTCTTAGCTAAATCTTTAGCTTCATCCTCAGCTAATATATGACATACAACTGCTTGTTTTATTCCTTTTTCCTTTAAATCCTGTTTAACTACTTCTACAATCTTATCTATTGCTCTCTTTTTAGTTCTAACTTTATCCATTACAACAACAGCGCCCTCTTTAACTGTTAGAATTGGATTTATCTTAAGCATTTTTCCAAATAAAGCTGCTGCTCCACCTATTCTACCACCTTTTTTAAGGTTCTCTAAAGTACCTGGAACAAATATTATCTCTGATTCTTCTATAGTATTTCTAACTATTTTTGAAACCTCGTCAAAATCTTTTCCCTCTTGAGCCGCCTTAGCTCCTTCTAACACACCAATTCCAAGTGCCATTACTGAAGTTTGAGAGTCTATAAGATCAATCTTAACATCAGGATATTTTTCTAAAATCATATCTTTTATTATATGTGATGTTGTGTATGTTCCACTTAATTTAGATGATATAAACGCTGCGACTATATCATGACCATCCTTAGCAAATTTTTCAAAAGCATTATAAAACTCATCCATTGGTGGTTGAGATGAAGTTGGAAGTTTATCACATTTAGCTAATTCATCATAAAAAGCTTCACTATCTATATCCACTTCCTTATAACTTTCTCCATTCATTATAACGCTTAAAGATACTATCTCTACTCCGTACTTTTCTGCTAAATCTTTTGGTATGCAACTAGTGCTATCTGTAATTACTTTAACAGCCATATATTCCTCCTAAAACTTAAATACATTCTTTCAGCTCTTTTAGATTTCCCTATAAAATTAAACATTACCATCTATTTAATTAACTCTAATAGTGCCTTTAATTATATACTTATGCTTTTTTTATTTGTATTATATTTTATCTCATTTTATGTTTATTTTTATAATCTATTATCCATTTTAACATCTAATTTAAATTTGTAAAACTCTTTTCAATACAATAATTACTTTAATAAACATAATTATGTAAATACATCTAAAAAAATCTTTATTTAGAGTTTTCTTTTAAATCTTTTATTATATCTCTAAGTTCAGCAGCTCTTTCAAATTGAAGATTCTTAGCTGCTTCCTTCATTTCTTCCTCATATTGCTCTATAAGTTTTTCTACTGGAATATCTTTCTTAGCTGACTTTTTAACTTCAGTTTCATAGTTTTCTTTTTCTTCTGAAACCTTAGTAGCTTCAATTATATCCCTAACTCCTTTTATTACAGTAGTAGGGGTAATATTATGTTCTTCATTATACTCCATTTGAATAACTCTTCTTCTTTCAGTTTCCTTAATAGACTTATCCATAGATTTTGTAATATTATCTGCATACATTATTACTTTACTTTCTGAGTTTCTAGCGGCTCTACCTATAGTTTGTATTAAGGAAGTTTCAGATCTTAAAAATCCCTCTTTATCAGCATCCAATATTGCAACTAAAGCAACCTCAGGTATATCTAAACCTTCCCTTAAAAGGTTTATACCTATTAATACATCAACCTCTCCAAGTCTAAGTTCTCTTATTATCTTCATTCTTTCTAAGGTATCTATATCTGAATGCATGTATGTAGCTTTAACATTTAAGTCTTTTAAATACTTAGTTAAATCCTCAGCCATTCTCTTTGTAAGAGTTGTTATAAGAACTCTAAATCCTCTTTGTACAGTTCTTTGAATCTCACCATAAAGATCATCAATTTGTCCCTGTATAGGTCTTATTTCAATTACAGGATCTAAAAGTCCTGTAGGTCTTATTATTTGTTCTGCTACCACTTTAGAATGATCTAGTTCATACTCTCCTGGAGTAGCACTTACAAAGACTACTTGATTTATTTTGCTTTCAAATTCACTAAATTTAAGAGGTCTATTATCAAATGCACAAGGTAGTCTAAATCCAAACTCAACTAAAGATGTCTTTCTAGATCTATCCCCAGCATACATTGCCCTAACTTGAGGTAGTGTAACATGGCTTTCATCTATAAACATTAAGAAATCCTCTGGGAAATAATCAAGTAAAGTTTGAGGTGGAGTTCCTGGCATTCTTCCATCTAATATTCTTGAATAGTTCTCTATTCCTTGGCAATATCCCATTTCTCTAATCATTTCTATATCATAATTTGTTCTCTGCTTTAACCTTTGTGCCTCTAATATTTTATCCTCAGCTGTAAGAACTTTTAATCTATCTTCAAGTTCATCTTCTATTACCCTTATTGATTTTTCTAAGGTTTCCTCAGAGGCAGCAAAGTGAGACGCTGGAGTTATACTAACATGTTGTCTTTCTCCAATTATATTTCCTGTAAGAACATCAAACTCTCTTATTCTATCTATTTCATCTCCAAAGAACTCAATTCTAATACCCTTAGAAGAGGAAGATGAAGGAATTATATCTAAATTATCTCCTCTTACTCTAAATGTTCCCCTTGCAAAGTCTATGTCATTTCTTTCATATTGTATTTCTATAAGTTTCTTAATAACTTCATCCCTATCTTTAATCATACCTGGTCTTAAAGATATTGTAAGCTTTTTATACTCTTCTGGATTACCAAGTCCATATATGCAAGAAACTGAAGCAACTATTATTACATCTCTTCTCTCTAAAAGTGCAGAAGTAGCTGAGTGACGAAGTTTATCAATCTCGTCATTAATAGATGCATCCTTCTCTATAAAAGTATCTGTTTGAGGCACATAAGCCTCTGGTTGATAATAATCATAATATGAAACAAAATATTCTACTATATTGTCGGGAAAGAATTCCTTAAATTCAGCACAAAGTTGAGCTGCCAATGTCTTATTATGAGCTAAAATAAGGGTTGGTTTTTGAGTTCTTTCTATGATATTTGCCATAGTGAATGTTTTTCCTGATCCTGTAACTCCTAAAAGAGTTTGCCCTCTATTACCATTTTCAATAGACTGAACTAAAGTATCTATTGCTTTAGGCTGATCCCCTGTAGGTTTAAATTTTGATTGTATTTTAAATTCTCCCATAATTTTTTCCCTCCTAACTATAAAAGGCTGTATCTTAAAACACTTCTCACCTTAATAGGTGAATCTTAGATACAGCCAAGTTAACCATTATTTATTTTTTACTTCTTCATCCTTACTGGCTTTTTTCAATTTTTCTAAAAATTCATCTATCTCTTTATCAAAGGATATTCCCTTAGGAACTAACACTATGCCAAACTGCTTTCCTCTATCCTCGCCTGTAATTGTATGCTTCTCAATATTTCCATTATTTTTTCTTATTTCAAGATCTAAACCATAAAAATTTCTCTTTATTGCCATAAATACTTCTTTTTCATTCTTAGGAATTTCTTCATTAATTTTAACTATTTTATCTCCACTTCTTAATCCCTTCTTGTATGCAATAGAATTTGGTAAAACATCTAAAATGCATATTTCATCATCATTTGAAAAATATAAAGGCTCTCTAAGAGACTCTAATTTTAGTTCCATTCTTATTCTAAGTTCATATAATAATGGAATTAAAATAATTAGTGCAATAGTAAAAACAAGGCTTTCTTTTAATAAATAAGCTAATATTATAACTACTATACCATATGCAATATTAATTAATCCAGATGTTATGGTCTTACATCTTTTACTTTGAGTAAACGTAGTTCCTTCATATGAAGTTGCTCCATAAGCTGCCAAGGTTCCTAAAGCCGCAACACTCATTAGTGCTCTTGCTTTATCTCCATTAAAAAATGGTAACCACTGTGGTAAATCTTTAACTTCATTGATAATTGAATTTCCACTATTAGCTCCTAAAACAACTAATAAGCATAAAGGCAGTGCCCAAAATCTTTTAAAGCCAAATCCACCTACTAACTTTCCATCCTTTTGAGTAAAGATAGGTAAATAACCTTTGTCTCCATCTATCATTGCTAAGATACCCTCAACTATTGAAAAAACACCTATTAACACAATAATTGAAGTTAAATTAATAGAAAAACTAAAACCCCTTCCAAAATATTCAGTATTTTTACTTACTAAAACTCCTATAACCCCTAGCAAGGCTGCTATATAAGGGAATTTAAGAAATCTATTTTTATATAAAACAGAAAATACTGATACTGTTAAAATAACATCTATTAAAGAACTATTTTCAAAGGTTACTCCTAAAATACTTAGTAATAAACTAGCTATTAGCCCTCCTAATATACCAATTAATATCTGAAGTAAAGTCATCTCAAGAGGAGATTGAATACTCCTCCCAAGCATTAACTTTTGCATAAAAGCTATCTTCCTATTTTTAAAATAAAATATTATAGCTATTACTATTAACATTAAAGACAAGGTAGGACTTACTAATGCATAAGATATACCTCTTATATTTTCTATAAGTAAATTCATTTTAAGTCCTCCAAAAATTTATTTATTTTATCTTTTCTTGTATGATTTCTAAGGCTTTTTCAAATTGAGGATCAGTACTTCTTGAATATGTCTTTTCTTTAAGCTCTTTTGGATATTCAACTGTAACATCTGGTCCTATACCCTTTTTGTGAATATTTTCTCCATTTGGAGTATAGTATTTTGAAATAGTTACCTTTAAAGCTGTACCATCTTTTTCTTGACCTATCTTATCTAAAACAACTTGAACTATTCCTTTACCAAAGGATGTTGTTCCAACTAGAGTTCCTAAATCATAATCTCTAATAGCTCCCGCAACTATTTCTGAGGCAGAAGCAGTACCTCCATCAATTAAAACTACTAAAGGCATTCCCTGTGCGATTCCGCCTTTAGATACACTTTCCTCTTTATTACCATACTTATCTATTGTAGACACTATAACCTTATCCTTTGGAACAAAGTTTGATACTAGGTCTACACATTCTTTCATAAATCCTCCTGGATTTCCTCTTAAATCAAGGATTAACCCCTTCATACCTTTCTCTTCTAAAGCTTTTAATTGAGTTTCAAAGTCTTTAGCTGTTCCCTCATCAAAAGCTAAAACTTCTATATATCCAATATCTCCATCAATCATTTCACTTTTAACGTTAACTGTTTTAATTACATCTCTCATAACATCAACGTCAAATTCGCCTTTACCTTCTCTATATAATGTTAATTTTATATTTTCTTTTGTAGTACCCTTCATCATTGAAACGGCTTTATCCAATTCATTTCCTGAAACTGGTTCTCCATTTACTTTTAAGATAATATCTCCAGTTTTTATTCCTGCTTTTTCAGCTGGCCCTCCTTGAATAGGAGAAATTACTACTATCTTACCATCCTTAACAGCTACTTGAATCCCAATTCCCATGTAGTTTCCTTGACTTTTTTCTTTAAAATCTGAAAATTCTTTTTCATTCATATAATATGTGTATTGATCACCTAAAGATGAAACCATACCCTTTATAGCACCTTCAGCTAATTTACTATCATCAATTTCTCCATCATACCATCTATAAAGCATTTCCCTTACTTCTAATACCTTTTTAAAATTTTCTGTATCATTTACCTTCTCTAATGAAGATTGAACTGCACTTACACTAGTTATAGGTAAAATACCAAAGGCAGTTAATCTATTTCCTGCATATACAGAAACACCAATTATTAAAGTTAAGGCAACACCCATGGCTAAAGCTCTGAATCCTTTTTTCTTCTTAAGATTTTTAATAATATTATTATATTTATTTTTTTCATCCTTATTGCGACTCATAAAAACCCACCCTTTCAAAAAAAAGCTTAAAATACGCTATATTTAAATAGTTTACGTATTTTAAGCTTTTTATATTCTATATTAGATATTAAACGTCTAAGAATTTTCTTAAAGCTATTATACTACCTATTGCACCAATAACAATACCTGCTAGTATAAACTGCCATGACATTGTTGTTAAAACATACATTGGTTGTACAAATTGTGGCATATATAGTGATGATGAAGATACAATTTTTCCATATAAGAAGTTATATCCTGCGAATAATAAAAGTGTTGAAAGAATACCACCTACAAGTCCGATTATAACCCCTTCTATTACGAAAGGCCATCTTATGAACCAGTCAGTTGCCCCAACGAATTTCATTATTCCTACTTCCCTTCTTCTTGAGTAAACTGTTATCTTTATTGTATTTACTATTAGGAATAGTGATACACCTACGAATACTACACCTAAAACTAATCCTACTGTATTAATAACTTTTACAAAGGAGTTTATAGTACCTATAAGCTCTTCGTCATTACCTACATCTTCTACACCAGCCATAAATTTATCATTAGTTTTCATAGCGCTTTCAACGCTTGAAGCTACTTCTGGGCTTTCTAATCTTACTATGTATGAAGCTGGTAATGGGTTATTTTCTTTGCTATATCCAGCTAAAATCTCTTTATTATAATCACTTGAACCTTCCATCTTTGCAAAAGCTTGATCTTTAGATTCAAATTCTACTTCTTTTACCCCTTGAACAGTCTTAAGTTTTGCTTCAACTGCATCCCTTTGCTCTTGTGTTACGTCATCTTTAAGGAAAACCTTAACCTCAACTTTGTCTTGAACATCTGTAACCCCATTTTTAACATTTAAAGCAGTTAATAAAAATGCTCCAAATATAAATAATGTAGTAAGAACAGTTGCTATAGAAGCTATACTTATTGTTCTATTTCTCTTTAAACTTTTGAAAGCATCTGATATGAAATATCCTATAGTACTAAACTTCATATTCATATCCTCCTTTCTGAACATCACTAACTACTTCACCTTTATCTATAGCTATAACCCTCTTTTTCATTGAGTTAACTATTTCTTTAGCATGAGTAGCCATAACTACTGTTGTTCCTGCCTTGTTTATATCATCTATTAATTCCATAATTTCTTTAGCTGTTTCTGGGTCTAAGTTACCTGTTGGTTCGTCAGCTATTAAAACTTTTGGATTATTAACGATAGCTCTTGCTATTGAAACCCTTTGTTGCTCTCCACCTGATAATTCAGTTGGGAACATTTTATATTTATTAGATAATCCAACTAGTGATAATACCATTGGAACTCTCTTTCTTATTTCTTTTGGTGAAGCCCCTACTACCCTCATTGCAAAGGCAACATTTTCATAAACATTAAGAGTTGGTATTAATCTAAAGTCTTGGAATACCATTCCTATTTTTCTTCTATGATAAGGTATTTGTCTTCTTTTTATTTTAGATAAATCTTCGTTTCCCATAACTATGTTTCCAGTTGATGGTTCAACTTCTTTTAATAACATTTTTATGAAAGTTGACTTACCAGCACCACTCGGTCCAACTAAGAATACAAACTCACCTTTATCAATATTTATATTGACATTTGTAAGTGCTTTGACATTCTTATTATAGACCTTGCTAACATTCCTAAATTCTATCATTGTTAACACTCCTTAATAACTTTTTTCTACTCAACAAATTAAAATCTAAACAAATATTTAGAAAATATATATATAAATTTACCCGATTGCTATCAACACTAATCTATTTTACTATTTTACCCTACTTTTCTACATTAATCTACTTAATTTTTGTTAATATTTCATACCTTAATGTAAAGCATCTTAATTATATCATAACAAAGTTCTACATTTCTACTAAATCAAGAAAACCTTCTCCAAAGACTTCTTTAGAATCATTTACTGTTATAAAGGCTCTTGGATCTATTTCCTTAATTTTCTTTTTAAGACTTATAAACTGTCTTCTATTTACTACTACATAAAGTATTGTTACAGGTTCCTTTGAATATCCTCCAGTACCTTCTATTTTAGTACATCCTCTTTCAATTTCTTTCATTATTACCTGAGAAATCTCTTCGCTTTTTTCACTAATTATTAAAAGTTGTTTACATGAGTTAAAACCTTCTATTATTTTGTCAATCAATATTCCCATTATAAAAACACCAATTAATCCAAATAAGGCTTTATCAACTCCAAATACTAGAAGTGCACATACTACAACAACACAATCTGCACATAAAAGTGATTTTCCTATTTCAATATGTAAATACTTATTTAATATTTTAGCTACAATAGCTGTTCCCCCTGTTGAGGAATTTTGGCTAAACACTAATGCTATTCCAAAGGCTCCAACTACACTACCAAAGATAGTAGCTAAAAGCATATTTTCTGTTACTGCAAAAGTTGGTAAAAAGCTTTCTATTAAACTTATTGTTATGGATAATCCAAAGGCTGCATATATACTACGTCCTCCAAAGCTTCCACCTATAAGCCAAAATGCTAAAGCAAATAATATAACGTTAGCAACATTCATAAACATTCCTTGTGATATACCTGTTATCTTGTTAACAACTAAAGCTAAACCTGATACTCCACCAGCAGCAATATCATTAGGATAATAAAAGTATTCTAAAGATATAGCTAAAAGAATTACTCCTAAAGTAATTATTCCATACTCTTTTAATGTTTTCATACTAATCTTCATTTTAAAAACCCCCTCTTAAATAGATTTATATTTAATTTGCTCTCCCCATTTTAAATTAATTATTAATTCATCATTTATATTATTGCCCTCAATTTTTAATATTAACATTTATATTCATATTTTGGCAATAAAATTCAAATTAATACTTTTTTGTATTTTTATGTATAAAGAAAAAAGCAGCATGAGAAAAATTACTCATGCTGCTTCTTTTTTATATCTTATAGATTATCTTTTTAAGCTCATTGCTTTCTTAGCAGCCTTAACTGCTTCTTCTGAAGTTAATCCATAAGCCTTTAATAATTGGTCTGGTTTACCACTTTCTCCGAATGTATCTTTAACACCAACTCTAACTACTGGTACTGGATATTCTCCTCCAACAACCTCAGCTACAGCTGATCCTAATCCTCCGATTATATTATGCTCTTCTAATGTAACTATTGCTCCAGTTTCTTTAGCAGCTTTTAATATAAGCTCTGAATCTATTGGTTTAATAGTATGAATGTTTATTAATCTAGCATTAATTCCTTCTTTAGCTAAAGCTTCAACAGCTTCTATAGCTACATCAACCATTATACCTGTTGCAAATAATGTTACATCATTACCTTCTTTTAATTCTATACCTTTTCCAATTTCAAATTTGTACTCTGGTCTATCATTTATTACATTAACTCCTGCTCTTCCTAATCTTACGTAGCAAGGTCCATTGTATTCAGCAATAGCTCTTATTGCAGCTTCTGTTTCAACTGCATCTGATGGGCATATTACTGTCATGTTTGGTATACTTCTCATTAAAGATAAATCTTCTATAGCTTGGTGTGATGCTCCATCTTCACCAACTGTTAAACCAGCATGAGTAGCACATATTTTTACATTTAATCTTGGGTAACATATTGAGTTTCTTATTTGCTCAAATGCTCTTCCAGCAGCAAACATAGCAAATGTACTAGCAAATGGAATTTTTCCACAAGTTGATAAACCTGCTGCTACTGACATCATATTTCCTTCTGCAATACCCATATTTATAAATCTTTCTGGACATGCTTTTTTGAAATCAGCAGTTTTAGTTGATTTTGAAAGGTCTGCGTCTAAAACTACTATGTTCTTATTTTCGTTAGCTAAAGCAGCTAATGCTTTTCCGTATGCTTCTCTAGTTGCTATTTTTTTCGCCATTAGTTGTCCCCTCCGATCTCTTTTATAGCTTGCTCACATTGCTCTTTAGTTGGAGCTGTTCCATGCCAAGCTGCTTCATTTTCCATAAATGAAACACCTTTACCTTTTACTGTGTTACAAACTATGCAAGTTGGTGCTCCTTTTGTACTCTTAGCTTTTTGTATAGCATTTATTATTTCTTCATAATCATGTCCGTTTATAACTATTACATTCCATCCGAAAGCTTCGAATTTCTTGTCTATTGGACATGGACTCATTACTTCTTTAATGTCACCATCTATTTGTAATCCATTGAAGTCAACGAAAGCAGTTAAGTTGTCTAGTCTGTAGTGAGCTGCTGACATAGCTGCTTCCCAAACTTGACCTTCTTCTAACTCTCCATCTCCTAAAATAGTAAATACTCTGTAATCTTTGTTGTCTAATTTACCAGCTAATGCCATACCTACAGCTGCTGATATACCTTGACCTAAAGAACCAGTTGACATATCGATTCCTGGTAAGTCGTTCATATTTGGATGTCCTTGAAGGTTTGAACCAAATTTTCTTAATGTTGTTAATTCTGCTGGATCAAAATATCCTCTTCTTGCTAAAGCACTATATAATACTGGTGCTGCATGTCCTTTTGATAAAACGAATCTATCTCTATTTGGATCCTTTGGATTTTTTGGATCAATATTCATTTCATCGAAGTATAAAATTGTTACTATATCTGCGATTGATAAAGATCCACCTGGATGTCCTGATGCTGACTCAGTAAGCATAGTTACTATGTCTTTTCTTATAACCTTAGACATGCTTTTTAACTCTTGTATCTTGTTGCTCATAATGACCTCCTGTACATTTATGTAAACTTTTTTAAAATATTGTTTTACCTTTTTGCCAAGTTCATTCTATCACAAAAAATTGATTTTTCATATAGTAATTTTTTATTTATGCTAATCTTTTTGTGCTTTTTGCTTTCATTAAGAGTACTCTAATACCCTATTAGACTACTCTATTTCTCTTTGATTTTTATGGCTTAAACTGATCTTTTTAATATTAAAGACTATAATAGTATATCCTGGATAAATTTTTATATGAAAAAGTTTTAATTAGAGTATCACATTTATAGCTTTAATACTATACAGAAATTATATCGATTACAGTTAATTATTTTTTTAAATTTTATATATTATTAGCTAAAAAGTATTGAAAAATTCCTTTTTAAGAGTAAAAAATTAAGGCTATGATTAAATATTTAATCATAGCCTAAGTTATCTAATTATTGTAAATTCAAACTTATTAACAGAGATTTATTTACTTTTTTCATATCATCCTCTGTCATATGTCCAATTTTCTCTTTTAATCTCTTCTTATCTAAAGTTCTTATTTGTTCTAAAAGAACAACAGAATCTCTATTTAACCCATATTCCTCAGAAGAAATTTCTACATGTGTAGGCAATTTTGCCTTATTTATTTGTGAAGTTATAGCCGCAACGATTACAGTTGGACTATACCTATTTCCTATATCATTTTGTATTATTATGACTGGTCTTATTCCCCCTTGCTCTGATCCAACAACTGGACTAAGGTCAGCATAAAATATATCCCCTCTTTTTACATTCAAACTAGCCATTTATATCACACTCCGCAAAGCCATGTCTCATATTCTATTTGATCAAAGTATTCTACAGAAGTTCCTTCTTCAGCATATTGTGAATTTATTAAAGCCATAGCCTTATATCCTTCCTTCATTGCTTCGTAAAAGTCGTCTTCTTTTTTGTCCTCACTATATGTTATTATATTTCTTCCTTTTAATTGACTAAAATTTTCGATTTTCTTTTCTTTTTTTGAATCTTGTTTATTAATCTTTGATACTGACATGTACATCACTCCTAAATGCAAAAAGAGTTATAAAATTATGTATAGATTATATTACAAAATATGCCACCTTGTCAAAGATTTCATCTTATGCAAATGATATTTTTTGACATAATATTTATTATTAAATTTGTTTACTATTATTTTTTCTTAATAAAATATATTAAATATGTAGAATTATACTTAAATATAAATAATTTACAACATTTAATATTGTGATTGCTAAAAAAGCAATCACAATATTAATTTTAATTTTTAACTTTACTAAAGTTATTGAACTTTATAGAAACACTTTCTGAATCATCCCTATCATAAATTGTAGCTTCTTTAGGAACTTTTTTCTTTGCATCTATAATCATTACTTCTCTTGAAAAATTTTCATTCCCATTTAAATTTTTAAACTCTAGTATTATTTCAGACTTCTCATTTTCATCATTCCACTTGTAAGTAAATTCATGTTCTTCATTACATAAATCCTTTAATTCATTTATGAACATAAATCTATAGAACTGATCATAGTCTCTTCCAACTTCATAAGTCTTTTCATCTTTAACGTAGTTTATTATTATTTTGTCCTTTTCAAATAATTGTTCTCTATCATCTAAAACAATTTTTGTGCCAACTTCTTCGTCATAATAAATTCTACCTTTTTCTTGGAACTGACCTCTAGAATTTTTAACATCATATATTATTTCTGTTTCATAAGATTCTATAGAAAACATATCTTCCAATATATCTTCTGGTGTTAAATTATAAGTTCTTTGATAGATAGCTAGTCCACCTATAACCCCTAAGATTATAATTAATAGTATTATGAGTATGGCATTTCTTTTACCCTTCATGAAAATCCTCCCAATGAAACCTTATACCTTACATACTATTAATTAGTAATCCTTTTTATTCTAAAAGCTAATCAATTCTTTAATTTTATTAGGAATATTTTTTATAATTTCCATAGCACTTACTGTAAAATTCTCCTTGGATAATTCATCACCAATGTATCCATGTATATATGCTCCTAAAATAGCCGCATCAAAACTATTTACTCCTTGAGATATTAATGAAGTTATAATTCCTGTTAATGTATCTCCCATTCCCCCTGATGCCATAGCACTATTTCCAGTAGGATTCACAAATACTTTATCCCCATCAGTTATTATTGTATTATATCCTTTTAATAGAACTGTAACTCCATTTTCTTTTGCAAAATCCTTAGCAATTCCAATTCTATCTCTTTCAACATCTTTAATCTCTATACCTAATAATCTTGCCATCTCTCCTGGATGGGGTGTTAATACTATGTCCCCTTTAAATTCTTTTAAAATGAATTTTTTTCTCTCTAACACATTGATTCCATCTGCATCTATGACAAGAGTTCCACTATAAAGATTGCATATATTATTTAACACTTCAAATGTTAAATCATTATTACCCATACCTGGTCCAAAAGCAATTACATTTGCCCCACCAATAAATTCTTCATATTCTTCTTTAGAATTATATGTCCCTGTCATTCCTTCGTTTAACTTAATAGATAATTCACTTTGAACATCTTTATGAGTAAAAACTGTAACTAACCCAGCTCCAGTCTTTATGGCTGCTTGCCCTACCATGTAAGCAGCTCCAATAAATCCTTTATGTCCAGCAAATATCAATGATCTTCCATATGTACCTTTATGACCATATTTATTTCTATAAGGAAATTTATTTCTTATGTACTCTCTATCTGTAAATCTCATATTATCTGAGTTTTTATAAACTATACTCTTAGGTATTCCTATATCTACAATTTTTAAATCGCCTAAATATTCAAAGCTTTTGTAATTTAAAAATCCTAATTTATAAACCTGAAAACTTATAGTTTCATTAGCCTTAACAGCTATTTCACAAATACTACCATCATCTGAATTTATACCTGATGGAACATCTATAGAAACTGTAAATTTACTATTTTCATTTATACATTTTATAGTCTCAAAATATATTCCAGAAATCTCTTTATTAAGTCCAGTTCCAAAAATACCATCAATAAGTATTTCACTATTTATTATGTTATTTTTTAGTATCTCTAAATCCTTATTATTAGAGATACCCTTTATATAGCAACCTAGCTTTTCTAATATAGTAAGATTAGTTTTATAATCTACAGACCCCTCTTTTTCTTTCTCTAATATATGTACATAAACTTTTTTACCTTTATTTAATAGATGTCTTGCAATACCTAAGGCATCACCACCATTATTGCCTCTTCCAGAAATAATAGTAAAACTTTCTTTAGTTAAATCTATATTTTCTAAAAATTTAATTATGGCATTTTCCATTAAAACTATGCTTGGCATATTAAACTTTTCTATATAATCTTTGTCCATATTTCTTATGCTATTAGAACTACATATTTCCATAATATTCACCCTCCAAAACAGAATATGCAATTGCACTACTATTATTATGAGAGATACTTAAATGTACCCTTAGTGAATTATTATTTCTAACTAATTTATTTCCTATTAAATTTGCACCATTATGCAAAATAACTTCAGGTTTTCCTAATTCATTTCTAAGAATTTCAATATCTTTAAAAGAGAATCCCCTTATACCAGTTCCTAAAGCCTTACTTACAGCTTCCTTAGCAGCAAAATTTCCAGCTATAACCTCACTATTCATGTTTCTACTAATAAAATAATCTATTTCTCTTTCAGTAAATAACTTACTTAAAAAATTTTTATTATTTTGAATAGCTTGTCTAACTCTTTCTATTTCAATGATGTCTACACCAATACCTATTATCATAGAGATCCTCTCCCTTAATCATTAATATATTTATCTACTATGATACTACTAGAAAGCAAAATCAGCCACACAGTTATCAACGTCTTCACCTATAACATCAATTAGATGTATAGGTGATACTTCGTACTTATGCAATTTCTCCACTAAGACTTCTACCTTATCTTTATTTGGAGATATCTTATCAACTGAATCTCTTTCTATATTAATTAAATCTGAATCCTTAAAATCTTTTCTTTCAACTTCTATTCCATACACTGTTGTTCCCTTAAAACAACTTTCTATTAATCTATAACAGAATTTGTAACATTTATCTTCTAAATTTATTTCCTTATACAGATTTTTTACGATTTTCATTTAATTTCCTCCCTATTTCCCCTAATCTTATATAAATGTAAACCTTAATCACCTTTATCTTATCACCTTTATAAAAAAAAACATGTCAAATCATGCACATATAAACATATTTTTTATCGTTATTTAACGACATAAGTCTCTTAATAGAAACCCAAATTTCATTTTTTTTGTATTTTTCTGTGAAAATTTCTTCTTTTTTATCTTTATTTTTTTATCTTTTCATAATTTAGTAATAAATTTTATGAAAACGATGTAAATTCTATAATTTATCCACTTATTATGTAATTAGTTATATTTATGAAAATATCTAATTATGTAATAATTCTTCCTGTAATCGTTATACATAAATTAAATATTAGGGGGATTTTTTATGACTAACAAACAAAAAATGCGTAAGCGTAGAAGGGCTTTACTTTGTGTTTTTGCAGCATTTGCATTTTCTTTTAATCCTTTAGGAAAGATAGCTTACGCAACACCTAAACAAGATACAAGTGTTGTAAATTATGTGAAAACTCAAGAAGAAACTTCAAACTCAATTCAGAATCAACCAATCTCATCTTATTGGTATCCAGAAGATTTATTAAAATGGAGTGCTAACAATGATAAAGATGCAAAATTTAATAAAAGCACAGTTCCATTAGCAAAAAGAGTCGAAAAAGATAAACTTGATACTATTAATGACACTCAAAATAAAGATGTTAAAGTTGTAGCAATTTCAATAATGAATGCTAATACTAGTGGCAATCCATCACAAGGTTCAAATAAATTTAGTGCTAATACATTCTCTTATTGGCAATACATAGATAAATTAGTTTACTGGGGTGGATCAGCTGGAGAAGGATTAATAGTTCCTCCAAGTCCAGATGTTACTGACTCAGCACACAGAAATGGGGTTCCTGTTTTAGGTACTGTATTCTTCCCTATGACAGCTCATGGTGGAAAAATGGAATGGTTAAATAAATTCCTTGAAAAAGATGCTAATGGAAACTTCCCTATAGTAGATAAGTTAATTGAAGTTGCAGAAAACTATGGCTTTGATGGTTGGTTCATAAATCAAGAAACAGAAGGAACTGAACAAGAACCTTTAACTCCTGAACATGCTAAGCTTATGCAAGAATTAATAAAGCAATTTAAAGCTAAGTCTAATGGAAAATTTGAAATCATGTGGTATGATTCCATGACAAAAGATGGGGATATGGATTGGCAAAATGCTTTAACTGATAAAAATGAATATTTCTTATTAGATGGAGATAAAAACAAAGTTGCTGATAGTATGTTCTTAAATTTCTGGTGGACATATAATAGTTTAAAAGATAAAGATTTATTAAGAGTATCTAACGAAAAAGCTAAAGAAATAGGAATAAATCCTTATGACTTATATGCTGGAATAGATGTTCAAGCAAATGGATATAAAACTCCTCTTAGATGGACTCATTATCAAAGAGATGACCAAGCTCCATTTACTTCATTAGGTTTATATTGTCCAAGTTGGACTTATTTTGATGCTAAAACACCGGAACAATTCCAAGAAAACGAAAGTAGATTATGGGTTAATGAACATGGTGATCCATCAAAGGCAACTAATGCTCAAGGAGTTGATTGGAGAGGAATTTCAACATACTCTGTTGAAAAAAGTGCTATAACTAGCCTTCCATTTACAACTAACTTTAATATGGGTAATGGATATGATTTTTATGTTGATGGTAATAAAGTATCTACTCAAGATTGGAATAATAGAAGTTTAAATGATATAATGCCAACTTACAGATGGGTTATTTCAAATGAAGAAAATAATAATGTAAAAGCTGACATAGATTATACTACTGCTTACTATGGTGGTAACTCAATTAAACTTTCTGGTTACCTAGCTGAAGGAAAAGCTTCTACAATAAAACTTTATAGTTCTGATTTGACTTTACCTGAAGGTGTACAATTCACTACTACTGCTAAGGCTAATGGAAATACTGTAGATATGGATTTAGTTCTTACATTCCATGATGGTACAGAAACTACTATTTCTGCTGATAAGAAACTTGGTACTGATTGGACTAAACTTAATTATGATGTTTCACCATATGTAGGAAAATCAATTAAAACTATTTCTTATAAACTTTCAAGCCCAGTATGTGTTGATAACTTCTCTGCAAACTTAGGTAATATAACAATAGAAATTCCTAACTCAAGTTCAAAAGTAAATATATCTAATGCTAAATTAAATGATGTTGACTTTAAAGATGGAATATATGCAGGTGCTAGACTTTCATGGAGTCCTGAAGGAAATTCTTCTGATGTACATCATTATGAAATTTACAGAGTTATGAATGATGGAACTAAAGTTTTACTAGGTGCAACTCCTAATACAAGTTATTATGTTAGTGATTTAAGAAGAAATGATAAAGAAACAAATACTAATTTTGAGGTAGTTGCTGTTAATAAAAACTATAACAGAGGAAATAGTCAAAGTATAACTATGGAATGGCCTGCTTACCCTGCTCCAACAGCATCATTTAAGGTTTCAAATACACTAATAGCACCAGGACAATCAGTAACCTTTACTAACACTAGTTCTGAAGTTACAGAAGAAATCCAATGGAAATTCCCAGGTGCTAAAGTTGAAAGTAGTACAGAACAAAATCCAACTGTTACTTATGAAAAGGAAGGTGTTTATCCAGTAACACTTACTGCTAAAAATTCTTCTGGAGAAAATGTGGAAACTAAAACTGAACTTATAACTGTTACAAATGCTGCAAAAGATGGTTTAGTAAACTTATCACTTAATAAATCAGCTACAGCATCAAGCTTTGTAAACGAGAATGAAGCTCCTCAATATGCTTTAGATGGAAATGTTAAAACTAAGTGGTGTGCCGTAGGCTCTGCTCCTCATACATTAACAATAGATTTAGGAGATATTAAAACTATAGGAGAATTAGAAATAAGCCATGCAGAAGCAGGTGGAGAAAGCAGTGGTATGAACACTAAAGCTTACTCCCTTGAAGTTAGTAATGATGGTGAAAACTTTACTCCTGTATTAAATGTAGATGATAATACAAAGGCTATAAGCAATGATGCTTTCCCTGTTACTAAAGCTAGATATGTTAGATTAAATATTATTCAGCCAACTCAAGGTGCAGACTCTGCAGCTAGAATATACGAGGTTGCTGTAAAGGGATTAGATGGAAATGTGGATTTACCACCTGTAATAAACCCTGATGATTCAAATAAACCAGTTGATCCTGATAATCCAAATAATCCAGACAAACCAAACAATCCTGAAAACCCAGATAATCCTGGTAATACAGATAAACCTGTTAATCCTGATCAACCTGGCGATTCTGAAAAACCAGAAAATCCAAACAAACCTGGTGATACAGAAAATTCAGGTGAAAAACCTTCTGAGCCATCTGCTTTAGTTAGTAAAGAAATCACTGAAAATAGTGCTTTACTAAGTTGGAAGGCTCCTGAAAAAGTAGACTTAATTAAAGAGTATGTTATTTATCAAGATGGAAAAGAAATTGGTAGAGTTCCTGCTGACAAAACTCCACTTGAGTTCTTAGCTAAAGACTTAAAACCTAATACTAAATATAACTTCCAAGTATCTTCAATTGATAAAAACGGAAAAGAATCAGATAAAATATCATTAGAAGTTACTACAAATAAAAAAGATAATGGAAATTTACCTAATACAGGATCACCTATAGGGGCTGGTGCTTTAGCTACTACTGGAATTGCTTTATCATCTGCTGGTGTTTATTTAACTTTAAAGAAAAAAAGAAAATAAATAATGAATTATAAATAAAAATCAATTTAAAATAGCCATACTAAAGTATGGCTATTTTTACTTCTATCCATATATATTTTTACAGTTTATACCAAGGGTTTCATGCAATTTTTAACTAAAACTTATTAAATATTCATGCTAATTTTCTGAAAATTCTCAATTGTTTTTTAGTTTAAAAATCAGTTAATAATGCCCAATTTCTATTTACTTTTAACCCTAAAAGTGTATAATTAATAATATCAAATAATAAATTTTATTAATTGATATTATTAATTAATTAAAAGGATAATTACACTTTTTTATATCATTTTATCAAATATTTATAAATTTGTTTAACATAGTAAAATAATTATTGGTAATTCTATATAAAGCTAATTTGTACTTTTAATTAATTTAATATCATTTTAGGTTTATGTATAAAATAATTCTTAATTTATAAAAAATATTACATTTTGAAGGGAGGTAGCTGCATATTATTCTACAAAAAATATGTAGCGTATGTAGTGAAGCACTTAAATATTAAAGACGATTTATTTTGGGTAGGAGCATTAGATCCAAACCTTAGAGTATTTGACATAATAATGTACACACCTTACGGAACAACTTATAATTCATATGTTGTAAAAGGTAGTGAAAAAACAGCAATATTTGAAACTGTAAAAGCTGAATTCTTCGATCAGTATATAGCAAGATTAAAAGACTTAGGTGTAGAACCTTCAGAAATTGACTATATCGTTGTAAGTCATACTGAGCCTGACCATGCTGGTTCTATAGGTAAAATATTAGAATTAGCTCCAAAGGCTAAAATAGTAGCGTCACCTATAGCTATTAACTATATAAAAGAAATAGTTAATGGAGATTTCGAATCAATCCCAGTTAAAGATGGAGATTCAATTTCTTTAGGAAATAAAACTTTAAAATTCATGTCAGTACCATTCTTACACTGGCCTGATACAATCTACACTTACGTAGAAGAAGATAAAACTCTTATCACTTGTGATTCATTCGGAAGCCACTATTCTTGTGAAGAAATGTTTGATGATTTAATTCCTAATGAAGAAGAATATATGGAAGCATTAAAATACTACTTTGATTGTATAATGGGACCATTTAAACCATATGTTTTAAAAGCTCTTGATAAAATAAAAGGATTAGACATAGAAATAATCTGTCCAGGTCATGGTCCAATCTTAAGATCTAACCCATATAAAGTGGTTAATCTTTATAAAGAATGGAGTACTCCAGCTCCAGCTAAGGAAGTTAAAAAAGCTTCAATATTCTATGTTTCTGCATATGGATATACTAAACAATTAGCTGAAAAAATAGCTGAAGGTATTAAATCAACTGGAAACTTAGACATAAATCTATTTAATATAATAGAACATGATATGACAGAATTAGTTGGCGAAGTTGGTTCATCAGATGCTATATTATTTGGTTCTCCAACAATCGTAAATGAACTTGTTGAGCCAGTAAGAGATTTAATGGCAAAACTTAACCCTGTAATTCATGGTGGAAAAATAGCTGGTGCCTTTGGTTCATATGGATGGAGTGGTGAAGCTGTTCCTAGAATAGAAAGTAGATTAAAAGAATTAAGAATGAAAATGCCTGTTGAAGGTTTAAGAATTAAATTTAAGCCATCAGAAGAAGAAGCTCAAAAAGCTTTCGACTTTGGTGTTGAAATAGGAAATGCTTTAAAATAATTCTTAACTTAATTATACTAAATATACATTAACCAAAAAGTAGTAAGTAACTATTTGCTTACTACTTTTTTATATTAAAAGTTATTATCTACTCTATCATGATTAAAATTAACACATTTAAAATCTTCTACTGATACTTCTACAATATATCTTCTCTTCCCTTCAGTATCCTCAAAGCTTCTTGTTATAAGTCTTCCACTAACACTTAAAAGATCTCCCTTTTTTAGATATTTACAAGCTATCTCTGCTTTTTTCTCCCACATTATTATTGGAATAAAATCTTTTTTTCTTTCTCCTGTGGAAGATTTAAAATTTCTTGCCACAGCAATTGTGAATTTTGTATATACCTTCTCCCCACCCTCTACATATCTTAACTCTGGATCCTTTACTAAACGTCCTAATAAAACTATTTTATTCATTTAATATGACCTCCTAAAAAATTCTCACCTGTTATTTTAACCAAAAAAGTGAAATTTATTCAAAATTCATATTAAATTTCGTTTATTTTAGTAAAACTTTTACTTAAAATAGTATATAATGTTATTAGAATAAAATTTACTGGAGGTATTAACATGGCAATTTTAGTTTGTGGTGGTGCTGGCTATATAGGTAGCCATATGGTTGCAGAATTAATTGAAAACAATAAAGAAGTTGTTATCTTAGATAACTTCGAAAAAGGACATGAAGATGCTATTCTTGGCGGAAAACTTTATAAAGGTGATTTAAGAGATAGAAAAATATTAGACAAGATTTTCACTGAAAATAACATAGAAGCTGTTATTGACTTTGCTGCCTACTCTCTTGTTGGGGAAAGTATGACAGAACCTTTAAAATATTTCAATAATAACGTTTCAGGAACTATAAGTTTATTAGAGGCTATGAGAGATCATAATGTAAAATACATAGTTTTCTCTTCAACAGCTGCTACTTATGGAGAACCTGAAAATATTCCTATATTAGAAACTGATAAAAATCTTCCTACAAATGCTTATGGAGAATCTAAGCTTCTTGTTGAAAAGATTTTAAAATGGTGTGATACTGCTTATGGAATAAAATACACTGCTTTAAGATACTTCAATGCTGCTGGCGCTCATGTTAACGGAAAAATTGGAGAAGATCATGCTCCTGAAACTCATTTAATTCCTTTAATATTACAAGTTGCATTAGGAAAAAGAGATAAAATAATGATGTTTGGAGATGATTATGATACTAAAGATGGTACTTGTGTAAGAGATTATATCCATGTATCAGATTTAGCATCTGCTCACTCATTAGCACTAGAAAGATTAATGAATGGTGGAGAAAGCAGAATATACAATCTTGGTAATGGTACTGGATTTACTGTAAAAGAAGTTGTAGAAGTTGCAAGAAAAGTAACTGGACATCCAATTCCAGCTGAGGTAGCTCCTAGAAGAGCTGGAGACCCAGCTATATTAATAGCTTCATCAGATAAAGCTATAGAAGAATTAAATTGGAAACCTAAATTCAATTCATTAGAAACAATAATTGAAACTGCTTGGAATTGGCATAAAAACCATCCAAATGGATATGAAAAATAATAAATTATAATTATAAAAAGAGTCATTTAACCATTAAGGTAATGACTCTTTTTATAATTTCTCTACAAATCTTTTAATCTATTTTTTTCAGCTAAAACAGCATTTATTTCTCCACCTAAAATTAATATCATAGAAGTTATAAACATCCATGTCATAAACATAAATACGGCTCCCAAACTCCCATATAATCTTGAGTAATTACTAAAATTATTTACATAATAGGCAAAAATATAAGAAATTGATATCCACCCTAATGTTGTTATGACAGCTCCTGGAATTACTTCAAGCCATCCTAGCCTTACACAAGGAGTTGCATTATATAAAAACATAAAAAATAATATCATTATTAAAATAACTACTACATATCTTAACATATTCCATATATAATATATAAACTCTGGATGCTCTAATACTTTCATAAAGAAATCCCCTATTACATCACCAAATACAAATAAGAATAAAGTAGCTATAACAACTAAAGCTAATAAAATTGTGTATATCATAGAAATTAATTTTAACTTTATATAAGATCTAGTCTCTTTAACTCCATAGGCCTTATTCAGCCCCTTTATTACGGCTTTAAATCCTGAAGATGATACCCATATGGCTAAAGCTATACTTATCCATAATAATCCTGTTTGTTCTCTGTCTACTATTTCAATAACAGTACTTTGAATTAGATTAAAAGCTTCTGTTGGCATTACATTACTCAATAAGTTAAGAACTGCATCACTATTTAAATGACTAAATCCTACTAAGGTCATTAAGAACATTAGAAAAGGAATGAATGATAATACCATATAATATGCCAATTGAGCTCCTAATGCAAAAATATCGTCATCTCCTATTTTTTTTATAAACATAACAAGAAATATTACGGTTTTTCTCAGAAAACCTTTTGATTTCTTTTTCATAAATTGCTCCTTATAAATAATACTAATTTTATAATTAACTATAGATATATTAATTATACACATTTATAATTAATATGTATAATTAATAAAAATGTAACTTTTTTGTTAATCTATAGGAATAAAATTATACTAGTAAATTGTGTAAAATTTTAAAGGGTGAAGGTTGGTGAAATTAATGTCGCAAGGCAAACATGCAAAAAAGAATGATTCTAATAGTCAAGGTAATACACCTAAGAAAAAAAGTAAAGTGAAAATAATAGTATTAACATTATTCTTCTTATTACTTATAGGTATAGGACTTGGAGCTACATATGTTTACTCAACATTAAATAAAATGGATATAAAGAAAATAGCTCAAGATGATAAATCTTTAGGTATTGATGAATCAAATAAAGACCTATTCCAAGATGGTATTTTAAATATAGCTCTTTTTGGAGTAGATAGTAGAGAACATGATAATGTTGGACGTTCTGACTCCATAATAATAGCTACAATAGATACTAAACATGATAAAATAAAGCTTACATCTCTTATGAGAGATAGTTATGTTGAAGTTGATGGACATGGTAAAACTAAATTAACTCATGCTTATGCTTATGGTGGTCCTACTTTAGCATTAAAAACAATAAACGAAAACTTTGGATTAGATATAAAAGACTATGTAACTGTTAACTTTGATAACTTAGCTGAAATAATAGATGATTTAGGTGGAGTACCAATAAATATAAAACCTTATGAAGTTAAGGAAGTTAATAATTATGCTAAAAATGTTGCAGAAATTGCTGGAAGAGAATATACGCCAGTTAGTGAAGGTGAGCAAGTATTAAATGGTGCCCAAGCTGTAGGTTACTCTAGAATTCGTTACGTTGGTGATGGAGACTATGAAAGAACTGAAAGACAAAGAAATGTTCTTGATGCAATCATAAAAAAACTTTCCGCATTAAAGCCTTCTGAATACCCTGAAACAGTAAAAAAACTTTTACCTTATGTTGAAACAAACTTAACTCCATCTAAAATACTTAGTATTGCTACTTCTGTAGCCTCAACTGGTATTCCACCAGTTGAAAATATGCGTTTCCCTCTAGATGGATATTGTAAAGGTGAAATGATTGATGGTGTTTGGTATTTAACATTTGATGAAGCTAAAACAAAGGAACAAATACAAGACTATATATATAAGGATGTTAATCCAAAATAATATATTAACTAGCTGGAAAATAATCTTAAAAGATTGTTTTTCAGCTTTTTTACTATAGAGAATTAATGATATAATTATTTTAAAATATACTACTCTGAAAGGATGAGATTATGATTTATACTCTTGAAAATCAACACTTAAAAATCTCTTTAAGTAATCATGGTGGCGAATTACATAGTATAAAGGGAAAAAAAGATAATACTGAATTTTTATGGTCTGGAGACGAAGCTTATTGGAAATATCATGCTCCAATACTTTTCCCTATAGTTGGTAAAGTATTTAATGGTAAATACACAGTTGATGGTAAAACTTATGAACTTCCTCAACATGGATTAGCTAGAGTTCGTGACTTTGAAATGATAGAACAAACTAAAAACTCAATATCTTTTGAACTAAAATACTCTGAAGATACATTAAAAGTTTATCCTTTTAAATTTTCACTTATAATAAAATACACTTTAAATGATATAAATTTAAGCATAGACTATATTGTAAAGAATTTAGATAATAAAGAAATGTATTTCTCAATTGGTGCCCATCCAGCATTTATGTGTCCTATTGAAAATGATAAATTTGATGATTACTACTTCGAATTTAATGAGAAAGAAAATGCAAGCATAATGCAATTAGTTGGTCCTGGTTATTTCTCAAAAGAAGAAAAACCATATTTAAAGGATGAAAATATAATAAATCTATCTACTGATTTATTTAAAAATGATGCTTTAGTTTTTAAAAATCTAAAATCAAATAAAATTTCATTAAAATCAAAAAATCATAAAAAGTACCTAGAATTTGATTTTGGTGAATTTCCTTACTTAGGATTATGGACAAAAGATACTGGTGCTCCATTTGTTTGTATAGAACCTTGGTTTGGACATGCAGACTTTGATGGATTTAATGGAGAATTTAAGGATAAAGCTGCAATCCAGTCACTTATGCCTAATAAAGAATTCCATTGTAACTATAATATATCTTTCTTTGAATAAAAAAATAAAAAAGTTGAAGCTTTATCTTCAACTTTTTTATTTTTCTTCTTTATGATATCCATTAACTATTTTTTGCACTACTTTCTTTACTACACTTGCTTGTGCTATTAATGTCATAACAGTTAGGAAAGTCACTATGCAATCTCTATCTTCTTCTTTTATATCAGAAACCTGTATTATTTCTTCTATTTTATCGTTATCAACTAATGGCACCTCTAAGAATCTTTTTATGCTCTCTTCTTGTACTTCTCCGAACATCTTATAAGCCGTTTCCCAAGATATTATATCATCGCTTCTATCATTAATATCATTAAATGCTAAAGCAAATACTTTTTTGATCTCATCGGTTTTTAATAGGGGTCTCATATAACTTAATAAAACCAATTGAGCTAAGTGCACCTTAGTATATCCACGTTTTTTCCCATCTTCCGGCTTTGATATTACCTCACTTTTAATATAGTTTTGCACTATATTATTAGTAAATTTATCTTCCGTAAACTTATCATTTAGATAGTCTATAACCTGTGAAAGAAATAAATCATACTTTGGCAAATCATCATAAGAAACCATACTGTTTTTTGACATCTCTTCTGCCAAAACTTTTATTTGTTCAGAATTAAAATTATTAATATCCATAGCACACCTCAAATTTCGTTTTAAACCCTTATTATGTATTATATAGTATTTATAATCACATTACAAGTTAATACCCTCTATTTTGTTTTACATAACTTAAATTTATAAACAATATATAGAATAAATCATATTTATTACAAAAGTTTTTTATATTTAATACTATATAAGTAAAATATATTCAAATTTTTTTGAAAAACTTTAAATATATTTTATCTATTAATGTATTTTTTTTATTAAAAAGTAAATATTTCATTATAAATTTTTAAATTCATATATTTTACCCTATTTTCTTAAATAATAATAAACAATATATTAATTTAATCATAGAATATTATATAAATTAAATAATTTTCTATACGACATTTTTATTATTTTTTTCCAATTTTATTTTTAAATATATATTTTATAAGTTAATTGTTATTTTCTAAGTATAAATTTATATTAATATATCAATATTTATCCTTTTTTTTAACTTTTTGTCAAACAAAAATTAGTCTATTTATGTAAAATAAATTAATCTTTACCTTGACTTTTCAAAAAAATGGTAGTATATTTAATATATAATTGATTGAGAATAAAAAAAATTGTAAACAAACATTTTTTTTGACAAAACATATTGACTTAATATGACAAGTTTGTTAATATTATAATGCGTTTTGTCGAAAGTTGTAAAATGCAAGGAGGAAGTATAATGAAATCAACAGGTGTAGTAAGAAGAGTAGACGAATTAGGAAGAATAGTTATTCCTATAGAGTTAAGAAGAACATTAGATATAGCAGAAAAGGATGCTTTAGAAATCTATGTAGATGGAGAGCAAATCATATTAAAGAAATATGAGCCAGCATGTATATTCTGCGGAGATGCTAGAGATGTTGTTAACTACAAAGGTAAAAACATCTGCCAAAAATGTTTAGATGAATTAAAAAAATAGTAATTAACTTATTTAATATAAATAATTAATTAACATTTTAACCCTAACCAATAATAATTTTTAACACTATATCCCCTTATAGTGTTAAAGCACTTCATAATCCCCTATGAAGTGCTTTATTTTTATTTATCTATATTTTAATAAATATTTTCTTAAAATCATAATTCTTTAATTATAAACTATTTTTTATTTGTTAATCCTAATCGCATAATTATATATGCTAAAATTCCCTTTAGCTAAAATATAATTTTATTAAAAGTTACCACATATCTTAAATTAAATATTATAATACTTAAATCTTATATGTTAACCCTAAATATCTAATGAAAATTTATATATTTCTGATTTTGCAACTCCTCTATCCTTTGCTACTTGTTTTATAGCATCTTTTTTCTTCATTCCTTCATTATCTATATAATGTATTATATGTTCCTCTATAGACATGCTAATCCATTTTGAAGTATTTTCTTCTTCTATTTCTTTATCTGTTTTTCCTGATATTACACAAACAAACTCACCTTTTGGAGCATTTTCTTCAAAATGAATTTTTGCTTCCTCTAAAGTTCCTCTAAATATTTCTTCATGAAGCTTAGTTAATTCTCTACATATAGCTACTTTTCTATTTCCTAACCCTTCTTTTAAAGTATCTATAGTATCTAATATTCTATATGGTGATTCATATATTATTATTGTTTCTGTTCTATCCTTTATGTCTTCAATAAAAGATCTTTTATCCTTATTTTCTCTTGGGAAAAATCCCTTAAACATAAATTTAGTTGTATCTAATCCAGAATATATTAAAGCAGTTGTAAAAGCTGTTGCTCCTGGTAAAACTTCAAATTCTATACCTTCTTCTATACATTTCTCAACAACTACACTTCCTGGATCTGATATTCCTGGAGTTCCAGCATCACTAACTATAGCAACTGATGTTCCTTCTTTAACTCTTCTAAGTATTTCTTCACCTTTACCTTGCTCATTATGCTTATGATAACTAATTAAAGGCTTTTTAATCTCAAAGTGATTTAAAAGCTTAAGTGTTTGTCTTGTATCCTCAGCAGCTATTAAATCAACATTCTTTAAAACCTCTAAGGCTCTTAAAGTTATATCTCCTAAATTTCCTATTGGAGTCGGTACTAAATAAACTTTACTCATTTTTATTTACTCTCCCTTCCATATATCTTATCTATTTCTTCACTATATCCACCTTCATCTTTATACACATATAAAGGTGCTTCCCATTTTAAGAAAGCTCCGCCGTCTCTTTGACCTTCTACTAAAACTATGTTTGCAGCTTTTTTTGTATTTGGATGAACCATTCTAACCCTTTTAGGTTCTATTTTATATTTTCTCATAAGACAAAATATATCAGCTAACCTTTCAGGTCTATGTACCATATAAAGTCTTCCATTATCCTTTAGAAATCTTCTACTTGCTGCTATAACATCCTCTAAATTACACATAATCTCATGTCTAGCTATAGCAAGTTTATCTTCTGGATTTACAATACCTGCATTATTTAACTTATATGGAGGATTTACTGTAACAACATCAAATTTAGGCATTGATTTATTAAGCTCTTTATCCTTTAAATCTCCACATACAAAAGATACTTTATCTTGAATATTATTAATCTTTGCACTTCTATTTGCCATTTCAGCAAATTCTTCTTGTATCTCAATTCCAACTACTTCTTTAGGATTTTTTTTTCCGTAAATAATAAAAGGAATTATTCCTGTACCTGTGCACAAATCTAATACAGAATGTTTTCTGTTAACATTAGCAAAATTAGCTAGTAAAACAGCATCCACTCCAAATCTAAACCCTTCTTTTTTCTGAATTAGATGTAATCCATCTAACTGTAGATCATCAAGAGTTTCATTCTCGTTAACTAAAGTTAAATCCAACTCTTTTAAAGTTTTATTCATACTTCTTCACACTCACCTTTATTGTAATCAGTAGACCTGTAAAATCAGTAAATAAATTAAGGTCTCTTTAATTGTTATAGTCTATATTATAGCATATACTCAAAATTCTTAACCTTTTATAAAAAAATATGCCAAACAGCTATTTCTACTGTTTGGCATAAATATATTTTAAATTATAATATTCTTCTTGCTGATGAGAAATTATATATAGGTCCTACTATTACACCAACACCTGGTCTAGCAGCGTGAATCATTTGTCCACCACCTACATATATTCCAACGTGTCCTACACCATTAGTAAATACTAAATCTCCTGGTTGTAACTGATCTCTTGATACAGGTCTACCTTGATTTATTTGTGTATAAGTAGTTCTAGTAATTTCTCTACCTACTGCATTTCTATAAACATAACTAGTAAATCCTGAACAGTCAAATGAATCTGGACCAGTTGCACCAAATACATATGGTCTTCCTATAAACTGATATGCATATGATACTACTGCTGAAGCTGCCCCTTCACTTGGAGGAGCTACTGTGCTTCCACTATTTGATGATGAACTTCCATTACTAGTTGAAGATGAACTTCCACCAGAATTAACATCTCCACCTCTGTTAGGTGCGCTACTTACTGCTTCTTCTGCTTTTTTAGTTTCGATTAAATCTTTAGCTTTTTCTATAGCTTGAACAGCTTCTGCATCTACCTCTGGAGTTTTTATTTGATTTCTTAAACCTCTTAAGGCTGTCACAGCTTGATTTAAATCATTTACTGAACTATTTGAATTTATTTTAGAAGTCCATGGCTCAATTAACTGTCTTTCTAGTGGAGCTAATTCGCCAACAACTTTTTCTTGCTCAGCTTTCATATCTTTTATAGCGCCTTCTTGCTCAGCTTTCATTTTGTTTAACTCATCTATTTTTGATTGAGTTTCTGAATTAAGCTTATTTAATTCGGCAGTCTTATCTTCTAATTCTTTAACTTGGCTATCAAGCTTTTCCTTTTCAGAAGTTAACTCATCAATAACTTGCTTATCCATACCCATTACTTTGCTTATAGCTTGTACTCTTGATAAGAAGTCACCAATTCCATTAGAATCTAATAAAGCAGTTAAGTAGTTTGCTTGTCCACCACTTTTATATGTTGCTCTTATTCTTTGACCTAAAACTTCTTGTTGTTTTTCTATTTTCTTCTTTGATTCCTCAATTTGAACTTTAACTGTTGAAATTGATTCCTCTGTTTTAGATATTTCTTCTTTATTTTTTTCTACTTGGAAAAATAAAGGTTCTATTTTAGCTGATAACCCATCTATCTTATCTTCTAACTCTCTTATCTTACTATTTATATCTGCATATTTATCTTGACTTTGTTCCATTTGTTGCTTTTGATCATCTGTAAGTGGAGTTGCGAATACACTATGTCCTACTCCAAATGTCATTGTAGCAGCAAGAACTGTTGAAATTATTTTTTTCTTCATATCTACTTGCTCCCATTTAATGAAAAATAGGAACTCATCCCTCCCCTATGTTAAAAGTTTTACACTTATACATTATAGCATTTGAAACCTTTTTGTAACAATATAAATTTGTCATTTTTTTGTTAAATAAATATAATTTTTTCACTTTTTTTACACTTTTTTAACTTTTTCTTACATATATATACTATTTTGAGATTTTATTTCCAATTAATTTCTGAACAATTGACCCACCTATTATAATAACTACGAAAGCTATTTTTATTGAATTTCCATTAACAAAGTTATCAAGTACTCCTAAAATAGTTCCTAAAAATCCTATAAAAATATTTCCTATTGCATTGCTTTGTATGTACTTAGCACTATATTTCCCTGCTTGATTTTCTCCTTCAAATCTTTTTTTGTTTGCAAATAATACTATTCCAACAACTATTAATAAAAAACTAGCTGCTAGCATAACAATTGAACTTATCTTCATTTGTTTCACCTCATCTTTTAATTTTTAAATTACTACTTAACATTATAACATCCTCACAGAAATATAATATATTTTAAGTAGAATATAATATTTTTTAATTTTTTAAACTTTTTTTATTTTTTTGTTGACAACCTTATTATTTTCTCATATAATAATAAATGTCGCCGGGGTGTGGCGCAGATGGGAGCGCGCGTGGTTTGGGACCATGAGGTCGCAGGTTCGATCCCTGTCACCCCGACCAAAAGGAATTGCAACAGCAATTCCTTTTTTTATTTTATATAAGATTTTAATATTAATACTCCAGTTAAATCTATTTAGACTTAACTGGAGTATTATTTTTATTAGTAGATAATTTTAATATAAAATATATAATCTACTTTAATCTTATTAATAAATTATATTCTTAAACATATTTTTTATTCTAAATTATCATTTCCCTCTTCTTTAATACTCTTTGCAAATTCTTCTTCAAAGTACCTATCTTCCTTTGCGGCTGCAGTAAATAAAGCCATATAAAACATCCATATAAGTGCTAATATCCCAGTTAATATAATATATTTCATTGTATATCTCCCTCTTTTTAAATTAGTATCTACTTAAAATACTTTCCAAAACATAAAAATTTATACACTCCACTAATACAATTTGAATTTTTGTACATAATAATTTTATTGAACTCATTGTAGGAGGATTTATTATGAATAAAAAGTATGACTCTTTATTTAAAAAACTTATATCTTCATATTATTCAGAAGATAACTTTGATGAAAAATTAAATGATATAGTAAAAAATAATTTTAATAGTAAAGAAGATGCTATTGATGTTCTTTCATCCCTATGTGGAGTTGATATAGATAAAAACTCAGATAATATTGCTTATGACATAAGAAAAGCTATAACAACACACAAAATCAAAAAAAATATAGTTGATAAAGTTTCTGTATGTACAAAAAACTGTTCAAAAGAAAGTAAAGGTAAATGTCAAAGCCTTTGTCCCTTTGATGCAATACTGACTGATCCTATAGATAATAGTAAATATATAGATCCAAATCTATGTCAAAATTGTGGTATATGTGTTCAGGTATGCGAAAGTGGTCAATTCTTAGATAGAATTGAACTTCTTCCTATTATTGATTTAATAAAAAATAATGAGACTGTAATTGCCGCAGTAGCTCCTGCTATAGCTGGACAATTTGGTGAAAATGTCTCCTTAGATATGCTAAGAGAAGCATTTATAAAAATAGGCTTCTCAGATATGATTGAAGTTGCATTTGCAGCTGATATGCTTTCAATTAAAGAAGCTGTTGAATTTAATCATCATGTAGAAAAAACTGGAGATATATTAATAACATCTTGCTGTTGCCCTATGTGGGTGGCCATGTTAAGAAAGTGTTATAAGGATTTAGTAAAGGATGTCTCCCCTTCTGTTTCACCTATGATAGCTGCTGGGAGAGTAATAAAAAAATTAAATAAAGATGCTAAGGTAGTTTTTATAGGTCCCTGTATAGCTAAGAAAGCTGAAGCAAGAGAAAAAGACTTAGTTGGTGCTATAGATTATGTCTTAACCTTTGAAGAATTAAAAGGCATATTTGAAGCATTAAAAATAGATCCATCGTCTATGAAAGGTGTTCCATCTATAGAATACACCTCTAGAGGTGGAAGGCTTTACGCTCGAACTGGAGGGGTATCAGAGGCCATAAATGATGTGGTTAAAGAACTCTATCCTGATAAAGCTAAGATATTTAAGGCAGTTCAAGCTAATGGAGTTAAAGAATGTAAAGAACTCTTAAATAAAGTTCAATCTGGTGAATTAAAAGCAAACTTTATTGAAGGTATGGGATGTGTTGGAGGATGCGTTGGTGGTCCTAAAAGAATAGTAGATCCTAGCATAGGTAAAAAACACGTTGATGAAGTTGCTTATAATTCTCCAATAAAAGTTGCTACTCATAGCCATACTATGGATGAAGTCCTATTAAGATTAGGAATAAATTCATTAAAGTCTTTTGAGGATAAAGAAAAAATATCTATTTTTGAAAGAGAATTCTAAAACATATTTACTTATAAGCTTAATATTTAACCTTACCTTCTATATAATTTATATGTTAAACTGTATTGGGGGTGAGGCAACAATGCTTAGCAATATAAAAGGTGTAATCTTTGATTTAGATGGAACTTTAGTTGATTCAATGGGAGTATGGGCTAAAATAGATTCTGATTACCTAACCGACCTTGGTCTTGAAGTTCCTAAAAACCTTAAAGAAGAAATCACTCATTTAGGATTCAAAGAAGTGGCTAAATATTTTAAGAAAAGATTTAATATAGCAAGTTCAGAAGAAGAAATAATGAAAACTTGGCATGATATGGCCTATGTAGAGTATAAAAATAATATCAAACTTAAATCTGGTGCAAGAGAATTTCTTGAGCAATTAAAAGAATCTAACATAAAAATAGGATTAGCTACTAGTAACTCATATCCTTTACTAGAAGTTTGCTTAAAATCAAATGATATCTTTCATTTATTTGATTCAATAACAATAACAGGTGAAGTACCTAGAGGAAAGGATTTTCCTGATGTTTACTTGTTAGCTGCTGAAAGATTAGGATTAGAGCCTAAAGAGTGTGCTGTCTTTGAAGATATCTTACCAGCAGTTAAAGGTGCTCTTAGTGCTGGAATGAAAGTTTTTGCCGTAGAAGAACATACTGTTTCTGAAGAAGAAAAATCACAAATTAAAGAAATTGTACATGAATACATAGATTCATTTAATGATTTACTTGTAAATTAATATTATACTTACATAATAAAACTATAAAAATTAAACTACATAATAAAAAGATAAATTACTTATGTAGTTATAATAATAAAAACTCAATTTAAAACTTAGTAATGTTTTAAATTGAGTTTTTTTGTAAAATCTATTTTATTCTAGGTTTTTAATAGCCTCTTTTATTAATTCAGCTCTATTATCCCAGGTATTTTCTTCAGCTTCTCTTCTTAAGATATTAAAATACTCTTTGTTATCTATTTCTAGTTTTAATGCCTTATCAATATTTCTTATAAATTCATCATAATCCTTTGAAACCAAACAAGATTCATAATTTTTACACTCATTTATATCAGTAGTTACTATGGGCTTTTCTAAAGCCATATACTCAAATATTTTTAATGGTGATGTGGAGTCAGTTATATCATTTTTTATAAAAGGTACAATGCACACATCAAAATATCTTGAATAGTTTATTAAATCTTTATAGTCAATCATACCAAGATAAGATATATTTGAATAATCTTTTAGATTACTTTGATCATAAGACCCATCATAATCCATTCCTATTAAAACTATTTCGTAATCTTCTCTTTCCTTTGCTAATTGCTCAATTAATTTATAATCAAACCACTTAGCTAAAGCTCCATAATAACCTATTATAGGCTTTCTCTTATTAACTATAGGCTGAATTTTTTCACCTATTTCATTTCCATGATTTTTAAAGTCTTCTAAATTAACAGCATTAGGAGATAAAATATTATTTTCATTTTCTCCCCTAAATTTATTTGCAATATCTTTTAATTTTTTTGCAGTTGAAACAACTAATACATTTTCTTTATCTCTCAAGAGTTTTTCATGATCCTCTATCATTTTAGAAGTTATGTTATATCCACTTATTTCACTAGATAACTCGTCTACAAAATCATATATGACTTTAAAGCCTTTATCCATATATGTTTTTATCTTTTCGTAATCAACTGAGTTTAAACATGTAGCATAAACATGTACAAATTTAGGCTTATTAATTGATTTTATTGCCTCAAAAAATGCTACATTTAAACTATACATATCTAAATTAAGAACATATAAATTGTCCTTTATCTTTTTAATTGAATAAATGTTATCATTTTTTACATCGCTTCTATATATATATAATACTTTCTTTTTACTTAATGCCTCTGCTAAATGTTGAGGTCTTTGCTTCATTTCTATATTCCATCCAAAGGAAGCATGAAAAACAATAATTTCATCAAAGTCTTCTAATTCCAATATGCTTTTAATCTTTTCATAAAAACAATTAAATTGTCCCTCAAATAATATTGAGCTTATAGCATCATCTATATATTTAGATGTCTTAGAACATAATTCATTGAAATTTCCTGATAAAATATCTTCTTCGGTTATTTTATTCTCATAGTATGCTGTTTCTTCCCCATCCTCATTAATAACTTTAGTAAGTTCTAATCCAGAATATATAAGTTCTTTAAGCTTTAAATTTTCTATAAGCCAGTTATTTAATTCCCTTTTCTCTTCATATGTAAAATCTCCAATATTCTTTTTTAACATAACTTCAAAAATATTACTCATAAGAATTCTCCTTATCAAAAGACTTTAATATTTTTCATTATTAACATCTTTTCACATAATTAGTACACAAAAGAGGATATAAGCCATATAAACTATGGTCATATCCTCTATTTTTTATGTCCATGTAGAATCTAAGAATACAAAACCTTCAGACTCTCCTTCATTTTTAACCTCAAATGAAACTACGTCTTCTTGTGTTTCTAAAGCAACAAGATTTTGGCTTTCTGAAAATATAGCATCTAAATAATAAATTCCTTCCTTAACATCTAGAGAATCAATTTTAAAAGTAATTTTATTTCTTCCCTTTTTCCAAGGTATAGTGAATTCATCAACATTACTATTTACTGAGAATATAAACTGATCTGCATTTCTATACTCACAAGGCTCTCTGTATGCCTTTCTCATTTCAATAGTAATACCAGCATTTTTAACTGATGGATTAAACACCTCATATTCAACTAAAAATTCTATAGATTCGCCCTTTTTATAAACTTTTTTATCATCTAATATTTCCACATTGATAAGCTCAACAAACTTACCTGTTTCAAGCTCTTCTTTGTCATCACTTTTCATAAGTTTATCATAATATTTTTCAACTATATCAAAGGATGGTCCAATATCAACTACTCTTCCTTTTTCAAGCCATATAGCTCTCTCACAGAAGGTTTGAACAGTTTCAAGGCCATGTGATACATAAAGAACTGTTTTACCAGCTTCTTTAAATTCATTAAACTTATCCATACATTTTTTTTGGAATCCAACATCTCCAACGGATAATATCTCATCTACAATAAGTATATCTGGATTAATATTTATAGCAACGGCAAAGGCTAATCTAGCATACATACCACTTGAGTAACTTTTTACTGGTTGATTTATAAATTCTCCAATATCAGCAAACTCTATAATATTATCCTTTACCTTATCAATTTCATCTTGAGTTAATCCCATGAGACTTCCATTAAAATATATATTTTCTTCTCCAGTAAGCTCTGGATTAAAACCAGTTCCTAATTCTAAAAGAGAAGATACTCTTCCATTAACATTAACTTCTCCTGATGATGGAAATGAAACTCCTGTTAATATTTTTAACAAAGTAGATTTACCAGCACCATTATTTCCAATGATACCTACTATTTCACCCTTATTTACATGAAAAGAAACATCAGTTAAGGCTTTAAACTCTTTAACTTCTTTTTTTGCAAAAGGATTTATTATGTTTCTTATTCTACTTGATTTTGAATCATAAACTCTGTAATTTTTACAAAGATTTTTTACTTCTATTGCCTTTTCCATGATTTCTCCCCCATTAAGAGTTTAGTATAAGCTCCTTAATGTCCTTTGCCTTTTGTCTCCAAGTATTTTGATTACCTTCTTTTCTAAGTAATTCTATATATTCCTTAGAATTCTCTAACTCAGCAGCTTTCTTAATGTTATTTATGAAATCTTCATGTGAATCACTTACTAAAGGTGATTCATATTTTCTACACTCTGGTAAAGCTGTTGTAACTATAGGCTTACCTAAAGCCATATATTCAAATAATTTTACTGGTGAAGTAGCTTCTGTTATTTCATTTACCACAAAAGGAATTATAGAAACATTAAAGAACTTAGAATATGTTGGAAGTTCATTATAGTTAACAGTTCCTAAATAATGAACATTGTCTAATTTTAATATTCCGCTCTTTCCTAAGGATTGATCATAATCTATTCCTATAAGAACTATTTCATAATCATCCTTAAATTCTTCTGCAAGCTCTTTAATTAAATCATAATCAAACCAACTAGCTAAGGCTCCAAAATATCCTATTATCTTTTTCTTACTATTAACAATATTTTTCATCTTATCAGGAATCTTTTTGCAATCAATATTAGCAAAATGCTCATATTGAACTCCATTAGTTACAAGAGCTAATTTATTTTCTCCTCTTAACTCTTTAGCTTCTTGATAAAGCTTATCCGCAGTAGTTACCACATAAACTTTTTCTGTATCTTCAAGCATTCTCTTATGACTTGCTTTAATTTCATCTGATATTTTAAATCCAGCAATATCATCTGATAAATCATCAACATATTCATATATTATTTTAAAGTTTCTATCTGTAAATTTCTTTAACCAACTGTCATATTCAACAAATGAAGTTGAATATATTTGACCAAAAGCAGGAACTCCACTTTGAGATACTATATCTATTAAACACTCTTGTAACCAATATAGATCTGTGTTAACTAGATAAAGATTTTCTTCCATCTTCTTGTAAGTTTTAATATCCTTATCAACATAAGGTGATGCTTTATAAAAATATAAAACATTTTCCTTAGCTAGGTTTAAAGCTATATGTTGAGGTCTTTGGAACATTTTAACCTCAAATCCAAAGTAAACATCAAATATAACTATAGCATCATAATTTCCATTCTTTATTGCACCAGTTATTTCATCAAAGAATACTTGTTTTTGATCTTCATGTCCTTTTTCTCTATATTTAAGCAACATTGGCTTCAATATAGGTCTTAATAAATTTTTTAAACTTCTTTTTAAACTCATACTATTACCCTCTCACTCTTAAATGTTTTTTTCAATTAATCTATCTAGTATAGCTGCCTTTTCTCTCCAAGTATTTGCTAGAGCTTCTTCTTTTAGATAGTTATAATACTCATCTTTTTTATCAAGAGTTAATGCAAAGTCTAGTTTTTCTATAAAATCTTCATGGCTTTTTCCTATTAATACTGACTTATACTTTCTGCATTCTCTCATATCAGTAGTAACTATAGGATGCCCCATTGCCATATATTCAAAAAGTTTAACTGGACTTGTAGACTCAGTTATATCATTTAATAAAAATGGTATAGTTGATATTGTGAAGTATTGAGAATATTGATTTAATTCCTTATAATCAACAATACCTAAATAATGAACATTTTCAAGTTCATCTATTTTACTATCTTTAAAGCTGTTATCATATAAAAATCCTATTAATACAATCTCATAATTAGGTCTTTCTTTAGCTACTTTTTTAAGTAATTCATAATCAAACCATTTTGCTAAAGCTCCAAAATATCCTATTATAGGATTACCTTTGCTTACTATATCTTTTAATTTTTCTGGAACCTCATCACTTCTATATTGCCAATGATCATATTGAACTCCATTTGTTATCATTGCAACATTTTCTTTTCCTCTAATCTCTTCTATTTCTTCTATAAGCTTATCTGCTGACCCTACAGCTATATTACTCTTATCTTCTATAATATTCTTATGTCTATCATATACAAAATCAGGTAAGTGTCCTGATATTTCATCTGAAAGTTCATCTATATATTCATATATTATTTTAAAACCATTATTAATGTATTTCTCTTTAATATATTGCTCATCTAAATAAACATCTGTTGAATAAAGAGATAAGAATTTATGACCTTTATACTCCTTAAGAAGATCAAACATAGCATTTTGTAAAGCAAAATTAGCCATGTTAACTAAGTAAAGTCTATCCTTCAGCTTTTCAACAGTCTTTACATGCGGATCAAACTGCTCTGAAGTTCTATAGAAATAAAGATATCCATCATCAGTAAGCTCATTTGCCATATGTTGAGAACGTTGGAATAAAGGAATATTCCATCCAACTCTTGAATCAAAAACTACTACCGCTTTGAATTTCTCTTTTTTTAATATCTTATGAAATATAGCATTAGCCTCTTCATAATTTTTTCTATAGGTTAATGCATTATTATCTAATTTATCTTTAATACGTCTTTTTATATATCTTAAAACTCTCTTTATAACTTCTATTAAACCATCTTCTTTAAGAACTTCCGTTGTTCTCCTAGCAATTCTACCTACGCTCATACTATTCCTCCGATTAATTACCCCAAGAATGCCCCAGTATTAAGAAACCTTCTCCTCTATACTTGTCATTCAAAGTAAAACTATATCCATTTATTTTTCTATATACTTCCTCTTCACCATCTCTTAAAACAAAGTCAATATAATAAACTCCAGCAACTAAGTTAACCTTATTTAAAGACACTTTTAACTTATTAACTCCTAAATTAAAAGGAATATTTTTTATATTATCTTTACTATTTATACCACAAACAAACTGATCATTTCCTCTAGTCGTACCTGGCTCATAGTCAGTTTTTCTAAACTCTAAAACTATGTTAGGGTCTTTTAAGTCATTTGAAATAAGATCATATTCAACCTCTAAATCTAATTTTTCAAGATATTCTACATTTTTTGTATTAGATTTAACTGCTATACTATTTATTATGTCACTTTTATGATCTTTTAATTGTTCTATATTAGCAGGATTAAAATTTAAATTATAATATCTCTCTACTACAATTACAGAATTCCCATCATCTACAACTTCACCTTTTTGAAGCCAAATTGCTCTGTCACAGAACTTTTTCACTGTTCCAAGTCCATGAGAAACATAAAGTATTGTTTTTCCCTTTTTCTTAAATTCATTGAACTTTTCCATACATTTAACTTGGAAACCAACATCTCCAACGGATAAAATTTCATCAACTATTAATATGTCAGGGTCTACATTAATAGCAACTGCAAATGCTAATCTAGCAAACATACCACTTGAATAATTTTTTACTGGTTGCTCTATAAAATTACCTATATCAGCAAACTCAAGTATATCTTTTAATTTTCCATCTATCTCTTCCTTAGTTAAACCATTTAAACTACCATTGAAATAAATATTTTCCATACCAGTAAGCTCAGGGTTAAATCCTGACCCCAATTCTAGCATAGATGCTAATCTTCCATTTATCTCAATCTCTCCAGAAGTAGGGAAAGCCACTCCTGTTAGTAATTTTAAAAGTGTTGATTTACCGGCCCCATTATGACCGATAATACCAACACATTCTCCCTTGCTTATCTCAAAAGAAACGCCCTTTAAAGCATAAAATTCTTTTATATTCTTTTCTTTACCAAAAGCATTCGCTAATCTTTCAGATCTCTTTTGATATAACTTATATTTTTTAGTTAAGTCTTTAACTCTTATAGCAACAGACATATTCTGTACCTCTCTTTTTATAAAACATCATCAAATTCTGGTCTAAATTTTTTAAATACTTTAGATCCAAATATGAATAATATTATAGTTACTACCCAGAAATAAACTCCATATGCTAAACTAACTGTATGTGTTCCTAAATATGCGTCCCTAAATAAAACAGCTAAGTAATATAAAGGGTTTAATTTTAGTATTTTCTCAATCCAAGGCATACTAGAACCTACAGGCAATTCTCCTGCTTGCCACATAACTGGACACATCCAGAATAAAAATTGCATAAATACAGATATTCCATGTAATATATCAATTGACATTACTACCCATGTAGATAGTAATCTTGATAAAGCTGCCAAAAATATTATAGTTATGATAATGGCATAAATCAATTTAGGTATATTTATTAGATTTAAGTTACCATTTACTGCAAATATTATAAAACTTATTACTAGCAAAATTAAAAATGTGTAAAAACTAATTACTATTCTTATAGTAGGTAATATTTCTACAGGGAATTTAACCTTTTTAACCAAAAAGGAATTAACCCTTATGGAACCTGCGCCTGACATAATTACATCAGAAATAAATATCCATGGTATGTATGCTGAAACTAGCCAAACTAAATAATTAACCTGTACATTTGAACTAGTTGTTCTCATTCCAGTTGAAAATATCATCCAGAAAACAGTTATCATAGCTAGTGGTCTTATTATAGCCCAAGCCATACCTAACTTAGAACCAGCAAACTCTTTTTTAAATTCTTTCTTGGATATGCTAAATATCATTCTCCAATGAGAAAAAATACTTTTCTCAATCTCAAGCCAATCCTTCAAGTTGTTCACCTCTGCTTATCATCTATTTTTTTGTAAAATAACTAAACCTAATTATACCACAAATACTTAATAAATATTTATACATTTCTCTTACAAAGTAGCAAAATATACTTCTTATTTAAGCCTTTTCTTAAAAGCTACAAATATAGCTAATACTTCTTTCAATAAACTAACTTCATATAAAATCCAAATTCACTAAAAACTATTAAATATAAATACTAAATATATAAATTAATCTTAATTAATAATAAAGTTACTAGGACATTCTTATTATTCTAAATTCTAAAATATAATTTAGAATTTATATTTTTAATATCTTCTAATTTTAAAAATATATAAATTAAGTTTATTAAGAATCTCTAACTTAAGTATTGTCATTTATACATATTACTACACTAAAAACAATAAAAAAAGTTAGATATAGAATAAAATTCTACACCTAACTTTTTAATAGAGTCTTAAATTAAGCTAATTTAACTCCATATTTTTCTCTTAATTCTTTTATTAATTCTAAGTATTTCTTTTGTTGTCTTTCTTGAATTAACATATTAACAACTTGCTCTTTAACATCTTCAAAAGCCTTAGTTTTAGCTTCTGTTTTGTCTTCAACTTTTATTAAGTGATATCCAAATTGAGTTTTAACTGGAGCACTAACTACTCCTAACTCTAAGTTAAATGCAGCTTCTTCAAATTCTGGAACCATCATTCCTTTTGAGAATGAACCTAAGTTACCACCTTGTTCCTTTGAAGGACAGCTTGAGTATTTGTTAGCAGCATCTTCAAAAGTTATTGAACCTGAAGCTATTTCTTCTTCTACTTTTTTAGCTTCTTCTTCTGATGCAACTAAGATGTGCTTAGCTGTTACAGTTTCTAATTCAACGAAGTTTTCTTTATGCTCTTCGTAAAAAGCTTTTGCTTCATCATCTGTTACAGTAACTGATGATAAAGTCTTTTTCATTACCATTTGAGCTAATAATTCTTTAGCAAATTTATTTAATTGATCTTTAAACTCTTCAGTCTTATCTAATCCAGTTTCTTTTGCAAATTCAGACATTAATTCAAAAGCAATAGCTTGCTCTAAAACTTGTCTTTTACCTTCATCACTAGCAAGCATAGCTTGTTGTTGAGCTGGGTATCTTGCTATTATCTCATCTATATAGTCTGAAGTTATTTCTGTATTTCCAACTGTTGCTAGAACTTTCTTTTCCATATATATTATCTCCTTTTTAATTAAAGTTTTATTTTCCTATACTTCATATATTAACATACATTTAATGAATTAAAAAGAAATTCTGAGTATTTTCCTAATCTATAAAATAAGTTTATATTTTAATAATATATAATTAAAAATTTCTTACTTATAAATTTTTTCTCTTAAAAATCAAGCTCAAGTTTAACAAACTAATACTACATATTTTTTATATTCTTAAACCTTAAGATTTTAAATACTAACTTTAAGGTTTCTAACACTTAAAATTCAAGTTAATTTCTAATTTCTAACTTCTAACTTCTAACTTCTAACTTCTAACTTCTAACTTCTAACTTCTAACTTCTAACTTCTAACTTCTAACTTCTAACTTCTAAAAAAATTATAATTCACCCTATAAAGTTAATCACTAAAAACTTACAATTCACACTTTAAATTTAATTATTAAAAACTTTAGTTTATATTCTAAAATTTTTATCAACTAATAAAAACTTATAATTCTTATTTCTATAATTTTCTCCCTAAAGTTCATGTTAATTACTAAAAGACAATAAATTTCTCCTCTAAAATTCTAATTTTTATATTTAAATTTTATACATATGAATATCTCTCTTCCACTTTGTTGATAATGAATAGTAATTATTATATAATATATATAATTTAAAGGAGGGATTCTTATGTCAATTGAAATAAATAAATTAGCTCCAGATTTTAAGCTTATGGGCTCTGATGGAAAAGAACATTCACTAAGTGATTACAAAGGAAAAAATATAGTTTTATATTTTTATCCTAAGGATAACACTGCTGGTTGTACTACAGAAGCTTGTGATTTTAGAGATAACATACAAAACTTTCATGATTTAAATGCAATTATTTTAGGTGTTTCTAGAGATTCCTTAGCATCTCACGATAAATTTATTACTAAATTATCACTTCCATTTGTATTACTTAGTGATCCAGATGAAACAGTTTGTAAATTATATGATGTAATAAAAGAAAAAAATATGTACGGCAAAAAATATATGGGTGTAGAAAGAAGTACTTTCTTAATAAATAAAGAAGGAATATTAATAGAAGAATTTAGAAAAGTAAGAGTTAAAGGACACATAGACAAAGTTCTAGATAAATTAAAAGAAATAAATTAAAAAATAAAATTAAAAGAGGATCTTAATAAGATCCTCTTTTAATTTTCAACATAAGTTCAAAATATAAATTCAAAGTATAAATTAAAAATATAAATTATATTCTTATTTTACATTTTAATAATCTCATATAAAAATATTTTTTATGCTCTATAAAAAATAGCCTTCTATGTATGTAGAAAATAATTATACTATCACTAAAACTTTTCTATATTTAATAAAAACCAGGTTGTATTGATACCTAGTTTAACCGTTCTACCCTTAAAATATATATTTTTTTTAATAAAAACAAATATATATTTTTTTTATTCTTATAGTCTTCTTATTGTAATCTAACTATTTTATAGATATTTATGACTTATTCAAATCTCAATATAATATTATAACTTCTTATTTAGAACTCCTTATTTTAAATAAGAGTTTGAAATTTATGTACAAAAAAAGCTTAGTGAATTATTCACTAAGCTTTTGGTGGCTCGAGCAGGAATCGAACCAGCGACACGAGGATTTTCAGTCCTCTGCTCTACCGACTGAGCTATCGAGCCATAAAATAAAAACCTGGCGACCACCTACTCTCC